>Ga0137463_1000088_pt1 | contig 38243 bp, 28 predicted proteins | sample EasRivERMGT800_2_FD_102333 | JGI IMG/M metagenome (GOLD analysis project Ga0137463, IMG submission 102333) | Soil microbial communities from meander-bound floodplain in the East River, Colorado, USA - East River MetaG ERMGT800_2 | ecosystem: Environmental > Terrestrial > Soil > Floodplain ...
AAGCGTCAAGACGTACGAGGGAACCGACGACATGCACCTGTTGATTCTCGGCGAAGCGATCACCGGGATGCCGGCGTTCTCGTAGCGCAACAAAAAACCCCGCCGGGCGAAATCGCCAAACGGGGTACGGAGTGCGCGAGCCGTTATTCAGGCTTCTTTTCGTCGGCTGGCTTGTCATCGGCCGGCTTTTCGTCGGCAGGTGCCGCATCGGGAACGTCGCGTCCCTTCGGTTCGGCTTCTTCCTTGCCCGGTCCGGTCGTCGAACCGGCTTGATTGGCAGGCTTTTTCTGTTTTGTCGTCGGCGTCTTGGCTGGCGCCGGAGCAGTCATCGAATCGGCGCCGCAGCCGGCCAGCAAGAGCGCGAAGCCGGCCAGCGTCAGACAGGAAATGCACTTTTTCAGAATCACCGGGAAACGCATGACATCCACCTTTGCAGAGAGAGTTTGAGCTTTGTACAACCAGAAAACCGGGGCGCGGCAGGCATCTGCAAACATTGATGCGCCGCGGCCGGATTTATTCCTTGGGTGTCATTAGAAAGTATCAAACGAGGGTTTGCAACAGCCGCGGCGGGGCCTGCCGGGGAGGAATTTACGACTTATGAAAGTTCAACAGCTCCTGGCCCATCACGGCATCCGGGAAAATCCGTTCGGGCAGGAAGATGCCCAGAGCGACCAGATTTTCAAGCAGCATTGCCTGGTCGGAACGTACCACCCTGCCTGGGATAAAATCTTCGGAAGTCCACAGGAGCCTTCGACAGCAGTCGTCTTCGGTGAAAAGGGGAGCGGCAAGACGGCGATCCGATTGCAGATCGCCGATCAGATCGTGCGCTACAACCGCGAACATCCCGACACCCGCGTACTGGTCATCGAGTACGACGATTTCAATCCTTTTCTCGACTGCTTTCGCGACCGGCTCTTCGGGCGCCAGCGGCGCCCCGAGCGGACTCTCGAATCGTGGCGGTTATGGGATCACATGGACGCGATCCTGATCCTGGGGGTCACGCGCGTCGTCGACAGCCTGCTCGGTTCAACTGCCGGCGCCACGCCGGTCGAAGCGATCGACCAGGCAAAAATCGATTCGCTGACGCGCTTGCAGCGGCGCGACCTGCTCTTGCTGGCGGCCCTCTACGACCGGTCTCTGGCGATGCCCCGCAAGCAGCGCTGGAACAAGCTGCGCCGCAAGCTCAGGTACTGGTCGTGGCCAACCGAATGGGCCCGCGCGCTGGGGATTGGCGTCACGGCGGCCGTGATCGGCGGGCTGGCGTACGCCGAACGACTTGCCGATTTTTACAACAGTTGGAAGCCGTGGCTGATCATTCTGGCCGGCTGGCTCCCCTGGCTGTGGCGCAGCGGCCGGCTGTTGTGGCAGGCGTGGCGCGTGATGCGGCAGGTGCGGGTCATGCAGCACCATCCGAACCTGCTCCGCCAGTTGCTCGAGAAAATCCCGCGACGCGAACTGCTCGATCAGCCGATTCCCGATAAGGAGCGCAGCGACGACCGCTACGAGCTGCTCAACAAGTTTCAGTCTCTGTTGCGACCGCTCGGCTACGCGGGGATTTTTGTGCTGGTCGACCGCATCGACGAGCCGCACCTCGTGAACGGCTCGGTCGAGCGGATGCGGGATCTACTCTGGCCGATGTTCGACAACAAGCTGCTCAAGCATCCGGGAATCGGATTTAAGCTGCTCCTGCCGGTGGAAGTCAGTTACCACCTGGCGCGGGAGGACCGCGAGTTTTTCGAGCGGTCGCGGCTCGACAAGCAGAACCTGATTCGTTCGCTGGAATGGACCGGCCAATCGCTGTACGACGTCGCCAACGACCGGCTGCGGGCCTGCGGCGAATCGACGAACGGCAAGATCTCGTTCCGAGATCTGTTTGACGAAGCGGTCACCGAACCGGAGCTGATCGCCACGCTCGAACGCTTGCGCGTTCCCCGGCACCTGTTCAAATTCATCTACCGGCTGCTGGTCGAGCATTGCAACCGCTACACCGACGACAACCCGCGCTGGACGATCGGCCGCGAAGCGCTGCAGTCGACCCTGGCGCTGTATCTGCGCGATCTGGCCGAGTTCGACCGCGGGCAGGGAACGGGGTGAACGTGCAGATCTGGGTTGACGCCGACGCTTGTCCGGGGGAGATCAAGGAATTGCTGTTCCGCGCGGCGGAGCGGCGCATGATCAAAGTGACGCTGGTCGCCAACCAGCCGATGCGTGTTCCCCGCTCCCGGTTCATCGACAGTCTCCTGGTTCCGTCAGGAATGAACGTGGCGGATCGACAGATTGTGGAACGGATTGCGTCGGGGGACCTTGTTATTACGGCAGATATTCCGCTGGCCGCAGACGTCGTGGCGAAAGGCGGCCTGGCCCTCAATCCCCGCGGCACGCTGTACACCAACGAAAATGTCGGTGAGCTGCTGGCGTCACGCAACCTGATCGACGAATTACGTGGTGCGGGGCTGATTACCGGTGGGCCGTCGAACTTCAGCGCCAAAGACCGGCAAGCCTTCGCGAATCAACTCGATCGCTGGCTGACGAAGTCGAAATGAGCGCCGGCGCGGGTGAATCGACGCAGCCGCGGACGTGTCACTCCGGTCAGATCTGCGTGCTGCGGCCAAACGGGGAAACTCGACGCCCGATTCAGAATTCCTTCCCCCTCGATGGGGGAAGGTCAGGATGGGGGTGGGACTGGCAATGGACGCTCGCCCCCCCCACCCCCAACCCTCCCCCACAAAGGGGGGAGGGAGAAGATTCTTGCGAGCCACTCTCAGATGGGCAGATTTGTCTGGCAATCGCGCTAAGTTCAATGGGCGCTGCCGCGCGTGCTGCAAGATTTCAACCGCAGAAGGAGTGCGGCGTGACGCGGCTGGGAGTGCGCGGCTTATTGCGGTTCCAAGTTGGCTGTAGCGGAACTCGTGAGAGTTCCCAACGGAAGTCTCACGACTTCCGCTACATTTTGCCGCTACACACGAACTGGAAGCGCTCTAGCCGTTCAACTGCTTCTCGAACTGGATGCCGTACTTCTTCATCTTCTTGTACAGCGTCGTGCGGTTGATGCCGAGCATTTCGGCGGTGTTCTGGCGATTCCAGCCGTTGTTTTCCAGCGCATCGAGAATGATCTGACGCTCGGGATTGGCCAGAGCCGCCTTGAGGTTGGCCCCGCCCACGCGGGCATGCAGGGCTTCGGGGATCGTCGCACCGCGGCGAACCGCCTCGGGGAGGTCTTCGATGCCGATGACCGAGCGCTTGGACAGCACGATCGCCCGTTCGACGACGTTGACCAGCTCGCGAACGTTGCCGGGCCAATGATACCGCTGGAGCGTCTCCAGGGCCTGCTCGGTGAATCCGGTTGCGTTCTTGCCGGTCTGTTCGCGGAACGTGTCGAGGTAGTGCTGGGCCAGGAGCGGAATGTCGCCGATCCGTTCTCGCAGGGGAGGCTGCATCAGGGTAATCACGTTGATCCGATAATACAGGTCCTGACGAAAGTCGCCGTGCGTCACCAGTTCTTCGAGATTGGCGTTGGTCGCCAGAATCAGACGGATGTCGACCTTGTGCGTTTTCGACCCGCCCACCGGCTCGAATTCGCGATCCTGCAGGACTCGCAGCAGCTTCACCTGCAGGCTGGGCGAGGAGTTGGCGATCTCGTCGAGGAAAATCGTGCCGCCGTCGGCCTGCAGGAACTTGCCGATCTTGTCGTGGATGGCCCCGGTGAAACTGCCGGCGACATGCCCGAACAGTTCGCTTTCCAGCAGCGTATCGGGGAGTGCACCGCACGAGACTTCCACAAAGGGCTTGTCGGCGCGCGAACTCAACTGATGGATGGCGCGGGCGGTCATCGTTTTGCCGGTGCCGCTCTCGCCGAGGATCAGGACCGTCGTCCGGGTGTCGGCGACGCTTTCGATCAGGTCGAACATCTTGACCATCTTGTAGTCGCGGCCGACGATATTCCCCAGGCCGAATCGCTGGTCGAGCTGGGCCCGCAATGTCTTGTTTTCCTGAATGATCTGGCGCTGCCCCATGGCGCGCTGGATGCAGAAGGTGAGTTCGTCGTCGATCAGCGGCTTCGTCAAGTAGTCGAAAGCGCCCATCCGAATCGCGTCGACGGCGTGTTCGATCGTGCCGTACCCCGTGATCAGAATGACCGACGTATCCGGCGATCGGTCTTTCGTGAATTCGAGCAGACGGAAGCCGTCGCGGTCGGGCAAATTGATGTCACACAGGATGACGTCAAACGGAAACTCGGCGATGCGATCGCAGGCTTCCTGGCAGGTCTGAGCAGTCTCGGTGCGGTAGCCGATCCCACGCAGGTACTCGGCCATTGCGTCGAGAATGAATTTGTCGTCGTCAACCAGCAGCAGTGATCCGGGGTTCATCGCGAGGCAATCTCTCGAGAATCAAACGGCAGTCGGGCAGGCAAAGAGCCTGCTCCACAGGGAACACGGACTTCGCAGAGGTAACGATTCTGCGAAGGGTATCGATTCGAGTGGCCGATCTGCCTGTAGGGCCCAATCAGCAGGTCTATCCAAAATGTCAATCTAGAGAAGGTACGCAACCATAGGTCACAGGTTGCAACCGGTCAACATTTTGCCGCAAGAGATTGTTGCGATTGAACAACGGCGCGTTCGATTCTGCCCGGAGGGAGTTGCCTCACAGTTGCCGGCGTGGCTGGGGCAGGCCCCTGGTATGCGAGTTGCCGCTGCCAGTTAGAACATTCGCGGGCTGTTTGCATCTTCAGCAACTGAATCGATGCCCCAGATCGGCATGCGAGCAACTGGGGCATCCATGTGCGTGCGAGTCACCTCTTGTGAACATTTGAACGCCGACTCGGCATCCTCGTCCAGAGACGCTGAGCTGCCCCAGCCACACTCGAGTTCATCACTGGCCACTTTTGAGCGGAACTGGGGCATCCATCTTCGGGCGAGTCATCTTTTGTAAACGCTTGAACGCCAACTCGCAATCCTTGTCCAGAGACGCTGAGCTGCCCCAGCCACACAGGCAGAGCCATAGCGCTTCGAACAATGTCCCGCAGTCACGCGACCGATTACGCCAGGCTCATGGTGACCGTCTTCAGCTCGGTGTAGTTGTGGAGCGCGGCGGCGCCGAGTTCGCGGCCGATGCCGCTCATCTTGAAACCGCCGAATGGAGCGGCAGCGTCGAAGACGTCGTAGCAGTTGATCCACACGGTGCCGGCACGGACGCTGTTGGCAAGCCGATGGGCTTTCCCCACATCGCGCGTCCAGACCGCCGCGGCCAGGCCGTAGAACGTCTTGTTGGCACGCTCGATGACCTCATCGATCTTCTTGAACGGCAGGATCCCGAGCACAGGGCCAAAGATTTCGTCGGTGGCGATCGACATGTCGTCGGTCACTTCGTCGAACACGGTCGGTTCGATGAAGAAGCCCTTCTTGCCCCACCGCTTGCCGCCGGTGAGACACTTGGCGCCGGATTCTTTTCCCTTGTCGATGTATCCGAGAATCTTATCGAATTGGGCTTCGTCGACTTGCGGTCCCTGGGACGTTTCGGGATCGAATGGATCGCCCAGCTTGCGGGCTTTGGCGCGCTTCACGAGTTTCTCGACAAACTGGTCGTGGATTTTCTCTTCCACAAAGACCCGGCTGCCGGCGCAGCAGCACTGCCCCTGGTTGAAGAACAGCCCGAACTCAGTGCCGGCAACGGCAGCGTCGAGATCGGCATCGGCAAAGATCACGTTGGGGCTCTTGCCTCCCAGTTCGAACGTCAGGCGCTTGAGGGTCTGGGCCGCATCGGCCATGATGATCTGCGCCGTGCGGTATTCGCCGGTGAACGCGATCTTGTCGACGTCGGGGTGTTTGACGAGCGCCGCCCCGGCGGTCGGTCCGTAGCCGGGAACGATATTGATCACGCCCTTCGGGAACCCGGCTTCGACCGCCAGTTCACCGAGGCGCAGGCAGGTCAGCGGAGTCTGTTCGGCAGGCTTCATGACGAGCGTACAGCCGGCGGCCAGCGCCGGCCCCCATTTCCAGGCCGCCATCAGGAGCGGGAAATTCCAGGGAATGATCTGGCCGGCAACACCCATCGGTTCGCGCCGCGTGTAACAGAAGTAATTCCCGCGGATCGGAATCGTGTCGCCGTGAATTTTGTCGGCCCAGCCGGCGTAGTACCGCAGGCAATCGATGACGAGGGGCAGATCGGCGGCGCGGGCATCGCTGATCGGTTTGCCGTTATCGAGCGTTTCCAGCGCCGCCAGTTCCTCAAAATTCCGTTCGACGAGGTCGGCCAGTCGGTTGAGGAGCCGGCCCCGATCGCGAGCGTCCATTTTGGGCCAGTCACCCGATTCGAATGCCTTGCGGGCCGCCTTGGCGGCGCGATCGATGTCGGCGGCATCCCCTTCGGCAACGTCGGCGATCTTGGCTTCAGTCGCCGGATTGAACGTGGCGAAGGACTTGCCGCTCCGGGCGTCGCACCACTTGCCGTCGATCAGCATCTGGGTCTGGCGAACTTTGGGAGTCGAGCGGGCGCGGGGCGCCTTGGCCGTTGCGGTAGCCATGATTCATTCTCCTGCGATGGGGCGAGGCTGCGATGAAGGTCGTGCCGGCACACTGAAATGAAGTTGCACACTTGCTGCCGTCCGAATTTTACCGTTGCCGTCGGCGATTGTGTAGGACCGTCGTGCGGGATCAATCGGACGCGATTGGCGGCCCGGCCTCCTGAGTACAGGGGACCGCTCCTTCCGATTCTGGTCAGTCTCGGTTAATCTTCACGAAACCGCTCGGTTGAGGGGTTGTTGCTGGCAACGAGGCGGTCGGGGACTGTCTCCAGCGCCCCGCAGATTCTCGGGAGAAGGCTCCATGAACGTCCTCGTCAGCGGTTCAACCGGGCTGGTTGGGACTGCGCTCGTCCCCGCGCTGATGGCCGGCGGGCACGAAGTGATTCGACTCGTGCGGGCGAAATCGCGGACTCCTTCGAAGGAAATCATCGGCTGGAACCCGGAGGCCGGTTACATCGACTCGGCCGGTCTCGAGGGGCTCGATGCGATTATCCACCTGGCAGGAGAACCGATTGCGTCGGGCCGGTGGAATTCCGCGAAGAAGGCTCGCATTCGCGACAGCCGGGTGCAGGGGACGCGCCTGCTGTGCGAAGCCCTGGCACATGCTTCCCGGCGGCCGTCCGTATTGCTCTGCGCGTCAGCCATCGGTTTTTATGGCGATCGGGGGGATGAGGTGCTGACTGAAGCCAGCGCAGCCGGTTCCGGGTTTCTGGCGGACGTCTGCCGCGAGTGGGAGGGGGCGACCGATCTGGCACGCCAGAATGGCATCCGGGTCGTGAATCTGCGATTCGGCGTCATCCTCAGCACCGCCGGCGGAGCTCTCGCCAAAATGCTGACCCCGTTCAAGATGGGGGTCGGCGGAGTCATCGGCTCGGGGCGGCAGTACATGAGCTGCATTTCGATCGACGACTGCATCGGCGCCATCCAGCATGCGCTCGCAGCCGATCAGGTATCGGGGCCGACGAACATCGTCCAGCCCGGCCCGGTCACGAATCATCAATTCACGAAGACGCTGGGGAAGGTGCTGGGACGCCCGACGGTATTTCCGATGCCGGCCTTCGCGGCCCGGCTGGCCTTCGGCGAAATGGCCGACCAATTGCTGCTGGCGAGCGCCCGCGTCGAGCCGCAGAAACTGGTGGCGTCGGGATACCAGTTCCGGCATCCCGATCTCGAAACGGCGCTGGGCCACGTGCTGGGTCGATAATTGACCGATCTCGCACAACGGGGACAATCGAAGTCGAGTTTATCAGGTGGTCCGAGAAAATTCTGGAGCCTGTCCGGTGCAACCCCCGACGAAGACACTCGCTGATCAAGAGCGCCGGCGCCCGTCGCGAAGACGGCGGATGCTGTTCTGGTGCCTGCTGTTGACCGGAACCTATTTCGTCGTTGAATTGATTTCTCTGGCAGCGCTGCAGGTCGAATACGAAGGCTGGTCCGACGAAGTAGAGGCTGCTGATGCCGACTGGGCTGCCGACGGGCTGGGGACCGGAATTCAGAATCCGGACGAGGTGGTCCACCCCTACCTGGGCTGGGTCCGCCGGCCGGGTGTCAAAATGAACGAAAGCTTTGACGTCCAGGGAGCCAACGAATTCGGATTTCCGGGAGGCGGAACTCCCTTTCACAAGCGCAGCCCGGACAAAGTGATTGTCGGTATTCTGGGAGGATCGGTCGCGGAGCAGTTCGCCGCGACGAAGTCTGAGTTGCTGCGGACCCAGCTCGCCCGGTCTGAAGAGTGGCAGGGCAAGGAGATTGTGATCGTGAAGTTGGCGCTGCTGGGGTGCAAGCAGCCTCAGCAGTTGATGATCGTCAACTACCTGCTGTCACTCGGGGCAGAGTTCGACGTTTTGATCAATCTCGACGGATTCAATGAAGTGGCACTGCCGGCCGTCGAGAACGTACCGGCCCATGTCTTCGCGGCTTATCCCCGCGGCTGGCAATATCGAGTGAACCAGGTCTCAGATCTGGCGCTGCTGCGAGCCCTGGGACGAATCACAGTGCGGCGGGACAAGGCCCGCTTCTGGAGACATCTGGCGCTCTCGAAGCCGCTGCGCTATTCAGCCACAGCGCGCCTGGCGTGGCACGTGTACCGGGCCGCATCCACGAAACTCCTGAATCGCGATTTTGCTGAACTTCGCCAGCGGAGGATCAATACCAGTGATTACGTGGCCACCGGTCCGCGGGAGGATTTTTCAAGCACGAGCGAATTATTCGAACATTGTGCGCAAATCTGGGCGCGCTCTTCGCTTCAGCTCCACCAGCTTTGTGAAGCGAACCGGATTCGGTACTTTCATTTCCTGCAGCCAAACCAATACGTGCCGGATTCAAAGCCTCTGGGCCGGGAAGTGCTGGGAGCGGCTTGGCAACAGAACTATTCCGGCAAAGAATCGGTCGAGCAGGGCTATCCGAAACTGATCCGCGAAGGAAGCGCCCTCGCCGGGACAGGAGTGGCGTTCATCGATCTTTCGATGCTGTTCGCAGACCACACCGAGCTCATTTACTCGGACGCGTGCTGCCACCTCAACGACAGGGGAAATGAGATCATGACCCTGCGAATTGCCGAGGTTGTCTGCGCCAGCTCATCCGGAAGGTAAGTCGACAGCCGTCGGCCCGGAGCGCAATGGTATCTACACATTGCAGCTTGAGCTGAATTCAAACATTCTCCCTCCCCCCGTTGTGGGGGAGGGCCGGGGTGGGGGGCGAACGTCAGTTGACGCCCCCACCCCCATCCTAACCTTCCCCCATCGAGGGGGAAGGAACTTGTTTCGGCAACGCCAGTTTTGCTTTGTGTAGATGCCTGTGCCCTGGCGGCAACCAGCGCAAGGGTGGCGAATCATGCGGGAACTTTGCCGCAGAATCTTTCGAGCGCCAGCGTCTTGAGCCCCTTGAGATCGACCTTGCCGGTTCCCAGATGGGGGATATCCACGACCTCGAGAAAGCTGTCGCGCGAGGGGATCCAGAGATTGGGGAGGCCCGACGCATTCAGCTCGGCCAGGACCTGATCGATCGACTTGGAGAGCGGGCGGTGGACGACGATCAGGCGTTCCCCCTTTTTCTCGTCGGGAACGGCCGTCACGACGACGCGCAGGTCCTGGTCGTCGTCTCCGCCGGTCGCGACGATTTTTTGAAGGATCTCTTCGATCTTGATATGCGGCACCATTTCGCCGCCGATTTTCGAAAACCGGCTGGCCCGATCGGTGATGATGATGAAGCCTTCGGCGTCGATCCGGGCGATGTCTCCGGTGATGTACCAGCCATCGCGGATCACGTCGGCTGTTTTCTCGGGCTGATTCAGATACCCCTGCATCACGTTGGGGCCCTTAATGAGCAAGAGTCCCGGCTGGTCGGTGCCGAGTTCGGTAAACGTCTCGGGGTCGACGATTTTCGCGCTGGTCCCTGGCAAGGGACGGCCGACCGAACCTTCCTTGGTTCCTTTTTGCGTCGCTTCAGCCGAGCGGTGATCGGGAACATTCACCGCCGCAACCGGCGAGAGTTCGGTCGTCCCGTAACCTTCGATCGGCCGCACCCCGAATTTGTCGAAAAACGCTTGAGCGAGCTCGAGCGGCATTTTTTCAGCCCCCATGACCACCAGATCGACCGTCGCGAGCTGTTCCTTCTCGCAGCGCTTGAGGTAACCGCGCAGAAAGGTCGGGGTGGCCATCATGATCGTCGTTTTGTGCTGGGCACAGAGGGTGCCGATGACGCGCGCGTCGAGCGGATTGAAATGGTAGACCCCCTTCGGCTCGAGCGCCAGCACCGACCACATCGTTCCCGTGAAGCCGAACGAATGGAACAGGGGCAGCACGCCCAGCAATACGTCGGTGGCTTTGAGCTGAAACATCTGCTCGATCGCGTCCACGTTGCTGCGGATATTGTGGTGCGTGAGCATCACTCCCTTGGGTTCGCCGGTCGAGCCCGAAGTGAAGACGATCGTCAGCAGGTCGTCGGCACGAGTTTTGGTCAGGCCGAACATTCGCTCGAGAAACCAGATCGGCACAGCATAGGCCTGGAGCGCGGCGACAAATTTGTCGAACCGCGTCGGCAGGTCTTTGAAGTCGTCGAGATAGACAAGCTGCGAATCGATCTCCAGCCTCGTTTTGGCGACGAACAACCGGCTGGTGAGCACGTGGCGGATGCCTGCTTCGCGGATGCAGTGATTGATCGTGGCGCTCGAGGCGGTGTAGTTGAGGTTCACCGGAACTCTCCCCGCCAGCGGCAGGGCGGCATTCACCAGCACGCCCCCCACCGAGGGAGGCAGCAGCACGCCGACGAATTTTTCGTCGGCGGCGAGGAAGCGGCGTTCGAGGAGCCGTTTCACGAGCAGCGTCCGCAGCAGCAGTTGCCCGCCGGTCAGATCCTGGCCGGCCGAATCGGCGACCTTCGAGCGCGAGCGGTTCCTCCGGCAATTCCTCAAGAACATCCGGGGCAGATTCAATTCTCGCTCCTTCCTGTATTCCATCGCCTGCACACCCAGATTCTGGACCGCCTGCCGCACTTCGTGGACGTTGTCGGGGTCATGAATCGGCTTTCCAAACAGGATACCTACGGGATAGGGGAGGCGGCGGGGGAGCTTCCAGAAATATTTTCCCCGAAAGTAACTGAAAATGCTCCCCCACAAGCCGTCGAGGTACACCGGGATCACGGGTGCGGCAGTTCCCTCGACGATTTTCATCAGCCCCCGCTGAAACGGCTGGAGCTGGCCGGTGCGGGTGAGTGATCCTTCGGCAAATATACACACCAGTTCGCCGTTTTGAATGCACTCCCGTGCCGTGGCGAGTGAGCGGACGATCGACTTGGGCCCTTCGGCCGGATTGACGGGGATCACGCCCATCGTTCTGGTGAGCCATTCGATCCACCAGCCGCGGATGTAGTCGGCATACGCCAGCATGCGGATATGCCGGGTGGAACTGATCATAATGAACACGGCGTCGAGCCAGGTGACGTGATTGGCGACGAGCAGGGCTCCCCCCGTCTCGGGGAGGTATTCGCGACCGTAGACGTGAACCCGGTACGTCGAATGGCTGATCAGCCACACGAAAAACCGGAGCGTGGCCTGCGGCAACAGCAGAATCACGTACAGGGCGATGGGGATCGTCCCCAGCCCGATGATCAGAAATGTCTGCCGCGGGGTCAGCTTGAGCCAATTCTGCATCACATACAGAATGCCGGCAGTGGAAAGGATGCCGGCGAACGACACGAAGTTGCTGGCAGCGAGAATTGTCCCCCGCGACTCGCGCGGGCTGCGATCCTGCAGATAGGCTTCGAGCGGCACGTCGAACAGGCCGGCGGCTGCCCCGAGCAGCACGAGCCAGGCCAGCGTCAGGTAGTAGGCAGTCTGCACCGAGAATGCGCGGTCTGGATCCACGTTCGATCCCGTGGCGAACAATGCGATCGACATGACGACGACGCCGATCGCTCCCAACGGCACGATCCCCAACTCGACCCGGCCCCCCGACCAATAACCCGCCAGGACGCTCCCCAATCCGACGCCGATCACCAGGGCCAGCATCAACGGGCCGATGTCCTGCTCATTGAGGCGCAGCACGCTTTCGCCATAGAGCTTGATATTGGCCTGCGTCAATGTTGCCAGCGTGTAGAAGAAGGCGATGCCCAGGGCCGTGCGCATCAGCGCGCGGTTGGAACCGAGCTGCACGAGCTGCTGCCAGGTTTCAGCGACCGGGTTCCCGGGAAGAGCAAAGCCCGGCCTGGCGGCTGCCAGCGGACGAATTCCCAGACTGACGAACCAGCCCACGACCGCGACGGCGGTGAAGACGACGAGCGGGATGCCGATGTGCTGGGTGCCGTCGGGTTGGGTGGCCATGTAGAGCTTGAACCCGCCGACGGTTCCCGCGGCCGCCGCCATGACAGTGACCATGGCCATCATCCCGTTCCCGGCCGAGAGTCGATCGGCTGAAAGGATCTCGGGGATGCTGCCGAACTTGGCCGGGGCAAACAGCGCCGCCTGGGCCCCCATCAGAAACAGGACGGCGAACAGACAGAGGGCGCTCTGCGACAGAATTGCCCCGATCCCCAGCAGCATCAGCACGACCTCGGCCGCTTTGCACCACACGATCACGGCGCGTTTACTGAATCGGTCCGCCAGCCAGCCCGAGTAAGTCGGCAACAGCAGGTAGGGCAGCGTGAACCAGAAAATTCCCCAGGAGAGGGCCGAGACTTTGGCCTCATCGCTCCCTCCCAGGAGGTGCGTGCCGACCGGAACGGCCAGCCAGCGGAACATATTATCGTTGAGGGTCCCGAGGGCCTGTGCCACGACCAGGCAGATGAAACTGGGGGACGACAGGCCGGCGCGACGGTCGAGCGGTGGATCGTCGGTCGTTGCGCCAGCAGGCTGGTCGTCGGTCATGGAGTCCTGGATTTCGCCCGGAAGTGCTCATCGTGCCGCGACCCCGGCTCGCGTCACGCGAGATAGCCTACGGCACGAGCGCCCGGCAATCAATGCCCCGGCCGCACCAGTTCAGGCGAGATTGCATTCGAGATGCAACGCGCACTGGTGGCGTGGCGGTGTGGCTGGGGCAGGTCCCTGTTATGCCAGCTGCCGCTGCCGGATGGAATCCGCAGGCCACGGGCATCTTCAGCAACTGAACGGATGCCCCAGATTTGCTTGCGATCACTGGGGCATCCAATTTCGCGCATGTCACCCCTCGTGAACGCATTAACGCTCGACTCGGGACCACGTCCAGAGACGCTGAGCTGCCCCAGCCACACATGGGGAGATTTTCATTGCCACCCTATTTTGCAGGTGACGAGCAGCGACTCAGGGAATGAACTTGTAGGTTCCCTGATTCTTGCGGGCGATGTCCTGCAGCAGCGATTCACCCGACGCATTGCCGAAGCAGAACGTGTGGATCGCTACGCCACGCGTGTTGAGCTTCGTGACTTCGCCGGTCACTTTGTCGTCAAAGACGCCGTCGGTGAGCAGGTAGATGACGTCGGGTTTGAGATCGAGGGCCAGTTTGAGGGCCTCGCTCGGATCGGTCCCTCCACCCCCCTGCACCTTGACGACCCATTCCAGATACTTCTTTTTGTTGTCGAGCGTGGCCGGTTGCAGCTCGCGGGCCTTCATCGGGACGGCGTGTCGGTTGAAAAAGATGACGTAAAACTCCATGTTGACCGGCAGACCACCGATCGAGCGGACCAGCTCGATTTTCACCCGGTCGAGCTTGGTGCGGGCTTCGCTGTGCGGTTCTGTCATGCTGCCCGATCCGTCGAGGACGTAGACGAATTTCGCGCCGGCGGTCGCCAGCTCGAAGAACTGCGAACCGTTGCCGTCCCCCTGACCGTCACCGACGCCGCTGCCAAAACCGCCACCGGTCGCATATCCACGGCCCAGCTTCATGCCCAACGCCGAAAAAACCAGGTCGCGCGGCGGCGGAAACGGCGGATCGAAATCGAGCGGCAGGACGTTGCGTGTCACCGACAGCGACTGCTCGACTTTGCGTGCTGAGTGTTCGTGAGCCGTTTCCAGGCCGGCCGCGATCGGGCCGGCGGCCCCCTCCCGGCCACCTGCCGAAGATCCGGCGTTCTCGGCTCCCGCCTCTAGCGGCTGCACCGCAGGCTCGATCTCTACCGCCCGCTCGGGCTCGGCCCACTCGGTGAGCACTGCGGCAAAATCGTTCTGCCGCGGCGCCGCCAGAGTCACCAGCGCCAGGAGCCCCAGGATGGCCGCGTGGACGAATGCGGAAATGCCCCACGAACGGACCGATCGGGTGCCGATTCGCGGTGGGGGGCGCCAGTTAATTGCCCCGCGCAGGATGCGGTTGAATTGGTGCAACCGACGGAACATGTCAATCACCCCGTCACGCGCCACAGGCCCAACGTCCGTAATCTTATCCGCAAAGTTCTGGAAATGACAATTGGCCACTCCGGGAATGTCACCTTGACCGGTTTGCCCGCTTGCAGCTACTGTGCCGGGGTCATGCCACCCGACGCTCCGATGACCACTTCGACTCCCGCGGTTTTGCCGGCGGGTGTCGCGGCCGCGCCGGGTCCGGCCCGCTCAAGTGCGCGTGGGCCGGGGGAAGCGCCGGTCATCTTTTTCGACGGCGTCTGCGGATTATGCAACCACTGGATCGACTTCGTGATCGCCCGCGATCGGCGGCGTCAATTCCGATTCGCTCCGTTGCAGGGCGAGACGGCCCGCGACTGGCTGCAACTGCCACCTGATGAATCGCTGAATTCCGTCATCCTGTGCGACGGAACGGGAATCCACCGCAAGTCAGACGCCGTCTGGCGGATCTTCATGCGACTGGGCGGGGTCTGGCGGATTGCCGGCGGCCTGTTACGGATGATTCCGCGGCCACTGCGAACCTGGGGCTACGACTTTGTGGCACGCCATCGCTATCGCTGGTTCGGCCAGAAGGAAGCGTGCCGGCTGCCGACCGCGGACGAGCGCGAGCGGTTCCTGCCGTAGCCGTGCCGCCGAATCACTGATCGTTCGGTCGAATCGCGCCAGCGCGGGTTACGTCCCGAGGTGCTCGAGCCACGAGCGGATGTCGTGTTCGTACTCGCTGGCCAGGTTGACCTTCACGAGTTGCCGGTGAAAGTCCGAGGCGCCTTTACGGCCGACGTCGGCTGCTTCGGCGCTCGGGATACGATCATCGGGATTGGGGGCGATGAGCCGCCGGCACAGATTGAGCAGCAATTCGTTACAGCTCACTTCGGGAGGCAGTAGTTCCGGGAGCTGGCGATCGAGCACCGCCTTGGCGTCAGCGAGTTCGCGATAAGTGGACAAGCCCTCGAAGACGGGCCGCCCGGCCAGCATTTCAACGAGGACATATCCCAGGCTGGCCAGGTCGGACCGGGGGGTGTTTTCGCCTCCCTTGAGCACCTCGGGCGCCGCATAGGCCGGCGACCAGACGCGGCGCGGGCTGGTGCGGCGCAGATCGGTTGACGAGCCGATGTCGATGATTTTGGCGCTGCCGGTACGGGTCAGCATCACGTTGGCCGGTTTCAGGTCGCCGTGGATGATCCCGGCGTGATGCAGGGCCGCCAGGCCGGCGAGGCAGTCGCGCAGCACGGCAATCGCCACCCCCGGCTTGAGCCGCGCCTGCGAGGCGCCCGCCGTCAGAATCACCCGGTTGACGTACTCCCAGCGTTCGGTGCTGATGGTTTCCCGCGTGCGGTCCAGCATCCGCTGCGACAGCACTTCGCGCAGGTCGTAGCCGTCGAGCCATTCCATGACCATCAACCGAATGCCCGACCATTCGATGAAATCGTGAATGTCGACGACGTTGTCGCACTGCAGGACGGCGACGCGACCGCTGACCTGGGCCACCCGCGCCATGTCGTCCTGGTAGGCCTGGTCAGAGGAATATGTCTCGGGGGAGAAGACCTTCAGCGCGACCTGGCGGACGAACCCGTCTGCCCCCTGGCGCTCGGCAAGATACACGGCTCCCTGGCTGCCTGCCCCCAGGAGTCGGTGTTTGCGATAGCGAGTATCCCACTCCAGATTTTCGGCCCAGGCAATTTCTTCGTAACGCGCGAAGAGCGCGTTCGTGCCCGCGGCCAGGCTTTTGTCGCCAGGCCGGTGCTGCGACTGGTAGGGGAATGTGATTGTGGTTTTCATGCAGAGTCACCCATCCGTGGAAAGAGCGCAATTCCATTTTGAGGTTCGCCGGAAACAGCCCCAATCTCCCGATCCAGTCGCGAGGCGTCAAGATCGATGATTTTCAGGGTTTGGGGTTCACCGCAGGTTGGCGGCGATGCCGGGAGGAGTTCAGGCGAGCGGCGTCTTTGAATATGCGGCCATGATACACGGCCTCACGGCTGAGAGCCATCCTCGCTCGCTGATGGATGGCCGTTCCACGCCGCCATGGAGTCTCGCGACGACTCCACAACCATCGCCCGTTTAAGGCTTTACGGGCCATGCTCCGCAATGCAGAAATTTGCAGGCCGTCAGCAACTATTTCTTCTCGGCTTCCAGGACAGTTTCCCCGATGATCTTTTCGAACTCGGCGTCATCGGGAATGTATTTCACTCGAATCACTCCTTTGGCGTCGAGCAGGTACAGCGTCGGAAAGGCCGACACATTCCAGCGGTCGACGATTGGTCCGGTTTTCCCGTCGTGGAACGAAGGCCAGGTCATCTTCTTGTCCAGCATCGTCTTTGCCGCCTGCTCCTTCGAATCGCCCGAGTTGATTCCCAGGACGGTAAACGGTCGCCCGGCGTAGGTTTGCATCCGATCTCGCAAATGCGGGACTTCCTCCATGCACGGACCGCACCAGGATCCCCAGAACACGAGCAGCACGACCTTGCCCCGGAAATCGCCGAGCTTGAGCCGCTTACCGGATGGATCGATCCCCTCAATCTCAGGCGCGATGTGCCCCGGTTCCAGGTGATTGATTTCGTATAATTCGGCCTCGGCCAGCTTGCCAAGCTGTCGGTTTGCATCATCAACGACGTCGGCGAAGTCTTTCTGGACCCGTTCAAACAGCCTGGCAATCGCCGCCAGTTCGGCGGGTTTCTGGCCGTCGTAGCGGTCGTGTCGGCCGTTCGCGAGACAGAAGCAGGCCAGGCCGCGGATGTTTCTGTTGGCTCCCTTTTCGATCAGAGCTTCGAGAAGCCGTCCGGCCTTTTCGGAATCGCAATAGGCCAGCGAAATAATGGCTTCCCGGATTTTCGGCGAGGCCAGATGATGCTTTTCAATCAGTTCGAGGGCGGCGGCCAGTTCGGCCGGAGTTTCGTCGGAATCGTAGTGATCGATCACCCAGACCAGAGCCTCGAGCGCCACATCGTCGGCCGGTTTTTCCCCGGCCAGCGCCAGTGCCTTTTTTGAATATTCCTGGAGCGAGGGCTTCTGCTGCCGGGCTTTGAGCCGTTCGCTTTCAGTGCGGGCCTTCTCCTCGGCCTCCTCAAACTGCGCCAGGCGTTTCTCGTATTCGGCATCGAGCGCCTCGAGCCTGCCCCCACGAAGGTCACTCTCATCGGCAGCGTGCGAAATTCGTGTCAGGCAGAACGGCGAGACGAGTATGATTGCCAGTGCCAACTGGAGCATGACGCGGCGCGACATCCCGGATTCCCTCGGACTAACAGGCAAGGCCTGCCGAACGACCATCGTACGACTCGACCTGTTCTTCAATACCGCAGGAAGCCTTTGCTGTCCACGTCAGCCGCCCAATTGGGAGCTTTGGAAATCGGAGCGACTCAGGCCTGGGATGACAGGGGGCGTGACACGGCGACTGTGCGCGGGATCGCGTCGTGTTGAGCCCCAAGTCCATCCCGCCGGTCAGCGCGGACAAAGCTGACACGAGCTTGTCAGCCCGGCAGCAGATTGAGCCGACCGGCGGGAAACGAGAATTCAACTCGCTCGTCGGCGGCGGACGCGTTCGCGCGATTCCCGAACTGCCGCACGGCTGTAGTAGTAACTGCCCGGCAGGCCGTCATTCGGCAGACAGGCGCAACCCGATCGACCGGCGATCCCGTCTGCCGCCGGGAAACCCCACAGGGATTCGGAACCGGCCGGGCGGGCCATGGTGAGGACCTGGCGATTGACAACGCCGCGGCATTTCCGAAACGAGGCGACGACTTCGATTGCCGCCAGCATGGAACCATTCGACGGCGCACTCCCTTCGAGCGTCACGATCCCGCTTTGGGAACGGACCAAAAGTGACTCGGCTGCCACGCGCCGGTCATGTTCGAGAGCTTCCTGGATCTGTTCGCAGAGGAGTTCATCGCGAGTCATAATCGTCATCCTGGTTGAATGGCAGTTGTAGTACCTGGCAGGATCAGAGGATCCAGACCACTTGCTCGCTGTGCCCCACTGTAATCGGTGCGGCAAGAGGCAAAATCAGGCCCTTCCCGAACCGCGCATCGGTGAAACCCCGATGCTGTCTATCGGGGTGCGCGGGTCGGCCGATTGCCGTCTCGAGGAGCAAGCATTCAATCGTGGCTGGGGCAGCGCTCAGCGTCTCTGGACGTAAATTGCCTGCAGGAAACTCGAACGTTCACGCAGAATGAACCGCGGGCAAACGAATGCCCCAGTTGATCGCCTGCAAACCTGGGGCATCGGCTTGGTTCCTGAAGTTATCCCGGGCCTGCGAATTCCAACTGGCAGCGGCGACTCGCATAACGGGGAACTGCCCCAGCCACACCACGCAGCCACTCAGCTCAGTACCCGGTCGTAGCGGGAGTGCGCAGCGCCGCCGGGTCGATCACCGGAGGCAGATTCAGGCGGCGACGGCACTCGTCGAGAATCTCCTGGGTCTTGCTGGCACCGCAACGGGTAACTCCCAGAGCCCGGACCTCGAGCAGCCGGTCGAGATCGCGGACGCCCCCCGCGGCTTTGACCTGCACGAAATCCGGCGACTGGCTGCGCATCAGCTTCAGATCGTCGTTGGTCGCCCCTCCCGAACCGTAGCCGGTTGACGTCTTCACCCAGTCGGCCCGCAACTCTCCGCAGATCGCGCACAGGCGGGTTTTCTGCGGAACGTTCAAATAGCAATTTTCGAAGATCACTTTGACCTGCTGGGAGCGCGCGTGCACGACTTCGATCACCGCGGCGATATCACGGCGGACGTAATCCCAGTTGCCCGAGAGGACCTGGCTGATGTTGACCACCATGTCGAGTTCCTGGCCGCCGTCGGCCAGAGCCCGCTCGGCCTCGGCGACTTTGACCGAAGTGGTATGCCCGCCGTGCGGAAAGCCGATCGTCGTGCTGGCCCGCACCGTGGTCCCCTGCAACATGTCGGCACAGCGTTTGAGTGCAAAGGGCATGATGCAGACGCTGGCAACGTCATAAGCTTTGGCCAGGCGGCAGCCCGCCTCGAGATCATCAGCCGTCAACGTCGGGTTGAGCAGTGAATGATCGATCATTTTCGAAATATCGAGGTACGTGTAGTTCATGGTTCAGCCTGCGATGAAGTTTCTCAGATATGTGGCGCTCTGGTGCAGTGCGGCTTGGCGCGATTCGAGCGAACCTTCGAACGCCCGGTCTTCGACTTCAACGCAGACCGGGCCCGTGTACCCGACCTCACCCAGGACCGAACAGAATCGGCCCCAATCGACCTCCCCCAGTCCCGGGAGCTTGGGAACGTGGTACTCGAGCGGAGTGGCCAGGATTCCGGTATTGTCGAGCCGCTCGCGGTCAATGCGCACATCTTTGGCGTGCACATGAAACAGCCGATCTTTGAACTCGCGCAGCGGCTTCAGGTAGTCCATCTGTTGCCAGACAAAATGCGAGGGGTCGAAGTTCAAGCCGAAATGGTCGCTGGGAATCTCCTCGAACATCCTGCGCCAGATGTTCGGGGTTGTGGCCAGATTTTTTCCGCCGGGCCATTCATCGCGGGTGAACAGCATGGGGCAGTTTTCGATGCCGATCTTGACGTCGTGGTCTTCCGCCAGCGCAATCAGCGGCTTCCAGACCTTCTTGAACTGCGGCCAGTTCTCGTCGACCGACTTCGTCCAGTCGCGGCCGATGAACGTATTCACGCGGGTGCACCCCAGGAGCGGCGCCGCGCGAATCAACTTCTGCAGATGCTTGATGCATTTCTGCGCCTCGTCGCGATCGGGAGTCAGCGGATTCGGATAGTAACCCAGTCCGCTGAGTTCAACGCCGGCGCTTTCGAAGATTTCGACGATTTCTCCCGCCTGTCGCTTGTCGAAACTCGTCACATCCACGTGCGTCACGCCGGCATACCGGCGTTCGGCCTTGCTGACCGGCCAGCACATCGCCTCGACGCACGAATAGCCCGACTCGGCCGCGAAAGTGACGACTTCGCGCAACGGCAACTCGGGGAGAATGGCACTGACAAAACCCAGCTTCATGAGGTGTCCTGTCTTCAAGGTTGATGGGTCAAAATAGCCTGCGCATCTTATCGTGAGCTGTCGGCAACGGCGACCCAGCGGCGCTCCCGATGACTCGCGAGCAGGGCTTCGCAGAGGAGGATTTCTCGATGGCCGTCGGCAAACGTCGGGAAGGGCTGAGGAGCCGACAGATCTCCCTCCGCGATGTAACCGTAAAAGGCACGAAACAGTTGCTTGAACGAATCCGGGAAGCCTTCGTTATGCCCGCCGGGATAACTGGCCGCGCGGCGGGCCGCCGGGCTGAGCAGGGCCGGGTCGCGGACGAGCAGCGAATTGGCCTCGTCCCGCCGGCCGATCCACAGCTCGTTGGGGGACTCACTGTTCCATGCGAAGGCCTCTTCGGCGCAGGCGATTTCGAAGCGCAGGCAGTTTTTGCGGCCCGCTGTCACCTGCGACACCCACAGGGTTCCCCGTGCGCCGGTTTCGAACTCGAGCAGGACGCCCCCCGCATCCTCAGTGTCGATGGTCACGGTCACCGTCGCGTCGTCGGGAGGCCGGGTCTTTCCCGAAAACGTCTCAACGCTGCCCGCCCGATGGCGGCGAGTCGGGTGCACGGTTGCCAGGTCGGCGCAAACGGCTGTGATTCCCAGTCCCGTAATGAACTGCACCAGATCGAGCCAATGTGTGCCGATGTCGGCCAGGGCGCGCAGCGGTCCACCTTCGGCAGCCAGCACGCGCCAATTGAAATCGGTGTCGCGCAGCAGCCAGTCCTGCACGTAAGAACCGGTCACGTGCAGCACTTTGCCGGGCGATCCGGCAGAGACCAGCTCGCGCGCTTCGAGACACAGCGGATAGAACCGAATGTTGTACGCGACGGCGGCGGCGACGTTTGATGCGGCTGCCAGGCGGACAAGCTCCTGCGATTCGTTCGAATTCATCGCCAGCGGCTTTTCGCAGACGACATGCTTCCCGGCCCGCAGCGCGCGGGCCGACAGGTCGAAGTGAAACCGGTTGGGGGTGGTGATGTGCACAGCCTGCACGCGACCGTCCCGCAGCAGATCCTCAAACGTCTCGTAAGCGGTGCCCAGGTTCAGTTGCTCGGCCGCAGCCCGCGACTTAGCGGGTGTTGACCCGAGGATCCCGACGACGTCGACACCCGCGCGGCGGAGTGCCTCGACGTGCACCGGGCCGATAAATCCTGTTCCTGCGACGGCTGCAGAAATGCTGGCCATAGTCACCTCACTGCTGATCCAGCGAATATGTTCAGAACCACCGGCGATGAAACAACGGTGGTCGTCGAACGCCCGCAGCCACGCTATCGGCATCGAATGGCGCTGTCAATCAGCGTCGTTCTGCCGCTAGAACAGCGACGGCATACGCACACGCCGCTTCCGCCAGCTCGGGCGCCAGAGCATCGACCAGACTGATCAGATGCGCGTTGCGCGCGGCTTGAATCTCGCACAACACCTTGCGGGCAAGTCGTGCTCCCGAGCCGGCCACAACAATCGATTCGAATGGGACCGCGGCGCGCGAGGCGATGCTTTCGATCGCCGCAGCGATCTGCGCCTGCTGCGCCGCCGCAAAGGCGCCGGCCAGACTGCGGGCAGAATCGAGATCGATTTCTTCCCGGTCGCAGCAGACCATCCGGGCGATCCGGTCATGCGCGCAGGCGATCATTGCCGGACGGCCGTCGGCCGTCGTGACATCCCCAGGGTCTTCTGGAATGAGCCCCAGCAACAGATAAACGTCGAGCGTGGTCGCGAACAACTCGGCGGCGACAGGGCAGGGTCGGCCCCGCACCGAAACCGTCGCCGCCACGGCACAGAGGGGCGTGCGACTGAATCCTGTATACAGTAACTCGTGATTGACGAGCCGCTCGAGATCGGTCCGCCCGCGCGCTGCCGGAACGCCATCGCGGAGCGGAATGATGTCGGTCGTCGTCGAACCAATGTCGACTAGCAGTCCGTTTCCCTGCGGGGCCAGTCGCCCGGCCCAGGTGGCCAGTGCCTGCCAGTTGGCGGCGGCCACCTGGCGAGGATTTGACGCGGCCTCGTCCGGTTTGGCAAATTCCCCGTTCGTCTGCCAGACGGCAATCGGGAGACCGTCGGCCGCCGCGACAGTCGCAGCGATGATCGCAGCCACGCCTTCGCTCTTGGTTGCGAAGCAGTCCGCCAGCTCGGCGGTCATCGTCATCGCCAGCAGATCAGGCCGCGGGAATCGGGCCAACAACGAATTGAGCCGTGCCGCCAATTCGCCCGGTGCACGCCAGATGGCAAACGGCTCACTGCGCGCAATCCCTGCCGTATTGGCCGCCTTCAGATTGGCGCCACCGATGTCGAGGCCGACGACGTGCATTTCCGGAGTCTAGCAGCGACAAAGAGGAAAGCGAATGAATCGCCCGGCCCCGGAGCGCGACCAGTTCGGGCGCCGGCGGTTATTTCGCTCCCCGCGCCGTTTCCGATTCCTTCCAGGCCTCAACGTAACTTTGAAACCCCTCGCGCAGCGCGGGTACGCCTGTCGCGGCTGCCGCCTGCAGCAACTCGGCAGGCGTCTTCAGCTTCTGGGTGTGGAGCAACCGCGCAACCTGGGCGGCGACAGCCGCGTCATAGTTTGTGAGCTGTTCGGAAACTTTGGCGAAATCTCCACCCGACTGCTGCATCAGGCGTGTCGCATATTCCACCGCCGGATTGAATCCGCCGGAACCGTCGGCGTCGATCCAGACCGCTCCGGTCGAACCGGCGATGTACGACTGCCAGACGGGACTGGCAGGCTGGTAGGGGCGGGCGATCGGCCAGAAGAGATCCTTGACGCCCGGTCCCGTGGCGACGGCGACGAGATGCGCGTCATGTTTCAGTTTCGGGATCCGCCAGGTCTCCTGCCACTTGATTCCCGGTTCCCGCGGTGGATTCCGGCTCTCATCAATTTCGGCCTCGCGAATCTTGATCCCGTTGGCGTACAGCGCGACATACGACGCGTGAGTCCAATTCGGTCCCAGCACGCGGATCGCCACATCGAAATCGTCGGCTGCCGGCACCAGGTCACCCGGGCCGTGTCGGCCGGCGACGGTGATCTCGCACATCAGCCCCAGACTGACCAGCACGCGACCGGCGACAATGCTGCGACACGCCTCGTCGATCGGCAACTGGCTCGCGTCGCCGTCGCAGCGAACGTAGGTCCGCCCCTGTCCGACGATGAACCGTGAAACATCGTGCGAATCGCTGGAGCCAATCGGCGTTAAGTATTGCCCGTGATTGAGCAGCCCGAACCAGTCGCGGTAGACCTGCATCAGATCGGTCTGGATGGCCCCCGAATTGATGAGCTCGACCGCGTTGGCTGCGAGCTTCCAGCCATCCAGATTTTCACCGACGGCTCCCAACTGGTGCTCGGGACTGAACGGTCGAAACCCGCCGTGCACGTCGCGCGGGTGATTGAGGATTGCGACCTGCACATCGCGACATTTCTGAAAGGCGGCAAACAGTTCGGTCCAGTCGCGCGCCTCGTGATCGACGACTCGCGACTCGGCGGCAATGGGAAAGATGTTGAAGTGCCCCATCCGCGGAGTGGTGCATTCATTGCCGATGACCGGAGTGAAATACTGCCGCACTCCTGCGTGGCGCGCGGCGGATTCGTAATCGACGTGCCGGTTGTGATCGGTGGCGATCGGAAGCTCAATCCCTTCACCGGCCAGCGTCACCATCCGCTCGGCAAGCGTTGCATCGCCGTGTCCCGAGAAGGTGAGCGTATGGCAATGCGTGTCGCAGGCGACGTAGCCCGGCGTCGGAACTTCGCGCCGCAGCGTCAATTGCTTGATGGCCGACTCGCCCGGTTGAAGGTCGAGGCGGGCTGGTGCCACGCCGTATTCGAATCCCCGCCCCGCGTACAGCGTGTACTTGCCGGCGGGCAGCCCGAACGACGCTCTGCCGTCTGCGGTGTAAATGACCCCGGGCCGAACCGCCAAGCCCCGGCGGGATGAAGCACCAACCGTCATCAATGATCCCTGGGGGTCGATAATCGTCAGCCGGCAGGGGATCGGTCCGGCGTCGGCCTCGCCGACTGAGACCAGCACTCGGGCTTCGTTCACAATCTGTTCGCGCGGCCGGTCGTCGATGCGCGCCTCTCCGATCATTACGTCGTCGCTTGATTTGCCATCCGACATAATGACCAGCGTATTGTCGCCGTCCCGAAGTGCGCCCGGCGGCAGTTCCCAGAATGTGACCGTGTCGTTTTCATCGAGCGGAAGTTTCGCGATGTCGCGATCGTTCAAGCGCACGCTCCACGTTTGTTTCACGTCGCGCTGCCTGAGCCGCAGGGTCTGTTCGGTCGCGTTGGCCCGGGCCTGAAACTTCAGGATCAGGCTTTTCGCTTCAGCTTCCTCGGGAAAATCGGCCCATTCGCGCGCGGCACCGGAGCGCAGGTGATGCAGCTTCGAAGTCAGAACCAGTTCGCCGGCGAAAGTGCTCTGGACCAGCCCTAAGGCGCTCAACAGTCCTGCCAGCCGGAAAAGATTCATCGCGCTGTGCTGCATGGATTTCACCTTCAATGGAGTCGATCAGAAAGATCATTCGATCATATCATGATCGCCCGCCGAAGCAGACGCATGCAGATTGCCCGATCGTCGTGGGGGTGCATCCGTTATCCGGAGGGGGCCTTTGCAGTATTACCTGCCGGTGCTCGGCACACGGGATATTCCGGAGGGTAGCCGGCAGACGATCTCGCGCAGCGAGATGCCGTATTGTAGTCATCTCGGTCCTCCGAGATGGTCTCCGGGCATGGATCGCGCGGCCGGCGTCCGAGCGGCGGAAGTCGTCGAGTTCTGGCACGGATCAAACTCTGCAGAGGCTTCGGCGCTGGCGCGGGAGGGCGGTTTGTGGCACACGGGATTTTTCGGTGGGGATAGCCGGCAGACCATCTCGGAGGACCGAGATGACTACATATACGAGACGCCCACCGGGCACGGAACATGCGGCTGGCGTTTGAGCAGCGGCCCGATGCTGACGATGGGAAGATCGCCAGCAGATCCCAGTGTTCCACCGTAACTTGATGAAAGTCAGTGATTTCCGTGACAATGCCGCCAGCGAGTCCGTTGAGTTTTCAGTCATGTGTTCCGTCGACGCGGTGTCGGTGGCGACCCCGCATAACGGCTGCACCCGCCGACGACGGCCTTACGCCGCGACAGCGAGTCGGCGCGACGCAGACAACTCGCTCAAGCGTCCCAGGCGAATCTGCCGGGACTCCAGGAGTTGCACGAGGTCGTCTGACGTGAGCAGCGACAGTTCGCCGTGCCGCTGGAGGGCCAGCGGATCGTACCAGCCATCGTGCGACCGCGCGGCGACGGTCCCTGAGGCGGCGCAGCCTGGATGCATGCCGATCTCTGTCAGGCCCGTTCCCGCGGCGTCGAGGAAGTCGCCCAGCAGATCGAGGTCGATCCGGCCGGCATGGCAGGTTCCAAAATAGCGCGCAGGATGGGCCAGACCGCGGCGCGTCATCTCGATCAGATGGCGAAAGGCAAACAGGCGTTTGATCTGACCGACTGCCCAGTTGGCCGGTTCGAAACGGCGGACAAGAGTCGTGTGCGTCAAGCGCGTTTCCCAGGGAATGCGGATGACCCTGATCGCATACCGCCGCAGCAGGTCCGGCAGCAGGTCGGCAACAGCGGGCAACATATCGATGTACTGGTGCGCGTTAAGGTGCGCTGGAGAGATTCCCCGATTGAGCAGAAATTCGATCTGGGCGCTCAATTCGCGCTCGAGCGCATCGCGATAGCGGCGCCCGCTATGGAACAGGCGCCTGGCAACCGCCAGCACTCCCGGAAACCGCCCCTGCCGATCGAGTAATTGATCGGGGTAGCGATCCGCGGTTAAGGGCCGCCCCTCAGTGAGATTCAGATGAATTCCCAGATCGAAAGGGGCAAAAGAATCGTGCAGGCGCCGGCGATTTTCGAATGCCGGCAAATCGCGGCTCGCCAAACGGGCCTGCAGGTCGCGCCATTGCGACAGTGCGAATTCGCGGGCTGGTCCGTTGGCCAGGATCGACGTGCTGGTCAACAGGCCGTGCGTGAACCCGTGTATGATTCCACGACTGACAACTTCATTCATCCCGAAATCATCGGCGTGCAGAATCAGGCTTCTGCCGGCGATTCCTGACGTCGCGCCCACGGGTCGCGCCGCGCTGGCGATTGCAGGCGTCATGCGGCGTGCCTCTGGCGTTGGGGAGCAGGCTGAGGTACGTCGGGAGCAGACCGCCCCTGCGTGTACGCGCCGCGCAGCGCCCGCAGACGCAGCCGGAAAACATCCATCAGCATGGGCAGCGCGTGCCGCGTCAGCGAGATCGTCGACGAGTATTCGTTGATCAGCGTCACCGGCACGCGCCGAAACGGCAGGGCGAGACGGTGGGTCAGGTAGACGACTTCGGCATCGAACGCAAAACCGTCGATCGTCGTGCGCGAGAAGATTTCGCGTGCGGCGGCCCGGCTGAAGATCTTGAGCCCGCACTGCGTGTCGGTCACCTGCCGGGAGACGAGGTGCTGGACGATTCTGCTGAAAACCCAATGAGCAATCGTGCGCATGATCCGCCGCGGCGCCCGAACGGTTGATTCTTTCAGATCGCGGGCGCCGAACACGACATCGCACGTCTGGCTGGAGATCATCTCGAAGGCAATCCGCAGGCTGTCGAGATCATACGGCAGATCAGCGTCGGTAAAGGCCACGACGCGGCCGGTGGCCCGCAACATCCCGTTGCGTACGGCCGCGCCTTTGCCGGAGTTCGTCTGAGAGACTGTCGTGAACCGCGATCCAAAGTCTGACGCCAGCCGGGCCGTCGCGTCGCGGCTGCCGTCGTCGATCACGAGCACGCGGTAATCGATCCCCCAGCGATTCAGATAATCCGCCAGACCCTCGAGCGTCGCGGGGAGGCGTTCTTCTTCGTTGAATGCCGGCACGATGACGGTGAGATCATGATCGGCACCGAAGGGGCCGCGTTCTGTCGTTGGGCGCGAGGCGATCTTGAAGTGCGGGCGCGCCGGCCCGGCGTGACCTGCCGAGTCGGGGGGCAGGCCTCCGCCGGAATGTTGCCTTTGACTCAACGCATCCTGTTGTCCAAGTGCCATCATGGCGGCCCCTGAAGGAGATAAGGGGGGACGGGTATCCGATCTGAGCCGGAAACCTATCGCAATTCGGGAAGGGGGTCAACGTTGGTTGACCAGCCCCTGACCGGGGCGTAATATCCATGCGGGCATCAGGTTACGGGCAATCCACGCCTTGTCTAATCAGCCGTTTATCGGACCGGGACGAGCTACATTCGGTGATATCGGAGAGCCCGTGGCGCGAAAACTGATCATCGATCTCGACCCGGGGATTGGCGATGCCGTGGCTGCAGTGCTCGCCATGCTCGACCCGGATCTCGATGTACTCGCCCTGACGGCCACCGCCGGCGCCGTCTCCGGCAAGATCGCGACCCGAAACCTGCATGCGATCGTGGCCCAGGTCGACCCGCCCAAGTGGCCGCGTATCGGATCGGCCCCGGCTCCGGAGGCACCCGGATGGCAAACGCCGGAGTGTGCGACATTTCTGGCGCCTTTGAACGGCCCGACAGGACTGGGGGACGTCGAGATTTTTTCGCCCGAACTGCATCACCGCCATGAATCGCCGAAGGTGCTGGTCGATCTGGTGCGCGCGCACCCGCATCAGGTGCATCTCTTGACGCTGGGGCCGCTCACCAACGTGGCGGCCGCCTGCGACCGGGCTCCCGAATTCCTGGAACTGCTGGGAGGCTTCGTCTGCCTGGGGGGCTCGATCTCAGCCGGAGGCGATATTACCGCGGCCGCGGAGACGAATTTCTTCCTCGACCCTGACGCGGCTCAGAGCGTATTCCGCAGCCCCGAAGCCAAAACGCTGGTGCCGCTCGACGTCGCGAACACAACGGTTATCACGTATGAGAACTTCAACCGTCTCTCGGTCGGTCATTCGCCGGCTACAGCCTTTCTCAAGCAGTTGCTCCCCTTCTATTTTCGAGCCCATCACCAGTTCCTGGCGATGGAAGGGGTCTGGCTGCGGGAAGTCGTGGCACTGGCGGCGATTGCCCGCCCGGATCTGTTTCGGCTGCAGCCGATGCAGGTTGACGTCGAAATTCGTGGCGACTTGACCCGCGGCGCGACGGTTTGCGAACGGCGACCGCAGTTTTCCGACCGCTCGAACACGGCCGTGGCCGTCGAGGCTGACCCGCAGGGGGTCATCGACTACCTGACGCTATTGTTGCGGTAGCGCGGCAGCGAGATTGCACGCCGATCAGCGACGGTACATCACGACCTGACTCTGCGTCTGGCCGTTGGCACGGCGCTTGATCGTCAGCAGCACCGAATCATTCCCGGCGGCCGAATCGAGCGCCGATTTCAGATCGTCCAGCGACGTCACCGGCGTGCGGGCGACTTCTTCGATCAGGTCGTAGAGCTGCACTTCGCCATCCATCGGGCCGTTGCGGTCCACCTTGAGCACGAGCAGCCCACGAGCCGATTTGTCGAAGCCGAGCTGAGGAGCCAGGTCGGAATCCAACTGGTGCAGCGTCAGTCCCAGCGACTGGAAGTGAGTTCCCATGTCGGGTTGCGACGGAGCCTCCGAGCGCTGCTGGGTCTGGTCGTATTCCTCGCGGTCACCCACGGTGACTTCGACGGTGATGTGTTTGCCCGCTCGAAAGATGACCAGTTTGACCTTCTTGCCAACCGAGGTCAGGCTGACCAGATTGATCAGGTGATTCTCGTCCATGACTTCGATCCCGTCGAACGTCAGAATCACGTCGTCCTTTTTGAGTTCGGCCTTGGCAGCCGGCGATTCGGGGTGGGCCCCGACGACGCGCGCCCCGCGCAGGCGGTCGAGCTTCAGTCGCGTGGCGGTCTCGCTGTTGAAGTCGTTGTCGAGCGAAACTCCCAGGTAGGCCCGAATGACCTTGCCATGCTCGAGCAACTGGTCGATCACGCGGCGCACGAGATTGCTGGGGATGCTGAAACCGATCCCTTCATTGCCGCCGCTGTTCGACGCGATGGCCGTGTTGATCCCGATGACCTGCCCCTGCATGTCGATCAGCGGGCCGCCGCTGTTTCCGGGATTGATCGCCGCATCAGTTTGCAGGAAGTCCTGGTTGATCATTTTGGAATCGTCGCCCAGTTGCAGCGATCGCCGGCCTTTGGCGCTGATGATTCCCAGCGTCACCGACTGGCTCAAGCCAAACGGGCTTCCCATGGCGAGGACCATATGCCCGATTTCCACCTTATCGCTGTCTCCCCAGCGCGAAGCCTGCAGGTTCGTGGGGGCGACCTTCATGATCGCAACGTCGGTCGCCTTGTCGGTCCAGACCTTGGTCGGGTGAATGACCCGCCCGTCGTGCAGATGAATCGAGACCTGCTCGAGCGGCGTCTCGTCGATCACGTGCCGGTTGCTGATGACGAAGAATCCCCGGGCCTTGCTGCTTTCCATAATGACGCCCGAGCCAGTCTCTTCGACCGGCCTGCCGCGCGTCGTTTTATGCGAGCTCTGAATGTGGACAACGCTGTTCGTCGTCAGTCGCGAGATCTTGGCGAGCAGGTCGCTCGAGTCGAGCAGCGCCGAATGACCAGTCTGCAGTTCCCGGTAGCCCCGCTCAGAGGGAGTGGGCTCGGCAGGGTCGGCGTGAACCGGCGAGCCGATCCGCCACCATTCGCCGTGGGATCCCAGCACGATTCCTGCGACCAGGGCTGCGGCACACATCCCGGCTGTGGACAAGCGGCTCATGACTCATTCCTCCAGTGAAAAGGGCCGGGAGTCTTTCCGAATCGGAAAGGCTCGACCTGGTCCTCCCGGATTGTATGGAGATCTGGCGATTTTGTCGCCAATCAAGGCTCTGCCCCTGCTGATGCGCCCCTGCCGGTGCGCCCCTGCTGATTCGTAAGGCCCCGTCACTCAACCTCGATGTCGATGTCGCGCATCGTCAGTTCGCGGTCGCTGTGGGCCCCTTCGTACTCGAAGACCGTTTCCCAGTTTTCCGAGTCTTCCCCGATTCCGGCCCCGGTCGTTTCCTGCTTTTGCCGGCACTCGATGCAGACCGTCGTGTACGGCAGGGCTTTGAGCCGTGCTACGGGAATTGCCGCGCCGCAGATTTCACATGAGCCATAGCGTCCCTTGCGAATCAGCTTGATGGCCCGCTCAATCTGCTGCAGCTCACGACTTTCAAAGGCGGCCAACTGGCTGTGCATTTCATTTTGCGTCCCATCCATGGCCGCATCAAACAGATCACCCGTACCGGCATCTGCCGGATGGGCCAGATCCAGTTCATTGGCCAGTTGCCGGCGCAATTCGTCGCGCTTTTCGACAAGGCTCTTATGGATTCTCAGCAGTGCGTCTTTGCGGCTCATGGTAACCTCTCCTTCGACCTTCAGCATTCCGGTCGGGTTTCGTGGCGGTCGGCCGGTCGTCCAGGACGCCAGGCAAACCGCGAGTTCATCGGCTAACTATACCTCGCGTTTTGGCGCGAAAAGTTCCGCAATTTGGATTTCCCCGACCCGTCGCGCCGAGGAGTGTTTATTCGCAAGCGAACGATTCTCGAAAAATGCGTTAAGTGACAACGAAATATAGGTTTGTGGATGATTCTGTGCGGGCGGTTTGATGTCTTCACTGACGTCTCGCAAACCCTGCGACAGACCGCTGCAAGGCTGGCTGAAGTAATGTGAATAATACGCAGCCCCTTCCCAGGCTGGTAACACAATCGATCTCTGCAACAGTCGTCGAAGTCGCTAATCGATTATTTGCCAAATACTTGTGGATAGCTGCCAGGGTCAATTCGCGTCGTCATTTCTCGATCGATTTGGGAACTCGACATTTGAATAGGAGCTGTTCTGCTGGCAGAAACGATTGATTCGACCTGATTCTCCCAAGTTACCTGATCGGCAATCTCTGCGAACTTTCGCGCATCGGAATAATCGGCAATCTCCAGCAGTCGAATTGAGGAATTTCGTTAAAGCTCGCACAAAATGCAGATCCTCGATCGGTGCGGCTGATTCCAAAAGCGTCAGGGGACTCTGACTGGCGAGCTTCGCCGCCGAGTTGGGAATACCCGTCTGTCCGGAGAGCATTCGTATCTACACAAGTCAAAATTCGCGTTGCTGAAACTGATTCCTTCCCCCTCGATGGGGGAAGGTTAGGATGGGGGTGGGAGCGTCATTCGGCCCTCGCCCCCCCACCCCGGCCCTCCCCCACGGAGTGGGGAGGGAGAAGATCTGATTTTGGCTCCAATTGCGATGTGTAGATTCGTATGCCCACAACGGGGGGAGGGAGAAGGTCTGATTTCGGCTCGATTTATCATGTGGCGGTACATATGCCGGCGAGAGGGAGTCGGTGCTTTGACGTTCTTAAGCAACGGCGGCGTTCCAATCCACGGTCAGCCGGGACATAATCGCTTCCGCAAGGCGCTGACTCGCCAATTTGCAGGATTCGTCGCTGACCAGTGATCAGCCGAATCATATCTGGCCCAGATTTCCAGTTTACGGCAGGCGCGATCGATGCCCGACTCCGGTTTTTCCGTTCTCGACAGTACTGACCAGTCAATTTTCGACCTGCGAACGACGGCGGCCGGACCGCAGGGGGCGCTCCCCCTGACCGAGAAAATGCTGCTCGAAAGCCCCAGCGGCGACCTATTTGGCATGTCGCAGAGTGCGGGTATGGGCTGGGACCCGCAGCAACTGCTGCGGAAACAGTTTCTGATCCTCGGAACGCAGGGGGGGATCCGTGGCGAAGATGGCCATCCGATTGCTCTGGGATACCATACGGGACATTGGGAGATCGGCCTGCTGATGCGGGCGGCGGCTGAGCAGCTCGACAAGCTCGAGCGGCTCCCCTTTGCGGCGTTCGTCAGCGACCCGTGCGATGGGCGAACGCAGGGGACGACCGGCATGATGGACAGCCTCCCCTACCGGAACGACGCGGCGACCGTCTTCCGCCGGCTGATTCGCTCGCTCCCCCTGCGCAGCGGGCTGATCGGCGTGGCCACGTGCGACAAGGGGCTGCCCGCGATGATGCTGGCACTGGCCTCCAGCCACGAACTTCCGGGAATCCTCGTTCCCGGCGGCGTGACTCTCCCCCCGACCGAGGGAGAGGATGCGGGAAAGATTCAGTCGATCGGCGCACGGTTCGCCCACGGCGAAATGACCCTGATGGAAGCTGCCGAGGCCGGCTGTCACGCCTGTGCCAGCCCCGGGGGAGGTTGTCAGTTCCTGGGAACCGCCGCCACGTCGCAGGTCGTCGCCGAAGCGCTCGGTATGACCCTGCCGCATGCCGCGCTCGCTCCCTCGGGACAGCCGATCTGGCTCGACATGGCGCGTCGTTCGGCGACCGCCGTCGTGCGCCTCGAAGAGGCTGGCGTGCGGATGAAAGACGTGCTGACTGCCGGCGCGCTGCAGAACGCGATGGTCGTGCACGCCGCCTGTGGCGGGTCAACGAATCTGCTCCTGCATTTGCCCGCCGTGGCGTTCGCCGCCGGGCTCAAGCGCCCTGTGAGCGCCGACTGGAGCCGGATCAATCGCCAGGTTCCGCGAATTGTGGACGTGCTCCCCAACGGGCCGGTGGGGCATCCGACAGTGCGTGTATTTCTGGCCGGCGGCGTCCCCGAGATCATGCTTCACCTGCGGCGGCTCGGCCTGCTGGATCTCAGTGTCCTGACTGTCACCGGCAAAACGCTGGGCGAAAATCTTGACTGGTGGGAACACTCAGAACGGCGCACCCGGTTGCGCAAAACCCTGACCGATCGCGACGGCGTCGATCCCGATGACGTGATCATGACCCCCGATGCGGCGCGCAGCCGGGGGTTGACGAGCACCGTCACGTTCCCGGTCGGGAACCTCGCCCCGGAGGGTTCGGTCATCAAGAGCACGGCGATCGACCCGGGCGTCGTCGACGCTGACGGAGTCTTTCGCAAGCTCGGTCCGGCCCGCGTCTTCGCCTCTGAGCGCGAGGCGACGGCCGCCATCAAGGGGCGACCGGGGACCAGGCCGATTCAGCCCGGCGACATTATCGTCCTGATCTGTCGCGGGCCGCTGGGGACCGGCATGGAAGAAATCTATCAGATCACGTCGGCTCTGAAGTTCCTGAAATTCGGGAAGCAGGTGGCCGTCATTACCGATGCGCGGTTTTCGGGAGTCTCGACCGGCGCCTGTATCGGGCACGTCGGTCCCGAGGCGCTCGCCGGCGGACCAGTTGGCAAAGTCCGTGACGGCGACCTGATTCAGATCGTCATCGACCGGAACAACCTGACCGGCAGCATTGATTTCGTCGGGACACCCGAACGGCGCCTGACCCCGGAAGAAGGGAGCCGTATGCTCGCCGAGCGGCAACCGGCAATTGAGCTGAAACCTGATCCCGATCTGCCGGCCGACACCCGCTTGTGGGCCATCCTCCAGCAGGTGAGTGGCGGCACGTGGGGGGGCTGCGTCTACGACGTCGATCGGATCGAACAGGTCCTGCGCGCCGGACTTCGCGCCCTGGATTCGAATCCCGCGAAGTAACCCGCAGGATCCTCAGGAATCCGGCTGTCCAGCGTGATGCCGGTCGGATCACTTGATTTTCTGCAGCTCGACAATGAAGTGCAGCGTGGCATTCGGCGGAATCGTGGGAGGCCGCCCCGACGGGCCGTAAGCCAGCTTGCCGGGGATTTCCAGCTCAATCATTCCCCCTTCACCGATCAACTGCACGCCTTCGGTCCAGCCGGGGACGACTTCCTTGAGCGAGAGCGAGGCGGGTTCTCCTCGCTCGTAGGAACTGTCGAATTGCTTGCCGTTGTCGAGCCAGCCCCGGTAATGCAAGACCACCGTATCATAGTTACGCGGTCTGCGGCCTTTGCTCTTTCTGAGAATCCGGTAATAGAGTCCCGTGCGCGTCGACGTAAATTCTTCGGGCGCATCTTCGTCGATCTCACCTGCGCCATCCGGGAGATCCGGAAGGTTGGCTTTTCGCGGGGGGAGCGTGACCGACGAATCGAGTGGAGGGGGAACCGTGCCCGGGGGAATCGTCTTCTGTGAGCGTTCTTTTTCGGAGTCACCGGCGCAGCCGACTGCGGCCACTGGCACGACTCCGACGACGACAAGAACGACCCAATGAAAAATCACCCGCATCGACATGGCTCCTGGCGGAGGGCTCGGCCCAAAATCGCCGCAGAGAATATGTCGAATGCCAATTTGCCGCAATCCCGGAATCCGCCTATTTCACCTCGATGAGCTCGACGATGAAGTGCAGAGTCGCCCCGGGGGCAATCGACGGGGGTCTGCCTTCAGCACCATATCCCAGCTCGGCGGGGATTTCGAGTTCAATCATTCCCCCCTTGCCAACCAGTTGCAGCCCTTCAATCCAGCCGCCTACGACGCGAGACAGGGCGAACTCTGAAGGCTCCTTACGTTCGTAGGAACTGTCGAACGTCTTTCCGCTATCGACCCAGCCTTTGTAATGGGCGACTACTTTATTCGTCACTTTCGGTTTGACACCGTCCGACTTGCGCAGGATGCGGTAATAGAGTCCCGAAGCGGTCGGTGTCAGTTCGTCCGGCGCGTCGTCGTCCATTGCCCCGGCACCGTCGGGAAGCTTGGGGAGTTCGGCCTGCTTGGGTTTGAAGTCTTTCGACACGGGGGGGCCTCCGTGGGCCATGGGTTCCGGTTTGACTGTCGGAATCGGATCAGGTGGCGGAACAGGATCTTTCAAGCCTTCGCACCCTGCCAGACCAAGCAGTGCCGTCACTGCGCCAGCGAACAAAATCCCCGAACAGCGCACAACCATGGCCTTTGTCTCCGCAAAACCGGGTCTGAAGTCTGATTGGCTGAGAGGATAAGTCAGCCCGACCAGCGATGCAACCCTCCATTCATTCGGTCTCGACAGGCGCAGGTTGACTCAACCTGCCCGATCGATTGTACTAACAGTGTTGGGCAAACTGTTTCCGTGTGAGCGAATTCGCTGACGCCGTCGCAGAAAAGGACGTGTCTTATGGAAAGCTGCCCCAAATGCCATTCCGGCAGCCGTGTGCGCGCCGAACTCCCCACTGACGACAAACCCTTCGCCGGAATCCGCTTTAAGCCCGACGACGTCGTGACGTTCAGCCAGCGGACAAAAATGCAGGTCCTGGCCTGTCCGTCGTGCGGCCATCTCGAATTCTTTCTCGTCACCGAGAAGGAACTGAGCGAGCCATCGGGGATGGGGACCTGGATCTTCGCTTGAAAGAAATGAGGGCGTTGGGACTCGAACCCAAGACCTACGGTGGAATCCCTTACCTTGACACTCCGTCACCCCACCGATAGCCTGTACTGGTAGTCCTGCTCCCGACGGAGCCGGACCCACAACCGAATGGCTATGACAGCCCAGAACCATGATACGTGGTGCTGGGCTGCTTCTTTTTCCGGACCTCTGCGTCGAATGCGCTTTCTGCGCCTCGGTCGGGCGACATGGCTCGCGTTCTACTGATTCAAGTCCCCTGCTGAGTGAACTGATACCCGTTCCCGTTTCGCAATCCGAGGTAGCGCCATGGCCGCTGGCCAAAGCGCGGAAAACCGCCGCAACAACATCGGATTGATCCGGCTCGTGCTCGCGACGTCGGTGATCGTGTCGCATTCTTACAAGGTCTGCTGCGGCCGCGGCGCCGTCGATCCCCTGATGGCCATCGACGGGGGGCAGGCCTCCATCGGTTCGCTCGCCGTCGACCTGTTTTTTCTGATGAGCGGTTACCTGCTCACCAAGAGCTGGCTGACGAGCAATTCGGCCTCGTCCTACCTGCGGAAACGGATCCTGCGAATCTATCCCGGGTTCACCGCAGCCGTCTGCCTGTCGGTGATCGTCGCCGCGCTCTGCACGAGCAGTGGCCCGATCAACTATTTCCGGTCCCTCTATTACCAGAACGACGAACTCCTGCGGACCGCCCTCTTGCTGCAGAACCCGAATGACGTTCTCGACCTGGCCGATACCTTTGCGAGCAACCCCTACCCCGGGGCGGTCAATCATTCACTCTGGACGCTCCAGCCGGAACTGTTCTGCTACCTGCTGCTCGCCGGCGTCGGCGTCATTGTTGACTTGAAGAAGGGACGCGTCGCGCTGGCGATCGCGGTCGCGGCGCTCGCCGGCTTTGCGCTGAACGTGTTTCGCTTCGGTGACGCCGTGGCAACGTTGTGGCGGTTCATCACCTTTTTTTCGTGGGGGATGGTGTTCTACAGCTACCGCCATTCGATTCCGCTGGGGAAGTTCAGCCTGGCAGGCATCTCGATCGTGGCCCTGTCGGCGGGCCTGCTGTACGGGCCCTGGCTGCCGGTCGTCTTTCCCGTTGCGGCCGGATATCTGCTATTCTCGCTGGCGTTCTCACGCTTCACGCCGTTGAGTGAGCACTTCGACGATTTCGACCTGTCGTACGGCATATACGTCTATGCGTGGCCCGTTCAACAGCTCGTCGTCCATTCGTTTGGAATCCGCGATCCGCTGGTGCTCTTCGCGATTTGTGTACCGATCGTCGGCGTCCTGGCCTGGGGAAGCTGGGTGTTCATTGAGCGCCCGTTTCTCGCGAGGCGCGCGGAATCGGCCGGCACGCAATCCAATGCATCAGGCCCCCCAGCCGCCCCTCATTCGTCGCGCTCCTGGCTCTGGCGGCCAACCGCATATACTCCCACTCAGCAGCAGACAGCGGACATTCGGTAATCGTTTACCGGATGCCACCAAATCGAATATGCGAGGCTGTCGATTCGTTGCAAACCGTTGACCAGACAGCACGATCAGAAATGAGGGCGTTGGGACTCGAACCCAAGACCTACGGATTAAAAGTCCGTTGCTCTACCAACTGAGCTACGCCCTCGCGTAACGGCCGACGTTCGCAAGAAATGAAGAGACGCGGCGGGGTCGTGACGATAGCAGATCCGTAGCCGACCTGCCAGCGTCTGGAAAGTGCTCGGGGATTCGAAATCGGGCTCGCCAAACCGGGTTTCAGAACCAGGATACGAACTCCGCCGCAGCGGACAGCACTCGGCACCACAACTCGTGGCGCTCGAGCGGTTGCAGACGTTCGCCTCGCTCCTCGCAGGATTTCTACGTCTCGGGACGATCATTCCCAAACCAACGCCGGAGTGGCCACGGGAGGAGACTTGCGCGCAAGCAGATGCCCCAGAAACGCCTCCCGATGAGCCGACTAGCACGATGGACCTGCATCGAGCTTGCCTCTTCGGCGACCAACAAATTTATTCCATACACAGGTGTTCCTGTGCCCGTCAGGCCGGGGCTGGCGAGTCGAGAACCTGAGCAGGACGTATTCGCGGCTGCGGGATCGGGCCGGTCTACCGACGGATCTGGTGCTGTACCTGGCGCGTCACGAATGCGGGACGAAGATCTGCCGCGAGAAGGGGATCGAATACGCCCGCCGCTTGCTGGGCCATATGAACATCAGCGCGACCCAGCGCTACATGCACCTGGATGACCGAGAGTTGGCCGACGCGCAGGATCTGGTAGACTAAACGGAAGGACGCTTGTGTCCTATACAACCTGACACACTCGTTGATCTCGGCGGTCTGTCTGGGGTGACGACGTAAGCTGCGACGTTAGTTGCCAAGGCTAGTGAATGATAATGGCCACATCACAATCGACTTCTATGGCTCTTGCCACTTCTTCAACTGGTCGTCTTGGCTGACCCACAGATGCATATACCAGATTCCGAAGTTCTCGAACGTTGGCGACAACTGGGCGAGCGCGCCAAACGGGAAATAAACTTCAGTGAGTACAGGCGCAACCGATTTTGGCAGGTAGTGAACGAAAATCCAAACTGCCGGACCGCTGCTCAGAAAATACAGAGTCAGCGCTACGGCCAGCCACATCATCGTTCGCTTCGCCCACCGCTCTCGCCGGTTGATTAGCCGCACCACGAGCCAGATGCAGAAGGCTGCGAATACTACGCCCAAGGCTGCCCAAATCAGTTTGCTCATGCCCGTGATTGTACCGGG
>Ga0137463_1000089_pt1 | contig 38081 bp, 56 predicted proteins | sample EasRivERMGT800_2_FD_102333 | JGI IMG/M metagenome (GOLD analysis project Ga0137463, IMG submission 102333) | Soil microbial communities from meander-bound floodplain in the East River, Colorado, USA - East River MetaG ERMGT800_2 | ecosystem: Environmental > Terrestrial > Soil > Floodplain ...
CCTGGCTGCCGTTAATCGTTCGGCTTTGGCACTGGCGGATTTCGTGGTTCGGCCTGCGCCGGATCAACCTGGCGCGCGCGTTGACCCTACTCACGGATCACATCAACAAGTCTTACAAGTTCCGGCCATACATCTTGCCGAACCACGACGCGGAAGGTTGCAATATGAGCAGCTCACAAGAGCAGATATTACTGACGCAATTGGTGAGTAAGTTTTCGATGTCGTTTAATGAATCGGTAAACTTCTCATGGTCGCGGGCTCATTGGATTTATGGCAGTGCGTCTGAAATGGCTGGTGCAGTCCAGTTATCGACGCCGGAAGGATTGGTTGAAGCGCGGAAAAAGGCGGATGAGGCGCACGAGAAATTCGCGGAACTATTGCGACTCGGAAAGGTTGCGCGACCATGAGCTTTCTTTCGCTCATTTTCCGGTTGCAAGGCGACAATTCCGACTTCAAATCGAAGGTTCGGGATAGCCAGCATTCAGTCGAAGGCCTGGCCGGCAAGCTGCACAGCATCGGCGCAGGCATCAAGATGGGTCTTGAAGCGTTCGGAGCCGAGAAGCTGGTCGAAGGCTTTCATCAGTTGGCCGAATACGGCGCGCACCTGAAGGACATCGAGGAACGGCTTGACCTGGGCGCAGAGGCAACGCAGCGGTATGCGAATTCCGCGCGGCGGTCCGGCACTGACATCGACACCGTTGCTGCATCATTCGACAAGATGCGCAAGAATTTGGGCACATCACTCGGCACAGGTAAAGAAGCCGAGAAAATGCGAGACCACTTCGAGGAGTTGGGGATTAGTCTCGACGACATCAAGAGCAAGCAGCCGGAACAGATTTTCGACGCCATGCTTGATAAGATGGCCAGCGGACAGATGACGCTGGAACAATTTACGGCCGGGACGGAAACACTCGGCAAAGGCTTCGCTAAGCTTATCCCGTTCGCGATCGATTTTGGCCATCACCACGGCGATCTGCTCTTTTCGCAAGCCGAGATCGATACGCTGAAGCAGGCCAATGATAAATACGGCGACCTGAAAACCAATCTGATGGTAGCTGGCGCGAAGGTCATGACAAAGATTCAGGAGTTTGGTGGTTTGGTTGGCGGCATTTTACATGGTAACCCGATGGCTTATGCTGATGGCGAATGGCAGGAACGTAAAGACCGCGAAGAAGAGGAGGAACGAAAGCGCGAGTTGAAGAAAAAGGCCGAAGAACTAGCCGAACAGCAGCGCAAAAAGGATGAAGATGAAGCGACTGCGCGCAAGGCAAACTCGGCCACAATGGAGCGTGTAGAACATCTGGATAAATCGACGGACGACATCAACGAGAAGAACCGCAAGAAAGCGCTGACCGACGAAGAGCGATTGAATGAGCTTATCGCGAAGCGGGTAAAGCTGAAAGAGCACCTTGACTACTTTGACAAGTTCAATGATCAGCGAGAGGCAAACCCTGAGACTGCCGAGGCTGATGCCAGGGTTAGAAAAGAACTGGCCGAGACGAATCAGGAGATCCAACAGGAGTCTGAGAAACACCGCCAAACATACGAGAAGCCTGACGTAGATGCTGGCGCGCGCGTTGGTCTGTTCATTGGCGGTCGCCGTGACCCATTGGTTGATATTAATACCCAGCATTTGAATGTCTCCCGAGAGATAAAGGCCGTGCTGGACGACATCAAAAACCAGAAGCCGAAGGAGATTTTCAGCTAATGCCAGGTGAAATAAATGCAACCGGAGCACCGCCGCGTTATAAGGGCGCGGCATCCGCGCAGCAATCCGTTGAGCACCGTTACACGCGCGGGAAGGGATGGACATCCATCAAGCGCGACCGCGGGACCATTGACCAGCTCAAGGGCCAGATGTCCGCGCTGACGGCTTACGCTAACGAGATCGTCATAATTGACAGTGGGATGTATTCGGAATTGACGGCGACATGGACCGGCATCGAGCCAGGCACCGCCGACGTGGACGTAGTTCCAATTTGGGAGCTACACCAAAACGTTATCGATTTGGACGCGCTGTTTTCTGATTCAGCGAATGAGATTGAGTTTGAATTCCCTGGCGCAATCCAAGCAATCCGCTTCGCGATCATCGAATTCAAGAAGAAGTCTGACTTAAACGGGGTCACGCTTCCGTATCGGTCAACCACGATTTCAAACAAAGTCATTGACCCAGCTTTTCAAGCTCAGGCTTACGCACTGTTCGACACCATCATTGCCGGGACGGATCATTTTCGGTTTTATCAGCCAGTTCTTTCGCGGACCATCGTTGTCCAGACCGTCAATGAAACTTACAAAGAGGAATCCCCCAAGATTTACGAGTCTACCACCATCCTGAAGGCGCACCTCGATATTCCGGCCACGATTCAGGCCGCGATTCCGGACGTCGGCCAATGGCTTGAGACGCCGCCGCTTGTTCAGCAGACCGCGCAAGGCAAGTTCCAGATTCATCAAACCTGGGAATGGGAAGAGGAAATAGAGGATCTATTCTACCGTAACCGCGTGACATCATGAGGCCGCTTCCGCCAAAGCTGATCGACCAAGGGGTAATGGCGACCTGGCTCAATTGGTTGCGCGATTGCGTGGCCGACCGCACGCCGCAGCGCAGTTTTAATTCTAGGATGTCAGCAGGAAAGGGGGGATTTAGAACAACGCCGCGCACCGATGATGCCATTTCTAGCAGCGGTTCCACGGTTGAACTCTACCAAATCGTTGCCATTGGAAATGACACGCTTTCCGCCAGGGCAATCACCTTCGACGAAACGACCGGCGCCAAAGTGCTTTCGACCACCATCGACACAATTGCAAAACCGTATTATCTGCGCGTGTCGCCAACGAACGGCACGACCGTCGGCGGTGGGGTCATTAGCTTTCCGGACCCCAACACTAAACGCACGACTTACGCAACGCTGCAGGGCGTGGCAAATGTGGTCATCAACAAGTCACTGACCCCGCCTTACGTGGTTGGCGACGAGATCTGGGCCGTCGATGGCGACACGAGCGTTGCGACCGGGACCGCTCCAGATCTTGTTCGTGTGACGCTGGAGGATTTAAACGTCGATGCCCGGGAATGGTTATTTCCCGAGCGGTTCGTGAAGGTGTGCGTCAATGGCGCGACACTCAATATGGTGGTTTACGGGTCGGCACCGTTTTAAAAATGTCCTGCACTCCAGACCCAGTTATTCCGATGCTGGATTGCTGCCAGCCCCAATTGTGCTTCGATGCGTATCAGGTCTATGCGGAGCGGGATTTATTCAACTATTACCGAAGCATTGAGCCAGACGGGACTATCCGTTTTTGGTTGTCTTCCCGATCCTTTTGTGGGCCATTCATAGCTAATCCGCCAACATTTCCAATCACCAGAACAATCAACCGCTACGACTATTCAATCACGCTGGATCAGCCTACCACGGCGCCTTATGGCCTGTGTGATGTTGAGGAACTCACGGGAATGCTTGCGGTTGGTGGATACGATGTTTATGTCCAACAGGGCGGACCCAGACCTACCGACCGTGATGCTTACCTAACCAACGAGATTTCTATTTCAGATATATTTGCAGATTTGGAAACCCTGCTTGCTGTTCCGTTTCCAATCCCCGGAGAGCACCCTAAGATTTTTCTGGATGGAACAGCACTGACGACCGTTCCGCCATTGTCCAACTTCAGGCGCACCAAAGCGGTCACGTTTAGAATCTGGTCTGAATTTAATTCGGCTGGTGTGCCGATAAGATCGGCGCGCGGGTATACCCGCAACGGCATTCCTGACGCGCAAAACGTCGGCGGATCTACACTCGGTGTCGGTAATTGCTGGTGGGCAGGTCGAAGAATATGGCCATTCAAGGAATTCATCGCAGCGCAAAAAATGCGGATCAACGTTCAGGGTCAATATTGCATTGCTGATGATGTGGCTCGGTCGTGCCAGTCCTTCGACACTGGATCAGCATGGACCCAAATTGACATCTTGCCACCAGATATCCCGCAGCAGCTCCTAACTTACAGCGAGGGAAATCGCTACCTCGACACAGGATGCCTATGTCCGTTCACCTAAAACTTTCCGACCTGCACGCAAATGAGGAAGCCGGGCTTGTCCGGTTTGGATTTGCTGACGCGATTACGGCGCAAGGTCAGCTCAGTGGTGACACCGTAGAAATTGACCTCAATCTATACGGTGAAGTGTTTCACGAATACAGGCCGATACGCGGGCTTGGCGACTTGGTGGCTGGCGTGGCGCAGCCGATTGCCAAAGCCATCGACTCTATTGCCGGAACCAATCTCCAAAACTGCGGCGCCTGCAAGGCCAGGCAGGCCGCACTGAACGAGATAATCCCGCTCTGATTTCAGCCTTGCCAAGTCCCGTTTAGGCTCTCAAGGAGCGCTCGGAATGTCGGAACCGATCAGCCTTTTCATTGATATTTTTGGACATGGCAATTACATGTCCGAAAAGTCGCTGCGCAAGGCCAGCATCGGCGATCTGTTTTACGGCGACGTTCCAAGCTTCCGCATCTACCTGCTCAGCCCAAACAAATCGACGGCAGGCCAGCATCCAACGCCTTGGGACGTAGTCAACATCTCGGACCTAGCGTTACAGATGGCGCTCGGGCCGGTGCAATCCAATGACCCGACGACGCCGTATTGCGTGCAAGCTGCCTGGTCGAAGGATGCTGACAACAAATTCTTTTACGCCGATTTCTCACTGGCCACTGGGCTGTTGCAGTCCGCGCTCGGAGCAAGTTCCAGCATTACCAGCACACTGGAAATCAAGCAGGACAAAGGCGGCAACAAGACCACGATTTACCAGCAGACGGTCACCATAAAACCGCGTGCGATCGGTCCGACGACCGTAGTTCCCGCCACTCCAGACACGCCGATCTCGAAAGAGGAAGCGAATGGAACATACGCCAAGAACATCGGCGACGTCGGCGCGGTTCAGCGCTTCGTCAGCGCGAATGGACTCTATGCGGTCGATCTGTTTGTTGATAACGACGGGGTTTTCCACACGGAGCAAGTCACAATATGAACCGGTTTTTGCTTTTCATTCTGGCGTTGTTTTCGTGCTCTGCTTTCGCGGACACGATCACGACTGAAATCATTGTTACCAACACGCCGGCGACGGGTTACAATCTCACCTATTACGGCGGGTTCCGGTATTGGACCAATGCGCGGACGGCGACCACGTTCGATACCAACGGCGTGACCGATGTCAACTACGCCGCAACGAATCTCTACTCGCAATTCGCGCTCAATCCGCCAAATGACGCGACATACGGGCGGGTGCGCGCCAGCCGCGGCGCCACGAATTCCATAAAGCTGCTCGCGCCAGTCGGACTCATTCCGACGATGAGCCAGAACTCAAACTGGATACGCTGGGTCTTCACCACGAACTTGACGCAACCGGCGACAAACATCGCAGTCCCGGCGGCAAAGGCATGGCCTATCGTCACGGACCGAACCAACATTATCGGGCAACTGCAAAGCGACCTCGTGGATTACGGCGCCGCTGGGAAGAGTTACCCGACGAATGACGCACGACTCACGAACTATCTCGGGACCGGCAATTACCCACAGCGCGCGCGGGGCGCATTGACGTTGGACCAAATCGCTGGCGGAACAAATACCGGATTGATTTACGGTGGCACATATCGCTCAAACATCCTCACGGGGACTGAGATTAAACAGACCTTCATGAGTGAGACTGGCCACATTGACCTTTTCAATTATGGAGCGTTTCCAGTCTATAAAACAGGGTTCCGGTTCGCATCCCTATTTGACCCACTCGGGACATACGGCGTTCTGACGTTCGACGCCGAGGAACCGCTAATGAGTTACTGGGTTGTGACCAATGGCGTGGCGCAACCTGCCGACGTGATTATGTGGGGCGGTGGGCTGGATGCCGTTCTGAACGTGCAATCCGCAATGAGGATTTTCCCGTTGCTGAACACCACGCTGATCCCAATCGGAGTGACGCCTTCAAATTATTGGACGAGCGTGAACACGTGGGACAATTCCACGAATACATTTTTGTCATTGGTGACCATGCGCGGGGGCGCGAACGTCATCGGTGGGACTTGGCAGTCTGGCACAGCAAGTAACTTTTCTTCGCTCAATACGCTCGGGACCAATTCACTGCAATATGGCACGAACGTGAATCGTGGCGACATTTCTTATCCGTGGTATGACCTCAACACTGTTGCGGCTGGAAACAATATATCGCTTCCAATTGGAACGAATTACTATGTGAATTTGAGCGGCAATCCAGCGGCAGCCGCGATCTGCGGAATCGTAGGGCCGCGCGACGGCAGGCCGGTGAAGTTTAACAATGCCTCGGCCTTCCCGATTACGCTTGCTCAGAACACGGCTGACCCAATCGTGGCAAACCGAATCGGCGCGAATATCGCCGGCGATTGGACATTCCAACCGGGTGAGATGTTCGAGGTGGCCTGGAATCCCAAATATGGGACGTGGCGCTTTGAGATCCCCACGGCGGCGGGGACGAATTTCGTGACGACAGGTCGCAACGATACCAACCTGATTGTCTGGCCAAGCTCATCAAGCAATGTGCCACTCACCGTCAACGGAGCCGCGAACCAAAACACAAATTTACTGAACTTCGTGGATTCCAACGGGAAGGTATTAAGCGCTGTCGTAGCGGGCGGAGGTCTTCACATCGGCGGCTCCAATAATGTTGGCCCGAGCAATCTCGTGGTGGAGGGATCTGCGAGCGTCGTTGGGCCAATTACGAATACTTATTTGACGGCGACCAGGCCAGTGGTTGCGGGAGCGGGGCAGCAATTGACGAATGCGAGCGGGACGCCGGATGGTTTTAAATTTACGCGCGATGACGGATCACTGCAATGGCCGGCGCTCGAAAGTGGATGGTTCGGCGATGGATCAGACGGCTCTGCCTTGTTTGATGGAAGCTCCGTCGTCCAAGGCTTGACTCCGACCAACAATACATACTGGTTGCTGAAACCACTCTTTCTCACTTGGGCCAACCTATCGGTTACCGCTGGAATTTTTCCGAACGGTTTCCCGATCTATTGCACTGGCGTTTTTACCAACGCTGGCTCGATCACGAATAATGGGGCGAATGGTTGGGCAGGGACAAATACGGGACCGGCCGGCGGCGTTGGCACGGATTCGGCGTCTGCTGAATTAGGCGAGGGCCGAGCCGGGCGCGCTGGTGGCACCGGCCAAACGGGGGCCGGAAGCAGCGGCGGCAGTGCAACTAGCGCGACGCTGCATACGGGCGGTGCGGGTGGGAGCGGCGGTGGCGGCGGTGCTGCAAGCGCGGCTGGCGGATTGGGCGGGAACGGACCTTCGCTGACGCAACGGATCGCCCGTTATTTGATGAACAAGTTCGGAGCACTTACGGGCTCGGCCACGTTTACGCGATTTACTGGCGGCGGCGGAGGAGCCGGCGGTGGTGGGGGAGCGGGTTCTGGTGCTTCCTCTGGCGCTGGCGGAGGTGCTGGCGGGACTGGTGGCGGAGTCATTGCGATCTTTGCGAGTGGCGTCACGAATACAGGAACAATCTCGGCTAATGGCGGTGCTGGCGGAAATGGTCCAGCGGCATCGAACGCCAATACCGCTGGGGGAGGCGGAGGAGGCGGCGGCGGTGGTGGACTTGTTTATCTGGTCTACAAATCAATCGCGAACTCCGGGACGATCTCGGCCAACGGCGGGACGTTTGGGACTGGCGGAGCTGGAAACGGCACGGGCTTGACCGGGACCAACGGCGCGCCTGGGACCAACGGTTTCGTGATCAAGTATAACATGATCACGCATGCGTTTGAATGAGTGCCTCTGTCATCACTGGAAAAATTCAGGACATCATTGCGGGCACGTCCGCGCGCGCGATGATGTTCGAATCGATTTCTGATCCATCGTTCGACATTGGCGGCATAGTCACGCTCAACACGCAAAAGCAAATCAACTGCGCAGCCGATGGAACCTTCAGCATCACGCTCCACGCTGGTAGCTATCGCGTGGTTGTTTCCGATACATGGCAGCGGTCAGTCTGGAAAATCACAGTGCCAACCGACGGCCTTGCGCATGACATATCGAGCATTCGCGTCACAGGCACGCCGGCGACCGTTGATACTTATTACACCGCGGCGGCGATTGACGGACTGCTGGCGATACGAGAGACAAGAATTTTCCAGAGTGGCTCGACAGTCGTTCTGAACTCCGGCGGCGGTTATCAATCTTTAATGGGTGACGGTATTGGCTCCCTGATTCTTCCCGCTGGTTTCTGGGCGACCAATAAGTCCGTTCGGTTCGAGGCGTGGGGAAGTCTCACCACTGGAGCGGTTGGGGCATCTCTGCCGTTTAACGCCAATTGGGGAACCGGAGATTTTGATTCCGGCGTGTGTAATTCGTGGACGGTCCCGATCAATTTGACAAGCGCCAATTGGAAACTGGAGCTAATGATGAACGCCAGGACGATTGGCGCACCGGGAGTGATGGTAAATAATTTCGCGCTTAATCTGCACACGGCGGGTGCGTCAGTGGCTGGCGCACCTGTAGCTATTCGGAATCTATTCACCTACAATTCAGGCAATCTGACCGGTGGCGCACTGAACCTGACCGCAAATATCTTCGGTGCTGGTGCGTCCATGACTGTCAATTCGCTCCTGATAAAAACTGTCGCATGAAATTCTTTGACATAGAGGACTTAAAAACAACGATGGCAGGCGCGGTTGGAATATCAACGATGACGTTCCATGGATTCGTTGTGGAATGCACCGCCGTAGGGCTATGCCTTTATGTTTGGTGCAGGGCCATACGGGCGTGGAAAAACCGGAAGGGGAAGGAATGACATGACCGAATTTCTCATCAACGCAAAAGACTCGCTGGTTTATTGGAAGATGGCTGTCGTTCACGCGCTGCTGTTTTCCGCGATGTCCGGCGGCGGTGCCTGGATTGCGGCAACGTCCAGCATCACGGCTCAACAATGGTCCGGCATGGGCGGTTGGGACCGGTCCAAGCTCTACGTCGGCGTCGGGATGACCGTCTGCGGCTCAATCATGGCTTTCCTGAACAAAACAATGTCGGAATTACGAAACGCGCAAGCGGAAAGTGTTCCGACTCTCGACATACCAAAATAAAACTATGCACTACAAAAACGGACGACCGGCAAATAATGGGGACAAGGTAATTGTAATCCCCACCTACGGCGCGCCATATGCCGGTATCCTTTATGACGCGACTGCTGGGAACGATTGTTGCAATGGTCTGGTTGCGATCACCAGACCAGGTGACCCGTGCCCAAACCTGAAAGAATGCCTTCATGCTGATGACGTCGCCGCTCTCGGGGTTTCTGTCCCGGACGCACGTGTGCAGGCCGTCGTTCAATCATCGCCAGCCGCAAGCCCCCTATGAAAATACTGAAAATCCCACTACTCTGTTTCCTGCTGGCCTTCTGCTCAATGCAATTCGCCGGTTGCAAATCACCCGAGACCGTGGCCTACAAGGTCACGGGCGCCACTGTGCTCACCGTTGACGCCGCCATGAATGCATGGGGCGATTACGTCCGTGCCGGTCGCGCCACGGATGCGCAGCAGGCGAAGGTGCGCGAGGTCTATGGCAAATACCTGGCAGCGATTCAACTCGAACGCGCGGCGGTCCTGTCGTACAAGGCCAACGGCGACACTAACGCCATCAGCCGCGTGATTGGAACCGTCTCTGCGTCATCGTCCGAGGTCATCGGGCTCATTCAAGCGTTTCTGCCAACCATTCAATCGAAAGGAAATTAATGTCACCCGAACTGATTCTCGTCGTCGCGCAACTGCTGCTGAAATATGGGCCGGAACTTGCGCAAGGTTTCGTCAGCATCCTGCACAAGACTGACCCGACGCTGGACGATTGGGCCGCAGTGTTCGCACACGCCAAGACCTACGACCAATACGTTGCGGCCAAGTGATTCTTCTTGGCTATATCTCATTGTTCGCGCTCGGCATTTGGTTTGAGCGCAGGCGAAAGGAGGTGAAGGAAATGGCAAGTGCAATTGAAAATCTGAGCGCTTCTGTTGCTGCCTTGGCGGCTGCGGTGGATAGCGCAGTCACGGTAATCAACACTCCCCACGCGACCGACGCGCAGGTTCAGGCTGCGGCTGATGCGGTCAACGCACAGGCGGCTCGACTGAGCGCAGCGACCACTCCGGCTTCCTAATTCCAAAAACCCGCCACGCCTCTCGAAGAAAGCGCACCAGGGCGGGTGCTTGACTTATGATGACCATCTTCGCCGCGTGAGTGAGTGGTGAAAACCGGCGGTCGAAGTGCGCGAACGGTCAGGGATTAACGAGGGACCGCGCCTGACATCACTCACTTCCTCAGTAGTCGCGTCAGTGTCAGTAGGGCGCGGCGGATACTCCCCGATCAGCAGGAACAGATTCAGCTTGGGGTGCTTCATTTCCGTAGCGCCCAAAACTCGTCGGCATCTTTCTTGGTGACCAATTCCCGGTAATGCTGGAATAGCACCCGCTCGGAGTGTCCAAGCTCGTTCGCGGTCTGCGCGGCCCCGAGAATCGGCAACATCATTGAGGCGGCGGTGTGTCTCAGGCAATCACGCGGCCAGGGGATTTTGGAGGCGAGCTTCACGGCGGCGAGTCTGCGCACCAGATTCTTGACCGGAAAGCTTTTGCCGATCCTGCGCGGCAACCACGCACTGAGCGTGTCGCCAATCGTCACAAGCCTGCGATTGCGCGTCTTGCTCGTGGCTGGCGTGATTTGGATGTGACCTGCCCTGAAATCTCCAGCGGTGAGCTTTCGTGCCTCTGACGGCCGCACGCCGCCGAAAAGCTGCACTGCAATGAAGGGGAGCAATCGGCGATCATTGGCCTTGCATGTGTCCAACAGTGTGCGGCATTGGTCCACGGTGAGAATGCCGGGCGGTTTATCGTCGAGGCTAATTCGCTCCATGGCCTTGACCGGATTCGACACCGCGTAGCCGCGTTTGACGGCGAATTGGAAAAACGTCGAGAGGTCAATCAGAAGCGACCGGCGGGTTGCCATTGCAAAACCGGCATCATTCATCCACTTCTCAATTGCGCTCGCCCGAATTTCCGACGGGTATTCGACCGGGATTGCGACTTGCATCCGGCGCAATGAACTGGCCAACGATTGGAGATACCGTGGCCTTTTGCCACTGGCGCGCTTTACGGCGAGTAGATCGAGTGCGATTGCGGCGACATTCTTGCGCTGAATCGCGACGTGATGCTGCGAGTAGAATTCAAGGCATTGGTCGATTGTGGCGCCGAGCGTGGCGAGCTTGGTTTTTGCGTTCATAAACTGAAGGCGGTCTTCGGTGGTCAGCGACAGCGCGGCGGTTCCGTGGTTCGCGATCTCGGCCAGCATCGGCTCGCGCCAGTTCTTCGCCTCGGCTTCCGTCAGGAACATCTTGCGTCCGCCGCCGACCGAGCGGAGATCAAGCTGCCATCGCGTACGGCCACGCTGCCTGATTTTCTTTATCGGGAGTGCTGCCATCTGCTGCCAAAAAATATGGTATCAACTGACTGCAACTGACTGCAACTTACCACAAGTGTAAAAGTGAATCGCAACGCACTGGAGCGCCTAAAATCAATATTCAAACGAGGATTTGTCACTTTTTCAAATGGTGCGCGATACAGGGTTCGAACCTGCCGAAAAACGCGAGATTGCTAAGGATTCGGAAGGATGCTGCCAATTTGCTGCCGATCTTCTGGATAAGGCCATGCGGGCTCCACTGTCGGATTCGCGACCGCATAGTATTTATGGATGGCGCGAAGCTCCTTCAATCCGCTCATAGTCTGCTGATTTGCCAGCTTTAGCTGATGTTCGATACGTCCAAGCTTCGACATTATGATGAATGGCAGGATCAGCCAACAGACGATCAGGACCAGCAAGAACACCAAGGCTGCAATTCCAACCATGCCGCCGAGTGCGGCGGCCATATCAGTGCCAGAGGAAGCGAGGATAGTGTTCATTTTATTTTAGGGGTATGACGGCAAATGTCTGACGGCATGTGCAAAGATGCGGAATGAAAACGAAATCTCCAAAACCCGTAAAACTCACCGCGAACGAAGTGGCCTGGCTGCTCGGCATTTCGCGGCGGGATCTCATTGGCCTTTTACGCTTCCTGAACGGTTGCCAGCCTCGGTCTCTAAAAAGCTTGTCACATCGACTTGGCGCTTCCGTTCGCTCAGAAGCATTGGGATGCCGACGATTAATACGTCGTTAACGAATTCCGCCATAGTTGGCTTCGGTTTGCCGATTTCTTTCAGGGCCTTGTCAATCAGTAAGCGCGTTTCCGGGCGCACCTGAAAGGTGATCGTGTCACGTTTGGATTCCCCCTTGGGGCGTCCGCCTTTATTTTTCATCAATGATCTTCCGATTATCCGCTTAAATCTCGTTTTCATAAATATTTATTCACTTTGAGTTTTGCATGTCCACATTAATCAACATCGTCATTTGTAAGACAATTCCCCCGCGTATGCAATTTCTTTTATTGCCTACTTGTCTTACATGACTTACAACGCTCACTGTCATGAGCGAACGACGAGCAGCAACGATAACTTTTCAGCCAACCGATGCCGTCCGAACCCTGCTGGCACGGGCCGCCAAAGAGCGCAAGGGCACCCCGCGCTCCCGACTCATCAACGATGCCATTGCCGCCGCACTGAAGAATCTGGTCGGCAAGCGGGAGCAGTTGCCATGAAAACCTACGCCGCCGCCGCCGCTGATCTTGGCGTGAGCAAGCAGACGATTCAGCGTCTGGCAGCCGCTCACGCGTTCGCCGTGGTCCGGATCAACGCGCGCACGGTTCGCATCGCTGATGCCGAATGGGACCGGTTCAAGGCGCGCCGCACACGGAGGGCATCATGACCGTGAAAATCACCAACGCACAGGCCGCGATTGCGCACGGCGTGCCTGAAGAAAAGGCGGTCGCGATGCAAGGCAAAGAATTTAAGGTCATCGACGAGATCACCGGATTTGTGCAACTGGAAAATTTTTATTGGGTTCCAAAGGAATCCTTCACCCGCGTCAAGCCATGATAATTGCCATCGCCAAAGACATATCGAAAGACCCCAAAGCGCAGCTCGAAGCGCTGGCCGCCGTGCTGACTGCCATTGAGCCGGCCGCACAGAAGTTCAGCCGCCAGGAATTGGTCAGGACCGCGAATGCGTTTTTGCGCCGGCTGCGGGTCATGGGCGGGAGGAAGGCGTGAATTCATTAGTGACGGCAGGGGGTGCGCAATTCGGGAATTGGATCACTCCGTGCCGTGTGCCGTTCGTTAGGGACTCCAGTCAGGCGGTATTGCCTCGGGTAACCGGGGACGCTGCGCTGATCCAAGCTGGTGGTCCACCCGTTACGTGCCGTCCCAGTGGACATAGTGCAGGGGCCGAAGGGTCACCTCCTGCCGTCACTGATGGTCTGAAAGTGTGTCCGGTTTGTGAGAATGGGTTTGAGCCGAAAAGAAGCTCTCATCGATTTTGTTCCAAGGAATGCTACCAAAAGGCCTACAGGCAAACCCCGGAATTCAAGGCCTACCAAAAGGCCTACGGGCAAACGCCGAAATACAAGGCCTACCGAAAGGCCTACGGGCAAACGCCGAAATACAAGGCCCGCCAAAAGGCCTACCGAAAGGCCTACGGGCAAACCCCGGAATTCAAGGCCTACCAAAAGGCCTACGGGCAAACCCCGGAATTCAAGGCCTACCAAAAGGCCTACGGGCGTAACCTTCGCTTCATATCCCGCGCAGTCCAGCAACATCAACTCCAAAACAGTTTAAACAAATATGCAAACGAACAACACAATTCAATCGACCAATCAACAATCGACCAGTCACAGGCGGCAAGAATTCCTCAATCAGTGGCAGGGGATTTACAACGCGGCTGCCCTTGGGGTTTACGAATCGTCAAAGCAACTGAACAAGTATCTCAGCCAATGGCCGGATGACATTGACTGGTTTTGCGATTCGACCGGCTGGCCTGAATCCAGAGTCAAGCATTGGTCCAACATCTGCACCAAGCTGGCATCCGAAGAACTCCTGTTGAACGAAGGCGCGCCGTGGGCGAGGGCGGTCCGTGCGCTCCCGTTCGAGACGCAAAAGGAAGTGCTCACGAAACCGCTCGAAGTGCTCGTGGACAAAGGCGAGGTCATGCAAATGGACGTGCGCAACCTGACGCCGGAACTCGTCGAGCAAGTCATCGACAAGAAGGCGCACGAGGTTCGATTGCCAGCCAAGCAACGGGCATGGCGCGAGACCAAAGCCATGAAGGTGACGGAGCCGCCGCGCACCAGTGAGCCTTACCGCATCGTCAAGGGCCGGTTCATCACAACTGGCGCGGTCAATATCTCGCTCGAAGAATTCATCCTGAAGCACAAGCGCGACGTGATGAAGATTCTCGCCGAGGCCAAGTAAATGAAAGCCATCGCCGAATTCTGCTTAGGCGCACTGATTGCAGCGGTTTTGTTAACTGCGGCGGTCGTCGCGATGTGGAGGTGCCAGTGAACCCGAAGAAGAATCCAATGGAACGGCGCAAACGTCCGACGAGGCATCCCGGAATTCGTATCCGCATGTGCGGTGCCAGTCGGCAGGCGATGCGGAATAAGCAGGCAACCAAGGAGGGGTATATCAAGTGAGCGAATGCATCAAACTCGACCTAATCCGCACGGATGCCGGAACGCAGGTCCGCGTCTGCCTGACTGATGACGTGGTCGCCGATTACGCGGCGCGAATGCTCGAAGGTGACAAGTTCCCGCCAGTCGCCGTGTTTCACGACGGCACGAGTTACATATTGGCCGACGGCTTCCACCGCGTCATGGCCGCGCTGCATAACAATTTCAAAGACATCCTGGCTGACGTGCGGAAAGGCTCGAAGCTGGATGCGCTCAAGTTCGCACTGGGTGCAAATCGAGCTAACGGACTACGGCGCACGAATGCGGATAAGCGCAGGTCAGTTGTCATCGCATTGCAGAATTTCGCGAACCAATCGGACCGCGCGATTGCGGACATGTGCGGGGTGAATCACGAAATGGTTGGCTCGCTCCGCAGTGATCAGGTGGCGGATTCCGCCACCCGAATCGGGCGCGATGGCAAATCGCAAGCCGCCAAAAAGAAAAAGCTTTCGCCGGTCGAAATGCCAGAGGAGAACTCTGGACGGTTTAAGGTGGCGGCTTCCACTACGCCGCCGGTTGTCACCCATGAAACATCGCCCGGCGTTCCTGTTGTCGATGAATGGGGCGCTGAACCTGAGCCCGATTCGCCGGTCCTTGCCGAATTGAAAACGCTGTGGGGTAAGGCGACTCAACCCGAGCGCATGGCGTTCAGTCAATGGGCGCATTTATGATTTACATGGCCTGTCTCCTGTTCGTGCTCTGGATGCCGTTAATCTGGCGGCATCGGCACTCGAAGCAAACGTCGGTTCAACTCCTCAAATTATGTGTGACTTCCATTCCATCTTAGGCATTGCCATCGGCGAGAATTACGAGATCAGGCATGACTCTGGCAACTCGCATTCCGAAATGGCAAACGAATTGCGAAACCTGCCGAACCGTCAGCCTGTCATTTTCGAGGCTGAATGGAACGGCGAAGGTGATGTGCCGTCGGATGGCACACTGATTCGCAATAACGGCGAGTGTCCAGACCGACTGACGAAAAAGATTCGAGATCATTACATCAAGCTTAAGGAGGCGATCACCACCGGCAAACATTTCGACGGATATTTCAAGGACACAAAGAAATGGGCTGACGTCTGGTGCCGGGCCATTGCGAACAATGTGCCAATCCAGCTGCCTGCTGTTTTCCACGGCAACCTCACCGTGTATGGGTCCGCGAAGCTCGATGCGCCTGCGCTGACGGAAGTCGGCGGCAACCTCTACGTGTATGCGTCCGCGAAGCTCGATGCGCCTGCGCTGACGGAAGTCGGCGGCTACCTCACCGTGGATGGGTCCGCGAAGCTCGATGCGCCTGCGCTGACGGAAGTCGGCGGCAACCTCACCGTGGATGGGTCCGCGAAGTTGGATGCGCCTGCGCTGACGGAAGTCGGCGGCTACCTCTACGTGGATGGGTCCGCGAAGTTGGATGCGCCTGCGCTGACGGAAGTCGGCGGCAACCTCACCGTGTATGGGTCCGCGAAGCTCGATGCGCCTGCGCTGACGGAAGTCGGCGGCTACCTCTACGTGGATGGGTCCGCGAAGCTCGATGCGCCAAAATTGAAACGTAAATAATCATGAACGAAATCGAATTATACAAAAAGATATCCCCGCAGACTGCACTTCAATCCATCGCGGCAATGGGCGCGTGGTTCTCGGCAAGCGGTATGTTTGGCGCAACGAATCCGTCGCAAGGCAACATCATTGCTCTAACCTGCGTCACGGAGCACATGACCCCGATCGAGTTTGCGCGCACCTACGACATCGTGGACAACAAGCTGCGCAAGAAAACGTCGAGCATTCATGGCGAGTTCCTGAATAAGGGCGGGAAATTGAAATGGCTAAAGGACGGCGAGGACGGCAAGGCCGCATCGATCGAGTTGACCTGGCAGGACCAGACCATCGTTTACACGTTCACCATCGAGGCGGCACAACGCCAGGGACTGGTGCGCGAAGGTTCCAACTGGAAAAAGTCTGTCGGCAACATGCTGCGTGCCCGGGCCATTTCGAACGGCGTGGCGATGCTGATGCCGCAGGTTGTCTCAGGCTGGGACGAAACAGATGCCACGCCAGCACCGACTGCGAAGCTGCTGCCAGATCCTGAGCCAGTGAAGGTGGTTGCGGAGCCAGCATCGGAAGCCGCGCCAGTCATCGAAGCTGAAGTTGTTCAGGCTCCACAACCTGAACCGGTCGCCGCCAAGTCGGAACCAACTGAGCCAGTCCGCTTAACTGGGCTAATTGTTGACACCGCTGGAAACATCACTGAGGACACGGCGCAAACCATTGTCAAAATCTTCGGGGCATCCATCACGGTTTGCATGGATTGGCTCAAGGCCCGCCGCTGGATTACGGACGACATCATGCAGCTTAAGCCGGCGCGCGCGGAGCAGATCATGAAGAACCCGGCCGGATTTCTGTCGGCGGTCACCGGGGCGAACGTGACGAAAGCGTGATATGAGCCTGCGCCCGTCCAGCCTGCCGATGCTCCAGCAGTGTCCCTGCTTTGAATCGGACTCGACCGAGTTCGCGAAGGATGGAAACAAGCGGCACGATTATTTGTCAGTCCTATTGACGGGGGTTTCGCCATTACTAAAGGACGCCATCGGCAACCCCATGAATGGATCGCTACCACCCGAAGAAGCTGAAGCAGTCGAATGGGCCGCGGATTACATTCAAATGCTCATTAATTCCGACTACCAGGTCGATACCGAGCACAAGTTGTCACTCACGAATGAGGATTTCTCGGAGGTCATGTCAGGCACGCCAGACGTGGTTAATGGGCCGGTTATCTACGACCTGAAATGGCGCGAACGAGATTACGTCGCGCAAATGGCGGCCTACGCGCTAATGCTGATGCAGGCGCGAGATTATCAATGCGTTGAGGTTCACCTGCTGTTCGCCGAGCGCCGCAAAATCGTCAAGCTGAAGTTCAATTGGGATTCGGCTAGCAAGATTGTTTTCGACACCATCGCTGCTTACCGAAATCCCGATAAGCAGCCGACGCCGTGCGACTACTGCGGCTGGTGCGCGAATCGAGTCGGTTGCGCGGCATTGAACGAACGCGCCAAGGCGGTCGCCGCTGGTCGTGAGGATTGGAAGCTGGAGCAATATCATTCCAGCCAGATCGGTCAGCCAGTCGAGATGGCGAAAGCGCTGAAACTGGCGCGGCAGTTAGCCAAATGGTGTGAGGCTGTTGAATTCCATGCCAAATCAATGGTGCTCGCCGGCGCTGAGTTGCCAGGGTTCCGGCAGCAATCAAAGGCAGGCCGCCAATATTGCACCAACGTTGCCGAGGCGTTCACTCTGTCTGGGTTGACGCAGGAGAAGTTTCTGGCGGCTTGCGACATCCGACTGAACACCTCGAAAAAATATCCGGACAAGCAGGGTTTGGCCGACATCTTCGCCGCCGCCAACGAGATGAAGAAGGCTCCTGCCAAGCGCACGATGCTGAAAAAGCTGGAGCCAGTGCTAAAGCAGAGTGCGCCGTCAATCAGCTTGGTTGCGACCGGGGAAACAGAAACCGAAGAAGGAGACACACATGCCGAGTTATAAGTTTGGTGACAGGGAGAACTTTTCGCAGGAGATCCCGAAAGGGGAATACATCTTCGAGGTCATGAGCGTGGAGTTTGGCACGCAAGCCAAGGGCAAGACGGCCGGGAGCGATACCGCCGAACTTAAGCTGCTGTTCACCGACCCGAAGGACGGCAAGAAGGTGGGTCAATTCACGGAGACGCTCATTTTTGCCGCGAGCATGGCATGGAAACTCGACGTCTTCGTGAAGGCCAGCAACCTGCTCATTAACGGCAAGTCACCGGCGAAGGATACACAGGTCGAGTTCACTGCTGAAACGCTCATCGGATTGCGTGGCTATTGCCTCGTAGATTCAGAGCCATCCACGACGAACCCCGAGAAGAAATACAGTCGGGTAAAGACCTGGATTACCGACAAGCAGAAGCTGCCAAAGGCTGCGCCTGCCGCACCGGCGCAATCACAGGCCGACGGCGAAGAAGACGCGAGCTTTTAACATGAAATTAACCATTACAAAAGACCTGTTCCTGTCCGGCCTGTCCGCAGCACAAAACGTGATTAAGGGTCGCACGACGCTGCCGATTCTGTCGCACGTCATGGTGACCGCGACGGATGGCCGATTAACCTTCAACGCCACGGATTTGGATATGGAAACAAAATCATCCATTGCTCAATTCCAGCTTGTTGACGACAAAGGCGGCGAGACGGTTTTCATCACGAAACTGATTGAGGGTCAATTCCCGAACTGGAAGCAGTTCGTCCCGGTCAAGTCCAACGTAAAGCTACAGATGCCGGTCGCTGGACTGATGGAAGCTGCGCGGCGGGTGCGCGTGATGACATCTGAGAAAGCCAACCAAATCGCGCTCAGGTTCACGAAGGGCAACCTGACGATCACCGCGCAAGCACCTGATAGCGGCGAGGCATCCGAAACACTGGAATGCGGCTACCCGTCAGGCAATGACATCGCCATCGCCATCAATCCGCTTTACCTCATAGGAGCGCTCAGTCGGATACCTGACACCGAAGTTGAGGTCAGCTTGATCGATCCGCTTTCGCCGTTCGTATTTCGCGGGAAGGATTCACTCATCATCATCATGCCCGATTAGGCTCGCGTAACTCCCAAAACACAACAAAAGGAACAAAATGGAACTCGGATTCAATGAACTTCGGCAGGCTAACGTAAAGCGATGCGAGTCGGTATTTCATCCGCTTGAGTCATGGAGCCCGACTGACTGGGCGACCGCAATGGCTGGTGAATGCGGCGAGGCCTGTAACCTTATTAAAAAGCTTCGGCGCGGGGGCGAGCTTATACCGCTGCAATCAATTGCAAGCGAACTTGCGGACCTCGTCACCTATGCCGACTTACTCGCCGCACGCCTCGGGATTAACCTTGGCGTAGCCGTTCGTGAAAAGTTCAACGAAGTCTCTGACCGCCAAAACTCGGACGTGCGGCTGTAATGACCCCCAGGGCTTATCAGGTCACGGCGCGGGAAGCCATCGCGGCTGGCTGGGATCAGTTCAGCAAGCAGCTGTTGGTCTTCCCGACTGGGGCAGGTAAGACCCTGCTGTTCTCTTGGGTGGCAAAAGATTTCCTGCCGCAACGCACATTGATTCTGGCGCATCGCGAGGAACTGGTTGACCAAGCCATCGTCAAATTGCACGCCGCAACTGGTATATTTGCCGGGAAAGAGAAAGCCGAATTCCACGCGACATTGCGAGACGATGTCGTCGTTGCCTCGGTGCAATCCATGATCCGGCGTCGGGACAAGTGGCCAGCCGATCATTTCGGGCTGGTGGTCGCCGACGAGGCACACCACGCCATTGGTCCGAGCTGGCAATCTGTCCTGAGCCATTTCAGCGGTGCGAAGGTGCTCGGGGTGACCGCTACACCTGACCGCGGCGACCGCAAGAACCTCGGCCAATTCTTTGAGAACGTCGCGGCGGAAGTCACGCTGTTCGACCTGATTCATCAAGGGTTCCTATCGAAGATTGCCGTCAAATCTATCCCGCTCCAAATCGATCTGCGTAGCGTCCGGCAATCCATGGGTGACTTCAACGAGTCAGACCTTGGCAACGCGCTGGCGCCTTACCTCGACGAAATCGCACGGCAAATCAAAGCCGAGGCTGGGTTTCGGCGCACTCTGGTTTTCGTGCCACTGGTGGCAACCTCCAAGAAATTTGTAGAAACATGTCAGTCGCACGGCATCAATGCCGAACACGTTGACGGCAACAGCGAGGATCGAGCGGAGATCCTGGCGCGGTTCGCTGCTGGCGAGATCGACCTGCTCAGCAACGCCATGCTGCTGACCGAAGGCTACGACGATCCCGGCATAGATTGCGTGGTCATCCTGCGTCCGACACGCAGCCGGTCACTTTACGCGCAGATGGTAGGCCGCGGCACGCGCATCGCGGACGGCAAACGCAATCTGCTATTGCTCGATTTCCTTTGGCTGCACGAAAAGCATGACCTCATACGTCCGGCGCATTTGGTCGCCAGTTCACACGAGGAAGCCGAGCAAATCATGGAACTGGCGCAGGCCGGCGGACCGGACCAGCAGGAGCTTGACCTTGAAGTGTTATCGACTGAAGCGCAGGAGCAGCGGGAAGCGAAGCTGAAAGAGGAGCTGGCCGAGAAAGCGAAACGCAAAACGCGGTTCATTGACCCCGTCGAGTTCGCGATTCAACTGGCGAATTACGAGCCTGCGATGGCCTGGGAGCTTCGCGAGATAACAGCAACGCAACGCGCCACACTGGAACGGAACGGATTTAATCCGGATGCAATCAAGATGGGATTAGCGACGGAGATTATTAAAGGCATCGACCGTAGGCGGGAACAGCAGCTTGCAACCCCGAAGCAGGTCAAGTTCCTGCGGAGGTTCCGGCATCCGAATCCCGAGCGCGCCACATTCGAAGAGGCCGGCGCGTTTCTGGACCGGAAATTTAATCGCAGGCGGGAAATGGCGGCATAATACTATGAACCAACCGATAGTAAAACCTTCCCGCTGGCATTCGTGCGAACCGATACCGCGATGGGTGCCACGAGTTTCAGGCGACTGGACGATACGTCGCCATAATAGAACCTCCGGGAAGGGCTCATACCACGAGGTTGCTACACTCAATTCCGAACAGGCTGCCAAGCAATTGGCCAGCGCCGCAAATGACGGCCTAACCATGTGGCAATACTCCATCGTCGCTCCTGATGGGACAGAGTGGCGCGATAGAGGCGACCGAGACAGACCGCTCCGGGTTAATGTCCGCTCCGGCCTACTTTCGATTTCAATAGGCATCGAAGTGCTTGCCTTCAGTGCGGAGCATAACGATGGAAATCCGAAAAAGAAAGTTACCGGAGTCGGTGTGTTGGCGGAGGATGTGGCTAGGGAGATGAGTAACGAACGGGAGGACGGCTCAACTATTGTCACCGACCTTCTTGATAAGGCGATTTGCGAAGCCTACGCCAATGGTTCAACGGGATTTGAGCAAGCTCAACGTCATTCATGGTCACGAGTTCAATAATGGCGGGATGGTCAGTAACCCGGTCAACCCGGCGCGCGGTTATTTTCTGCGCGGCTCTGGCGTGCATGTCATCGGCTCGCATTACCATCAGTCGAGTCAACACAGCCAAAAGAATCTGGAACAGAACGTAACCTCGACGTGGTCCACTGGTTGCCTGTGTGACCTGCATCCAGATTATCGGCCGGCGAACTCGTGGAATCACGGTTTCGCCATCGTGACGGTCGCGCCAGGTGGAATTTTTGGTAGTGGGCTACTTTGAAAATGAACTCTGAAATACCAACATCTTTCGACTTTGACGGGCAGGCGCTACGGCCTGATTACGTGGTCAAATGCTCCTACGGGAATGACTCAATTGCGCTGCTCCAATGGCTACACGAATACAATCAGCGGTTTCCGCTCGGCAAAGTCGTAGTCCTATATAATGACACGGGATGGGCTGCGAAATGGTGGGCGGCTCGCGTTGAGAATGCCGAAAGGAACCTGCTTCCAAAGCTTGGATTCATCCCATCACAGACAAAAGCTAAGACGTGGCGGAAACTCATTTTTGACCATAACGCTTGGCCCGATAAGCTGAGGCGCTTCTGCACGGAAGATCAGAAGATTATCCCGACGCAACATTGGCTCACACGGCACGACCCAGGCGGGCGAGCAGAACTTGTCTGTGGAGTCCGTAGGGAAGAGAGCGCAGACAGGCGCAATTGGCCTGAATACGTTGATTCTGACGCGACTAACGAAGGCCGGCCTCAGTGGTCACCGCTCGTCCTGCTCAGTGCCGAGCAACGCGACGAACTAATCCTCCGGGCTGGATGGGTTCCTCTTGCGCACCGCTCCAGGGAATGCCGCTGCGTGCTGGCCAACTCTTCGGATATCAAGACGTGGAACGAGGATGACATTTCCGAGATAGAGAAATTAGAGGCTGAGCTTGGGCAGCGCAACCGAGAGCGTGAGTTCAGCAACAAATTCATGTTTCGCCCGCATCGTAAAAAGGGGAGACCGCAAGGCATCCGGGCCGTTGTGGAATGGGCGAAGCAAGTAAAACCAAAAGCTGCCGCGTTGGAACCGGGCGGCGGATGCGATTCAGGTTATTGCACCGGATGATAGAAAGCGTGCCAAATGAGAAAACAAAATGAAAGTAGCCCACTACCGAATTTTTCAAGTCGATAACTTCAGAATCATTGACGGGAAAGTATACTGAAATGCCAAAGCAATTATTCGCATCACATGCCGACACGACGATTGATCGGGTCCGGGAAACCTACGCCGAACGCGGCGAACAATATGGCGATACATGGGGACTTGCTCCGTTCCTCGCACTCAAGGCCACGCTGCGGCGGGCGGGCATCGTATTTGAGGAGCGAGACTTGCGGTCGATTGCGGCTGCCGTCCTCGTTGACATCAAATACGCACGCCTGATCGGGGGATATAAAGACGACTCCATCATTGACGGGATCGCCTATTCCGCACTGTGGGCAGAGGAAATGAAGCAATCGCGACCCTCAATCCCCGCCGACGCTGTGCTGAAAAACGTATGCAATTTAGATGCCCAGTGCGTGAAGTGCGGCGCTGCTTTGATTGGCAAGGATTTCAAAAAAGTCCCCGTCGTGTCTGAACTCTACTGCGACAAATGCTTTTGATTTATGGAAGCCAAAATGAACCAAATTTATTTAGCGGCCAGATATAGCCGGCGCGTAGAACTGTGTGCCTACCGCGAGCAGCTTCGCGCGCTGGGCTACATCGTCCCGGCTCGTTGGCTTAACGGGACACATCAACTCGATAATGTCGGCGTTCCGATTGGCGATTCCGGGGAGCAGTTAATTGAAAGCACCGATCCAAGGGTTGATGGACTCCGTAGTCGGTTCGCGATGGACGATTGGGAGGATGTGCACAGTGCTGACACAGTGATCTCTTTTACTGAGGCACCGCGCACGACATGGGAATCAGCACTGCGGTTAATGGCCGCATCTGCGCCGCAAGGAGAGTTGAAGCCTTGAATAGCTACGACGAGTTCGTGTGTAGGAAAATCGCGAAGCCAATGCGCGGCGGGTTTGACCCGTATCCCGTGAATCCGTTGCTTTTCGATTGGCAGAAGCTCTGCGTCCGCTGGGCCGTGGAACGCGGACGCTGCGCACTGTTCGAGGAGTGCGGGCTCGGCAAGACGTTGCAGCAGCTCGAATGGGCCTCACAAGTAGTGTGCCACACTGGCGGCAAGGTATTGATTGTTTGCCCGCTCGCAGTCGCACAACAGACAGTCGATGAAGGCCGAAGGTTCGGCTACTTAGTCAATCTCTGTCGCCAGCCAGAGGATGTTAAGCCCGGCATCAATATCACGAATATCGACCGGGTAGAACAGTTCGACGCCATTGAATTCGATGGAGTGGTTCTCGATGAAAGCAGCATCCTCAAATCCTACAACGGCAAGACCCGACACCAATTAAACCGTCAATTCGCTCGGACGCTGTTTCGCCTTTGCTGCACGGCGACACCGTCTCCAAATGATTTCACGGAGCTTGGCCAGCACGCGGATTTCCTCGGCATCTGCACGCCTGCCGAAATGCTCGCGACGTATTTCATCAATGATACGTTCGACACCGGGACATGGCGACTGAAGGGCCACGCGATCGAGGCGTTTTGGGAATGGGTTTCATCCTGGGCAATCTGCCTGTCGAAGCCATCCGATCTAGGATTCAGCGATGAAGGCTTCGAGCTGCCTCCAGTCGAGACGCACATTGTCACGGTTCCTGTCGATCACTGGGGCGCTCCGGGAAGTGGTAGTGACCGGCTTGAGCACAAGGAAAAGAAACTCCTCATGTTCGGGACCGGCGAAGCCCGCGTCATCATTACCAAGCCCAAAATCGCCGGGTTCGGTCTCAACTGGCAGCACTGCCATCAAGATATTTACGTCGGCCTGAATCACTCGTGGGAACGGTTTTATCAGGGCGGAAAACGCATCCACCGGTTCGGGCAGAAGCGCACTGTGCAACGCTACATCATACAGACCGATCTGGAGGACGGCGTCTTAGCCAACCTCACGCGCAAACAGGGACAGCACGAGCAAATGCATGAGCTTACGCGCTTCACCAGGAGAAACCTTATGGAAAACAACGCCACACTTTCTGCGCTCAACACCGAAATCAAATCGGAGTCCGGCGAGGACTTTATCCTTTACCATGGCGATTGCGTGCGCGTTGCCAAAACACTGGAGACGAACAGCATCGGCTTTTCTGTATTCTCCCCGCCGTTCGCGGACCTGTTCACCTACAGCTCTGACATTCAGGACATGGGCAACTGCAAGTCCATGGACGATTTCATGGAGCAGTTCTCTTTCCTGATCTACGAGCTTTACCGCATCACGATGCCGGGCCGTGAGTGCGCGGTTCATTGCTGCGACCTGCTCGCAACCAAATGGAAGGATGGAGCCATTGAGTTTAAGGACTTCTCCGGGACCATCGCCAGCGCATTCCGTGAACGTGGATGGCTGTTCCATTCCCGCATCACGATTTGGAAATCGCCAGTCACGGAGATGCAGCGCACGAAAGCACATGGACTGCTCTATAAGACGCTGACTGCCGACTCTTCCAATTCCCGCGTCGGCTCCGCTGATTATCTGCTCGTGTTCAGGAAGCCAGGGAAGAATCCGGTCCCAATCGAGCACACGGACGAGGATCTGCCGCTATCGCTCTGGCAGGAGATTGCCAGCCCGGTATGGATGACGGTCGATCAGTCGAACGTCCTCAATGGAAAGTTTGCCAGCGAGGATCGAGACGAGCGCCATATCTGCCCGCTGCAACTGGACGTGATTAACCGCGCACTGAGGCTTTGGAGCACCCGCAATGATATTGTCTTCTCTCCGTTCACCGGCATCGGTTCTGAGGGTTACTGCGCGCTGAATATGTTCCGTCGGTTCGTCGGCGCAGAGCTGAAGGAAAGCTATTTCGATACGGCGCTCACCAATCTGAAACGTGCCGTCGCCGAGCGAGATACACTGTTTACACAACGGGCATGAAAATCGTTGGACCAATCCCGGACCATATCCTGCGACTGATGCCGAAAGCGGACCGGCCGAGCGGTGTGCTGACGTTCAAGGAGATTGGCGAAAAGCGCGAAGACCGTGCCGAAAAGACGCTGCAAAACAACATCGCCAACCTGCTGCGGCAACGCGGTATCGTGTTCAACTATTCACGGATGGATCGGCGCAAGACTGACGTGACTGGCTGGCCTGATTTCACGTTTGCGGTGAACGGTCGCGCGTGCGCAGTCGAGGTGAAAAGGCCGGATCAAGTGCCGACGCCTGACCAGTTCGCCGTGATGTCAGCCATGATTGAGAACGGATGGATGACGGCAGTCGTTCATAGCGAGGCTGAGTTTATTAAGTTTATGGATTTCGTTGCGGCCAAGCATTGGGCGATGCCAGCGGTATGAGCGTAATCTGGAAATATCAAATATCGACACAAGGCTGCACTGCTATCCTGATGCCGCTCGGTGCCGTGGTGCTTTCGGTGCAATTTCATGGCGAAGCTCTTTGCCTTTGGGTAATGCTTAATCCAAATCACAATGCCATTGATCGACACTTCTTTACCGTTGGAACCGGGGAACCATTTAACCGTTTTTTAAATCCACGGTTCCTCGCGACGGTCCAGCATGGGCCATACGTCTGGCACGTTTTTGAATCCACCGCATGAGACTCGCGCTGCTCATGGCTGTTGTGCTCACATGGGATCGTAACCCGGACCGATCCACGGCTGGCTATAAGCTTTACCAAGGCTCGGAATCACTGACGTATACCAACGCGATGGACGTTGGCGCGTCCAATCGCACCTATTATCCGACGAAGGTTGGCAGCAGTTACTTTTTTGCGCTCACGGCTTACAATTCCAACGGCTTGGAGTCTGACTTCTCGGCAGAACTCGCCTACACGCCACGGCTGCTGTCAGTGATTATCGACTCGTCAGTGGATCTCGTTGACTGGGTGCCGACGTATACAATCACGATCACCAATGACCAACGGCAGCAGTTTTTCAAGCTGAGGATTCAATGAGCCGCACGCCTAAAATCGTTGTCACTGAGCGCAAGTTGGGCCGCGAAGGCGCACATGGCCAAATTACGCCAATTGAAGAGGAAGGCGGACTGCTTATCGAGATTGACCCACGCAACACGGCTCGGCAACGGCTGGACACGGTCCCGTATCATGTGGGCTGATGGATGGAGGAGAATACAGAAATGAACCCGTTTTACGGCAAGCCGATTCACGGCAAATTGCGCAATGGCATGACGTTTACGGCGCGGCGACTGAAAGAGATGACTGCGCATGTATTCTGCCTGCAAGGTCATGACAGCGACGGGCAGCCACATCTCTGGGGCGACCTCGGCGCATGGCGTGAAGATGGCAAGGAACACCCGTTCGATATTGTTTCATCTCACGCTGGCGGCTTCCCAAGTCTCGGATTCTAAAAATGACCCTCATCGAGCGCGCCCGGGAATACGTCAGCAAAATGCCAACCGCAGTCAGCGGTCAGGGAGGCCATCCTGCCACATTCGCCGTCGCGTGCGTGTTGGCTTGGGGCTTCGACCTGGCTGAATCTGACGCGATGGCTTTGTTGCAGGAATACAATCAGCGATGCGCACCGCCGTGGAGCGAAAAAGACCTGATTCACAAGCTGAAATCGGTGGCCACATCCCCCCACGAGCGTCCGAGCGGCTATCTGAAAGGCGTCAGTTACGTTTACGGACGATCAGAGCCTGCACGCCCGCCAAAGCCATCCATGCCGCAGCACAACCACGACCTGACGCGGCCATGTATGTTGCCAGCACCGATGGAGGATGCTACCCGTCAACTGCTCATGGCCGCATTCCGGGAGGGCGAAGGCATCGGCATCGCGCAGGAGGTGCTCGGCCCAGACGGTAAAGGACAGCCGAAAGATCAGGGGCCAACGTTGAGCCGGGAAGTGTGGTTGCAAAAGCTCAACGAGCGTAGCGGTGATCCGAACCGCATCTGGAGCACGTCGGACCGAACCGGCGCTTATATCCGCATCAACCCGCTGAGGATTGGCGGCGCCACGGATGCTGATGTTACCGCGTTCCGCCATGTCCTGATTGAATTCGATTCGCTCGATCTTGATCAGCAATGGAATCATATAGAGCAATCCCGGATCCCATGCACGGCGGTCATCTATTCTGGCGGTCGGTCGCTCCATGCCTGGGTGCGCGTCGATGCGAAGGATCGCGAGGAATATGAGGCACGTCGAATCCAGCTTTATGATTATTTCGGCAAAGACGTTGACCCCAAGAACAAGAACCCGTCCAGATTATCCCGCCTGCCAGGCATGGTGCGCGGCGGAAATCAGCAGACGTTATTGGCACTGAACATTGGCGCCAAGGAATGGGAGGATTGGTCGCACAGCTCTGGCAAAGGCCTGCCGGTCATCCGGGATGCCGCCGAGATGATTACCGATATCAGGTCAGGCAAGGTGAAGCTGCCGGACCAGATCGTGGACGGCATCCTTCATCGCGGTCACAAGATGGCGCTTGGAGGTGGCAGCAAAACCAACAAGACATGGTGCCTGATGGATTTGGCCATCAGCATGGCTGCCGGCGCAGATTGGCTTGGGCATCCATGCGCACAAGGTCGCGTCCTGTATCTCAATTTCGAGATCGATGACGCGCATTTCGCTAAGCGTCTGCAGTTAGTCACCGAAGCTCGCAAAATCGAGCTAAAGAAGGGTTGGCTCGAAGTCTGGCCATTGCGCGGCCACGTCACGCCATATGCCGAGATGGTTGACGCCACGCTCCGAAATATCAAAAAGCAAGAGTATTCACTGATCGTCCTCGATCCGCTCTATAAGCTGCTTGGTGGCGCCGACGAGAATAAGGCGACCGATATAACCCAGATGCTCAACGCGATCGACGGGTTGGCAACGCATTCGAAAGCCGCCGTCGCGTTTGGCGCTCACTTCTCGAAGGGTAACCAGGCCGGTAAAGAGGCGATTGACCGCATTTCTGGCTCAGGCGTCTTCGCTCGTGACCCTGATACCATCATGAGCATCACACGCCACGAGGAGGACGGCGCATTCATTATCGAGTTCACGACGCGCAATTTCCCCTACGTCGAGCCGTTCGTAGTCCGCTGGCAGTTCCCGCTCATGGCCAGAGACGGCAAGCTTGACCCTGCCAAGTTCAAGCAGCCGAATGCCAGGAAGTTCACCGCCGGCCAGTTTCTCGACGTGCTCGGCGACCAGTCCTTGACTCATGCTGCATGGTCCGAGAAGGCGGTCAGTTCCCTTGGCTGTGGGTCCGCGACCTTCGACCGCTACCGCAAGCAGCTATCCAAGGACAAGGTCATTGAGGAAGTGACCGTCGAAGGCAACGTCAAGGGCTACCGTAAAGCAGTGGTCGTGCAGTCGTTCTGAGGTAGGCAATATGTTCCCTATCATCACTATCATCATCACTATCATTCAATTGATAGTAACCCCCAAATCCGAGTCACTATCATCACTATCAAATGGAATAATTCCAATTGGTGATAGTGCTCATCAGGGGGCGGTTATCTACTATCATCACCCTAAAGGGATGATGATGATAGTAACGATACCGCCCTGTGACGCCTCAACTCCTCAAATGAAAACTGCGGTGATGATAGTAACTCCTTGGGTGATACCAATAGGCTCCATGGGTGCTAATAGGAAAAGTAAGGAATCTTTTGGCCTGCCCCCAAGCCGCACGTTTCCATTGTGGGCACCTTACCCGCATGAAAAATAAAAAAAACGCCTTCCCACTCAGTTCGGGACTTGTGGCCAATCAGGTAGAATTGGCGGCGCAGTTAGGCGTTACGAGGCGATCTGTCAACACGTGGTCAAAACTGCCGGGGGCACCAGCCGCACGCTCTAATGGCAAAATCGACGTGGAAGCCTGGCGCAAGTTCGTGGCGGACTCGAACCTGAAGGCGGCGGACACTCCAGACATTGCCTCACTGAAGGTGCGTCGGCTCCAGATCCAGTGTGAAGAGGCTGAGTTTGATTTGGCCTGCAAACGGCGTGAGTTCGTGCCGGCAGCCGAGATGCGGCGGACCATTACGCGGGGGGTGGTCGGCATCAAGGCGCGGTTACTGGCAATCCCAACGGCGCACGCGCAGAGCCTGGCCATTGAGGACGACGCCGTAGAAGTGGAGCAGGAATTGCGGAAAGCGATTTTCGAGGCATTGACTGAATTAGAAAAGAGTGAATGGGCTAAGTGCTTGTGTCCTAAGTGCGGGGCGGAGGTGACACCGTGAGATTTCGCTTTCGTCGATGGTTTCAGGAATTGTCCTGCCTCTACGCTCACCGAAAGCATTGGCACCCGTTGAGCGTGTTCCGATTGTCCGGCGTGTCAATGGAGGCATGGCACTGTCGACGATGCGGCAGAAGGTGGGTGCAATGACCATCTGCGAACAGCATTTTCGGTCCAACCTGGCGCCGCCGTCGAACCTCCCGATGTGGCAATGGTGGGAGGCCAACATTGAGCTGGATAATACCTCGGCGGCGCCTGGCAAGAAGTTCTCAACCAAGTTCGCGCCGATGTTGCGTTGGTATTCGGACGCGAAACAGAACCCGCGGACGCGGCGGATAACGCTGATGGTGTCCGCGCAGTCGATGAAAACCCAGACGGCGCTGAACTCGCTACTGCATGACATCGCCGAAGATCCTGGGCCGGCCATGTGGGTCTCTGCCAGCAAAGAGAGCTGCGAAGAGACGGCGCAAAAGCGAATCTTCCCGGCGATCGAGAACTGCGCATTGACAGCTAGTCTGCTGCCGAAGGACCGCAATCGCAGGTCAAAGCGGCTGATCCAGTTGGATTCGATGAACCTGATGCTCCGTGGGGCCAATTCGCGCATCGGGTTACAGTCCGATCCAGTCCGACGCATCTATTGCGATGAGCGGCGAGAATGGAAACGCGGCAGCATCGACATGCTGCGGAAACGCACCCGGACATTCCATAACGCGATCGAGATTTCGATGGGCACCGCCGGCGTCAAGGATGACGAACTGCACACCGACTACCTTGAGGGCAACCAAATCATTCCGCATTTCCATTGTCCGAAGTGCAACCATTCGCAGCCGCTCCGGTTCGGCCGCAAAGCTTCTGTGCTATTCCCGTCCGACCGCGACCACGGGGGGCTAGTGGTCGACGAGAACGAAACAACGCGACCGTTCGGAACCTGGGACTACGATGCCGTGCGCAAAGCGGTGCGGATCGAGTGCGAGAAATGCGAGGAACGATTTAGCAACGTCGAGAAGCGCAAGCTCATCAAGACATTACACCCGGTCGCCTACAATCCAAAGGCGCGCGAGGGTTACGTCAGCTTTCACTGGAATGCGTTACTGATGCTGTGGGAATCATGCGACATCGGCGAGATTTACGTTGAATTCCTGAAAGCGACCGCGGCGTATCGACTGGGGAATATTGAGCCGCTGAAAGCTTTTGTGACCGAGACGCTGGGCGAACCATGGGAAGAACGCGGCGACCGGCCAAAAGATCATGAGTTGTTGAGGCAATGTGGCGGCAAGATTCACATGCCGTATTCGCGCGGGACGTTGTGGCTTGAGCCAGTTGAGATTGCATCCATCCTGACGGCGGACGTCCAGGCCGCACAGGGCGGGTTCATCAAATGGGTTGCGCGTCAATGGAAAGAAAACGCTGACTCGCGGCTACTCGATTACGGCATGTGCCGGAGTTACGATGACCTGCGCGACATCCAGCATCAGTTCGGCATCAATGACGGCTGTGTCTTTATTGATTCTGGCTGGGGCCCGGGCACGAGCGATACATACAAGGCCTGCGTCGAATACAGCTGGCAGCCGATGAAGGGCGATGCCGGGGATTACTTCACCGTTTACGTTGACAAATCGCCGCGGCGCATCGCTTGGAAGATGACTGACGTTGACCCGTCGTTAGGCAAGCAGGGGCAGGGCAGGGCGACACTGCCGCTGATCCTATGGAAGCACAACACCTACCGGGACAGATTATTGCTCCACATCTGTAAAGGCCGCGGGCCGCTCTGGTTGCTGCCGGATGACATCGGCGAAGATTGGTTGAAGGAAATGACGAGCAACGAACGGCGCACCGAAAAGAAATCGAACGGCTCGATGTCGTCGGAATGGATCAAGCGCGCCGGCGTGCCTGACGATTGGCTCGACTGCGAGCTGGAGCAACTGGTTGCGGCGGATGCCGGCGGCGTGACGGTGGTGGGCGAGGCGGGAGAGAGGAAGGAATGAACTGGAAACAGACAGAGAAGGGTCGAGCGCATATGAGGGCTTATTGGAAAGCCTATCGGGCACGAAACAAGGTGCGGTATAATGAGTATCACAGGAAATATCAGCAATCCGACAAGGGTAAGGCTTCTCGCATCCGTCTCAGGACTCTCAGGGAGCGGACCAAAAAACGGCCAGTTCTAGCAACATGTGACTGCGGGAACCAATTTATTCAGAAGCCTTCGATTAAAAAATCATGCAGCCCTAGGTGTGCCTATTTGCAGTGCTTGGCTACTGCTCGGCTAAGAAAAAGGGCGCGCCGACATATTCGGGATTGGATCATTGGAAGCTGCAAAATCTGCGCGAATTGGTTCATCAAAGATAAAAACTGCGGGACATGCTCCATTGAATGCCGCACCGAAAATAGAAGTCGGGCGCAAGCTGAAAACCAACTCAAACATAAGCACGATGCGAAGCCAGAAGACGTTCTACAGCGCAGAAAAGCCAAGCAAGCTGAATGGTTCCAGCGGATAAAAAATGGACCAATTTATGAGGGAATGGCGGAGCGCAGACGCCTTCGGGTTGCGTCACTGAATGAAAAATACGTCAGGGGACTATTGTCACACGGGAGCGCATTGGGCCCTAAAGATTTTCCACCTGAGTTTTGAAAAGACAGATACTGATCGCGAAACGAACATTAGGAAAATATGCAAATCAAAAACATGAACGATATCCGCTCGATTCTAGCGGAGGAAATCGAAAACCTTCGGGCCAAGAAAACAGGTCCATCAACCCTTAACGCCATCGTCAACGCAACTGGAAAAATCCTGACAACCGTCAAGATGGAGATCGAGTTCGCCAAGCTGACAAACATGAAGCCAAGCAATGGGTTCATTCAGCTTGAGGAGAAAGTTGCACTCGACGGAAATGGCCCTACGGCGTAAATATGCACTCAGGTAACTGACGTGGCCGCAGTGGTTATTGACCCCTTGGTTGATCCGTTCACGCCGTGGGGTTGTCTTTTACACTGACCGGTCTGGTATTCGGTGTAGCGGCGGGACCAGCGGGTAAAAAGAAAACTCGGATGGGCACCCGCCGCACCTATTTTATCTTGCCAAAGGGGATTACGTAATTCAAGGCCCCGCCACAGATGGCGGTCGGCCTTACAGATTACGTTCATTTCGATAGCGCAACCTTGGCAACAATGAAGACCGAGGCTGAGGCCGAACGCACGCGGCTGTTAGCCGCCGGCCAAACCTTCGGCTTACCCGGGGGTCGCACGCGTGGTGGCGTCATGTTTTCCGACCTCATGCATCACCTGGCGGCGATTAACTACGCCATCGGCGTGCTGAACGGGTCATTGACCGAGGATACAGTCGCCGACTGCAGTGGAGGTCCGCTGTGAGTATTCGCAGTTGGTTCGCAACCAAAGCCGTCAACTTTTTAGCTTCGAACAATCGCACCGAGGGTTGGGAAACCTCGCTCAGTCGCGCGCGGCCAAGCTCGTCGCTTGTTTCCAACGATCAGGAATACAACTACGGCAACCGCGAGAAGATGATGGCCGAGGCTCGCGCACTCTGTCAGACGTTCGGTATCGCTTCCAATATCCTCGGCAAATACGCGAACTATTGCGTCGGTTCCTGTGAAGTCGATTTCAACACCGGCAACCCGGACTGGGATGAACTGGCCGAGGAAACCGTCCGTCAGCTTTTCGAAACCATCGACGTATCCGGCGAAAACAATCTGGCCGGTATGGCCAAGATGGGCATCAAATCAAAGAAGCGCGACGGCGATGTGGGCTTCATTAAGACTCTCGATAATGGCTTCCCGCAGATCCAAGCCATCGAAGCCGACCGCATCCGCGCTAATCCGTTCCCGTTCAATTCTGATTTCGACAAAACTTTCATTGGTGGTGTGAAGGTGGGGCGCACTGGTCGGCCGCTCTCGTTCAAGGTCTGGGAACGCCAGCTTTACATGGGTTTCGAGAACCCTCGTGAGATCGAGGCGTCCTCGTTCATTTTCCTGAAGGAGAAATCCAGATTCGATGGCATCCGCGGTGTCACGGCTTTCGAGCGTGGTGCGCTGAACCACATGCGCGACATCAAGGAGATCATCGCTGCCGAAAAGAAGGCAGTGAAAGTGGCTGGTAAATGGGCAGTGCTCATCAAGCGCTTCGCCGGCGGCAAGCCGGTGTCTTCGGTCAACTTGTTCGGGCCGAAAACTGACGAGACCGGCAACAATTACAGTGAAGAAGTGCAGGACGGTCTGATAAAATATCTGTTACCAGGTGAGGACGCGTCCAGCTTCCAGAGCAATCGGCCATCGCCAACGTTTCAAGGCTTCCTCGAATTTCTCATCCGCGACATCGCCGTCTCGCTCGAGCTTCCGGTGGGTTTCGTTTGGTCGCTGCTCGGACTAACGGGACCGTCAGTGCGCCTTGAATCGAAACAGGCTGAGAAAACCTTTCAGGCTGAGATTGAGCAACTTGAGCGCACGTTCCTGAATCCGCTCTGCGCATGGGTGATTACATGGGCGATGATGGAATCCAAACGATTACCGTTCAATCCCTACTGGTATAAATTCGAATTCAATCGACCCTCCCATCCTTCTATTGACGTAGGCCGCGAGAGCAAGGCTGACCTCGACGAACTCGCGGCCTGCGTCACTTCTGAAGTTGACCTGAGCGCCGAACGCGGCCGTAACGCATTCCGGACGCTGAAGAAAAAGGCGCGATTTGCGCAGGCCGTGCTCGCGACCGCGAAGGAATTCGGCGTGCCGGTTGAGATGCTGAAGGAACCGCCGAAACAGCAACCGCCGGCGCCACAGCAACAGGAGGAACCATGATCGATCAGCTTTTAGCCAATCTCGGGCGCCAGGCACTTAGTCAGCCGTGGGCATTAACTCCGGACATGGAATCCGCCGCCTCGATCATTTGGGGATTACGAATTATTGATGATAGCGCGGTCAGCCCGGTCGTGCAGTCACTGGTCGGCCTGCTGTCATTGAGCCAATTAAGCGCGAAGCCTGGCAACGCACAGCCAGACGACGAAAGCGAGGACAACGTCGCAGTGGTGCCGATCCGCGGCCTACTGATGCGGTCCACAAACTTCCTGCAGCGATTCATGGGCGCGACATCTTACGGCAGCATCCAAGCCAGATTCGAAAAGGCGATGGCGAGCGATGCAAAGACCGTGTTACTCGCGATTGATTCCCCTGGCGGCGATGTGGTCGGCTGCGATGCGACCGCGCAGTTGATTGCTGACGGCGTGAAGTCGAGCAAGAAACGAGTCATCGCCTATACTTCCGGCCAGATGTGTTCAGCGGCTTACTGGATTGGCAGCCAGGCGGACGAGGTCATCTCTACCCGGGACGCGCAGGTCGGCAGCATCGGTGTTATCGCGAAGATTGTTGACACCACGCGAGCTGACAAAAACAAGGGCGCGGATTCCACCATTCTAACGACTGGCGAGAACAAAGGCATAGGCGCCACGCCGATCACAGGAAGCCATTTAGGAGTGCTCAACGATATCATGGCTGAGACTTTCGCGAACTTTGTTGCCGCCGTTGAAGCTGGCCGAGGAAAACCGCTCAGTGACGACGCGAAGACCGGGCGATTCTACACGGGGTCAAGTGCGATGAAGGTCGGATTAGTCGATAAAAATATGAGCCTCGCTCAACTGATGAAGGAGTGCAACGCGTGAGCAGGCCTCGGGGCAGTTACCACATCGAGACATGGGCCGGCGGCGGCATCTGGCATTGGCTTGTCAAGAATCTCTTTCAAGAGATCGTGGACTGCGGCGAAGCGAAGAAAAAGCGCGAGGCCGAGCAGTTTGCACGCGAGAGCCGAAACAGGCACGCAGAAGCCGCGGCGAACGTCGTTGCTGTTAAGTCCACGATAGGTGCTCACACCAAGACAATCACTGGCGGAAAGCTTAAGCCGTGGAAAAGAATCGCATGGTAAAAAAGGGTGTTGACACCGTCCGTTACGAATCACAAGGAGCCGAACCGTTGAGAGAAAATTTTGTATGATTACGATTAAACTTTCCGACGAAACGCTTCAAGCGCTCGGGGCTACTGCCACTGATGCGGAAGCCAAGATTCTCGCACTGGCGAAAGCCAACGCGACCTTGACCGCTCAAAATGAGGGATTCTCCGCACTGGCTTCGGAGGTTAAAGCGCTATTCGCCGCGCAGGATGCCAAGATTGCCGCGCTCGACGCTCGCAAAGTTGAAGCCGTTGTGTCCGCCGCTGACCGCACCGCGATCATCGACGCTGCGAAGGCTGAAGCGAAGATCGTGGCCGCTTCCGAGGTCGCCGCCGTCATTGCGAAAGCTGGCGTGCAATCGATCAAGGCGGGTGACGCCGATACCGGCAAGGTTGTGGACTTTCCTGAATGCGTGAAAGCCAAGGTCGCCGCTGGCATGACCAAGAGCGCTGCCATCGAGGCGAGCGTGAAAGAATTTCCCGAGGCATTCGCCATCTGGAAGAAAACCGGAGGTAATCTGTGAGCGCACAAAACGAAACAGGATTCAGGACATTTCAGGCGACTGCGGTCGCCATCGCAAAAGCTGTCCGCGTTGACCTGACTGCCGCTGGCCTTGTGCAAGCGGGAGCCGCGGCACTCGGGAGCATTGGCGTGACACAGGAAGACGTTGCCGCATCTGGCTATGTCACCGTTCGACTGTGGACTTCTGACGGTGACCAGTTCGTTACTGCCAGCGTCAACAACATCGCCAAAGGCGATAAACTTTACCCGGCTGCGTCCGGTCAGGTCACAAACGTTGCCGGTATGCTCGTAGCACTTGGCGTGGCGCTCGAAGCGTCAACTGCCGTTGGCGACATCATCATCATGCTTCCGCTTCGGTAACCCCAAAAGGAAAAAGTAACATATGGCATTTTCAGATTCAGGTGCAGTATTAAGGGCCGACCTCCGGACACTGGTCGAGGAAGCCGCGCGCGCCGATGAAATGTTTATCGGCCTCAAGGTGTTGCCGGAAACCCCGTCCGACAATAAGACCGGCCAATATCCCAAGTTCAGGCTGGCCAAGGGCGAACTACTCAACGATGACGCGCAGGTCCGTCAGCCCGGTGCTGGCTACAACCGCATCATCCGCGCGTATGAAAACGACAATCTTCTTTGCTTAGATCGCGGCTTGGAAGAAGTCGTTGACGACACCTACAAAGAGGATGTCGCTCGATATTTCGCCGCCGAAGTGAAGGCCGCGCAGTTCATCCGCCGCCAGGTCCAGATCGGCCACGAAGTCCGCGTTGCTACTGCGATGCAAGACACCGCCGTTTGGAACCATACCGCGGCAGCCGTGGCCTACACTGAAGCGAACCTTGCGACCATCAAGGTTATCAAGGATATCACCGACGCGATTGGTCGTTGCAATGACAAGGGTGTCATTCCCAACACGATCATCATGTCGAAGAACGTTTGGCTCCGGACTCGCCGGACGGCTGACGTGATCAGTTATATCCGTGGCTCGAAATCCACCGATGCGGCTGTTCTCGCGAACGCTTCGCAGTTTGCCAGCATCTTCGTTGACGACGGCATCAAGCAGTGCCTCGTTGGAAAATTCCCAAAGAACACTGCCAAGAAAGGCCAGGCTTATGTTGCTGGCTCAATTTGGTCCGATCTCGAAGTGTGGGTTGGATATGTCGAGAGCGGTGACCCGATGTCCGGCGGCGCTGGCCGCACGTTCTTCTGGAACAAAGAAGGCGGATTCCTGGTGCCTGAGACCTACCGGAGCGAAGAACGCCGGTCCGATATCGTGCGCGTGCGTCAGAACACTGTCGAAAAAATCATCGACGCCACTGCCGGTGAACTCATCGACACTAGTTACGCATAAGATTTTCGTTAATCGCGATGCCATCAGGGAGACGAGCGATTGTCTCCCTGTTGTCATTTTGGGCGACGACGGCGAGGCGGTGCGATGTCAGTCGGTCGAAATCTCGGGACCGAGCCGGGTCATATTTTCGCCGCACGGTTTCAAGTTTGGCGAGGCGGTAGTCAGGATCTGGATAGAAACTAATTTCGATGTCATACCCCTAACCGGGTGACCAGCGCAACGCCGGGTCAAAGCGCTATACCAAAATCCCGGCATTACTTTTGTGAGCACATTGAGCGCTGCTTATGAATCCTTTTGGGACGCGCAACTTTCCTGTTTCGACGCCGAAACCATTGTCA
>Ga0137463_1000090_pt1 | contig 37968 bp, 34 predicted proteins | sample EasRivERMGT800_2_FD_102333 | JGI IMG/M metagenome (GOLD analysis project Ga0137463, IMG submission 102333) | Soil microbial communities from meander-bound floodplain in the East River, Colorado, USA - East River MetaG ERMGT800_2 | ecosystem: Environmental > Terrestrial > Soil > Floodplain ...
ACCGGCCTTGCGCTGATCGGGATCGCGTTCCCGGGTATTGCTCTCGCAGGAGCCCAGATCTACGAGCCGCTCGCCGCCGAGGTGCGGGCGGGCCTGCAGGCGTCGATCGCGGACAAGCCCGCTCCGCGCCATGCCTTTGCCAATTCGGGGGCGGCGGTCGACTGGCTCGCCGAAATGTCGCAGCGCTTGGAGGCGAAGGTACCCAACTTCCAGTCGCGAGTGGAGTTCCTGCGAACCGTGCATTTCGAAGCGATGAGCGCCGGGCTTGATCCGCAGCTGGTGCTGGCGGTGATCCAGGTCGAGAGCAATTTTCGCAAGTACGCCGTATCGCGCTCGGGTGCCCGAGGCTACATGCAGGTCATGCCCTTCTGGGTGGGATTGGTCGGCCGCAAGGGCGACAACCTGTTCAGTCTGCGCAACAACCTTCGCTACGGCTGCATCATCCTGAAGTACTACCTTGATCGCGAGAAAGGGGATCTCTTTCGCGCTCTGGGTCGTTACAACGGATCCCTGGGCAGACCCGACTATCCCAACAGGGTGATCGGCGCCTGGCGCAGCGTGTGGCGCTACCAGGGCAGGCTTGCCTTCTCTCCCACCTCGCCTGACGCGCCGCCCGGGTAGCCCGGCCGGATATCAGGCGGGAAACGCGGTCGCAATCGTCGCCTGAATCGCCTGCGCCGCGGCACGCGGATCGGGCGCCTCACGGATCGGCCGGCCGACGACGATGTAGTCCGCGCCGTTGGCAAACGCCTGCGCCACGTCGACCGTGCGCTTCTGATCGCTTGTGAGTCGATTCACCACCGGGCGGATTCCCGGGGTTACCACCAGCAAACGCGTGCCGAGCCTGCGCTTGAGCGCCGGCGCCTCCAGCCCCGAGGATATAACGCCGTCACAGCCCGCCTCGAGTGCCCGCCGCGCTCGCGACAGGACCAGCGTTTCGACGTCGCATTGAAACCCAAGATCGTCGAGATCCCCCTGGTCGAGGCTCGTGAGTACCGTGACCGCGAGGATTTTCACGTCTCCCTTGGCCTCTCCCGCCGCCTCGAGCATCGCCTGGTTGCCGTGTACGGTCGCAAAAGTGACACCACGATTGCGAAGCCCTCGCACCGCGGCTCCGACGGTCTCCGGGATGTCGAAGAACTTCAGATCGACGAATACTTTCTTGTTCCGGCGGGTGAGCCAATCGATCAGCCCAAAGTAGCCGTCAGCCATGAACAATTGAAGACCGACCTTGTAGAAGCTCACGCTGTCTCCGAGGCCCAGCACCAGCGTTTTCGCTTCCTCGGCGGTAGCGACATCCAAAGCTGCGATCAGACGCTCGGCGCGCGGAATGGTTTGCATTGTCATCGGGACACTCGGTCCGGCGATTCTAGCGGATTCACGCGGTGTCGCTCTCGAGCAGGCGCTTGAGCGGAAGATTGAGGGCCTCGTCGGCACGCGCGGCGAACTGCTCCAGAAGCGTCTGCAGGGCTTTGCTGCGCTCTGCCCCCAAGCTCACTTTGTCATCCAACACGAACTCGCGGTAGACCTCGGCCACGAGGAGCCGCTCGGTGTCGCAGACCAATCCGTAACGGTTTCCCGTTGACCTAGTGACCCAACCGCGCGCAACCATTCGCTCCAGGTGTGATTCAGTCCGATCGCCTGTGAGCGAGGCGCGCTCGGCGATCTGCCCCATCTCCAGCAGCTCCGGGCCTTGCTGCGCGCGCGCAAGAACGAGAAGTAACGCCAGTGCTTCGGCGAAACCGGATCCGGGAGTGCGTTTTGCGGTCTCCCGCAGCACGGAAAAGTCCGGCGCGAGCGCGGTGATCAGCGCGCCGATTACGATCACAACCCAGGACAAGTAGATCCACAGGAGGAATATCGGGATCACCGCGAACGCGCCGTAGACGAGCGTATAGGTCGGAAATTTCGCTATATAGAGCGCAAAACTGCGTTTCATGATCTCGAATGCGAGCCCCGCGACGAGGCCTCCGATGAGGGCGTGACGCGGCCTGACGGAGCAATTCGGCACGATATGGTAGAGCAGGGTGAACGCTGCGCACGTAAGCGCGAAGGGGACGAGTCCGGGAATCGCCGCACCTGCATAAGGAGTCTGCCGGACGAATCCAAGGGAGGCACCGACGAGGTAGGAGGTGATCGAAAGGCTCGCGCCGATGAGGACCGGCCCGAGCGTGAGCGTCGCCCAATAGATGAGGATGCGTTGCGCAACGGGACGTGGGCGCGAAACCCGCCAAATCGAGTTGAACGCGCCTTCTATCGTAAACATCATCATAAAGGCAGCGATGGCGAGAACCGCAGTGCCGAGCGCGGTCAACTGGCCGGCCCGGCCTGAGAACTGCTCGATGTAACCGGTTACAACTTTTCCCGCTTTCTCGGGCAGCATGTTGGCAAGCAGGAACGCGTGGATCTGCTCTCCCAGCCCGGAAAAAACCGGAAACGCAGCCACGAGCGCGAGCGTGATGGCGACAAGCGGCACGAGCGCAAGCAGCGTCGTAAAGGTAAGACTGGAGGCGATCTGAAAACAGCGATCCTGGTTGAACCGCCTGAACAGGTGCGCGAGGAAGCGGCCCAGCTGTCGCAGCGCAAAGGGCATGGGGTGCATGAATCGGGACGAGAACGTCGCCTATAATACCAGCGCCGTTTCCGACTTTCGCCGATGAACGACATCCTGGTTCTCTACTATAGCCACCGCGGCTCGGTGGGAGAGATGGCTCAATGGATTGCGCGCGGCATCGAGGAGGTTCGCGGCGCGAGTGCCCGGCTTCGAACCGTGCCGCGCGTCACGAGCGTTGTCGAAGGCAGGCAGCCCGGCATCCCGCCCTCGGGTCCGCCCTACTGCGGACTGCACGACCTGGAGGAATGCATCGGATTGGCGCTCGGCAGCCCGACGCGTTTCGGCAACATGGCGGCCCCCATGAAACATTTCTGGGACGGGACTTCAGACTTGTGGCTGAGAGGCGCGCTCGCCGGAAAACCGGCGGCGCTGTTCACATCCACCGCGAGCCTGCACGGCGGCCAAGAGACGACTTTGGTTTCGATGATGCTTCCGGTGCTCCACCACGGAATGATGATCGTCGGCCTGCCCTACACCGAGCCCGAACTCTTCGATACACGATCGGGCGGAAGCCCTTACGGTGCGAGCCACGTGTCCGGTCTCGCTTCAGATCGCAGCTTCGACGATGCGGAACGCAGTCTTTGCCGCGCACTCGGCCGCAGACTCGCAACAACGGCGCTGAAGCTCGCACAGTGACCCGCGGGGCTGACGCCAGACGTCGACTGGCTTCCTGCAGGGCGGGCGTGCTGTCGACTTTGTCACAACGGTACGGCGGACACCCGTTCGGTTCACTCGTCCCTTACGCGCTCGATCATCAGGGCAGGCCGGTGATTCTGGTCAGCCGCCTCGCCGAGCACACCCGGAACCTCGACGCCGATCCCCGCGCGAGCCTGCTTGCCCACGACGCTGCGCCCGACCCGCAGGCGGGCGCCCGCGTCACGCTCCTCGGCAACGCAACCCCTCTCGAGGCGTCGAATCCGGCCGCAGCGCGCTATCGGCGCCTGTTCCCCGATTCGGAGCGGCTCCTTGCGCTGGGTGATTTTTCATTTTTCGTTCTCGAGCCGCTCGCGGTCCGTTTCATCGAAGGCTTCGGCTCGATCCACTGGATATCGGCCGCCGAATATTTGAATTCCGACGTTCACGAGTAAGCGGTCGCGATCTCCCTCACATCTGTGGATTGATTCGCTCCAGCTTGCTCTGCAGTTTGTTGAGAGCGTTGACGTAGGCCTTGGCCGATGCAACGACGATATCGGTGTCGGCCCCCACGCCGTTGACGATCCTCCCGCCCTTCGCGAGGCGCACCGTCACCTCGCCCTGCGATTCGGTCCCCTGTGTCACCGCATTCACGGAGAAGAGCAGCAGTTCGGCACCGCTCTTCGCCACGCTCTCGATCGCCTTGAAGGTCGCATCCACCGGACCGTCCCCGTCAGCGTCGGCCTTGCGTTCCTTGCCGGCCTCGGTAAGTACGATCTTCGCGTGCGGTCGCTCGCCGGTACCGCTCGCCTGGTTCATGCGCACCAATTGCCAGTGCTCCGCGGCAGCGGCTGTCGCTCCATCGGACACGAGCGCGTGCAGGTCCTCGTCGAAAATGTCGACCTTCTTGTCGGCGAGATCCTTGAAGCGCTGGAACGCCTTGTTGTAGGCGTCCTCCCCGTCGAGCTCGATGCCGATCTCCTTGAGCCGCTGGCGAAAGGCGTTGCGGCCCGAGAGCTTTCCGAGCACGATCTTGTTCGCGGTCCAGCCCACGTCTTCGGCGCGCATGATTTCGTAGGTATCGCGACTCTTCAGAACGCCGTCCTGATGAATGCCGGAGGCATGCGCGAAGGCGTTCGCACCCACCACCGCCTTGTTCGGCTGAACCACGAACCCGGTGATCTGGGACACCAGGCGCGAGGCCGGCACGATCTGGCTCGTGTCGATGCGCGTCTCGAGGTTGAAGAAATCGCCGCGGGTGCGTACCGCCATGACCACTTCCTCGAGCGAAGTGTTGCCGGCGCGCTCGCCCAAGCCGTTCACCGTGCACTCGATCTGGCGCGCGCCCCCGATCGTGACCGCAGCGAGCGAGTTCGCCACCGCCATACCGAGATCGTTGTGGCAGTGCACCGACCACACGGCCTTGCCGGAGTTCGGCACCCTCTCTCGCAGCTTCCTGATGAACTCGCCGAACTGCTCGGGTACCGCGTAACCGACGGTATCGGGGATGTTGATGGTATTGGCGCCCTCCTTGATCACCGCCTCCAGCACGCGGCAGAGAAAATCGGGGTCGGAGCGGCTGCCGTCCTCGGGCGAGAACTCGATGTCGTCGCGGTACTTGCGCGCGAAGCGCACGGACAGCGTCGCCTGCTCGAGCACCTGCTCGGGCGTCATGCGCAGCTTCTTCTCCATATGGAGCGCGCTGGTAGCGATGAAGATGTGAATGCGTCCGGATTTCGCCTTCTTCAGCGCGTCGATCCCGCGCTGGATGTCGCGGTCGTTCGCGCGGCACAGGCCGGCCACCGTCGAGTCCTTAATCACGCCCGCAACCGCCTGCACCGCCTCGAAATCGCCGTTCGAAGAGGCCGGGAAGCCCGCCTCGATCACGTCCACGCGCATGCGCTCCAGTTGCCGCGCGATGCGCAGCTTCTCTTCCATGGTCATCGAGGCACCGGGACTCTGCTCGCCGTCGCGCATGGTGGTGTCGAATATGATCAATTTGTCTTTCATGGTGCCGCTCCAGGGTGAAATCGCGAAAGCATCCGCGGCGCCTGCTTGCGCCGCGACCGGATATTGCCGAATTGGGAGTGGGGGTTATGTGCGCGCGAGGCGCAGCAGCAGGCCCGCCAGAAGCAGGCCGCCGGGGAGAAGCTTCAACACTGCGGTGTTGAGGTGCATGCGGGGCAATATAACGAGTTTTCGGATCTACTGCAACTGGGCGGGCTCGCGGGGCCGGCGTTTCTTCCACAGCCAGTACGCGTACCCCGACAGTCCATAGGCCACGAACAGGAGGAACAGGACGATCGGCGGGTCGGAGACGATGAGAACAAATCCGAGGACGATCAGCAGGATCACTGCGAACGGTACCGACCGGCGCAAATTGATGTCCTTGAAGCTGTAGAAGGGCACGTTGATCACCATGGTGATCCCCGCGTAAAGAGTCAGGCACGCGGCCACCCAAGGCATGCCATATTCGCCGACGGGGATCTTGTTGTCGATGGCGAGCCACAGAAATCCAGCAACCAGCGCCGCCGCGGCGGGACTCGGCAACCCCTGAAAGAAGCGCTTGTCGACTACGTCGATGTTGGTGTTGAAGCGGGCAAGGCGCAGCGCCGCGCCGGCACAATAGACGAATGCCGCGATCCAGCCCGGGCGCCCCAGGTCCTTGAGCGCCCACTCATAGATGACGAGGGCCGGCGCGGCGCCGAAGCACACCATGTCGGACAAGGAATCGTACTCCGCGCCGAACGCGCTCTGGGTGTGCGTCAGTCGCGCCACCCGGCCGTCGAGGGTATCGAGGATCATCGCGACGAAGATGGCGACGGCAGCGTTGTCGAAGCGCTGGTTCATCGCCATCACGATGGCGTAGAAACCGGCAAACAGCGCCGCGGTCGTAAACAGATTCGGGAGCAAGTAGATGCCGCGCCGGCGAAACTCGGCGCGCAGCAGCGGCCTGCGGAATTCAGGTTCAAGCATGTGGTAACGTGGCGATCACGGTGCTGGTTGCGTGGACCTTGTCCCCCAGGGCCGCCACGAGCTTCGCGTCTTCAGGGACATAGATATCCACGCGCGAGCCGAAGCGGATGAAGCCGAATCTTTGACCCCGCACTACGGTGTCCCCCTCCTGAACGTAGCAGAGAATGCGTCTCGCGATCAGGCCGGCGACCTGCACGCAGGTCACGTCAGCCCCCGTGTCCGTGCGCAGCCACAGCGCGTTACGCTCGTTCTCCGAGGATGCCTTGTCGAGCGCAGCGTTGATGAAGCGCCCGGAATTGTACCAGCGCTTTTGCACCCGGCCGTCCACCGGCGAGCGATTGGAATGCACGTTGAAGACATTCATGAAAACGCTGACCTTGATGGCGTTACGCTCGAGGTACGGGTCGCGGGCGCGCTCCACTGCGACGACTCGTCCGTCGGCGGCCGAGACCACGGTGTGCGCGTCGCCGGGAACCTGCCGCGGCGGATCGCGAAAAAACTGCAACACGAAAAGCGCGGTTAGCCAGATCGGCGCCGACCACCAGCCGATCAGCCAGCCCGCTGCGGCCGCCACGAGAACCGCCGCGGCGAGGAAAGGCCAGCCTTCTCGCGCAATGATCGGGTGCGGATAGCTCGCGCTCATTGCGGGCTGCCCCCTATGGCCGATCTCTTGGTTGCGCCTAGTTCCGCGATTGATCGACCAACTTGTTCTTCTTGATCCAGGGCATCATCGCCCTGAGCTTTTCGCCGACGACTTCGATCGGATGCTCGGCGGTCATACGGCGCCGCGAAAGCAGCATCGGCGCGCCGGCGCGATTCTCCAGGATGAAATCCTTTGCGTATTCGCCCGACTGGATACGATCGAGCGCCGAGCGCATCGCTTTCTTGGTTTCTTCGGTGATGATCTTCGGTCCGGTCGCGTATTCCCCATACTCGGCGTTGTTCGAGATCGAGTAGTTCATGGTGCCGATGCCGCCCTCGTACATCAGGTCGACGATGAGCTTCAGCTCGTGCAGACACTCAAAGTAGGCCATTTCGGGCGCGTAGCCGGCCTCGGTGAGTACCTCGTACCCCGCCTTGACGAGCTCCACGCAGCCGCCGCAAAGCACGGTTTGCTCGCCGAAGAGGTCGGTTTCCGTTTCCTCCTTGAAAGTGGTTTCGATGACTCCGGCCCGCGCTCCACCGATTGCGGCCGCGTAGGACAGGGCGAGGTCGCGCGCCTTTTTGCTCTGGTCGCGATGCACCGCGATCAGCATGGGCGTGCCGCCGCCTTGGGCGTAGGTCGAGCGCACGGTGTGACCCGGAGCTTTCGGCGCGATCATCACGACGTCGAGATCCTCGCGCGGCACGACCTGCCCGTAGTGGATGTTGAACCCGTGTGCGAACCCGAGCGTCGCGCCCTTTCGGATATTGGGTTCGACTTCGGATTTGTACACGGCGGCAATGTGTTCGTCCGGCATCAGCATCATCACGAAGTCGGCCCCCTTGACCGCCTCCGAGACCTCCTTGACGTTCAATCCGGCTTTTTTTGCCTTGTCCCAGGAGGCACCACCTTTTCGCAGGCCGACCGTGACTTTCACCCCCGAGTCGTGCAGGTTCAGGGCGTGGGCGTGTCCCTGCGAGCCGTACCCCACGATCGCGACCTTCTTGCCCTTGACGAGCGACAGGTCTGCGTCCTTGTCGTAATAGACTTTCATGCTGGTTCCTTTGGGTTCTGCAGTTCGCCGGCTCAAACCTTCAACACCCTCTCGCCGCGTCCGATGCCCGAGGCGCCGGTCCGCACTGTCTCCAGGATGGCGCTCTGCTCAAGCGCCTGAATGAAACCATCGAGCTTGGCTCCGGTGCCCGTGAGCTCGATGGTATACGTGTTCTCGGTGACGTCGATAATACGACCCCGGAAGATATCGGACATGCGCTTCATCTCCTCGCGCTCCTTGCCCATCGCCCGGACCTTGATCAGCATCAGCTCGCGCTCGATGTGGGCCGCTTCCGACAGATCGACCACTTTGACCACTTCGACGAGCTTGTTCAACTGTTTCGTTATCTGCTCAACCACGTCGGCCGAACCGGTGGTAACGATGGTCATCCGCGACAGGGACGCGTCCTCGGTTGGCGCCACGGTGAGCGTTTCGATGTTGTAGCCGCGCGCCGAGAACAGACCCGCGACTCTCGAAAGAGCTCCCGGCTCGTTTTCGAGCATGATGGAAATGATGTGTCGCATTGTTCCCTCGCTGAGGCCCGGCCCTTGGCGCGTTCCGCGCCCCTTGTGACGCGGCGCTCGTGGCGCCGCCGGACCAAGCTCCCTTCAGCCAACGTTGATCGAACCCGACCGTGTGTCGGGCTTACAGCTCCTCGGCAAGGATCATCTCGGACAGGCCTTTGCCGCCCTGCACCATCGGATAAACGTTCTCGGTCTGGTCGGTGACGAAATCGAGGAACACCAAGTCGTTTTTGCGCTTGAATGCTTCCTTCAGCGCCGGCTCGACGTCGCCGGGTTCCTCCACCTTGATCCCGACGTGGCCGTAGCTCTCGGCGAGTTTGACGAAGTCGGGCAGCGCGTCCATGTACGACTCGGAGTAACGGTTACCGTGAAAGAACTGCTGCCACTGCCGCACCATGCCCATGTACTTGTTGTTGAGGTTCACGATCTTAATCGGGAGCCGGTACTGCTTGCAGGTCGAGAGCTCCTGGATGCACATCTGAATGCTCGCCTCGCCGGTGACGCAAGCGACCGTCGCACCCGGGTTCGCGAACTGAACACCCATGGCCGCAGGCAGGCCGAAGCCCATGGTGCCCAAGCCACCGGAGTTGATCCAGCGGCGCGGCTTGTCGAATTTGTAGAACTGCGCCGCCCACATCTGGTGCTGGCCGACATCGGAGGTGACAAATGCCTCGCCTTTGGTGATCTCGTAGAGTCTCTCGAGCACGAACTGCGGCTTGATGATCTTGCTTTTCTTGTCGTATTTCAGGCAGTCCTTGGATTTCCACAGGCCGATCTGCGACCACCAGGCGCTGAGGGCCTTCTGGTCCGGCTTGTAGCCGGCGATCTCGAGCTGACGGCTCAGTTCCTCGAGCACGTCGGACACGTTTCCGACGATCGGGACGTCCACTTTCACCCGCTTGGAGATCGAAGACGGGTCGATGTCGATGTGAATGATCTTGCGCTGCACTTGGCCGAAATGCGCCGGATTGCCTATGACGCGATCATCGAAGCGCGCGCCGACCGCAAGCAGAACGTCGCAGTTCTGCATCGCCATATTGGCTTCGTAGGTGCCGTGCATCCCGAGCATGCCGAGGAACTGCGGGTCGGTTGCAGGATAGCCTCCCAGGCCCATGAGCGTGTTGGTGCACGGGAAACCGAGCATCTTGACGAGTTTCGTCAGCTGTTTCGCCGCGCCCGAAAGAATGACGCCGCCGCCGGTGTAGACCATGGGGCGCTTTGCTTCGGCGAGCAACTGCACCGCTTTCTTGATCTGACCCGGATGCCCCTTCACGACAGGGTTGTAAGAGCGCATCGTCACCGTATCCGGATAGTGGAATGGGCACTTGGCTGAGGTAACATCCTTGGGAATGTCGACGAGCACCGGGCCGGGCCGTCCGGTCTTGGCGAGGTAGAACGCCTTCTTGATCGTGACCGCGAGATCCTTGACGTCCTTCACGAGGAAGTTGTGCTTCACGCAGGGCCGCGTGATGCCCACCGTATCGCATTCCTGGAATGCGTCCAGGCCAATGGCGTGGGTGGGCACCTGTCCGGTGATGATCACCATTGGGATCGAATCCATGTACGCGGTGGCGATCCCGGTCACCGCGTTGGTAACACCGGGCCCCGAGGTCACCAGCGCCACACCGACCTTGTCGCTTGAGCGCGAGTAGCCGTCCGCAGCGTGCGTCGCACCCTGCTCGTGGCGCACCAGGATGTGCTTGATCTTGTCCTGCTTGAACAGCTCGTCGTAAATGAAAAGGACCGCGCCGCCAGGATAGCCGAAGACGTACTCGACTCCCTCCGCCTGGAGGCACTTCACGACAATCTCTGCGCCTGTCAATTCCATGCCTGCGTCCACCCCTGCACCCGCTTCGACGAAAGCTTTAGAGCCTAATTGCTGACGTCTGATTGGTCAAGTTTTTCCCTGTTCCATTCTGCGCCTGAACCCGGCTTTTGATACCATCGGACCGCACCGGCCAAGGTCATTTCGGCCGACAAAAAAGGAAGCTCTTCTGGCCTCCCGTAACGAATTATCCGAGTTCCTCGCGAGCGTGGAGCGCCGCGCGTACAAGCAGGCGCTGTTCGCGGTCCGGGAGACGGAGAACGCCCTCGACATAGTGCAGGACTCGATGCTCAAGCTCGCGGAGAAATACGGGGCCAAGCCGGCAGCGGAGCTGCCCATGCTGTTCCAGCGCATCCTGCAGAACACCATTCGCGACTTTTATCGCAGGCAGAAGGTGCGGTCTCTGTGGGTAACGCTGTTTTCAGCCCTCTCTGCGGGGCGGGAAGACGACGATACCGACCCGCTTGAGACTCTGGAGAGCGCTGATGCTTCCAAGTCGAGGGGAGGTCCTTCGGATCAGCTGGAGCAATCTCAAGTCATTGAAGCAATTGAAAAAGAGCTACAGCGGCTCCCGGCGCGTCAACGGCAGGCGTTTTTGCTGCGTTACTGGGAAGAGTTGGACGTCGCCGAGACAGCAGCCGTCATGGGTTGCTCTCAGGGCAGCGTCAAAACCCATTGCTCCCGTGCAGCACACACCCTGGCGGCGGCCTTAAGAGCAAAGGGGATTGAGTTATGAACGAACAGCAGATCGCCTACCGAATCAAGCAGCTTCTCAACCGGGGGCTCGATCTGGACGCCGGCAAGCTCGCCCGTCTGAACGCGGCGCGTGAGCAGGCTTTGGCGCGCCAGCGCGTCGAGTCTCGCGTTCCGGTATTGGCCTGGGTCGACGATGTGATCGGCAAATCAGGCGGTCCTTCCACGCTTGTTCCGCGCTTGCTGCTGCCGATGGCGGTACTGATCCTCGGCTTGATCGCGATCAACCAGTGGCGGGATACCCAGGTCGCCGCCGAAATCGAGGAAATTGACGCTGGAGTGCTCACCAGCGACCTGCCCCTGGACGCCTTTCTCGACAAGGGATTCGATGCATGGCTAAAGCGCTCTTCGCATTAGCACTTTGGCTCTGCACCTCGCTCTCCGTCCTCGCCGCTACACCGCAGAAAAAACCCCCGACGTGGGGCGAGTTGACGCAAGAGCAGCAGCAGGTCCTCGCGCCGTTGGCGGCCGATTGGGAGAATCTCGAGCCGGCGCGGAAGCGCAAATGGCTCGGTATCGCCAAGCGTTATCCGAAAATGAAACCCGACGAGCAGGTGCGCGTGCAACGACGCATGCAAGCCTGGGCCAAGCTCACCCCCAAGGAACGCCAGGCCGCGCGCGAGCGCTATAAGAAGATGGAAAAGCTGCCGCCGGACAAAAAACAGGGGCTGAAACAGCAATGGGAGGAGTACAACCGGCTGCCGGAGCAGGAGCGACGTAAGTTGGGCAGCACGCCGCACAAGCCCGCTGCGCCCGCCCGTCCCGCCAAGTCTCCTGCCGAGCCTGCTCCGCCGCCAGCCGCGCCCCCTGCACCGCCTGAAGAGCGCGTAAGTCCGGTCACGCCAACACCGCCCGCAAACCAATAGCCCCACATCGATGGATTCGGGCGCTCTTGCCCCGCCCGGTGCGACGGTGCCTGGCATCGGCAGGCGAGTACTATCGATGCTGTACGAGTCCCTGATCGTGTTCGCAATCGCTTTTTCCGCTGGTCTGGCGTTCTATGGCGTGACCAACGGCCGGCTCTCCGGGAACACGCGTCTCGTATTCCAGCTATACCTGTTCCTGGTCCTGGGAGCCTACTTCATAACCTGCTGGAGCCGCGGAGGTCGAACCCTGCCAACGCAGACCTGGAAGATGCGGCTGGTCCGCAGCGACAATCTGCCCATCGGGATCGGCCGAGCAGCGCTGCGCTACGCTCTAGCCTGGCTTTCGCTGCTGTTGTTCGGCGTCGGATTTTTTTGGGCGTTCTTCGATCGCGATCGACAGTTTTTGCACGATCGGCTGGCGGGAACTCGCATAGTCATGATTGACGATGAACGGGCGGGAGCTGAGGGAAGAGGAAACGGTGAAATGCGATAGTCAGATCTTCCCCGCCCCTGCCCCGAATCCATAGTCCTATCTTCTTTCTACCCACCACATCATCAGTGTGGCCGCGCCCAGAAAAACCGCGCTCGGCAGCGCGGCACTCATGAAGGGTTGCCAGTTCTGGAGCAGCCCCAGATGTGAAAACAGGCTGTTCATCATATGGAAAAAGATCCCAAGCATGATCCCTGAGAACACTTTCACCCCCACGCCGCCGGCCCGGACGTGGACATACGCGAAAGGCAAGGCGAGCGCCATCATGACAAGTGAGGCAAACGGATAGACAAGCTTTTTCCACATGGCGATTTCGTAACGCTCGGTCTTTTGGCGGTTCTCGGACAGATGCCGGGAATACTGGTACAGGTTCCATGCCGACATCCGTTCCGGGACGACGAACAGTACGGCGAGAATGTCCGGGGTCAGAACCGAGTTCCAGTCCATTTCCGCGAGGTACTGCACATTGCTTCCGCTGGAGGTGAAGCCGGTGTGCACGATCTCGCGCAATCGCCACATGTTCTTGCCGAGGTACCGCCCCTGTTTCGCGAAACTGATCGACTGGAGCCGGTATTGGTCGTCGAACTCGAATACCCTGATATCGGACAGACTTGTATCGGGCTGGATTTCACGAACATTGACGAACCGCCGGTCGTCCTTCACCCACAGTCCCGTGTGAAACTCGCTGGCCACGATGGCGCTGGTCATCGAGAGCTTGAGCTGTTTCGCTGCGCGCTCCGATACCGGAGCGATCAGCTCGCCGAAGACGAGCGTAGCGACTGCAAACACGATGCCTATGCGAAACAGGGTGCTTGCGGCTTGCCAAGGCGCAAGTCCCGAGCTGCGCATCACCGTATATTCTGAATTGGCGGCGAGATGCGAAAGAGCATAAAGCGTTCCGATCAACACTACCACGGGAAACAATTCATACACGTGGCTCGGCACCGTCAGCGCGACGAACGCGAGCGCGTGCTGCAGTCGGTACCCGCCCCTGCCAAGATCCGTCAGTTCATTGATAAGGTCGAAAAAAGCGAACAGGCTGAGGAATGCAGCGAAAACAAACAGCGTGGCGCCGTAAATCTCCCTCGCCATGTAGGTGCGCAGGGTATCCACTTCAGCGCCTTCCGAACAGCGAACCCACCCGAAGCCGCTTGTAAAACAGCAGCGCGAGCACGCCAAGCATTCCCGCGTGCACTGCCCACCACCCGGTATTGAAAGCCAACCGGCCCTGGGAGACCCACGCTTGGACAATACTTAGAAGGTTTGCATAGACCATGTAGGTGAACAGCGCAAAGAGCAGGTTCACCGAGCGGCTCGCCCTGGGATTGACGAAGGACAGAGGGATCGCGAGCAATGCAAGGACGAACGCGGAGATCGGTAAACCGATGCGCCACAGCAGCTCGGCCAAATGGGGATTGCTTGGCGTCTGTAGCAAACCAAACGTGGACGTGGCTTTGGTGGAAGCTTCTTCCGCCTGTGTTTCACGCGTTTCGACTTTCATCGCGTAGCGTTGAAAATCCATTACCTTGAAATCGAGATCGCCTGGAACGCCCTCATAACGCCGCCCGTCGAGCAAAACGACGAAGCGGTCGCCGTTTTCCGCCGCCTCCCGGTATCCGCGCCTGCTGACCGTAATCCCGAGCCTACCCTGCCGCATCTGCGCGATGAATACGTTTTGCACGTTGGTCTGATCACCGGCAATTTCCTCGACAAAAAACACTCGGTCAGCGCTGCCCGCCTCGCGGAAAACACCCGGCGCGACCCGCGCAACTTCGTCTTGCAAGTTCATCTGGCGCCTGTAGTCCTCGGCCCTGCCGATCGCCCAGGGCGACAGGAACAGCGACAGCACCGCCACGAGCGCAACCAGCGGCGCTGCAAACAACAGCACGGGGCGAATCCACGCGAGGAGCGAAAGGCCCGAACCGAACCAAATGACCATTTCCGACTCGCGGTAGCTGCGCGAAAGCGTCATGAGCACTGTTATGAAAAGCGTCAACGACAGCAGTACCGGCAGATAGTTGAGGGCGGAAAACGCAAGCAGCGCGACTACTCCCTCGGAGAGGACTTTTCCGATCGCCGCCTGCCCGAGCAGTCGGATGAGCTGTGTCGTCAGCGTTATGGCGAACAGCGTCGCGAACACCGCGAGCGCGAGATTGCCGAATTCACGCAGCAGGGCGCGCTGAAAGATCACTTTGTGAACGGATGGAAGTCAGCCAAGCGGGTCGGATCTTGAGCGGAAAAACGCCGTGTCGCTTTTGACTTCAGCGAAGCAAACCGGGGATAATCCTTGCACACTCCCCGAATCGAGGTCGAATGCAATTTAACACAAAATTCGCGATACCGGAGAAACCTCCGGTTGCGTGCGTCGCAGCAGGTGTATTCGAATCCCGCAGGCTGTCGGGTGCGGCCGATGCTCTGGACAAGGCGGCGCACGGCCAAATCCGCAAACTTCTCCGATCCGGAGACATGGACGGCAAGAAGGGAAGCACCCGGCTCCTGTACCGCGTGCGCGGTGTCGCGGCGGAACGCATCCTGCTTGTGGGTCTGGGGCAGGAGAAGGAATTCGGCGAGAAGCAGTATCGCGACTGTGCGCGCGCGGCACTTGCCGCCATTCAGGAAACGGGGGCGCGCGAGGCTTGCCTGTATCTCGCCGAGTTGCAGGTCCCCGGCCGCGATGCCGCATGGAAGGCGCGTCAGCTCGTTCTTGCCGCCGCCGACGTTTCCTACCGCTTCGATCGCATGAAGAGCAAGAAAGCGGAAGAACGGTCGCTTGCTCATGTCGCAATTTCGGATGTTTCCAAGCACGAGGCCGCCGCCTTGGAGCGTGGCATGCGCGAAGGGCGCGCTATCGCCGCCGGCATGACGCTCGCGCGCGACCTCGGCAACCTGCCCGCGAACGTCTGCACGCCCACGTATCTGGCCGAGACTTCCGTAAAGCTCGGGCGCGAATGGAAGCTGGCAGTGGAAGTGCTCGAGCAGAAAGACATGGAAAAACTCGGGATGGGCTCGCTGCTTTCGGTAACGAAGGGATCGCGCGAGCCGCCCAAGTTCGTGGTCCTCCGCTACTCCGGGGCGGGCAGGAAGGATCGACCCGTGGTGCTGGTGGGAAAGGGCATTACATTCGATACCGGCGGCATTTCCATCAAGCCTTCGGCCGAGTTGGACGAAATGAAGTTCGACATGTGCGGCGCGGCGAGCGTGCTGGGGACCTTGCGCGCCGCGGCGGAGCTCGGGCTGAAACTGAACGTAATCGGGCTGGTGCCCACCTGCGAGAACATGCCTGGAGGGGCGGCCACCAAGCCGGGCGACATCGTCACGAGCATGTCGGGCCAGACCATCGAGATTCTCAACACCGATGCAGAGGGACGTCTCATTCTTGCCGACGCGCTGAGCTACGCCGAGCGCTTCGCGCCCCAAGCCGTCGTGGACGTCGCCACGCTTACGGGCGCCTGCATCGTCGCCTTGGGCCACGTCTGCTCCGGGCTGTTCGCGAACAAGGATAGTTTGGCACACGAGCTGCAGGAGGCGGGGGAGGAATCGCGGGACCGCGTCTGGCGGCTGCCGCTGTGGGAGGACTATCAGGAGCAGCTGAAAAGCAACTTCGCCGATTTTGCAAACATCGGCGGACGCGCTGCGGGCAGCGTTACCGCGGCGTGTTTTCTTTCGAGATTTACGGGCAAGTACGACTGGGCCCACCTCGACATTGCCGGGACGGCGTGGAAGTCGGGCAAGGAAAAGGGGGCGACTGGCCGGCCTGTTCCTCTGCTCACGACGTTTCTCATCAAACGCGCGGAAAAGCGGTGAATGGGGCACGAAAACTGTGAGTCCTTCCCGCCTTGAAAACCGGTTCTCCGCTCACCGTTTTCCGATCCGCCAAGAATGACGCGCATCGACTTCTACTCCAACGCCGAGCCCAAGCTTCAGGTCGCCTGCCAGCTTGTCGCCAAGGCAATCCAGCAGCAGTCACGCGTAGTCGTCTATGCCCCGGACGAGAACACGGCCCGCGCCTTCGACAAGTTGCTTTGGACCCATCAAGCCATCGGTTTCGTTCCGCATTGCATGGCGCAGCATGCTCTTTCTTCGGAAACTCCCGTCGTGATCGCGCGCGAGGACGCCGAGATGGCCCACTATCAGGTGATCCTCAATCTGCACACAGATTCGCCGCCGTCGTTCAGCCGTTTTGAACGGCTGGTCGAACTTGTCGGCGCCGGCGACGACGATCGTCAGCTCGCGCGAAGCCGTTTTCGTTTCTATCGCGACCGCGGCTACGAAATCAACCATTACGATCTCTCCAAGTCTAGCGTATGAGCGATTCCGACGACCTGCTGGGAAAAGCCGATGCGTTTTTGAAACGCTACCATCCTTCCGGCGCGCCCGCTCAAGGCGACGTTCCGGTTCTTACGGAGGTTGTAGCCGAGCCGGCCGCGACGCCGGCGCACCTCTCATCGGGTACGCCGGCCCGAGGTGCTTCGACGGGGAGCGAATTGCCGGAGCTGGAGCAAAGGCTGAAACAAAGTATCCTTGACGCGATCGGCCCGCACATCGCGAAGTTCGTCGAGGAACCCTTGCGGGCACGGCTCGACGCCCACTTGCAGCGCGCCCTGACTGCCCTCAGCGCCCAAGTCAAGAGCGACATCGAGACGCTGATTCGCGATGCGGTCGCCCGGGCAGTTGAGCTCGAGATCGCACGGGCGCGCGGACAGTCGCGGGGCAGCTGACGCTATAATCCGCCGGAGCGCGTCGAAGCCGGGCTCCCGCGGGGGCGCCGCTCGGCGCGCTTTCCCTTTCGAACTCAACTCACATGCAACTCGCCAAGAGCTTTGACCCGCACGAGGTCGAGAAGCGCTGGTACTCCCTTTGGGAGTCGCGCGGTTATTTCCTGCATTCGCCCGATTCGAAAAAGCCGCCCTACTGTATTCAGCTGCCCCCGCCGAACGTCACCGGCACGCTGCACATGGGACACGCTTTCCAGCAGACACTCATGGACGCTCTGATCCGGTATCACCGTATGCGCGGCTTCAATGCCAATTGGGTGGTCGGCACGGACCACGCCGGTATCGCAACGCAGATCGTGGTCGAGCGCCAGCTGGAGTCAGAAAGCAAGACCCGCCATGACCTCGGCCGCGAGGGCTTCGTCAAGCGCGTTTGGGAATGGAAGCAGCAATCCGGCTCGACCATCACGCGTCAGATGCGGCGGCTCGGCGCCTCGGCCAATTGGACCTTTGCCGATACCGAGGGACAGAAAGCCGGTTACTTCACCATGGACGCGCGTATGTCGCGCGCCGTGATCGAAGTGTTCGTGCGCCTTCACGAGCAGGGCCTGATCTACCGCGGCAAGCGCCTCGTCAACTGGGACCCGGTGCTCGGCACAGCGGTGTCCGACCTCGAAGTGGACAGCGAGGAAGAAGACGGGAAGATCTGGGAGATACGTTATCCGCTCGAAGGCGGCAGCGGCTCGGTGGTCGTCGCCACGACGCGACCCGAGACCCTGCTTGGCGACGTTGCCGTGGCGGTAAATCCGAAGGACGGGCGCTACACGGCGCTGATCGGCAAGCACGTGACGCTCCCGCTCGCCGGCCGCAGCATTCCGGTCATCGCAGACGACTACGTCGATCCGGAATTCGGCACGGGATGCGTCAAGATCACCCCGGCGCACGATTTCAACGACTACGCGGTTGGGCAGCGCCACAAACTATCGCAGATCAGCGTGATGACGCTCGACGCGAAAATGAACGAAAACGCGCCGAACGCCTATCGTGGCCTGGACAGATTCGAGGCGCGCAAACGGATCGTCGCCGATCTCAAATCGCAGGAGCTGCTGGTCTCGGAGAAAGCCTACAAACTGCGCGTGCCACGCTCGGGGCGTACTGGCGTCATCGTCGAACCAATGCTGACCGATCAGTGGTTTATCAAAATGGATAGCCTCGCCAAGACCGGCCTCGAAGCGGTCGCCAAGGGCGAGGTCAGGTTTTTCCCCGAACACTGGACCACAACCTACAACCAGTGGCTGGAAAAGATCCAAGACTGGTGCATCTCGCGCCAGCTTTGGTGGGGCCACCAGATCCCGGCGTGGTATGACGACAAAGGCCACGTGTACGTCGCGCGCAGCGAGGACGAAGCGAAAAAACAGGCCGCGGTGAAGGGCTACCGCGGCACGCTCAAGCGCGACGACGATGTCCTCGACACTTGGTTCTCCTCCGCGCTTGTCCCCTTCACCTCCCTTGGCTGGCCGGAGGAAACGCCCGATCTGAGGCGCTTCCTTCCCTCCCAGGTGCTGGTCACCGGCTTCGACATCATTTTTTTCTGGGTCGCCCGGATGATCATGATGACGCTGCACTTCACCGGGAAAGTGCCTTTCCACCACGTCTACATCAATGCCCTCGTGTACGACGCCGAGGGCCAGAAGATGTCGAAGTCGAAAGGCAACACGCTCGATCCGCTCGATCTCATCGACGGCGTCACCCTTACGGAACTGATCGAGAAATCGACTGTAGGGCTGCTTCGCGGTGACCAGAAAGGCAGAATCGAAAAATACATCAAGACCCACTATCCGAACGGCATTCCCTCTTTCGGCGCGGATGCATTGCGGTTTACCTTCGCGTCGCTCGCAACCTACGCACAGACCCTCAACTTCGACCTTTCCCGCTGCGAGGGCTACAGCAATTTCTGCAACAAGCTTTGGAACGCGACTCGCTTCGTGTTGATGAACTGCGACGGCAAGGACACTGGGCTTGACGAATCCATGCCGCTCAAACCCTCCTTTGCCGACAACTGGATAGTCGCCGCATTGCAGGATGCCGAATACGAGGTCGAGCGTGCTTATGCCGAATACCGCTTCGACAACGGGGCGCGCGCAATCTATGAATTCGTCTGGAACGAGTACTGCGATTGGTACGTAGAACTCGCCAAGACACAACTCGCGAGCGGTACTGAGACGGAACAGCGCGCCACACGCCGCACGCTCGTTCGCGTGCTTGAAGCGACGCTGCGTCTGGCGCATCCGATTATTCCCTTCATAACAGAGGAACTGTGGCAGAAGGTCGCGCCACTTGCCGGCAAGATCGGGCCCAGCATCATGTTGCAACCTTTTCCGCAAGCAAACATGGAAAAGCGCGCCCCCATCGCGACGACGCAGATTGAAACGCTGAAGGCTTTGACGGATGCATGCCGCTCACTGCGCAGCGAGATGGGATTGTCGCCGGCGGAGAAGGTGGCAGCATTAATTGAAGGTGACGTTACCCGTGTCGGCGCGGAGGTGCTGCGCCCGTATCTGATGGCCTTGGCGAGGTTGTCAGAGGTAAAGTTCCTAGACGTATTACCCACGTCGCCGGCACCGATCGCAGTCGTTCATCCCCTACGCATAATGCTGAACGTCAAGATTGATGTTGCCGCCGAACGAGCGCGGCTGCAGAAAGAGATCTCGCGCGTTGAAGGCGAGATCGCCAGATCCACCGCCAACCTCTCCAATCCGAATTTCGTCGAACGCGCTCCGGCAGCGGTCGTGGCCCAGGAAAGGGAGCGTCTTGCGACTTCCCTTGCAACGCTGGAACAGCTTAAAGTCCAGCTCGACAAGCTCAAGCCCTGAGTTCTCGCAAGGCTGCTCCGTGCATCCCGCGTTGCGCGCCTTCCGCTCGAAGAGCTTCCGGGTCTTCTACGCGGGCCAGGGCCTGTCTCTGCTCGGGAACTGGATACAGACGGTGGCCATGAGCTGGCTGGTGTACCGCGTCACCGGCTCGGCGCTTCTGCTCGGCGTGACTGCGGGGGCGCAGCAACTGCCCGTGTTGTTCTTTTCTCCCGTAGCGGGCGTATGGGCCGACCGCGTCAATCGCCGGCGCCTGCTGATGTTGATCCAATCGCTCGCGTTCGTGCAGGCACTGGCGCTTGCCCTGCTCACTTTCGCCGACGTGATTCGCGTTCCCCACCTGATCGCGCTCGCCCTTTTCCTCGGGTTCATCACCGCCTTCGAGACGCCGACCCGTCAGGCGTTCCTTCTGGAACTGATAGAGCACAGGGAGGACCTGCCCAACGCGATCGCCCTGCAATCGATGCTGTTCCAGTCGACGCGCTTCGTCGGACCTTCGGTGGCGGGGCTGGTGCTGGCCGCGTTCGGTGAAGCGTGGTGCTTTCTCGCCAACGCTCTCTGCTATCTCGCCATCATCGCGACCTATGCCGTCGTCCGCGTGAGCCCACGCAAGCTCCCCGATACGGGTATCGAGTGGTGGCGCGAGTTGGCGTCGGGATTCACCTATGCCTTCGGTTTTACGGGCACTCGGCGCCTTTTGCTGCTCCTCATGGCGATGGGATTTTTTACCGCGCCCTGGTCCTCGCTGATGCCCATCTTCGCCGCCGAGACATTCAGCGGCGACTCGAGGACGTTTGGCTTTCTCATCGGCGCGGTCGGGCTGGGTGCAATCGCAGGCACCTTCACGCTTGCTGCACGCGGTTCGGTGCGCGGGCTCGGCCGCGTAGTCGCCTCGGCTACAGTGGTGGCCGGCGTCGCATTGACCGGATTCTCCTTGTCAGGAATCCTCTGGTTGTCGCTCGCGCTCCTCGCGGTCTTCGGCGCCGGGCTGGTCGTCACCGCGGCCTCCATCAATACCATCTTGCAGACCGTCGCGGACGAGGATAAGCGCGCGAGGGTGATCAGCATGTATGTCATGTGTTTTCTCGGATTTGCGCCCATCGGCAACTTCACCGCAGGGGCGCTTGCCGAGGCGATCGGAGCTCACTGGACCCTATTCGGATGCGGCATCGTCGTGGTACTTGCAGGAAGCGTGTTCGCCCTGGGTCTGAAGAGCTGGGCGCAAGCCGTGAGACCCGTCTACCTCAGGCAGGGGATCATCCGGGAACCGCGGGTGTAGGCTGCGATCAGAACGGCCGATCGAGCCAAAGATCGGTCACCTCTTCTTCATCAAGAAGGTAAAGACTTTGTCCGCTTCATCATGCGAGAGCAGCTGATTGCCCGTCTGCTTTGCAAAGGCCTGAAAATCCTTCACCGAACCAGGATCGGTTGCAAGGACCCGAAGGACCTGCCCGCTCTTCAGCTCCGCCAAGGCTTTCTTGGCGCGCAGGATGGGCAGTGGACAATTGAGGCCACGTACATCCAGATCCTTGTCGAAAGTCGTCATCGTCGCTCGCTTGCAGTCGAAGCGCGGAAACTATATACCAAACCGTATCCACGATGAAGCCGCCCTGACCGTCCGGTTGCCTAAACGGTTTGCGATACTTAAACTGGGACGCCGATAGGGGGCACCTTCACCGAGGAGCGGCTTTGCCCAAGGATTCGCCACCACCTGACTCGAAATGGCTGGTATGCGTCGCCAGTCTTCCCATGGACGATCCCGTGGCCCGGATGCGGGTGCTGCGCACGCTCGAATCCATGGGCTGCGCGGTGCTGCGCGAGGGCGTCTACTTGCTGCCGGACACCCCGGCGAATCGGCAAGGTCTGCGGCGTCTGTCCGAGCACATGAACCGGATCAACGGCTCCGCACATATCCTGCAGGCAACGAATTTAGATGCCGAGCAAGGACAGGCATTCCGGTCGCTCTTTGACCGGGCGGGGAAATACGAGGAACTGATCAAAGCCGTCAAGGGGCTGCGGGCCGGCTTCGGAATTTCCGAGCCCAGTGCTATCGCCCGAGTTCTCAATAAGCAGCGCCGTGAATTCGAGGCGATCAGCGCGCTCGATTTCTTTGATTCACCGGTTAGGGAGCAGGCGGCGCAAGCGCTGCGCGATACGGAGGGCGAGGTCCGGAAAAGGATGTTTCCCGACGCTCCCAAGTCCGGCCGCCTGACCCAGACGGGGCGCTATTACTTCAAGCGCCTTTGGGCGTCCCGCAAACCTCTCTTGGCCGATCGGCTCGCCTCCGCTTGGCTCATCCGGCGTTTCATCGACCCGGAGGCGAGCTTGATGTGGATGGAAAAGACTCAACAGTGCCCTTCGACCGCGGTTGGGTTCGGTTTCGAAGGAGCGACCTTTTCCAACAGCAAGGACAAGGTGACATTCCAAGAGCTGCTTGCGAGGTTCAGCCTGGACAATAACGAAACGCTCACAAAGATCGGAGCGCTCGTGCATTATCTCGATACCGGCGGCTCGCCGGTCGCCGAGGCGGCCGGAGTGGAAACTCTGCTCGAGGGGGCGCGTCGCCGCTGCAACAGCGACGAGGAGCTGTTCACCGAAAGCGAGAAAACGTTCGACCTTCTCTACGAGGCCTACTTCGACGCTCCGGGTAAAGACCCCGTTCCCCGCTACTGATCCTGAAACGCGGGACGCGTTTTTCAACGTCCCTTAGCGGCTTTCTTCTCTTCGGCCTGCAGCGAGCGCAGATCTCGCAAGCGGGCCTCGACGGCAGAAAGCTGGTAGAAATCACCGTCCCCGCTTTTCTGCGCGAGCTGGAGCTGCTCGATTGCGGCCGGCAGCGTACCCTGCAGAACGTAGGTCTCGGCAAGCGCTTGATGGTGCAACAGGCGCTTGCCCGAAGCGGCATAGGATTTGGCCTGCAGGCTGTACATGCGGGCATCTCGCGGGTAGCTTTTCACAAGTTCCGCAAGCCAGGCGAGCGCCGCCTGGTGCTGTCCCATGCCCTGCAGCGCCTCCACATAGGCGTAGTGAAGCGGCCGATAGTTGGGAGCGCGAGCGAGGGCTGCGCGCAACACGTCGCGAGCCCCTGCTGGATCGCCGGCGCCGAGGCGCACCCGCGCCATCAGCAGTTCCACCATGGGGTGGGTCCCGAGGAGCTTGCGCAGCGTGTCGACTTCGGATGCGGCGCGGGGAAAATCGCGCGCCCTTAAGAGAGCGCTGGCCAAGCCGTAGCGCGCGCCGGCCTCCTCGGCATAGCGGTGCTCGCGTACCAGTTCACCGAAATGCGCGACGGCCTCGCGGGGCAGCCCCTGTTCGGCGCGCAGCTTCGCTCGCGCGAGATGAAACTCGATGCTGTCGGGCGCCTGCTTGTAGACCGCCGTCTGGGCGCGATTCTGCATATCGGCAATGCGCTCGCTGGTAAGCGGGTGCGTGCGCAAATAGGCCGGCGCGTTGTTCTCATACAACCGAGTCGCTTTCTGCATGCGTTCGAAGAACGAGCCCATGCCGCCGACATCGAAGCCCGCCTGCTGGAGAAATTGAAAGCCGACTCGGTCAGCCTCGCGCTCGAAGTCACGGGTGTAATTGAGCTGCGATTGAATGCTGGTCGCTCCTGCACCGGCGATGGCCGCCTGAGCCAATTCGGGATGGGAGCGCGCAGCCAGAAGTCCGAGAACCACCGCCGCGAGAATGGGAATCGACATCTGCTCCTGCTTTCCCAGCAGGCGGGCGATGTGGTGCTGGGTCACGTGAGCCACCTCGTGAGCAAGCACGCCGGCGAGCTCGGACTCCGTCTGTGCCGCGAGCAACAGGCCGGTGTGCACCCCCACGAATCCCCCGGGCATCGCAAAAGCGTTGATGGTGTTGTCGCGCACCATGAAGAACTCGAAGTCCTGACGCGCCTCGGGGCTCGCCGCCACAATGCGCCGTCCGATCTCGTTCACGTACTCGGTAAGCTCCGGATCGTCGAGAAAGCTCGGTTCGCGCAGGCGAATTTCTCGCATCGCCTGCTCGCCGATCTTGCGCTCGACGTATGGCGACAGCAGCGCACCGGATGTATCGCCCAGTTCCGGCAGGGTCTGCGCCTGTGCTTGCGGAACCAACAAAGCGAGACTCAGGCAGACAGCGGGGATTCTCATGGATAATATGATACCGCTCTCGGGGTTGAGTTCCCGGATGCGTCGCTTTACGCCGATCTGCGTGTCGCTCGAAGGCAGGAGAATGAATCGTTCAAGAAAATTGAGCCATTTCGACAGTTCCGGGCAGGCCCACATGGTGAACGTCGGAGAAAAGCCCGAAACGCGTCGCATCGCGCGCGCAAGCGGCGCGATCCGCATGGCTTCCTCGACCTTGAAGCTCATCCTCGCGGGCGGCGCCAAGAAAGGCGACGTCCTCGGAGTGGCCCGGGTCGCCGCGATTCAGGCGGCAAAGCGCACGAGCGAGCTGATCCCGCTGTGCCATCCTCTCAGTCTCACCCGGGTCGCGGCTGAATTCATTGCACGGAAGACCCGTCCGGAAATCCGGCTGGTCGTCACCGTAGAAACGAGGGGGCGCACCGGCGTAGAGATGGAAGCCCTAACGGCCGTGAGCGCTGGGCTCCTTACCGTCTATGATATGTGCAAGGCCGTGGACCGCGGCATGATCATCGAGGACATCAAGTTGCTTGAGAAATCCGGTGGCCGCTCGGGCCACTTTCTCAGGAAGGATACGTGAGCGCGGTCGAATCATGCAATTTCGCCGTGCGACGACATCTCACGCGCCCCCCTGGGTAGTCCTCAGCGCGGGGGTCCTCTTCCTCGGCGGAAGGAGCCCGCGACCCGGTGATTCCAGGCGGAAGATCTCCTGCTCGGCACCTTTGTAACCCAGCTCCGACGCGCGGCGGTAGAGCGCCTTCGCATCCTCGGTTCGGCCAAGGTTTTCGAAGACTATTCCAAGCCGATGGTGTGCAATGCCGCTCTCGGGCTTCAGCAAGATGGCGCGAGCAAGATAGGTTCGTGCAAGATCAAATTCCTCCGTCTGGAGATAAATCGCGCCACGAGCGAAATAGCAATCGTAGGTGTCCGGGTATTGCGCCAGGCACCGTTCCACGACCTCTCCCGCCTTGTCCAGCTGCCCGTCGTACGCGTATGCCCTGGCTAGGTTGAACAAGATGCGCGAGCCCCAAGGAACCGGCTTATCGGGAAATTTGGCGATCGCGTCCTTCCACAGGGCGAGCGGACTCGAGAAAGTCACGAGGCGATCGTGGGCCTGGTACAGCAAAGCGGCGCACACAAAGGCGAATGCAGCCAGCGCTGCCCGGCGCGGAACGCCGTTCAGCAATGCAACCAGCGCGAGCAGGATGCCGGGCGCCCACAGGTAGCTGCGATATAGAACGAATGGCTCCTGGATCCTGGTGGCGCTGAACTCGACCAGGAAGAGCACCCAGGTGTAGAGCATGCCGAATCCGACGAGTCCCATCCTGCCTCGGCGCCGCAAGAACAGGAATCCGAGCGCTCCGAATGCGGCAAAAGCGGAGATTTTCAAAACGATCCAGCCCGGCGACCATGTTTCGAGAAAATCCACGCGAAGATCGACCGACATCGCCTGGGTGTCGGGCCAAAGCCACAGTGAGAGGTACTTGAAAAACAAGCCCGCCTGTGTGACTGCGCTCATCGACCACGGGAAATTTGCGATTTGATCCCCGAATGAGCCCCCGATCTGAGCCGCTACGCTGCCGAATTCCGGTTCGTAAGCCTTGCCTATCAACCCTTTGCGGAGCAGCGCTACGAAGATCGCCGCCGGCGCGCAGGCCGAGAGGTAAAGGACGGCGTAACGGACGCTGAAGCGCCTGTCCGAGGTCAGCAAGGGCACCGCCAACACGGCCACAGCGGGCAGCAGCACGCTATGTTCCTTGCAAAGCACCGCGATTGAGAACATCAGCGCCGCAGAGATCGCGTCCGCGTGCCTGCGGCGCGCCAGCCCCCGCACGAACACGATGAGCGAAAGGAGCGAAAACAGAGTGGCAAGAACGATGGTCCGCTGGACGAGGTAACCCGCCCCGTACACGGCCACCGGATGAACCGCGAACGCAGCTGCGCCGATGAAGGCCCACATGGCCGCATCGGTCTGCGCGAAAGACATCGACCCCAATCGATCCGGCTGCGGCACCGTGCGCAACAGGTCGTAAATCAGCTTGTACAGCGCGAGGGCGCAGGCGAGGTGAAATACGAGGCTCAGGATTCGATGCACCTCCATGCGCCCGGACAGGACTTGGGCGACGGCGAAGGTAAAGAAAGGGGGAACCCGCGGCTCCAAGCCGAACGGATGCGTGGCGTAGTACAAGAACTTCTCTCCGGAAAACAGAGCAATGTCGTCGAAAATGGGCGGGTTTCCGGAGAACGGCAGGTACAGGCCGCAGGCCAGCGCCACGATCAGGCCTACGCCGATCAAGTGCCTGGGGATTTTCGCCATCATGGCCAAAAAAAAAGGTACCCCGAAGGGTACCTTTTACGCAACTGGGTCGCGATTAGTTGCCGCGGCAGGAACCGGGCAGGTACTTCAATGGCAGGGTCGTGCCGTCTCCCGGCAAACCGCAGCGCCAGCCGTTGGGGCCCGTGCCCATGTTGCCGGTGGGCGGAATGTCGGCTTTCGCCGGAGCGCCATTTACCAGCGGCACCAGCGTTACGATCATGTTGTCAACGTCGGTCTTGATCCCCGTTGCGATTTTTACGATGACCTTGCCGTTGGTATCGGTCTCGATGGTGTTGACGTACTTCGATGATCCGCCGGTCGTGTTCTCGCAGCCCCAGGAATTCGCTGCGGGCGGCGTGCCGCCGGTCTGGTACACCTCGGTAATGCTGGTGCGGCATGCGCTTGCGGCCAGGATCACCTCGGACATCTTCGCCCGGACGGTGTAGTCCTGGTACGCGGGGAGCGCCACCGCGGCCAGAATGCCGATGATCGCAACCACGATCATCAACTCGATCAAGGTAAAGCCCTTCTGAATCGTTCTCATGGAGTCTCCTTCATTATCACGCCGGTATGGCGTTGGGTTTCTAATAGCAAGTCGCGTGCCGCTCCGGGTAAAATAACATAACCTTATGATTATTCTTGTCATATCTAAGCTTGCTCAAGATGATCCCGATAGTGAGAGAGCGGTTTCGAACCGGAATACGGCATAGTCTGACGCTGCACGTCACCGCGTCGATCCGACGGATTCTCGGCCCTTCCAGGTGAGCACTCCTTGGGTTGGAGCATATTGGGTCGAGCCGGTTCAAGGAGCGAATCCCGGTATCTTGCTTTGGTCGACCTCGTCGACCTGTTCGGGGTCGAGAAATTGCTCGGCGTAGCGCAGGTAGATCTTCTTGCGAACAAATATGTCGAACAAGTCCGGGTCGATGTGTCCGTTCAGCTTGAAGTTTCCGAGGATCTTCAGCGATTCGGAAAGCGTCTTGCCGCGCTTGTAAGGCCGGTCCTTGGCGGTCAGCGCCTCGAAAATATCGGCGATTCCCATCACCCTCGCTTGCACCGACATCTGCTCCCGCTTCAGTCCACGAGGATAACCCTTCCCGTCCATGCGCTCGTGGTGCCCCCCGGCGTACTCGGGAACGTTGCGCAGGTGCTTCGGCCACGGCAGGGCTTCCAGCATCTTGATCGTGGCGACGATGTGGTGATTGATGGTCTCACGTTCCTCGTTGGTGAGCGTGCCGCGGGCGATCGTGAGATTCCTGATCTCGTCCTGGGTGAGGAAATCGGCTGTCCCGCCCGAGACGTCGATCCACTTATAGGCGGTCCCGATGAGGTTCACGCGCTCCCGCACCTCCGGCGACATGACTTCTCCACCGACGTTGCAGTGACGCAGGAATTCGCGGTCGCTGTCGAGCTGACGCAAGCCGTCCCGTGACGTCTGCTCGATTTGCGCCAGCCGCTCGCGCGCACGGACCTCGTCCAGTCCCGACTGGCGTAAGAGTTCGATCTTTTGTTTCAACGTCTGTATTTCCAAATCGCGCTTCAGCACCTCGAAGCGCGTGTCCACGAGATCGATCCGGTCGAAGATCGTTTCCAGCTTGGTCGCCTTGTCCACGACGTGCACGGGAGTTGTCACTTTCCCGCAATCATGCAGCAGCCCCGCTATCTTGAGCTCGTAGCGGTCCTTGTCGCTCATGCTGAAGTCCCGGAGCGGTCCCTCGGACGTCTCGTTGACGGCTTCCGCAAGCATCATGGTGAGCTCCGGGACGCGTTGGCAGTGCCCGCCCGTGTAGGGAGATTTCTCGTCGATCGCGGTGTTGATGAGCTCGATGAAAGACTCGAACAGCTCCTCCAGCTGAATGATGAGCTGCCGGTTGGTAAGCGCGATGGCGGCCTGAGATGCAAGCGATTCCGCCAGGCGCTGGTCCGAATGCGAGAAAGGCCCGATCTCGTTCGTCACCGGATCCCTGCTGTTGATAAGCTGAAGCACGCCGATGATTTCGCCCTCGTGGTTCTTCATCGGTACGGTGAGAAACGCCTTCGAGCGGTATCCGGTCTTCTTGTCGAAATTGCGCGTTCCGGAGAAATCGAAACCCTCCTCCGAATATGCGTCCGCAATATTCACCGTCTTGCCGGTCAAGGCGGTGTAAGCGGCGACCATCTGGTTGTTGGGTGTCCCGTCCTTTCCGTAGAGATGCACAGGATAGAACGGTATCGGGTTGCCGGTGGTGCCGCCCATCGCGATGCCCATCGACTCGTTTCGCATGATCGCAAACCTGAGCCGCGGTCCTTCGTCGGAGGGCTCCAGCACGTACAAAGTACCGCCGGCAGCGCGCGTGATCGTCTTGGCGGCCAGGAGGATCTTCTCGAGCAGGTGGTCGATGTCCTTTTCCTGGGACAGCGCGGCGCCTATCTCGTTCAGCTGCTCGAGGCGGCGAAACAGATCTTCGACGGTCTCCAAGAACAAGTCCCCGGTGTGGGCGGCGGATAGGCCGGCGCGGAGCGAGCCGCTACTTGATACAGACCGCGCGCACCTGCGGCATATCGGTAATTCCCTGAAGTACTTTCTCGATCCCGTCCATCTTCAAGGTTCGCATGCCTTCCTCGAGACAGACCGCAAGGATATCCGTGACGCGGGCGTGTTCCTGGATCAGTTTCTTGATGGGATCGGAGGTGATCAGCAGCTCATGCAGGCCGACCCGGCCTTTATAGCCGGTATTGCCGCAGGCTTCGCAGCCCTTGGCCCTATAGAGGGTGAACTGGCCCTTGTCGCCATAGCTTCTTGCCAAGTCCCGGTAGACGTTCTCGTAAGCGGACTTGGCGTCTCTCTTGAACGATCTGGTGTTGAGCAGTTCTGAGCAGTACTCCTGGAGAATTTGTTTCATCTCGTCCGCGGCCGGCGAGTAAGCCTGCTTGCATTTTCCGCACAGACGCTTGGCCAGCCGCTGCGCCAAAATCCCGAGCAGCGCATCGGCAAAGTTGAACGGGTCCATGCCCATGTCGAGCAGACGGGTGATCGATTCCGGCGCGCTGTTCGTGTGCAAGGTGGCGAACACGAGGTGGCCCGTCAGCGAAGCCTCGATACCCGTGGCGGTGGTTTCCTTGTCGCGCATCTCACCGACCATGATGATGTCCGGATCGGCGCGCAGAAACGATCTCATAATCACTGCAAAATCCAGGCCCGCCTTCTTGTTGACCTGCACCTGGCGAAGGCCTTTTTGTGTGATTTCGACCGGATCCTCCGCGGTCCAGATCTTGGTATCAGGGGTATTGAGAAACCCGAGGACCGAGTGGAGCGTCGTCGTCTTCCCCGAGCCGGTCGGACCGCAGCAAAAGAACAGGCCGTAGGGCTTGCTGACCGTTTCCTTGAGCTTCGGCAGATTTGAAGGCGAAAGACCGAGCTTGTTCAGGGGAATGGGCTCGCCTGCCGCAAGGATACGCATGACCACGTCTTCGACGCCGCCTTGTGATGGGATCGTCGCCACGCGCAGTTCGATGTCGAGGGGTCCGAATTTCTTGAATTTTATTTTCCCGTCCTGCGGTTTGCGCTTCTCGGAAATGTCGAGGTCGCACATGATTTTGATGCGCGCCACCATGGCGTTTCGGTAGGAACCCGGAACTTCGATGTAAGGAGCAAGCGACCCGTCTTTCCTCAACCTGATCTCGGTCTTGCCTTTGCCGGGGTAGGGCTCGATGTGGATGTCCGACGCTCCCTGGCTGTACGCATCGATGATGATTTTGTTGACCAGCTTGACCAGCTCGTTGTCGGCCGCTGCGGACACATCGTCGTCACCGCCCACCTCGACACCGACCTCGTCCTGCTCGAGATCCGAGAGCATGTCGCCGATGTCGCCCGTGTTGGCACTCTCCGCCCCGTAGAACGCCTTGAGCGTTTCCTTGAATTCCTTGAGAGTCGTGACGCGATACGCGAGCTTGCGCCCCGGAAAGACATTCTGGACGATTCTGGAACTCTTCACCCTCTCCGGGTCAAGGCAAAGGATGACCAAACCTTCTTTCGCCTCCTCGATCGGTACCCACTGGTTGGATTCGACGTAGTCGCGCTTCAGGTTTTTCAGAAGTTCCAGGGGTTTGATGCGATCGGGCTTGAACGGCTCGTACGGTACCCCGAAAAACTTCGCAAGTGCCGCGCCAATCGCCGGAATCTTGACCTGGAACTCCTCGATCAACACGGTTTCGACGTCGACTGCTTTCTTCCGTGCCGACCGGGCTGCGAGCTCGAACTCCGCGGCGGAGATCACCGCATCGCTTACCAGAAAATCGTATTTTGTCTTGAGGACCTGCGGCTTCTGCCGCTGCTTGAGCGCAATGGCCAGCGTCTGACAGAGCTCGGAGACGCCCTCCTCGGCAAGCTGGCCGAACGGCACGCCGGCCTTGTTGTTGATCAGCTGGACCACCCCGACGAGTTCGCTACTGCCCGGCTCCGCAATGGGCGCGACCAGCATCTGCTTGGTGCGATAACCGGTGCGCTTGTCGACTTCCTGCAGGAAGCGCAGGTTCGGGTTGTGCGACTTGAGCTCGCCCTCGTCGTAGACGTCCCTCAAGTTGAGCATCTTCTTCGACAAGCCAACGTAGCCCGCGATCGAGTGTTCGGCGATCGGCAGCTTCAGGTCCTTGAAGGAGTTGAGGCCGGTCTTCACCTTGGAGACGATGGTCTGCTTGTCCTCGCCCACGGTATAGATCGTCAGCCGGTCGGCGTTGAAGAGGGTGCAAATGTCGGCGCTGACTTCCAGCATGATTTCGTCCACGTTGCTCGTGGCGTGGATCTTGTTTGTGACGGTCTGGAGGTTCTTCTGAAACGTCAGTCGACTGTTGACGTCAGAGGCCGCGCCTGGATGCGTTTGCAATACCGCGCTCATAGGCAATCCACCTTAAGGTTCATCACCCCGAAATATCCCGATAATCAATTACTTTACCACTGTTCAGCCCGTGTGGCTGACCGAGGTAAGGCGCTTCCACGCACGGCCCTGGAAGCGTCCTACGCACCGCAACGGGCCGCCCGCATCACCACTCTTTGACAAGCGAAAATCGCGCCTGCCGCCACCCGTTCGGAACACGATGCCACAGGCGAAGGTCGGCTTGCGAGGCTTTCTTCCGTCGCTTCATGCTCCCCCCTTCGCCTCCCCCCAAAGCCCGCCCGCGAGCAGGAACGCACGGTACCCGCGCTGAGCGAGGAGAAATGCCGCGGCGGCGCTACGTCGCTCGCTCTGGCAATAAAGCACGTACTCCTTTGCCTTATCCAGCACGCCGAAAGCGTTGCGGATTTCCGACAGCGGAATATTGATGGCACCCGCAAGCCTGTCATATTGATATTCCGATGGGTAACGCACATCGATCCACTGGGCTCCATTGGCGACCTTGTCGCGCGCCTCCTCCACCGATATGCGGTGCAGCAGCGGTTCCCGGAGGAGTTCCGCAAAGTCTTTCTTGGAAAGCCGCAGGAGCACCCCGTCAGTTTTCATCGTAACGGTGGCGTTGCGCTTGGCTTCCGATACCAGCGCTTCCTCGCCGAACGCGTCGCCGCTCTTTAGCTCGGCAAGCACCATCGAAACTCCTCCGATCATGCGTTCGACCTTGCACCGGCCGGTTTCCATCACGAAGTAGGAGTCCCCCTCGGCGCCCTCGCGAATCACCGCGTCGCCCTTCTTGACGTTGATGCGCTCGAAGCGGCGCAGCAGCTCGTTGATGTGAGCCGACGGCAATTGCGAGAACGCGCCGTACTTGAGGCTGCTTACGCTGAACATTCCCGACAGGAGGGTCCAGTTGGAGAGCGAACTTCGCCCGTCCTCCGCCCTTTCCTGTCTTGCCGAGGAGGCGGCCGACGCGGCTTGATCCCAAGTCGCCATGACGTCGAGAAGATCATCGTCGATGCGCATCAACTCAACTTCGGTAATCGCCTTGGCGCCGGTGAAAACCTCTCCCCGCCGACCGAGCGGATATCGTGAACGCTCGGAGCCGCCTACCAGCACTTTCGAAGATCCATCCGGATAGGTAAGCACCAACTCCCCCCGTAGGAGATAAACCGCCTGGCCCGCGATACCGCGCACGAGAAAAGGGTCCGAATTCTTGCTCGCGGTCTCGACTTGACAGAGACCGACGAGTTCGTTGAGCCTGGCCTCGGGCAACGAAGCGACAGGTTCAAGAGCTTTCAGCGTTTCGATACGGACTCTGTTTGCACACATCACGCGTTCCTCGCTCACCACGGACACCGGCGGTTCCGCGTCTTCCTCTCAAAACTCGAAAACTTGATTGTTTTGCAGCATGCGCGGCCGGAATTGACCCGCGTCCTCCTCGATTTCCTGCATCGTGAGCTCGATTTCGCCGGGCTTCAGATGCGTGATATAGATCTCCGCGCTGCGTTCGAGTTTTGCGAGTTCCTCGGCAAGCATGCTCGGGCAAAGGTGCTTCGAAATGACCGCCAACTCCCTCTCGCGGTTGCAAAAAGCGGTCTCGATAATCAGATACTTCAGGTTGGAGATTTTGTTGACTGCCGCCCAAAGAGGGTCGTTGGTTGTCGTGTCGCCGGTAAACACCAGACTCCCCTCACCGGAATCGAGCTGATAACCGACTGCCGGCACGACATGGTTTGCCGGCAGTGCCGTGAGCTTGCGCTTTTTCAGCTCGACCGTATCACCGACCTGTATCTCGCGATATCGAAGGCAGGGTTTTTCGGGACTCGGGATCTGCGCGAAATCGGGCCAGATGCTCCAGTTGAAGATGTGATTGCGCAATATCTCCAGCGTTGCCGGAACGGCCCAAAGCGTGAGCGGCCGGTCGCGCATCCCCCCGACGGTATCGACCATGAACGGAATGCTCGCGACGTGATCGAGGTGCGAATGCGTGAGAAAGATGTGATCGATGAGAGAGAGCTCGGTCAGCGAAAGGTCGGCGACCCCCGTTCCGGCGTCGATGAGAATGTCGTTGTCGAGGAGCATCGACGTGGTGCGCAAGTGCCGGCCCCCTATCCCGCCGCTGCACCCCAGGATTCGCAACTTCATGGACCGGCGCCCGCCGCTATTTCTCGTCGAACACGGTCACGCCGTCCCATTCGGCTGGCGGCGGGTTTCGGCGCTTTCCGGCCGCCTCCTTCGCGTACAACTCGTAGAGAGTGCATCCGGGATTCATGCGATGAAGGTTGAGGAGGTTGACTTCCACCTGATCCCACTGGCGGGAACGGTAAGACCTGATCGTCTGATGCCATAGCCTAAGCTCGTCCAGGACCTTTTTTTCGACCTCGGCCTCCAGCCCTATCGGCTCGTAGATTGTGATTGCCTCGTCCTTGCCCTTGACCTTGATCTTATCGATCTCCTTGAAAACCACGTCCTTCACAAGCGTCCGGGTTGCCTCGCCAACGAGCATCCCTACGCCGTAGTACTTGGTGCGTCCTTCCAGCCGGGAAGCGACGTTCACTGCATCTCCCATGGCGGTGTACGCCCTGCGTTGCTTCGATCCCATATCCCCAACCCGGACGTTTCCGGAGTTGACGCCGATGCCGATTTTGAGGGTCGGCCAGCCGCGTGCGGTGAATTTTTCATTCAGCGTGTCGCACTCTCGCAGCATCTCGAGGGCCGCAAGAACCCCGTTGCGCGGGTGATCTTTGTCTTCCACCGGAGCATTCCAGAACGCCATGATCGCGTCGCCGATGTACTTGTCGAGTGTACCGCGGTACTTGCCCCGGATGATATTGCTCATGTGCGTGAGGTACTCGTTGATGTATTCGCGCAAGTGCTCGGGACTCAGCGCTTCCGAAATGCTGGTGAAACCACGCACATCTGAAAATAGTATCGTGAGATCGGTACTCTTCGGCGCCATGTTGTACTGCTCGGGGTCTTCGGCCATCACTTCCACGAGCTCGGGGGGCACGTATTGTCCGAATAGCTCCGTGAACTGGCGCTTCGAGCGCGATTCGACGAAGTAGCCGTAGGACATGTTCAGAGCGAACAGCACCACCGTCATCAGCAGGCTCGCCGCGAGGGGCAGCACCATGTTGGTATCCAACGTCCACCATTTCCAGCCCCATACCGCAAGATTCAGCCCGGTTATCAACAGCACGGCCACCAGCGAAACCAAGGTGGCCCGCAGCGGCGAGAGGAACGGAACGAGAATCGAGAGCACGATGCCGCCGATGGCTAGCAGGACCACTTCCGCGCCGAGCACGTAGGGCGGTTTCTGCTTTATCCTGTGGTCGAGCATTCCGGCAATCAGGTTGGCATGCACTTCCACCCCCGGAAAGACGCCGCCCACCGGTGTGGAGCGCGAATCCCACAGGCCGCGGGCGGTGGTACCCACCAGCGCAATCTTGCCCTTCAGCGCCTCGACGGGCGTGCGGTCGGCAATCACATCGGCGAGCGAGATATACTTGAAGCTGCCCTGACCACCGAGATAGGGGATCAGCGCACCCACGTTCTCATCCACCGGAATTCTGAGCGGGCCTACCTCCAGCCATTCCAGGCCGGTATAGCCCTTGGAGAGGACGCGATCGGATGGATACCCGGGAACTACATTCGGGAATTTCCCGGATTGGAGTGCGATCAGGGTGCGGACCATGGCAAGCGACAACGCTTCGTAGTAAGCGCCTTTGTATTCGACCAGCATCGGCACGCGACGCGACACGCCGTCAAGATCCACGAGCGGGTTGAAATGGCCGCTGCTGGCAGCGTTTTTCTGGAACTCCGGCAGGTTGGCGGCATAGCCCTTCCAGGTGGCAAAGGCGATGTTCTTGCCGGCGAAGGTACCGTGCGGAAGCACCGCGTCGGGGAGAGCGCCGGTCTCGCTCGCACCTTCAGCGCTGCTATCAGCAAGAATACCAAAATAGCCCAGCACTACTGGCCGACCCTTGATGGCCTTAGCGAACAGCCCATCATGATCGAGCATCGGACGCAACTGGCCGAGCATGTTGTGAAACTGCGCGCTATCGCGAAACTCCTTCTTCGCCAGTCCCTCCAGCACCGGCAGGCCGGAACTGGAGTCAGGCTCGGCGAACACGATATCAAAACCGACCAGAACAATTCCGTACTTATCGAATAGCTTTTCAATCAGGGAGGCAAGACGATCGCGGCCCCATGGCCAGCGCCCGATCTCGGCGAGGCTTTTCTCGTCGATATCGAGGATGACGACGCGGTCATTGATGACGAAGGGGTCATCTACGGTGCCCGGCTTTGTCACACTCAGCCGAATATCGTAGAGGATGTTATCGAGTTGAGTGACGAACCCGATCGGGTAGAGCTTGGCCGCGTAGCCGAGGAATACTAGCGTTACGAGCAACCCAAGCGCGATCCGGACGATATGCCGCTTCAGTCTTCCTCCCCCGGATCGGTTCTTCTGAAGACCCGAGTCTCAGGTCTTCAGGAAGAATTCCATCTTGATCCCGGCAAGCTCGATCACGTCATGGTCGTTCAAAGAGTGGGCCTGGGCGTCGAGGACCTTGCCGTTCACGACCGGAAAGCTTGCGCCCTCCACATGGGTGATAAAAAAGCCCTGGGGCCGACGCGTGATGACGGCCACTTGGACGCCGGGTTTGCCGAGCGTCGTGAGCGGCTTGGTGAGGTCGAGTTCCTTGCCGGCATTGGCACCCGATAGAAGCTGTAACGCGGCATGGGGCGCGGTCGCCGGCTTGGATGCCGCGACGGGCGCAGCCGTCGCGCTTTGACCTGCGACGGTGTCTCCGAAGTTTTTTGCGCCTGTTGCCGCCGCGGCCATCGCAGGAGCTGCCGCCGCCGGGGCGGGGGCGGGCGCCGCCGCGGGGGCAGCGGGCCTCATCGCACTTGGGCGAAGCACCATGGTCTTTTCGAAATCGGCGGCCTTGGCCTGCCCCGCCGGGGCCTCATTCACGTACTTCAGTTTGTACTTGCCGAGCTCGACGATGTCGTTGTTCTGCAGGAAGTGCTTCTTGATGGGCTGGCCGTTGACCACCGTGCCGTTCGTGCTGCCCAGATCCTCGAGAAATGAATCCTGCAGGATGGTGACGATGACGGCGTGTTCCCCGCTTACTGCCAGATTATCGATCTGGATGTCGTTGTGCGGCTTGCGGCCGATGGTGGTACGTTCCTTGGTCAGTGCAATTTCCTTGAGGACCAGGCCGTCCATGCTGAGTATCAGCTTCGCCATAGCAGTATCCCTCTGCTCAAACTATTTGAACCAGCTCATCATCTTGCCCACAATGCTGCGCGGCGCGGGGTAATCCCGCAGCACCCGGACCAGTATCACCGAAACATTGTCCCGGCCCCCGTTGTCATTGGCCGTTTGCACCAGGTGCTGGGCACACAGTTTCAGGTTGGAGCTGAGCGTCTGCAGCGCCAGGCCGATATCGTCGTCGCTCACCATATCACAAAGGCCGTCCGAACAGAGCAGATAAATGTCTCCAGGCTGCGTGTCGTAGTCGTGGATCTCCGCTTCCACTATCGGGTCGATACCGAGCGCGCGCGTAACCAGATTCTTGTTCTGCGACTGCCTGGCCTGCTGCGGCGTGATCACGCCGCTGTCGATCTGCTCCTGGAGAAGCGAATGGTCCTTGGTCACCTGCCGGAGCTCATCGCCGCGCAGTCTGTACATCCGCGAATCCCCGATGTGCGCGACGGTCATCTTGTTGTCGTAGAACAGGGCCACGACCAGGGTCGTCCCCATGCCCGCGTACTGGGGCTGGCTCTGTGCGGCCTGGTAGATCGACGTGTTCGCTTTGGCGATCTGTTCGTGCAAGAGCTGATGCGCGACCAGCTGGCCACTTTGTGCGTCAATCTCGTACGGGACCCTCTTCCCCAACAACTGCTGCAGCTCGGTAATAATCACCGTCGTGGCCATGCCGCTTGCCACCTCGCCCGCGTTATATCCCCCCATGCCGTCCGCCAGCACGACAAGGCCTTGGTCCCCATCCGACGCGATCGAGTCCTCGTTATGGGACCTGACCATTCCGGGATCGGTACAACTCGCGACTTCAAGTGCTCCCGACAAAGTCATAGCGCTTCAACGTAGCTCACAGGCTGATGTCGACCCCGGCGCCGGTCGCCGTAGCGGAAGGACCCCTCACAGTAGCTCGCAATGCGCCCGCGAATTCTTCGCCTGTCTGGTAACGCTCGCCCGCTTCCTTGGACATCGCCTTGTCCAGGAAGGCGACCAGGGCCGGCGGTAGAGCCGGGTTGTACTGCAGGATGTCCGGTGCATCCTCGTTGGCAATCCTGTACATGAGTTGCGCCATCGAATCTCCCTCGAACGGTAGTTTGCCGCAAACAAGCTGATACAGGCTCACCGCCAACGAGAACAGATCGCTCCGCCCGTCGATCTTCTTGCCCTGCAGCTGTTCCGGCGACATGTAGGAGGGCGTACCGAGTACCATTCCAGTTTTGGTCTTGGAGGAATCGGTAATGCGGGCGATTCCGAAATCGGTCACTTTGACGACGTCGTTTTCAGCCTCGTACATGACGTTGGCCGGCTTCACGTCCCGGTGCACCACGTTCTGCCTGTGCGCGTAGCCGAGCGCATCGGCCACTCTCGCCAGAATCGAGATGACCTTGTCGGTCGGTAGCGTGTTGCCCAGCTTGGTGAACGGCACC
>Ga0137463_1000091_pt1 | contig 37954 bp, 19 predicted proteins | sample EasRivERMGT800_2_FD_102333 | JGI IMG/M metagenome (GOLD analysis project Ga0137463, IMG submission 102333) | Soil microbial communities from meander-bound floodplain in the East River, Colorado, USA - East River MetaG ERMGT800_2 | ecosystem: Environmental > Terrestrial > Soil > Floodplain ...
ACTTCGTGCAGCACCTTGGGAAGGGCCGACTTCATCCGCGTGCTCTTGCCGGCAGCCAGAACCACAGCGACAGGTGCGTCCATGCCGATTGTCTCCTCTTTCAGTCAAATCCCTTGGCGGCGAGCCAGCGTTCGGCGTCCAGGGCGGCCATGCAGCCGGAACCGGCGGCGGTGATCGCCTGGCGATAGTAGTCGTCGGCGACGTCGCCCGCGGCGAAGACTCCCTCGACTGACGTGTAGGTCCGTTGCGGCGTCGTCCAGGCGATGTATTTCTTTTCGTTCAGCTTGAGCTGGCCACCGAGAAAATCGGTGTTTGGCGTGTGGCCGATCGCTGCAAAGTAACCAGCCGCCGCAATCTCCTCGCTCTTCCCCGAGCCGCCGATCTCTTTGATCCGCACTCCGGTCACTCCGTCGTTGGGATTCCCGAGGACTTCGTCAACGGCGCTATTCCACTTCGGTTTGATCTTTGGGTTCTTGAGGGCCCGATCGGCCATGATCTTGCTGGCACGGAATTTGTCGCGCCGGTGAACGATATAGACCTGGCTGGCGAATTTCGTCAGGTAGCCGGCTTCTTCCATTGCGCTGTCGCCGCCACCGACGACGACGAGGGGCTTGTTGCGAAAACGGGGAAGCGCCCCGTCGCAGACGGCACATGCCGAGACGCCGGCGTTCTTATACGTTTCTTCGGACGGGAGACCCAGATAGTTGGCCCGCGCGCCGGTGGCGACGATTACCGACAGCGCTTCGATCTGCGGTCCTTCGAGGGTCTTGAGGACAAACGGATGTTTTGAGAGCTCGATCGAGACGACGTCGTCGGTGATGATCCGCGTGCCGAAATTCACCGCCTGCTGGCGCATCAGCTCCATCAGTTCGGGGCCGCTGACGCCGTGGCCGCTGTGGTCGGCCATGTACTGCCGGCGTTCCTTGGGGATTGCTTTGTCGAGGTAGCCCCCCAGATCGGCGACCGGAAAGCCGGGGTAGTTTTCGACTTCCGTGGTGAGGGCCAGTTGCCCCAGTGGGAGTGTCCCCTTGAGTCGATTGTCTTCGGTGATGGCCCCTTCGATGACGAGTGGATTGAGGTTGGCACGGGCGGTGTAAATTGCCGCCGCCCAGCCAGCCGGTCCCGACCCGATAATAACGACGTGTTCAGCCACGACGGTGCTCCTTGATCGCATTTTGCCAGTTCAATTGCCCGATTCGATTGATCTAAGAGGATGATGGGGATCGAGCGGCGAAAATCAAGGGCTGCGGCAGAATCCGACGCGAATCTGTGATGGAGGGTGTGGAAGACAGTCAGACAAATGCTGCCGCGGACGAATGACGAAGGTATGGAAAGACCACTACCATACACAGAAAGGCCGGCGCTGGTCGAGATTTCGGAGGAAGATTAAGAACCCCGGATTTCGCGGATCAGCACGGATGCGCCGGTTGACCTCATTCGTATTTTATCCACGAGAATCCGCGTCATCCGCGGTTAGTTCTTCGTTCCTAAGTTCTCGACCCGCCAGGCGTCGGCTCATTTGCGGCCCAGCATGCGATTGAGCGAATCGGAGGTCTGATAGACGAGCGCTTCGGGGTAATGCATGAATGGGTGGAAGTACTCGAACGTCAGGTAGCCGCGATAACCGATTTTGTCGAAGGCGTCGACCACTGCCGGCCAGTCGGTCGTGCCGTCGAGGAGCGGGCGGAACGTTTCGAGCGAGTAGTCGGTTCCCTTTTTGGTGAATTCCTTGAGGTGCACGTTCTTGATGCGCGAGCCAAGAATCGAGATCCAGTGTTCGGGGAATTGAAACATCATGATGTTCCCGGTGTCGAAATGGACCCGCAGGTGCTCGCTCTTGAAGCTGTCGCAGAAATCGATCATCTCGCCGGGGGTCATCAGGTACCCGTTGAAGAAGATGTTTTCGATGTTCATATACACGCCCAGCTTCTCGGCGGTAGGGAGCAGCCTGGCGACGGCTTCGCGCGCCCGGCGATCACAGATGTCATTGGGGACCGGCTCGTAGTCGGTCCGCCACGGAATGTGAACCGCTCCTGGAACGACCAGCAGATTCTCGGTCCCCAGGTCGTGAGCCGCCTGCGTCATTTTTCCTGCCAGTTCCAGCGCGCGAGCCCGTTTTTCAGGATCATTGCTCGTCAGCGGATAGGGCCAGAAGAGAAATGAGCAGAGCCCGCTGATGGCGATGCCGATCTTTTCGGCAGTCTTGCGAACCGCAGTCAGTTCCTTCGTCCCCGCCTTGGGAGAAAGGTCGTTGTCGAGGTCGTAGTTGAGCTCGATACCGTCGAAACCGGCATCTTTGGCAAGTTGCAGGCACTGCTCGAGTGACATTTTGTCGGGATAGGGAAATGCCCAGAGGTTGATCGATTTTTTCATCTCGTAGCGCCGCGGCGCACGGGCCGTGGGGGTCGGAGCGGGGGCAGCGGCTGCCAGGGCGGTGTCGAAGGCTGCCGCCCCGCCGGCCGCCGCGAGGGCCGTGCTGATCGCTGCGCGGCGGGTGAATCGCTCGGAATTCAAGAATTCTGTCGAGTCATGCATGGCGCGTCCTCGTGATGTATAGAGATTTCCTATCCTTTGATAGTCCGGGCGATTGCGGTTTGCAACACATTGACGACGGCACGTGCCGCGTCTGGGCGGGCGAGATTTCGCAGAGACTGAACCATTGGCGCGCGGCGGGTTGGATCTGCAATCAGCGACGTCGCCGCGCGGGTTAGTCGCTCGACAGTGATTGCCGGGAAATGTTGATGTTCGACGAGGATCGCCGCTCCGGCCGCCTCGAAGATTCGGGCATTGGCGAGTTGATGATTGTCGGCGGCGTGCGGATATGGGAGCAGAATCGCAGGGCAGCCGGCACAGGCCAGTTCGGCCAGGGTCGTCGCGCCGGCGCGTGAAATCGTCAGCGCGGCATCGGTGTAGAGCTCGGGCATATTGTCGAAAAACGGCTGGACGCGATGGTTGATTCCGCTAGTCGCATAAACCTTTGCAATCTCGGCGTGCTGGGCCTGGCCGGTCTGATGAACGACGCGCCAGCCGACAAGCGCCGGTGGCCGCATGGCGAGCATTTGCAGCACAGCCTGATTGAGGCTCTCGGCCCCCTGGCTGCCGCCGAGGACGAGGAGCGTCGGTGTCTCGCCCAAACCCTGACTTGGGGGTAGTCTCGCGAGGTCGGCAATCGCCGGTCGAACCGGGTTGCCCGTCACGATGACCCGGGCAACTGGCGACAGAGATTGGCACGCTTTCTCAAACGCTGTGCAGACGGCATCCACACGCCGGCTCAGAAATCTCGTGGCCCGGCCCGCAATCGCGTTTTGCTCGAGCACGATTGTCGGGACGCGCCGACGGGATGCAGCGAATATAGCCGGAACGCAGGCAAAGCCACCCAGGCCTATGACGGCTGACGGGCGCACTCGGTCGAGCAGTGCACCGGCCTGGCGCAGCGCACGCCAGTTTCGCCAGACGAATTGGAATGGGTTGCGCCGCAGCGTGCGCGACGACTCAACCGGCAGCGCAAAATGTTCGTAGCCAGCCCCGGAAATCAGCTTCTGCTCCAGCGGACGGTCCGATCCGACGAAGAGAATCCGGCACGTGGGATCCGACTTTGCAAGTTCAGCCGCCACCGCCAGCCCGGGAGTCAGATGCCCGCCGGTTCCGCCGCCGGAGAACAGGTAGCAGTTGCTGTTCGTCACGAGACCAGCCAGGGGCTGGGTTGTTCGATCGCCAGCCGCAAGTCGTTGAGGAACTTTGCTGCGGGTGCACCGTCGACGACACGGTGATCGAACGTCAGGCTGAGTGTCACCTGATCGCGCGGGACGACGAGATTATCGACAACAGCCCGCTCCCGGCTGATGCGGCCGATGCCAAGGATCGCCGATTGTGGCAGGTTGATGATCGGCGTGAACGCGTCGATCCCAAACTTCCCCAGATTGGTGACCGTGAACACCCCTCCCTGAAGCTCGTTTTCCGACAATCCCGGGCCGCGCGCCTGGTCGATTACGCGCCGCAGCTCTTCTGCCAGTTGCCGCAACGAGAGCCGATTCACGTCGCGAATCACGGGCGCCAGAAGACCGTCTTCAGTATCTACGGCAACTGCAATGTGCATTCCTTCGGGCACCACGATGTCCCCGCCTCCCCATTGCCAGGTCATGATTGGGTGCCGTCCTAACACGGCGGCCGCCAGTTTGACGAATAGCACGTTGTAATCGGGAACCGCCTCACCGGCAGATGTGGCTGCTTTGAACTGACCGCGCAGGTTGACCAGGTTCGTCGCGTCGCAGCGAGTGGTCAGCGTAACTGGGGCGGCTTCGTGGGCGCCGGCCGACATGCGGGCGGCAATCGCCTTTCGCATCCGGGAGGCAGCCGGCGCAGTAGTTGGACGTCCCTTTGTTACCGATGCAGCCGGAGACGCGGCCGCTTGGCCTTTCGCGATTTGGGCGACGTCCCGTTCGCGAATCCGTCCACCTTTGCCTGAACCCTGAAGTCCCTTCAAATCCACTCCCAGTTCCGCGGCGCGACGCCGCGCCCGCGGACTGGAACGTGCCGTGCCGGGTCCCGAAGTCGCGTTGGCGCCGCGACCGATTACCTCCACAGACTGCTTCGCCGACTCCACCTCCGCCGTCGCTTGTCTCTTCGCGCCCGTTGTTTCTGATTTCCCGATTTCAGCCGGGGCCGACTCTCCCTCGGCAACGAGATACGCCAGCACCTGTCCGACTTTGACCGTATCGCCGGGGCGTGGTGCGTTGGCGGGGATTTTCAGGATTCCACCGTCGAACGATTCGATGTCTTGTGCCGACTTTTCTCCTTCGAGGACGAACAGCGCCTGGCCGGGCGAGATCAAGTCGCCGTCACGCTTGAGCCATTCGCCGAATGTCCCCTCTTCCATCGACCAGCCGAGCCGGGGGACGATCACTTCAATTGCCATGTTCGACCTGTCGAATCAAAAAGAATTCAACCGCGGATGACGCGGATACGTGCGAATAAGTTTTGTAGGTCAGGCTGTGCCTGACGCAAAAACAGATTGAACTCAATGTCAAATGACCGTCAGGTACAGCCTGACCTACAAGAGTCGTCTATTCATCAAGCAGATCTCTAACGGCACCAAGCAGGTCGTCGAGCGTGGGGACGACGGCGGCTTCGAGCGTCGGGCTGTAGGGAGTTGGAGTGTGCAGGCCGTTGAGCCGGCGGATCGGGGCGTCGAGGTCGTTGAAGCCCTGGTCGGCAATCCGGGCCGCGATTTCGGCGCCGATCCCGTACGGCGCAAAACATTCGTCGGCGATCAACAGCCGGCCGGTTTTGGCCACCGATTTCAGAATGGTCTCCGAATCGAGCGGTGCCACGCTGCGCGGGTCGACGACTTCCACTGAAATTCCGTCGGCAAGGAACTTGCGTGCTGCCTCGAGTGCCTGCGGAACCATCCTGCCGATGGCCACCAGCGTCAGATCGGTTCCTTCGCAAACGACGGCCGCCTGGCCGAACGGAATTTCGTAGTCTCCCTCGGGGACCGAACCTTTCATCCCCAGCAACTCGCGCGGCTCGAGAAACAGCACCGGATCGTTGGATCGCAGGGCGTACTTGAGCAGCCCCTTGGCATCATACGGCGACGCCGGAACAACCACCCGCAGTCCCGGGAAATGAGCGTACAACGGATAGTAGTTTCCCGAGTGATGGGTGGCCGCCGAGTGGCCGATTCCGACACAACCCCGCAGCAGCACGGGCATTGTCAGCCGGCCGCTGCTCATGTATTGCATTTTGGCGATCTGGTTGATGATTTCTCCGACGGCGTCGAGGACGAAATCGGCGAACATGAAATCGATCACCGGGCGGGTGCCGGTCATCGCGGCTCCGCAGCTCATGCCGACGAAGCCACGCTCTGAAATCGGCGTGTCGCACAGCCGCACCGGTCCGTACAGATCGTAAAGGCCGGTGGTCGAATTGAAGTTGCCGCCCCGTTTACCGATCCCTTCCCCCATGACGAAAATCTTAGAGTTTGCCGCCATCTCCTCGGCGAGCGCTTCGTGCGTCGCCTTCATATAGCTGATTTCACGCACGGCGCCGGTTGCGGGAGCGGCGGCTGGCTTTACTGTCACGCGGGCCGCGTCGGCCGGTTTGGCATAGATGTGGTCGGCCGCTGTCCGCGGATCGGGCCAGGGGCTCCCTTCCGCGAATTTGGCCGCGTCGGCAATCTGCTGCGCGACTTCGTCGGTGATCGCGTCGAGTTCGTCGGCAGTCGCCGTGCCGTCCGAGAGCAGCCGCGACTTGAGTCGCGCGATCGGGCAGCGCTCTTTCCATTGATCGACATCCTCGCGCGTGCGGTAGGTGAAGTCCCCCATTCCTTCGGAGTGGGCACGCGTGCGATACGTGCGGCATTCGATCAGCGTGGGGCCCTTGCCTGTGCGAGCCCGCCGAACGGCTTCGCCGGCGACGTCGTAGATCGCCAGGACGTCATTTCCGTCGATCTCGAACCCGGGGATCCCATAAGATTCGCCGCGGTTGCCGACGCGCGGGTTTCCCGCCGCGTACTCGAACGGGACCTCGGTGGCGAACTGGTTGTTTTCACAGACGAAGAGGACCGGCAGGTCCCAGATCGCCGCCAGATTGAGCCCTTCGTGAAACGCGCCGTTGTTGACGGCCCCGTCGCCAAAAAAGGCGACAGCCACATCGTCGGTCTTGAGGAGCTTGAAGCTGTAACCCGCCCCTGCGGCCTGGAGGATACAGGGGCCGACAATCCCGCTGGTCCCCATCATCCCGACTTCGGGTGAAAACAGATGCATGCTCCCGCCGCGCCCCAGCGAACAGCCGGTAGCGCGGCCGAAAAGCTCGGCCATGAGTTGGCGGGGCGTGACCCCCTTGGCGAGGGCGTGCCCATGCCCGCGGTGGGTGCTGAAGACGACGTCGCGCTGCCCCAGGTGGGCACACACACCGGTCGCGATCGCCTCTTCCCCCACATACGTGTGACAGGCACCGTGGACGAGGCCGCGCTGGTGCGATCGGGCCAGTTGTTCCTCACACTGGCGAATGACCTGCATCCCGCGAAAGAGTTCCAGCAGCGTCTCCCGGCTGGCGGCGGTGGTCAGTGTCGTCGACATGTTGAGTGAGTTTGCTCCCTTAAATCAAATCCCGAGCCAGGCTTTGATGATTGGCCATTGCTTCACCTGCCAGACCATCGCTGCCAGGCCCAGGTAAAAAGTGCCGCAGCCTGCGATCCCGAGCCGATGGTACCACCGCGGCCGCAATTCGGCCGGCAGGAAATGCGTGTTCACCCACAGAATATGAAAGGAAGTCACGCCGATCGCAATATTCCCCACGTTAGCAACGACCAGAAACATCAATTTTGGCGTTCCATACATCCCGAACAGGTGCAGGCTGATGCAGCACCACAGGGCGTAACCGGCCAGGAGTGAATAGTAAATCGTTTTGACCTGGCTGTGGTGCAGGTTGTTGCGGACGTAGCGGTTGGCAGACCAGATCGTGTCGGTCCAGCGACGGCAGACATCCTCGACGACCGACATCTGGCTGGGGAGCATGATCATCAGTCCCACCGCCAGCATCAGGAGCCACAATCCCTGCGACAGGGACGCACTGATTTCAGGAGCATGCCGCAGCCCGTCGGCCGAGACGACCGCCTGCGCCCAGTCGAACGGTTTCGGCTCCTGGGCTACGGGCGAATAGCGGGCGAACTGCATCGAGAGCAGCGCCGGCAACGCCATCCCGACAAAGCAGCCGGGAGCCCAGATTCCCCATTGCTCGACGGCAATGTACTTCCACCACCCGCGCCACCGGGAGAGATTGGCGGCGGTCGGCGGGAAGACCTTTCCGAGATGCGTGAGCGTGATCTCGCGGCCGCCAATCGCGCTGGGAATCGCCCCGACGAGGCTCCCCATCCCCCAGCCCTTGTCGCGCACGTAATTGCTGTACAGCGTATTCGCGAGACCTCCGCCGCCCGCCACGCCGGCGAATGCGGCGATGACGCCGATGCCTTCCAGATCGAGAATTGGCAGCGGACCTTGCGACACGAGCGCCGTGAGGTAATTGACGGCTACCGGATTTCCCGCCGCGTCTTTCGTGGGAACTGTTCCGAACTTCAGAAATCCGGACACGACGTTCAGCCAGTTGTCGGGGCTGACGAGCCAGAGTCCCAGGACCAGGGTCGACCCCAGCACGAAAATGACTTTGGTCGACATGATCGTTTGGAGCGTGTTGTAGATTTTTCCACCGAACAGCACCGGCAAGACGACAACGATCAGGCACCCGTAGGCGATAGACACAATAAAAGATCGATCGGCTTCGACCGGTGGGCGATCGAGCCAGAACGCGCCGATGACGCTGGCCGAATTGAAAGCCAGCCCCGGCACGACTCCTCCCACGCTTAAGAGCAGAAAAAACACGACCCAGAAGCGGGGGCCGGGGCGAGTCCGCATAAACCCGGTGAAGATCGGCTCGCCGCAGTACAGGGCATAGCGCCCGCATTCGAGGTTGTAAAACACCTGGAGGATGATGGCGACAGTCGCCAGCCACATCAGGCCGCCGCCGTATTTCGCCGTGACTTCCGGCCCCAGCAGCCATTCGCCACCCCCGATCTGAATCCCCATCATCACGATGGCGGGGCCAATGAGCCGCGTCCAATGTCGCCATTCAATCGGCAGAGGATCAGGCAGCTCGGCAACCTCCCACGGCGGGAGGCACGTTTCGGGCAGTATCGGCGCCGGGCCGGTCAGTGGATCGACATGCTGTTGTGCCGAGTGATCTGACATGGCCTCGATTTCGGACGTGCGGGTTGGAGCGTCGGCCGCGGAAGCCGGTACCATAACCCGAGAGACGCCGACACTGCAATGGGGGGTGGCTGAGGGCAGTGGTCCATTTTGCGTGCGGATCGGACTTTCGCCTGGTCAATCCCATTCGACGTAAGTCGGTTGATGCGCCGTGCTGCGTTTCGAGGCAGCGGGCGCGAATCGTGGACGGCCGGGTCACGAATCGACGAAAGCGAATGAATAATCTATGGGTGAATATTTTGGGAAAAGCGCGGACAACAAAGGTTTCGTTGTCGCTCGACGTATCTGGCTGATGGAGCGGTGATTAGGACGCTGATACGATTCGCATCCCGGTGCGCACGAAATCGCATCGATTTCAGAAATCTGGACGCAACTTGAAACCCGGCAGCGAGTTCCAATGTCAATCAGCGTATTCATTCTGCCGAAAGGTTTATGCATTCGGTTCTGCTGATGCGTTTCAGCCTGCGAAACAGGCAGACTCGTCATCCGATCTGAGACTTACGCCGACGCGCCACTCGTCGCAGCGAGTTCAATCTGTACCACTACCCGGCTGAGGGGTAGTTTGGACCACTGCGAGGGAAGTCGGTACGATAGAAACTGAGGCACTCGCGCCCGCCCAACATAAAATTCGCCATTGCCGATTTCCCGAGGGACAAGTGCGTTGATTTTTCGAACACGTCAACCTGGCTTGCTGGCTGCCACGGCGATTGCATTCATGGCGCTGGCGGCGTGGAATCTGGCGGCCGAAGCTGAGGTCGAGACTCCCACTCCGGCAGTCATCCCCGCTCCCACGCATTGGGCCTTTAAGCCGATTGCCGTTCAAGAACCTCCCGCCGTCAGCGACCCGGCCTGGTCCGGATCGCCGATCGACCGATTCATTCGAGCTGCACTCGACGTGCACGGTCTGAAGCCAGCGCCCCCCGCAGACAAACGGACGTTGCTTCGCCGCGCGACATTTGACCTCACCGGTTTGCCGCCGACACCCGATGAGACTAGGGCATTTTTGGCCGACGAATCGGCAGACGCATTTGCGGCGGTTGTTGAGCGGTTGCTGGCCTCACCTCGGTACGGTGAACGGTGGGGCCGGCACTGGCTGGACGTTGTCCGCTATGCCGACACCGCCGGCGAAACGGCCGACTTCCCTGTGCCACATGCCTGGCGGTACCGCAACTGGGTCATCGACGCTTTCAATCAGGACAAACCATACGATCAATTTCTGACCGAGCAGATCGCGGGGGACATCCTGGCCGATCGGCTGCCGGCCGACGCGCCGGCGGCTCGCTTCGCCGAGCTGGTGCCGGCGACTGGGTTTGTCAGCATCGCGCGGCGGTTTGGTTTCGACACTGACCATGACCAGTATCTGACGATCGACGACACGCTCGACATGCTTGGCAAAAGCGTGCTGGGGCTGTCGATCAGTTGTGCCCGCTGCCACGACCATAAATACGATCCGATCTCGGCTCACGACTATTACGCACTGTACGGCATATTCGAGAGCACGCGGTATCCCTCTCCCGGCTGCGAGAAATCAAAGACGCCGCGCGATCTGGTCATCATGTTGCCGCGTGCCGAGATTGAGCGCGTGATCAAACCGCACCAGCAACAGATGGCCGAACTCGAAGCTGCTGCGGCCAAACTGAATGAGGAACTGACCCGCCAATCGCGCGAATTGCAGTCCCTGGCGTCTCAATCGGTGCGGCTGCTCGCCGAAGAGCAGATCGACAATGGCGGCGCCCAGGATCTGACGGCTGCCGGCGCCGCGATCGAACCGATTGATGTCCAGGCCGGCCAGGTCATCCAACTGACAATTCTGCCGCGGGCGAACCACGGAGCCGACAGCACGTCGGTCGATCTGGAAATCGCCGAAGTCGGCGGCGACAGCCGAAAGTGGAACGTGGCTCGCGATCTGGTTCCCGAGCTGCTGTCGGGTAACCCGCATGTTGATTCGTATGGTCATGCGGCCGTGTGGTGTCTGCTCGATCTCCGCGAAGGGCCCGCGTTTCTGAGCGAGGCGTTGCGGAATGTCGAGAACAAATCGGGGCTCAACGTGTGGCGCCGTGGCGACACACCGGCGGCGTTCGTCAACGCGACTGATCAGGAGATCAAAGCCTGGACGGTGACATTTCCGCCGCGCGGTTTTGCGCTCCATCCGGGTCCCGCGGGTGGTGTGGCCGTGGCGTGGATCTGTCCCATCGATGGGAAGGTCGCGATCACGGGCCGTGTCGCCGACGCCGATGCCACGGGAGGGGATGGTATCGCCTGGAAGCTCGAACATCTCACGGGAGCCTGGACAGGCCCGCTGACTGAACTCGGACGTCTGGCTGCCGAAGTGGAACTATTAAAAAAGCGGCGCGGCGAACTGGCTGCGGCGGCGCCGAAGTTCGATCTGGCGTATGCCGTCGCCGAGGGACAGCCGCATCATGCACAGTTGCAGAAGCGCGGCGATCCAAATAGTCGGGGCGAAGAAGTGCCGCGGCGATTCCTGCAGGTTCTGGGTGGTCAGAATGTCCCTGCCGGCGCTGGCAGCGGACGCCTGGAATTGGCAGGCTGGCTGACCGATCGCGCGAATCCGTTGACGGCGCGGGTCATGATCAACAGGGTCTGGCAACATCACTTCGGAGCGGGGCTCGTCAAAACGCCGAGTGATTTCGGACTGCGGGGACTGCCGCCGAGCCATCCTGAATTGCTCGATTACCTGGCGAGCCGCTTCGTCGTCTCGGGTTGGTCGATCAAAGCGTTGCATCGCCTGACCATGTTGTCGAGTGTCTATCAGCAGGCTTGTTCTGGCGACGCGGCCGGCAGCCGGCTCGACCCCGACAATACGTGGCTGTCGCATTTCAGCCGCCGTCGTCTGTCAGCCGAAGAAATCCGCGATTCGATTCTGGCGGTCAGCGGCGACCTCGATCTGGTTCCGGGAGCGGCGCATCCGTTTCCCGATGAGAAGAGCTGGGGCTTCACTCAGCACGCTCCATTTTCTGCCGTGTACGACCACAACCGGCGGAGCGTGTACTTGATGACGCAGCGGATCAAGCGGCATCCGTTTTTAACTTTATTCGATGGAGCCGACGCCAATGCCAGCACGGCCGATCGGTACACAACGACGGTGCCGACGCAGGCGTTATTCTTTCTGAACGATCCGTTCGTCCACGCCCGCTCGGCAAGTCTGGCGGATCGTCTGGTGGCGTTGCCCGATGATCGCAGCCGGCTCGATCAGGCATACGAACTCATGTTTACCCGCCGGCCGACGGAAGAAGACTGCGCGGCGGCGGCGCAGTTTCTGACGCGCTACCCCAGCGAGCTTACCGCCGAAAGCGAGACGGCGCGGGTCAAGACGGCGTGGTCTGCCTGGTTGCGTGTCCTGATGAGTGCGAGTGAATTTGTCTATGTTGATTAAGACGCCAAACGGAGGTTTCAGATCGTTTAACCCGGAGCCGGGCACCGCCGCGAAGAGCGGTGGTCCGACGCGCTTCGCAGTTGGGCCTGGCATCGGGAATCGGGTAAAGGTTTGATTTCGAAGAGAAAGCGAAGGCGTCTGAGAGGTAAGGCCATTGACGGCGCGTCGTGGCCGGGCCTCGCCGTTGGCTCGGGGTTAAACGAATCGGAATTGGTACAGAATAGATGACCACATCCTGCGATTGTTCTCGCCGCGGCTTTCTGCGGTCTGCCGTCGCCGGCTCGCTGCTGATGCCTGGCATCGTGTCGGAGCTGCTGGCGGACGGTGACGGATCGGGGTCAGCCGATCCGCTGGAGGCACGACCTCCGCGGGCGCCGGCTCGGGCGAAAAACGTCGTCTTTCTGTTCATGAGCGGCGGTGTTTCGCACGTCGATTCGTTCGACTACAAGCCGAAGCTTTTCGCGGATCATGGGAAGGAAGTCACTCTCGATCACCCGGAAACGCGCAACCGGCCCGGATACGAAAAGTTATTTCTCAAGCGACCGCAGTGGGAATTCAAGCCGCGCGGCCAGTGTGGCACGCTTGTGAGCGAACTGTTTCCCAATATGGCTGACTGTGTCGACGATCTGGCGGTGATTCGCTCGCTGCATGCCGATCATTCGAACCATTACAACGCCACGCTGGGGATGCATACCGGTTCGTTCAACATTGCCCGTCCCAGCATCGGGTCATGGGTCAGCTACGGCCTGGGAAGCCCGAACCGGAACCTGCCGGCGTTTGTCGTCATCGCCCCTTTTTCGCCATATGCCGGGGGGCAGGTCTGGGCGTCAGACTTTTTGCCGGGAAGTCACCAGGGGACGCTGGTCGTCCCCGGCGATGAACCGATGAAGAACATCACTCCGCGGGTGCCATTAATGCGCCAGCAGCGCGAACTGGCGGCGATGGCCGAGCTGAATCGCCGGCACGCAGCCACACGCGACGGAGATCCCGCGCTGGCCGCCCGGATCCGGTCGTTCGAAACGGCGTTCGGCATGCAGATGGCCGCTCCCGAGGCGTTTGACCTGCGCAACGAAACCGACGAAACGCTGGGCCTGTACGGTCTGGAGCGTGGGAGCACGAAGGGCTTCGCCTGGCAATGCCTGGTCGCCCGTCGGCTCGTCGAGCGGGGCGTGCGGTTCATTGAACTGATCGACTCGGGGTCGTCCAACAACTGGGACGCGCACGGCGACATGATCGGGCAGCATGCGCCGCTCGCGAAGAATGTCGACCAGCCGATCGCCGGTCTGCTTAAGGATCTGACGCGTCGCGGGTTGCTCGAAGACACTCTTGTTGTCTGGACGAGCGAGTTCGGGCGAACGCCATTTAACAACACTGCCGATGCGAAAGGGCGAGAACATCACCCGTGGGCCTTTTCGTCGTGGCTGGCCGGGGGCGGGGCCAAGGGTGGAGTCGTCTACGGCTCAACTGACGAATACGGGATCCGCGTGGCGGAAGACGGCGTGCACGTCAACGATTTTCACGCGACGATCCTGCACCTGCTGGGGCTCGACCATGAAAAGCTCACCTACCGCCACGCCGGTCGAGATTTTCGATTGACCGACGTCGCTGGTCAGGTGGTGTACGACGTGCTGGCATGACGTCGTGGAGCAGGTTTATCAACCTGCTCGTCTATTGGCGAGCCGCGGAGCGGCGGCATAGTTTAGCCTGGTGGCGTGAGCCCCAGGAAACGGTTTGATTTTTGTCGAAAAGCCCCACCGGGGCGACATCAGTTGCGGTATGCCGCTCCTCCGGAGCTTTTACATTCTCACTGGCGCGGACCTGTGGCTGACGCCACAGGCTAAACTATGCCGCTGCTCCGCAGCTCAATCCCCAGGAACGGACCGTAATACGACCTAGTCAGTTCTTCGCAATCAGCTTGGCAATCAGATCGGGCGACAATTCGCGCAGCGAGTGCACGATGAGTCGGGCGGCGGCGACGCTTTCAGCAGTGTGGCCGGTGCTGAGGAGGGCAATGCTGGCCATCCCTGCGGAATTCGCCGCGGCGATCCCGACGGGGGCGTCTTCCACGACCGCGCAATTCCCCGGCGACACTTTCAATCGCTCCGCGGCCACCAGAAACACCTGCGGATCGGGTTTGCCGCGGGTGACGTCTTTCCCGGTCACCAGAGCATCGAAATAGGGAGCCGCGCCGAGCCGTTCGACGGCCAGGGCGACATTTTCGGGCGGTCCTGACGAACCGACAGCGAGTTTGAAGCCGGCGTTGTGCAGCGACTTGATCAGGTCGGTCGCGCCATCCATTGCCGGAAAGTCGTGGGCCACGATGTCGCGGTAGAGCGCCTCCTTGCGGCGATCAAACTCGGCGATCTCGGCGGAAGTCAGGCAATCGGCGCCCCAGTGTTCCGCGATGATTTCGCGGCTCGTCCGGCCGAATGTGGTGACAAACTGTTCTTCAGTCAGCCCTTTGCCGAGTTCGTCGGCCATGAAGTGCCAGCTTTGCCAGTGGGCGCGGTAGGAATCGACGAGGACGCCGTCCATGTCGAATATGACAGCCAGTAGGGGTTTTGTGCGAACCTGATCGGGGGGCGAGGCGGTCATCAATTGGCGGGCTCAAGGCGAGTGAATCAGGAAACGCCGATACGAGTGGCAGGGACTCGGCGGGACGATTGACGGAGGCGACTCGCAGAATGTATAGCAAGGCGTAGGGCCGAAGGCGACTGGAAAACGTGATCTCGTAAGGATGGGTCGGAAAGAACTGATGACTGAACGCATTTACAATTTTTCGGCCGGACCGGCCGTGATGCCTGTCGAAGTGCTCCAGGAAGCCCGCGAAAATCTGTTGAGCCTGGGAACAAGCGGCATCGGGATTCTCGAGCACTCGCACCGCGGCAAGGCCTATATGGCTGTGCACGAGGAAGCCGAGGCGCTCTGCCGCGAACTGGCCGGCATTTCCGCCGATTACCAGGTTCTGTTTCTTCAGGGAGGGGCATCGCTCCAATTTTCGATGGTGCCGATGAATCTGCTCGGTGCGGGGGCGACGGCGGATTATCTCGTGACCGGGAACTGGTCACAGAAAGCGGTGGCCGAAGCGCGGCGGTGCGGCGATGTGCACATCGCCTGCTCGAGCGAAGACCGGAATTTTGCCTATATCCCGAAAACGTGCACGTTCAGCGCGAAGCCGGCGTACGTGCACTACACGTCGAACAATACGATTTATGGGACCGAATTCGCAGCCGAGCCCGAGAATCCAACCGGCGCTCCCCTCGTGTGCGACGCCAGCAGCGATATCTTCAGCAGGCCCCTGCCTGTTTCCAAATACGGATTGATCTACGCCGGCGCTCAGAAAAACCTGGGCCCTTCCGGCGTGACGCTGGTGATTATCCGTAACGACCTCGTCGAGCGCGGTCCGAAGGAACTGGCGACGATGCTCCAGTACCGCACATACGCCGCCGATCACTCGCTGTACAATACGCCGCCGACCTTTGGGATCTACATCATGGGGCTGGTATTCAAGTGGATCAAGAAGCAGGGAGGGCTGGCGGCGGTGGAGCAAGTCAATCGCGACAAGGCGGGGAAACTGTACCGCTATCTCGACGAAAGCCGCCTGTTCCGGGCCACGGCCGATCGCGACAGCCGGTCGCTGATGAACGTCACGTTCGTCACGGGTGACGCGGCCCGCAACGACAAATTCGTCGCGACGGCGAAGAAAGCCGGGCTGGACGGCCTCAAAGGGCACCGCAATGTGGGCGGCATGCGTGCCAGCCTGTACAATGCGTTTCCCCCGGCCGGAGTCGATGCGCTCATCGATGTCATGCGCGAGTTCGAGGCGCACGCGAGCTGAGTGTCAACGGGCTGTCGGGGTGCCTGTACTCGTTCCGACTGCCGAGCCCTATGACTGACGCTGCTGAACCTCAGCCTGACTTTACACATGCCCAGGTCGGCATTGTGCACGCGACGGCGATGGAGACTGCGCCCTTCCTCAATCGGTGTGACCGGGTGCGGAAGTATGTCGGAGGAGACTTCGTCTTCCGCGGGGGGCTGTTCGGCGAGATTCGGATCGCGCTGGCGCAATCGGGAATGGGGCCGAAGCCGGCGCGTCTGGCAACACAGGCGCTGATCGACGGTCACTCTCCCGGCTGGATCATTTCGGCCGGTTTCTCGGGGGCGCTGCAGCCCGACATGAAGGTGGGAGATATCGTTGTCGGCAACGCAATCGTCGACGAAGGGGGAGCCGAACTGGCGATCGACCTGAAGATGGCCCCCGACCCGGCAAAGGGCCTGTACGTGGGACGGCTGCTGACCGTCGACCGGATGATTCGCACTGTCGCCGAAAAAAAGTCGCTGGGAGAGAGTCGCACGGCCATTGCCGTCGACATGGAGAGCCTGGCGGTCGCCCAGGTCTGCCAGAGTGCGAAGACCCGATTCATGGCGGTGCGCGTCATCAGTGATGACCTGTCTGCCGATCTGCCGCCGGAGATTCTTTCGGTTGTCGGTTCGACAGGGACAGTCCGGCTGGGAGCGGCGGTCGGCGCGCTCTTCAAACGGCCGGGGAGTTTCAAGGACATGTGGCGGTTGCGCGACCAGGGAATGGGAGCCGCCGAACGGCTGGCGAAATTCCTCGAGGGAGTGATCGCGCAGCTTTGTCCGCCGCAGGATTGAAAGATCGCTGCGTCACGGGACCGCGAACTTCAACAGCCGGCATTCGAGGGGGCCGTTGTTGAGGCGTGTTCTGTCGGTCGCAGTGAGGCCGATATGCCGCGCCAGCGTGAGGTTGCCGGCCATGATGTAGGCCTGCCAGCCGTTGAACCGCGTCTGCAGGACCTGGCCGATCTCCTTGTAGAGGGGGACAAGTTCGTCGTTCGTTCCCAGTCGCGCGCCGTAGGGGGGATTTGTCACAATGATCCCCGGGGCGGAAGTTGGCGGCGTCGCGTCTTCGAACTTTCGCACCTCGAAACGGATCACATCTTCGAGCCCGGCGCGGCGGGCGTTGTCGGTCGCCGTCAGGATTGCGTCGGGATCGATGTCGGAGGCAATAATCTCACAGGGCGGGGCCGACAACTTCTGTTTGCGGGCCGCATCGACGGCTTTCGACCAGGCCTTGCCGTCGAACTCGGGCCAGCGCTGGAAGCCGAACGTCCGGCGCGAGAGGCCCGGTGCAATCTGCATCGCCTGCTGGGCCGCTTCGATGACGAGCGTCCCCGACCCGCACATGGGGTCAAACAGTGGCTGGCGGCCGTCCCAGCCCGTCAGCTTGATGATCGCGGCCGCGAGCGTCTCTTTGAGCGGGGCAGCCGCCTTTTTCGATCGGTATCCCCGCTCGTGCAGGCTGGATCCGGTGGCATCCAGGCTGAGAGTGCAGCGCCCGGCTGAGAAATGGGCGTGGACTGTGATATCGGGGTTCTCCTTGTCGACATCAGGGCGCGATCCCTGTTCGCGGCGCAGCCGATCGACGATGGCGTCCTTGACCTTGAGTGCCGCGTACATCGTGTGGTCGATGCCCCGCTTCGGCACTTTGCGGTTGGATTCCTTGCCGCGATACCGCTCGCGGCGGCCCGGCGGCGGAGGCGAAGAAGCGGCAGACTCGGCAGCACGTTTGGCGGCCCCTTCGATCGTCGCCTGCACCGCCAGCGTTTTGGAGGCATCGAGAAAGTCTTCCCAGCGGACGCGGCGCGTCTGTGAATAGAGCATCTCGTAGTTCTGGGCTGCGAATTCGCGCAAAGGGCGCAAGATTCGCGACGCGGTCCGCAACCACAGGCTGGCCCGATACAACAGGTCGATATCCCCCTCAAAATGGACGCCGCCGTGCACAGCACGGATGGCTTGGGCGCCGAGTTGTTCCAGCTCGGCCGCCGTCACCGGCTCGATCCCGCGCGCAGAAACCGCAAAGTATTTGTGAGGCATGTGTTCCGAATCAGTTACGTCGTTTGAACTTGGGTGCGGTCGAATGGTACAGTTTCGGCGTGCCATCCGCCATTGACGCTCAATGAGATCGGCGGCTGGTCGTCGGAACTAACGACCGGCCGGGCGCGTCTTAGAATCGTCTGCGACAAATTCGATGCTCACGTGAAGGCCGTTTCCATGATGCTCAAGAAGTTTGCGCTGCCCCTTGCCTTGGCTCTGCTGGTGGCGTCGGTTTGGATCTGTGCCGCCGACCAGGCTCCTGCGCAGGCGAAACGCGGCGAATTTGAAAAGGCGCTGGCGGCCGGCAATTTCCAGATCGCTTACGACGGATTTCGAAAGCTCGCGCTGGCTCCCGATGACGATCCCCTGCGCGTCAGCGGTGATCTCCAGAACGGAATTCAGGCGCTCCAGAATCTGGGGCGGGTCGACGAGATCGACGAGTTTCGCGAAGCGGTGATTGAAAAGCATAGTGGCAACTGGCGGCTGCTCGAGGCGGCGGCCGATTCGTATGCTAATGTCGACCATCAGGGATTTATCGTAGCAGGAAAATTCGAGCGCGGCGGGCGGCGTGGCGGCGGCCGGTACGTCAACGCGGCCCAGCGCGACCGGGCCCGCGCATTGCAACTGATGCTGGCAGCCATGCCGCTGTCGATCAAAGACAACGACCGAGGCGCGATCGGCCGGTTTCACCTGAATTTCGCAGGTCGGATCCTCACAGGCGGCGGACACTACGAAGCCTGGCGATTGCAGGTCCTCACCGATTTGGGTCAGCTTCCGGATTATGACGAAGGCTACTACTACGGGCACGGCGGTGGGGTTGGAGGAGCGCCGGTCGATGCCGAGGGCATTCCTGTATTTCATCGAGTGCCGAAGAGCTTCGAAACGGCACAGTCCGACGGCGAGCGCTGGCGCTGGCTTTTGACGCAGGCTGTCGAATATGCGCCGGGGCTGCTGAGCGAAGCCGATTCGGCCCTGGCCAACTTCTTGCGGGACCAGTTCGGCGTACAATCGATGGCCCGCTTTGGCTGGTTCGGTGGCCAGGAAGACGGCGCCGACGACACGAAAAAGAATGAGAGTGGGACGTATGCGCTCCACACGCTGGCCGAAGACGAAACCATCGCGCGGCTGGCGACAGGGGTCAAGCGGTTCAAGCTCCCCGACGAGTTTAATTTTATCAAGCTGTACCGCGAAATCGCCGGCCGGGGAAAGAGCGTCTGGGGTGAACAGGCCCGGGATGCGCTGCCGCAGATTTTCGAAGACCGCCGACAATACGTGACAGCGGCGCAAGGCTGGAAGCAGGCGATCGGCGAGTACGGCGCGGGGCAGGGGAACTGGCGGAGCACGCGACTCGGTCAGATTGTCGGGAACTGGGCCCGGTTTGAAAACGGCCAGACACAGCAGGCGGGAAAGGGAGCGACGGTCGAGTTCCGGTTCCGGAATGCAAAGCAGGTGCAGTTCGAGGCGTGGCCGATCGACGTGGATAAGCTGCTGGCGGACGTTAAGGCGTATCTCAAGAGCAGCCCGGCTCAGCTCGACTGGAACAAGATGAACGTGGCCGATTTCGGATATCGGCTCGTGCAGCAGAACGAGTTGCAGTACGTCGGCGCCAAGGTCGCAGCCTGGGACCTGGAATTGAAGCCGCGCCCCGGCCACGTCGACGATCGCATTACCGTGACGACCCCGCTCCAGAAACCGGGCGCTTACCTGGTGACTGCCCGCCTGCCTGGCGGAAACGTGAGCCGCATCATTCTGTGGGTGGCTGACACGGCGATCGTCAAAAAACAGCTCAACGGGAAAACATTCTACTACGTAGCCGATGCCGTTTCGGGGTTGCCGGTTGCCAAAACCAACGTGGAATACTTCGGGTGGAAGCAAATTCAAGTTCAGCCGAACAAGCCGGCCTACAAAGTGGTGACGACGAATTTCGCCGAGTTCACCGATAAGGACGGGCAGGTCATCGTCGATCAGCAGAAGCTGCCGCAGGATCATCAATGGCTGATCACCGCGCGGGGCGATGGTGGCCGCTTCGCCTATCTCGGATTCTCGGGCGTCTGGTATTCCAAGGAGCAGGAATACGAATACAACCAGACGAAAGTCTTCACAATCACCGACCGACCGGTCTACCGGCCGATTCAGACGGTCAAGTTCAAGTTCTGGATCGAGAATGCCAAGTACGACCAGGCTGATTCGTCGTCATTCGGGAATCGCCCGTTCACGGTGCAGATCAACAACCCCAAGGGAGAAAAGGTCTTCGAGAAGGCTTTGACGACCGACGAGTTCGGTGGGCTGGACGGCGAGTTCCCGCTCGCTAAGGGAACGGCGCTGGGAGTCTATTCACTGATGATCGTCAACCACGGTGGCGGGAGTTTTCGCGTCGAAGAATACAAAAAGCCCGAGTTCGACGTGCGGGTCGATGCGCCGAAAGAGCCGGTCAGCCTGGGTGAAAAGATCACCGCCACAATTCAGGCCAAGTACTTTTTTGGTGCTCCGGTGACGAAGGCCAAAGTGAAGTACAAAGTTCTGCGGAGCAACTACAGCGCCACGTGGCATCCTCCCGGAATCTGGGACTGGTTCTACGGACGCGGCTACTGGTGGTTCGCTTACGACTACGGCTGGTATCCCGGCTGGCGGAACTGGGGTTGTGTGCGCCCAATCCAGGCCTGGTGGGGCCGCGCACAGCAGCCACCCGAAGTGATCGTGGAAACCGAAGTGCCGGTCGGCGCTGACGGCACGGTGAAAGTCGAAATCGACACGCTGCCGGCGAAGGAACTGCATGGCGACTCTGATCATCAGTATTCGATCACCGCGGAAGTCGTCGATGAATCACGCCGAACGATTGTGGGGACCGGCAAGGTGCTCGTCGCGAGAAAGCCGTTTAAGGTTTTTTCGTGGGTCGATCGGGGGCATTACCGGGCCGGTGACGACGTGACCGCGCAATTCCAGGCCCAGACGCTCGATCAGAAACCGGTCACGGGGAAGGGGGTGCTGAAGCTGTTCAGCATTACGTACGACGCGAAGAATGCGCCGGTCGAAAAAGTGGTGGAACAGTGGAATCTCGATACCGACGCGCAGGGGAGCGCACGACAGCAATTCCGCGCCGCGGAAAAAGGGCAATATCGGCTCTCTTACACCGTCACAGACGCGAAAGACCACGCGATTGAGGGTGGATATGTATTTGTCGTCCGCGGCGACACGTTTGACGGGCGGGAATTCCGGTTCAACGACATCGAACTTGTCACCGACAAGCGGGAGTATGCTCCGGGTGAAACGGTGAAGCTGATGATCAACACGAACCGGGCCAATGGAGCGGTGGCGCTCTTCCTGCGTCCCTCCAACGGCGTCTATCTCCCCCCGAAAATCATTCGTCTGGATGGCAAGAGCACTGTCGAAGAGGTCGCCGTCGTTCAGAAGGACATGCCCAACTTCTTCATCGAAGCCTTCACGATTGCGGCGGGCAAGATTCATACCGAGTTGCGCGAGGTGATCGTCCCTCCCGAAAAACGGGTGCTCAATGTGGCGGTGCTCCCTTCGCAGGAAGAATATCTGCCCGGTGCGGCAGCGAAAGTGAAAGTGCAGCTCTCAGACGCTGCCGGAAAGCCGTTTGTCGGCTCGACCGTGCTGTCGATCTACGATAAGAGCGTCGAATACATTTCGGGAGGGAGCAACGTCCCGGAAATCCGAGAGTTCTTCTGGAAGTGGCGGCGGACGCATCATCCGCAGACCGAAACGACTCTCGATCGCTGGTTTTACAATCTGCTCAAGAACGGCGAACTGGCGATGGCGACGCTGGGGGTCTTCGGCGACCAGGTGGTCGAGGAAATGGCGGGAGCCGCACCGCCGGGCTTCGGTGGAGCAGGCGGCATGATGCGCGGCCGGTCGGTCAAATCGGCCAGAGCGCCGAGCGATGCCGCACCGATGGCAGCCGCGACGCGAATGGAAAAGAACGGACTGGCAAAGTCTGAAGACAAGGCGGATCAATTCAGCACAGCTCTGGGATTGGAAGGGGCTGACGAACTGGCGCTCGGCGAAGGCCAATCACCAGGGCAGCAGCCCACGGTGCGCAAGAATTTTGCCGATACCGCCTACTGGGCTGCCGCCATTCTCACCGACAAGGAGGGAGTCGCGGAAATCGCACTGAACATGCCCGAGAACCTGACCGGCTGGAAAGTGAAAGCCTGGGCGCTGGGGCATGGGACGAAGGTCGGGCAGGGGGAAGCCGAAGTCGTCACGAAGAAGAACCTGCTCGTGCGGCTCCAGTCGCCCCGATTTTTCGTCGAGAAAGATGAAGTTGTTCTCTCGGCAAACGTGCACAATTATCTCAAGAACGCCAAGCCGGTCGAAGTGGCGCTGGAAATCGACGGCGACAACCTGACGGCGATGGGCAAGCTGACGCAGAAGGTGACGATCGACGCCACCGGGGAAAAGCGGGTTGACTGGCGCGTCAAAGTGGCCCGTGAAGGCGAAACCGTCTTTCGCATGAAAGCCATCAGCGACGAAGAGTCGGATGCGATGGAAATGCGGTTCCCGGTTTACGTTCACGGAATGCTCAAGCAGGAATCGTTCTCGGGAGTCATCCGTCCCGATAAGAATGCAGCCAGCGTGGCGCTCGCGGTTCCCGCCGAACGGCGGATCAACGAAAGTCGCCTGGAAGTCCGTTATTCGCCGTCGCTCGCCGGGGCGATGGTCGATGCGCTCCCCTACATGGTCGAGTACCCGTATGGCTGCACTGAACAGACCCTCAACCGGTTTCTGCCGACTGTCATCACGCAGTCGATCCTCCAGAAGATGAACCTGAATCTGAAGGAGATTCAGGAGAAGCGGACCAATCTCAATGCCCAGGAGATCGGCGACGATCGAGAGCGTGCGGCCGGCTGGAAGCGCTTCGACCGGAACCCGGTGTTCGACGAGGATGAAGTCAAACGGATGGTCGCCGACGGTCTCCAGGCACTGACCTCAATGCAGCTTGCAGACGGCGGCTGGGGTTGGTTCTCCGGTTTTGGCGAGCACAGTTGGCCGCACACCACCGCCGTCGTCGTGCACGGTCTGCAATTGGCGAAGAAAGTCGACGTGGCCCTCGTGCCGGGAGTTCTGGAGCGGGGGATCGAGTGGCTGAAAACCTATCAGAGCCGGCAGGTGCAACTCCTCAAGAACGCCGCCAACAAGCAGGCGAACCGCGAATGGAAGGAAGCGGCCGACAATCTCGATGCCTTCGTGTACATGGTGCTGGTCGATGCCGACGTCGCTAACGGCGAACTGCTCGACTTCCTGTATCGCGATCGGACGAAGCTTTCGGTCTACGCCAAGGCGATGTACGGCCTGGCTCTGTTTCAGCAGAAGGAACAGGACAAACTGACGATGATTCTCCAGAACATCGAGCAGTTTGTCGTCCAGGATGACGAAAACCAGACGGCCTACCTGAAGCTCCCCGACGGGAATTTCTGGTGGTTCTGGTACGGCAGCGAGATCGAGGCCAACGGTTACTACCTCAAGCTGCTGTCGCGGACCAATCCGAAGGACGATCGCACTTCGCGCCTGGTGAAGTACCTGCTCAACAACAGAAAGCACGCGACCTATTGGAACAGCACCCGCGATACGGCGATTTGCATCGAGGCGCTCGCCGAGTACATGCAGGCCAGCGGCGAAGACCAACCCGACATGACGCTCGAAGTCTGGTTCGACGGTACGAAGCAGAAAGAGGTCAAGATCGACAAATCGAACCTGTTCACGTTCGATAACAAGTTCGTGATGGCGGGGCCCGCCGTCGAGACAGGCAAACATACGGTCGAACTTCGCCGCAGCGGCAAGGGGCCGGTCTATTTCAATGCCTACCTCACCAACTTTACGCTTGAAGACTTCATCACGAAGGCAGGGCTGGAGGTGAAGGTGAACCGCAAGTATTACAAGCTCGAAAAGGTCGACAAGACAATTCAAGTGGCCGGCGCTCGCGGTCAGGCGCTCGGACAGAAAGTCGAAAAGTATGAGCGCAAAGAGCTGGCGAACCTGGCGACTCTCAAATCAGGAGATCTGGTCGAAATCGAACTCGAAATCGACAGCAAGAACGACTACGAGTACCTTTTGTTCGAAGACATGAAGGCCTCGGGGTTCGAGCCGGTGGAAGTCCGCTCGGGCTACGGCGGGAACGATATGGGAGCCTACATGGAGCTGCGGGACGAACGAGTCTGTTTCTTCGTCCGCTCGCTCGCTCGTGGCAAGCACAGCATCGCCTACCGGATGCGTGCCGAGATTCCCGGCAAGTTCAGCGCGCTGCCGACCAGGGCGTCGGCCATGTACGCCCCGGAACTCAAAGGCAACTCGGATGAGATCAAGTTGTTGATCGAGGACTAACTCAGGCGACTCGTTACACGGCCTCGCCGATTTCTTCCTGTAGGACGCACCAGCGTTCTTCGGCTTGAGTGAGTTGCGTCGTGACGGCCGCCACCTCGTTGTGCAGGCGGAGTGCCTCGGCGGGATCGGTCGCTTTGAGCAACTGGTCGGTGAGTGTGCGCTTCTCGGCATCAAGCCGGGCGATGGTTTTCTCGACCGTGCTGATTTCCTTGCGCAGCTCGCGGTCGGTCTTTTGGACCGGTCGCGCCACGGGTTTTGCCAGGCAGGTCGCCGCCAGCGGGGCTTTCGCCAGAGTGATCTCACGTTCCCGCTCGCCGTCTTCGACTTCCTTGTTGACCGAGTACAGATAGGCGTCGTACTTGCCGCGATAGTTTGTAACGTGCCCGTCGCGGACTTCCACGATGCAGGTGGCGACTCGCTTCATGAAGTGCCGGTCGTGGCTGGTGAAGATGACGGTCCCCTTGTATTCGACCAGTGCCTCGGCCAGCGCCTCGACCGTGTCGACGTCGAGATGGTTTCCCGGTTCGTCGAGCACCAGGACGTTGTAGGTGCCAAGCAGGAGCCCGGCCAGACAGAGCCGGGCCCGTTCGCCCCCCGACAGGACCGAAATCCTCTTCTTGATGTGCTCGTCGCGAAACAGGAGCGCCCCGGCGACGGCCAGAATCTCCTGATCTTTCTTCCCTTTGGCCGCGGTCGATTCGAGATACTCGATGACCGTCTGCCGTTCGGGCAGGCTCGTGTAGACGTGCTGGGCGTAGATGCCGATCTCGCAACCAAAGCCCCAACGGACTTCACCGGCGATCGGGGCCAGCGAATCGACGACGGTTCGCAGAAAGGTCGTCTTCCCCTGGCCGTTATCGCCTACGATCGCCGCTCGCGAGCCATGATCGATTTCCAGGTTGATGTCGTCAGCCACTTTGCGGTCGGGATAGCCGATTTCCAGGTCGCGGCAGCGGAGAGCCGGGCCCTGCCGCGGTTCGACGCGCGGCGCGCGGATCTGCGCCGTGGGTTCGTAGCCGGCGACCTCGACCAGTTCGAGCCGGTCGAGTTGTTTGCTCTTCGATTTGGCGCGGGTGGCGGTGCTGGCCCGGGCCTTGTTGCGGGCGATGAAGTCTTCGAGGTGGCGGCGTTTGGCCATCACGGCGGCGTTCACCCGCTCGTCGTTTTCGCGCCGTTCGCGCTGGTATTCGAGATAGGCATCGATCTTGCCGGGATACATCGTGAGCTTCCCGCGCGACAGGTCGAGCGTGTGGTCGCATGTGGCCGCGAGGAAAGCCCGGTCGTGCGATACGATCAGGCAAGCCTCCCGGTACTGGCGCAGAAAGTGTTCGAGGAGGATCTGCGTCCGCAAGTCGAGAAAGTTTGTCGGCTCATCCAGCAGCAGCAGGTTAGGTTCGTGCAGGAGCAGAGCGGCCAGTTTAACGCGGGTCTGCCAGCCTCCCGAAAGTGTGGCGACGGGGCCGTCGAGATACGCACCCTTCAATTCGAACTGCCCTGCCACTTCGCCGCACTTCCAGTCGGGCTGACCGCTGTCGCGCATCAGGAAACCGAGCGCCGTCTCACCGGGCAGAAACGGATCGTGCTGGCGCAGGTAGCCCAGCCGCAACTTGGGATGGCGGCTGATCTCTCCCCGGTCCAGCTCTTCTTCACCCAACAGCACGCGCAAAAGCGTGCTCTTGCCGGCTCCGTTCCGACCGACAAAGCCGACCTTGGCGTCTTCCGTGAGCGTCGCTTCCGCACTATCGAGCAGCACCTGTTCGCCGTAACTCTTACACGCATTCTTGATCTGCAGCAACACGGCCATCAGGGACTGGTCCTCGGGGGAGTCGGGGCGGGAACGATTCGACAGGTTCGGTAAGAAGTGTAGGGGCCGGTGAGTGAATTATAAAGTGCGAAAGGCGTTCTGCGGGCTTTGCCGCGTCGGATCTCGCTTGGGATGCGGATCTTGCGGACCAAAGAGGCGGAATTCGTAACCGCTGTGTATCATGGCGGATACGAACCAGGCCACCTGTTTTGCGTTCGGGGATTGCCATGCTGGATCCGCACGAGTTGGCTGGCGAACATGTCGCCGTGACGAGGCGCTTCTTTCTGCAATGCGGCGCGGCGGGGCTCGCCGCCTGGCAGCTCTCACCCCTAGTGGCGCAGGCTGACGAAGCCGCCGGCAAAGCCGAGTTGACGGCCGAGCTTGCGAAGCTCGAATTTCTCACGAAGTGGGACGACTTCCGCCTCATCGAACGCGGGGAACCGCTCCCTTACACGCACCCGATCGAAAAGCTGCGTGAAGTCGGATTGACGCAGGAGACGTGGAAGCTCGAAGTCGTTTCAGATCCCGACGCGCCGGCGAAGCTCGAGAATCCGCTGTCGAAGGAGCTGGGGACGGCGCTCGATTGGGCCGGGCTCATGAAGCTCGCCGAGACCCGCGCCGTTCGGTACCTCAAGGTGATGACGTGCAACAATATCGATTCACCGCTGGGGATGGGGCTCTGGGAAGGGGTGCCGCTGCGCGACGTGATCTGGCTGGCGAAACCGGTTGAAAACGTCCGGCGCGTGTTCTATTACGGTTACCACAACGACGCCCCCAAGCAGATTTTCCGCAGCTCGCTCCCGATCGGCCGCGTCCTCGAAGATCCGCCGGGCGAATACCCCGTGCTGTTGTGTTACAAACTCAATGGCGAATTCCTGGACGGTAAGCGCGGCGGGCCGGTACGTATTCTCGTTCCGGACGCGTACGGTTTCAAATCGGTCAAATGGCTGATTCGCGTGGCGCTTTCGAATGGCGCCTTTGGCAACGACACGTATGCCACCGGAAATAACGACGTCGACAGTTGGATGAAATCGAGCGCCCGTATCATATCGCGGCCGGCGAAAGTGAAGGCGGGCCAGGCGGTGCCTGTCACAGGGTTGGCGCAAGTGGGGATTTCGGGATTGTCGAAAGTGCAGTATTCGCTTTCCCCGCAGGAACCGCCGTGGCCCCAGGACGACCCGTGGTTCACGAAGGCCGACTGGAAAGAAGCCGAGGTACTGCTTCCGCCAACTGTGTGGGGCGGGGGACTGCCTGACGGCAAAATACCGCAGGGAACCCTCGGTTTCGACAAGGAAACTGGCAAGCCGACTGCCTGGCCAATCCGCAACACGATTGTGCACTGGGGCGCGCTGCTCACTAATCTCACGCCGGGCAAATACGACTTGCGCTGCCGGACGATCGACGCCAGTGGCATCGCCCAGCCTTTGCCTCGCCCGTTTCTCAAATCGGGAGGGAACGCGATTCAGACGCTGCAATTAATCGTTGAGGCCACGTAACGGACGCTCTGCGCCATGACCCAGCGAGCCGGCGGGTTTATCCCGCCGGGATCGAGTCGAACGGCGCACCCGGTCGGGAACAACATCTCGACTCGTCGCAGGCGCTTCGCGAGGTTGGAAGTCGAACAGTCATTTCGGCCGTGGAAGCGATTCACCCGACTCCGCAGGGATGAACCCTGCGGCTCGCCTACGGATTGTACATCTCGTATTCGTCGGCGCCAGCCGCGGCGGATTTGCTCGCGAAATCCTGCTGCGCGAGAAACAGCACAACGGCGAGCGGAATGGCCACCAGCGCCAATCGCACAGCGGCAATCTGCCATGGCTTTCGATTGCGGAGTACCGACAATTCGGCTCCCCAGGCCAGGAGCGGAGCGACAAAAATCGCGATGGCGCGACCGGTCGACAATTCGCCAAAGAACCGGCCCAGAATCAGAATTCCGAAGAGTCCCACGAGGCCGACTCCCAGAACGCCAGGAGTTGGCGACGCCGTCTTGAGGACCAGTGTGGCGACCGCGATGCCAACGAGTCCCGCGGCCAGAGGCAGCGCTGCCTGTCCGCCAGTGGCATATCCCGACAGCATCAGCGCCAGTCCGGCGGCTATGCAGACACCTGCCAGCGCGAACGACACGGAGACACCCGGTGACCGCTGGACGAGTCGGTCGAGCACCCACCAGACGGCCAGGAGTGCTCCGGCAGCTATCACCAGAGCGATGCGAATCTGCCCAATCGTCCAGTCGCTTGCCGAACCGTCCAGATAACTCGAACTGTGGAGCAGTACGCGACCGGCGCTGGCCGCGAGACCTCCCCGCAATGTCCAGATCGCCCAACGGGGCACTTGCGGAAACCGGCCAATCAACTCGACGACGAATGCAGCAGGTAGAATCACGAACAGCAGCCGATCGAGCCCGTCGCGGGGGGGCCAATGGGGAGAAAGATTGAGCAGCCGCGTGCCGACGAATATCGCCACCGCCAGACCGAGAAGCCAGACAACGCCGCTCCGGACCGTTCCGGCCGGCCGACTCCACAAAAGTCCGGCGGCAACAAGCAGTGCGCTCGCCGCTCCGGCGGCGATCATCGCTTTTGCAAACAAGACCGGATCGGGCATATGTCACCCTTTAGAACCGGTAATCCGCCTGCAACGTGATAAATGGGCCGCTGCCCACATTCACGCGGTTCGTGCCTCCCAGGCTGAACGAAAATCCGTTGTTCGAAACGAAATAGCGGTCGAACGCGTAGCCGGCTGCCACTTCGACCGCAAAGTGCTTCGCCAGCCACCATTGCCAGCCCGCCAGAATTTTCTTCTCGTAGTAGAAGAACCGGTCATCAGAACTCTGGTGACTGTCGGAGAGAAAGTAGTTTTCGTTCGTCCAGTCGAAGCCGGCGTAGACTTGCCAGTCGTTCGTGGGCTGGTAACTGGCCCGCACGTGGACCGTTGTCAGGAACATGTACAGCATTTGGAGCTGCACGTATTCGGTCGGACGATAATTGATGCAGTTGTAGGGAAACCCGACGATCGACTGAAAATAATCATTCGGGTTGTACAGATACGCGACGCCCGGCAGCGGGATGCCATACAACACCTGGCTGTTCGTCGAAGCCTGCAGACCCAGAATCCAGGCGTTCCGATCTCCATCGGGAATAATGAGCAGTCCGGTGCCGGCCGCCGAGTCGTTGCTCTTCGACGCAAACGGTTTGTCGCTGGCCGATCCCCCTTCGACCAGCATCGCCCCGACGATGCCGTTGTCGAACGTGTGGAAGTAATTCGCACCGACCCAGATATTCCAGAGCTGGCTGGGAAATGCCGTTTTGCTGGTTGGCAGAATGGCCGATGTCTGGATGCTCATGTTCTGGACATGCGACGACAGGACGAGCGTGTCGTCACCGTCCGACCAGACCGGAGCGGCGAATTGAAAGAACTCGCGGACCATTCCCATGTTCGTGGGCTGATTGGCGACCGGCTCAGTGGCATAAAGGGTCGCTCCGGCGTGCGGATTGGTTTGCATCAGATTCCCAATAACGCCAGTCAGTCCGCGAACTCCGCGCAAACCGGGTAGTCTGGGAAATGCCCCCCAATTCGCGGGAGACGAGTTGGGATCGTCATCGGCAGTCGGAGGAACCTGCAGATTGTCGACGCAGGCGTCGTACTTGTCGTCAAACCCGAAGGACGGATCGTCGGCGTAACCCGTTTGCATGCAATGCGATACGCATCGCAAGCCGCAACAGTCATCGGCGTTCGTCGTGGCGCCGGCGGTGAATACCGCCAGCAGCGCCAGCGCGCAGCCCAGCCGCATGCTTAAGTCCTTGATTTGAGAGGATCGGAGTGCAGGACTATTCCCACATGGAAGCCACATTTGTCAATACCGGGGAGAGGTGCACAGAGGAGTCAGTTTCGCGAAATCAGCAGCCCATTGACCTAAGGTTGCGGTTCAGACCTTCCGCCCGTAACGCGGCGAACGACGTAGAAGAAGACTGGCGTCAGGAAGATGCCGAACAGCGTCACCCCCAGCATGCCGGCAAAGACAGCGGTCCCCAGCGTGCGGCGCATTTCGGCTCCTGCCCCCTCGCCGATGACGAGCGGAACGACGCCGAGAATGAACGCGAACGAAGTCATCACGATCGGCCGGAGTCGAAGCTGACACGCTTCGAGCGTCGCTTGCGTGAGGTCGATTCCCGCATCACTGCGGGCCTTGGCAAATTCGACGATCAGGATGGCATTCTTGCAGGCCAGCCCCACGAGGACCACGAACCCCACCTGAGTGAAGACGTTCACGTCGAGGTGCGCAAACAGGACACCGGCGATTGAACAGAGCAAACACATCGGGACGACCAGAATCACCGCCAGGGGGAGCGACCAGCTTTCGTACTGCGCCGCCAGCACCAGGAAGACGAGGACGACCGCCAGCAGAAAAACCAGCATGGCGGTGTTTCCCGTCTGAAGTTGCAGCAGGGCCAGCTCTGTCCATTCGTAGCGCATGGAGCGGACGAGCCCCTGCCGGGTCAGTTTTTCGGTCTCTTCGATCGCCTGCCCCGAGCTGATGCCGGGCGCCGGGCTCACGTTGATACCCGCCGACGGATACATGTTGTAGCGCATCACCAGCACCGGACCACTGCGATCCTCGACGTTGGCCAGCGATCCGAGCGGCACCATCTTGCCGGTCTCGCTGCGAATCCGCAGTTGCCGCAAATCTTCGATCTGGCGCCGGTAATCAGAGGCCGCCTGCACATTCACCTGCCAGGTGCGCCCGAAGCGGTTGAAGTCGTTGACGTACAGCGAGCCCAGATTGACCTGCAGCACGTTGAACAGTTCGGTGAGCGAAACGCCCATCGACTTGGCCTGCGTGCGATTGATGTTCAGGAACAGCCAGGGAGTGTTGGCGCGGAAGCTGGTAAACAAACCCTGCAGATCCCGGGACTTCTTGCCGGCCGCGACGATCCCGTCCGACACTCCCTGCAGCGATTTGATGCCGGTATCCCCCCGATCCTCGACGATGATCTTGAATCCGCCGGCCGTTCCCAGCCCGTCCAGAGGGGGCGCGCCGAAGACGTTGATCAGCCCTTCCTGAATTTCATGCTGCAACTCGCGCTCGAGTCGGGCGGCGATCGCGTCGGCCGTCAGATCGTGCGCCGTCCGCAGGGGAAATTCGTTCAGCATTACATACATCGCACCGAAATTGGGGGCGTTGGCGTTGAGGAGCAGCGACTGACCGGCGACAGCGACCGTGTGCTTCACTCCCGGCGTGCCGTGCGCGATTTCTTCGATCCGGGACATCACCTGGCTGGTTCGCTGGACTGACGCCGAGTCGGGCAACTGGACGTTGACCAGGAGGTATCCCTTGTCCTGCGCGGGGATAAACCCTTTAGGCGCCCGATCAAAGCCATACCAGGTCAGCACCAATAGGCCGGCATAGAGCACGATTACGGCCGGGCTGACTCGCAGCAGCCCACCGACCGATCTCGTATAACCTGCCGTCACCCGATTGAATCCGGCATTGAATGTCTGAAAGAGAATCGACAGCAGGCGGTTGAGGGGGCGGCTCAGGATCAACCCTGCCAGAGCCCCAATCAGCGCCGCGATCGCCGAAGCGGTCCATTCGGGGGCTCCCTGGAGCAGATTCGGCTGTCCGTGAACGATGGGCTCAAGCGCCAGCTCGATCCACGGGGTGAGGAACTCCCAGCCCAGCCACCCGCCGGCCAGGGGAAAGGCCAGTTGCGGCAGCGGCGGGGCCGTTCCCTTATCGCGCGGTCTCAGAAGGAGGGCCGTCATCGCCGGGCTCAGCGTCAGCGAATTGAACGTCGAGATGATCGTCGAAACAGCGATTGTGAGGGCAAATTGCCGGAAGAACTGCCCGGTGATGCCGGTGATGAAGGCGCACGGCACGAACACGGCGCTCAGGACGAGGCCGATGGCAATCACCGGCCCCGAGACTTCCGACATGGCCTGCAAAGTCGCCATCCGCGGCTCCATGCCGTGTTCGATATGATGCTCGACCGCTTCGACGACCACGATCGCATCGTCGACAACGATCCCGATCGCCAGCACCAGTCCGAACAGTGTCAGGTTATTGAGACTGAAGCCCAGCATGGCCATGACGGCGAACGTGCCGATGATCGCCACCGGCACGGCAATCAGCGGGATGATCGCCGAGCGCCAGTTCTGGAGGAACAGCAGCACGACGACGGCGACGAGGATGACCGCATCGCGCAGGGTCTTGAAGACCTCACTGATCGACTGATCGATGAAGGGGGTCGTATCGTACACAATGTCGTAGTCAACGCCGTCGGGAAAACGGCCCTTGAGTTCTTCCATCCGCTTACGGACGCGGCTGGCCACCTCGAGTGCGTTGGACCCGGGAAGCTGATAGACCGAGAGCGCGACCGATGGTCGACCATTCAGGGTGCAGGTCTGGTCGTACGCCTGGGCCCCCAGTTCGATTTCGGCGACGTCGACCAGCCGGACGATGCGGCCCTGGGCGTCGGTCTTGAGAATCATCTCCGAGAACTGCTCGACGTCGGTGAGGCGTCCCATCGTGCTCATGGTGATCTGGAACGACTGGCCGGCATCGATCGGAGGCTGGCCGAGCTGGCCCGCTGCCACCTGCGTATTCTGTTGCTGAATGGCCGTGATGACGTCAGAGGCCGTCAGGCTGCGGGAGGCCATTCGTTCGGGATCGAGCCACAGTCGCATGCTGTAGTCGCGCTGCCCGAGATACGTAATGTCTCCCACACCGTTGAGCCGCGCCAGTTCGTCCTTGAGCTGAATCGTCGCATAGTTGCTGAGATACAGATTGTCGCGGCTGTTATCGGGGGAATACAGATTGACGATCATCAGCACGCTGGGGGACTTTTTCTTGACGGTCACTCCCCGGCGCCTGACCAGATCGGGGAGAATCGGCTGCGCCAGTGAGACGCGGTTCTGAACCAGCACCTGGGCCATGTTGAGGTCGACGCCGTTCTGGAACGTGACCGTCAGCGAATACGTGCCGTCGTTGGTGCATTGAGAAGACATGTACAGCATGTTTTCCACCCCGTTCACCTGCTGCTCGATGGGAGCTGCGACCGTGTCGGCGACGACCTGCGCATTGGCGCCGGGATAGAACGCCGACACCTCGACCGTCGGTGGCGTGATTTCTGGATATTGCGCAACGGGGAGCGACTTCAGCGCAAGCACGCCAGCCAGGGTGACGATGATCGACAGCACCGAGGCGAAGATGGGACGGTTGATGAAGAAGCTGGAAAACATATGAAAGAATTCGGAGTGTGGAATTCGGAATTCGGAATGTGGGGATTACTTCGTATCCGGGTTGTGCGGTGTTGCGGCGGTTGTCTCTGCCGGATTCGTGACTTCCTTGCGATCCTTCTTAAGGCGGTTGACGGCGGCGCGCAGAGGCCGCCAGACGAAGCCCAGGCGCAGGGCGTCGAGGACCAGGCCACCGGCGCGGCGGACGGCGAATGACGCAAACAGCCGCGATTCGCCGAGCCAGTCGATCGTGGAAAAGAACACCGGAGTCAGGATGACGCCGAACAGCGTCACCCCCAGCATGCCGCTGAAGACGGCCGTCCCCAGCGTCCGTCGCATTTCGGCCCCCGCGCCGTGCGACACAACGAGCGGGAGTACTCCCAGGATGAATGCAAATGACGTCATCACGATCGGTCGCAATCTGAGGGTGCAGGCTTCGAGGATGGCCTGCCGCCGCGATTTTCCGTTAGTCCGCTGCTGCCGCGCAAATTCAACGATCAGAATCGCGTTTTTGCTTGCCAGACCCACCAGCACGACCACGCCGACCTGCGTGAAGATATTCATGTCCATCTTGGCAATGTTGACGCCGATAATCGCACTCAAAAGGCACATCGGCACGACCAGGATCACCGCCAGGGGGAGCGTCCAGCTTTCGTACTGGGCAGCCAGCACCAGGAAGACCATCACGACGGCATAAAGGAAGTTGCGCAGGGCCGTATTTCCGGCGACCTGTTCGAGATACGACATGTCGGTCCATTCGTAAGCAAACGACTGCGGCAGTTCGCGCCGGGCGACAGCCTGCAGGGCCTCGATCGCCTGCCCCGAACTCATGCTGGGGGCCGAAATCCCGTTGATGGACGCCGCCGGGTACATGTTGTACCGCCCCAGGATCAGCGGGCCGTTCACTTCGCGCTGGGTGGCGAGCGAACCGATCGGCACCATGGCCCCGCGGCTGTTGCGGACGCGGAGTTGCGCCAGGTCTTCGGGCTTCCGGCGAAATCCCGGCTCGGCCTGCACGACGACCTGCCACGTCCGCCCGAACAGGTTGAAATCGTTGATATATTGCGATCCCTCGTAGATCCCCAGCGTGTCGGCGAATTCCTTGAGACTCACACCCCGCATCATGCAGGCTCCGGGATCGGGGGCAATGTGCAATTGCGGCACGTTGGCCCGGAAGACCGAAAACAGCGCCACGATCCCTGGAGTCTTCATTCCGTTCTGAATCATGTTGTCGACCTGCGCCTGCAGGGCAACAGGACCGGAATCCCCCCGGTCTTCGATCATGATGGCAAATCCGCCGGCACGGCCGACGCCGCGAACGGGAGGCGGGCCGAACACTGCGACCTGCGCCTCCTGAATTTCGGCGCCGAAGCGGGCCCGCAATTTATTCGCGATCGAGTCGCTCGAGCGATCGAGATCGCGGCGCTCGGAATAGTCCTTGAGGCCGATGAACAGCGAGCCGAAGTTCGAGCCGGCGGCCCCCAGGACGAACGACTGGCCGCCGATGCCCGCCACGTGCCGAACCCCCGGAATCGAGAGCCCGATCTTTTCGATCTTGCGCATGACCCGGTCGGTTCGTTCGAGCGAGGCCGAATCGGGAAGCTGCACGTTCACCATCAGGTATCCCATGTCCTGTGCCGGAATGAACCCGCGCGGAACGCGCTCGAATTCGTGCCAAGTGAGCGCCACGAGGCCGCCATAGACGACGAGAACGACAATGCTGACCCGCAGCAGGCCCCCCACCAGTCGCACGTAGCCGTGCGTGGTCGCCACGAAGACAGTGTTGAACCCGCGAAAGAAAACTCCCAGCAGGCGATTAGCCGTCGTTGCGACGAACCAGCCCAGGCCTGCGGCTCCCAGGGCCACGACCGCAGGCCAGATCCAATTCGCGCCCGGCAGCGCGCTGAGGCGGGCTGCGACCCACGGTCCGCCGAATGTCCAGCCCAGCCAGCCGGCCGCCAGCGGAAACGCCAGCCGGGGCAGGGGCGCGGCGTTTTCGGACCGAGGTTTTAGCAGCAGGGCCGTCAGGGCCGGGCTCAAAGTCAGCGAATTGAATGTGGAGATCGCCGTCGACACGGCAATCGTCAAGGCGAATTGCCGGAAAAACTGACCGGTAATGCCGCTGATGAAGGCGCATGGGACGAACACGGCACTCAGGACCAACCCCACGGCAATTACCGGTCCCGAGACCTGCTGCATCGCGGCAATCGTCGCGGCGCGCGGCGAGAGCCCGTGCTCGATATGATGCTCGACCGCCTCGACGACGACGATGGCATCATCGACGACGATCCCGATCGCCAGCACCAGGCCGAACAGCGTCAGGTTGTTGAGGCTGAAGCCGATCGCCGCCATGGCGGCAAACGTCCCCACGATGGCGACTGGCACCGCCACGAGGGGAATGATCGCCGAGCGCCAGTTCTGGAGAAAGAGGAGCACGACGACAGCCACCAGCACCACGGCGTCGCCGAGCGTCTTGACAACTTCGTGAATCGACTCGCGCGTGTAGGGAGTCGTATCGAACCCGATGTCATACGCGACGCCGTCCGGGAACGACGCCTTGAGATCTTCCATCTTGTGCAGGACCCGTTCGCGCAGATCGAGCGCGTTGGCGTCGGGCGCCTGGAAGATCGCCAGAAACACCGTGTCGTTCCCGTCGAGCCGGACTCGAATATCCTGATTCTTGGCCCCCAGTTCGATGCGTGCGATGTCCTTCAGGCGAACGAGGCCCCCGCCCGCACCCCGCTTGACGACGATGTTTTCAAACTGCTCGACGTCGGTGAGGCGCCCCAGCGTGCTCAACGTAATCTGCGAAAGTTGTTCGTTGTGGATCGGCTCCTGGCCGATGGCGCCGGTGGCCACCTGCGTGTTCTGCTCGCGGACGGCGCGAACGACGTCGCTGGCCGAAAGTCCGCGGCTGGCGAGTTTGGACGGATCGACCCAGATCCGCATGCTGTAGTCGCGCTGCCCGAAGAGGAAGACGTCTCCCACGCCGGGAACGCGGGCCAATTCGTCTTTCACCTGCATCAAGGCGAAGTTACTCAAGAAGAGCTGATCGTAACGGCCGTCGGGGGAGCCGATCGCCAGCCCCATCAGGATGTCGGGAGAGCGCTTGAGCGTGGTGACGCCGGTGGCGCGAATCACCTCCGGCAAGGAGGGGACGGCCAGGTTGACGCGATTCTGCACCAGCACCTGGGCCATGTTGATGTTGATTCCCGGCTGGAACGTGACCGTCAGGTTGTAACTGCCGTCGTTCGCGCAATTCGACGACATGTACATGATCCCTTCGACGCCGTTCACCTGTTGCTCGATCGGCGCCGCGACGGAATCGGCCACTTCCCGGGCGCTCGCGCCGGGATAGTTACACGTCACCTGCACCGTCGGCGGAGTGATCTGCGGGAACTGCGCCAAGGGGAGCGTGAAAACCGAGATTGCCCCGGCCAGTGTGATCACCAGCGAGCACACAGAGGCGAAAATCGGCCGGTCGATGAAGAATCGCGAGATCATGGGGCAGTTACGGCGGACTTCTTCAACGGGTTATCGAGCAATGCACAGGATCATTTCTCAGCTTCTGTCCGCAATGCAATGCACCAAGCAATTGGTCACAACAGCCCCGGAGGGGCGAAATATTTTAGCCTGCGGCGTGAGCCGCAGGTCGTCGTCTCAAGTCGACCCAAGCTCCGGAGGAGCGACATCGTGCAACAGACTATGCCGCCGCATCCGCGGCTAGCGTAATGAGATCTCTGCCGATTTGCGGGAGCCCGACCAGCGTATTTGATCCGAATTACATTTGCTCTGTCCTTCGCCCTCGCCCGCTCCCGGGGGAGAGGGAAAATACTGGGTGGTCTTTCGTTCGGTCCTAATTCTCGTGCTTCGCCTTTTTCTCTTTCGGCTCCTGGCTGCCGACTTCCTGTCCGGCCACCTTGCCCACTTGGGGCATCGGGATCACCTCGGGCTTCACTTCAATCCCTGGCCGCACGCGCTGCAGGCCGTTGACGACAATCTGCTCGCCAGTTTCGAGGCCGTCGCTGATCACGCGCAGCCCGTCGTGCAGCCGCCCGACTTTGACACGGCGGTACTCGGCCTTGCCCGCCTTGTCGATCACGTACAGGTACTTCTGCCCCTGGTCAGTCCCCAGTGCTTCTTCGGTCACGAGAATCGCCGAATGGGCGATACCGATCGGCAGTCTGACCCGCACGAACAGCCCGGGTGAGAGGGACAGATCTTCGTTGTCGATTTTCCCTCGCAACCGCCAGGTTCCAGTGTCGGCGTCGACGCGGTTCTCGGCAAAGTTGATTTTCCCCTGGCGCGGGAAGCCCGTTTCGTCAGCCAGGCCCAGGAAGACCGGGAGTCCGGAATCGAGCGACCACTCCACCTTTCGTTCACGAATCAGCCGCTTCAGTTGCAGCAGCGTTCGCTCGTCGAGATCAAAGTAGACGTAGATCGGATTGAGCGACACGATCGTGGTCACGGTCGTTTCATCGGCCTTGACCAGGTTGCCCGGGTCGATCGAACGGCGGC
>Ga0137463_1000092_pt1 | contig 37776 bp, 24 predicted proteins | sample EasRivERMGT800_2_FD_102333 | JGI IMG/M metagenome (GOLD analysis project Ga0137463, IMG submission 102333) | Soil microbial communities from meander-bound floodplain in the East River, Colorado, USA - East River MetaG ERMGT800_2 | ecosystem: Environmental > Terrestrial > Soil > Floodplain ...
GAGAGCATCGAATCGGTCAGACGCGCTTCGCCGAATTTTAATCCCTCGCGTGCGCCCGGAATGAGATACGGCGCGCGAGACATATTTTCCATTCCGCCGGCGACGACAATCCTCGCGTCGCCCAGCCGGATCGCCTGTGCGGCCAGCATCACCGCCTGAAGTCCCGAGCCGCAGACCTTGTTGATCGTGTAGGCCGACACCGTGGGAGGCAATCCGGCTTTGAGCGCCGCCTGCCGGGCTGGAGCCTGTCCCGCGCCAGCCGAGAGGACCATTCCCAGAATCACTTCGTCGACGTCGCGGAGATGCAAGCCGGCTTTGTGAAGCGTTGCCCGGATGGCGATCGAAGCCAGCTCGGGTGCCGGCGTATTTCGGAAGGCTCCGAGGAACTTTCCAATCGGGGTCCGGGCCCCGGCGAGCAGATAGGCGTCGGTCATGGCTTGTCCTCCCGGCTGCGACGCTGTGAATCCAGTAAGTGCGGGAATCGCGTAAGTGCTGGCCGGTTAAGCATATCAAACGTTCCGCCAGCGGTCTTGTCAGCCTTCGGCCGCCAGCGACCCTGACTTGCGACGGTCATCCCACCGGGGAGGACTGCTCGGCAACGGCGATTTGCTGATGAAGATGGGTAAGATTTGCCGATTTTAAGGATTGTAGCGAAGGGTTCGCTCCCGCGCTGACCGTCCATAAATCGATCTTAAATCCATGCTGCGTGACTGCTTAATCAGACTGACAGTCCGCTTGCTTCTGCTGGCGGCGATTCTGCCGGGCGGCAGCCTGTTGGACTGCGCGCAGGCCTTTGAGCAGCACACGAATAGCTGGAAAGTCGCCCCCACGGCTGGGCCACAATACGTCGCTGTGTTCGGTGAAGTCGGCCGCCCCGGCGTGTTTGAAGTCAATGGTTCGGTCCCCCCTTTGTCGGAACTGCTGACGATGTCTCGGGGCACAACCGCCAGGGCATCAGGAAGCATTCGGATCTTTCGCGGCGGTCGAACGTTTCAGTTCTTTCTGTCGCCTAAACTCAAATTGGGACTCCTGGCGAATGACCTCGTGATCGTCGATTCAAAGCACCTGGTCGACGGCCGACGGCGGAATGCCTCCTCGGCCGACTTCCAGCCCGCGGTGGGATCGACTGGAAGCACACCGACAGTGCCCCCTCACGAAATCGTCCAGCTTGGACTCGTGAATCTGATCTCGCGTCCCGTTGTTCTCGACATTCCGGCCTCTGATGCGAACGTGGCCAAGGTCCTTGCGTTGCTGCATCAGCCGATCCGTGCGAAGAGTGAAGTCACTGTCTTCAAGCCCGGTTCGGGAGTTCAGAGCGTCACCGTCGAGGAGGCATCAACGGCCGAACTCATTTCCGGCACCGTGCTCGTGTTTGATCCCCAGACGGTCAACCCGTCGGTACTGCCTGCTTTACCGGCGACAGTCAGCTCAGATGCCGACTCGCTACTGACGCCTGCCGACTCCCAACTCAATTCGGCGATTTCGCCCGTGGCGACTCCGGGACTCGTTCCGGTACATCCCGATCAGATTGCCGCCATCGCGCAAGGCGTCGACGATGTGGCCGGGGGCAGGACTCCGCCTCCCGCGATGGCCGCGAAGCCTGCTGCGACACCCGCGGTTCCCGGAATTTTCTCCATCAGTTCGATCAACGAACCACAGCAGGCGACGCACCTGATTGAGAATTCTGTCCCGTCGCCAGCAGGCGTCGAACTGTCGCAAAAGCCCGACGCGACGCAGCAATCTGCCGCATCGGCCGCTGGAACCAGATCGGTCGCCAGCCATCTCGGGACCGGCCTGGGAATTCTCGCCGGGGCGCTGGTTTTTGGCCTCACGGTTCTGGTGGCCCGGCGGTTCCGAAAGTCGATTCGACCTGTGGAGCAGACGACTGTGCCGACACGGTCCGATTCCGCCGACGCGGTGGACGTACTCGCTGGTCTCATCGCGGGGGTCTTTCCGATCGTCGAAGAACCATTGAAGCTACCGTCAGGAATCGAGGTCTTCGGCAGGGTGCGTCTCGAGCCGCCGTATCGCATTGACGTCGCACACGCACTGGTCGGACCGCACTTCGCGCCACAACCTGTGCGTCCGCCGGCTTCAGCGACGGAGGAATCGGCGGACTCCGATGAACCGGTAACCGACCAGCCGGCCGGTCGCCGAACGCGAATCGATCGGGCACACCCGCGAAGCGGCACAGGCATTCTCGATCGGGCACTTGCGTCGTTTGAAGGAGGCCAGCCGTGACGATTGCACTCGACCCCGGTGTCTTCGAACTGCGTTCTCTCAGGAAGCAGGGAGCCAGGCTGATCGCCCGGCGGTGTCGTACCGTCGCGTCAATCATGTCTGACAACCCGGCGCGGCGTCGCTGGCTGGAGTCGGCCGGTGTGGCGCACCTGGTCGCAGAGGATCATCTCGTCCTTCCGGGAGACGCCGGAGTTGAAGCCGGGAATGTCGCCGCGGCAATTCCGCGGCAACTGTTTCCTGGCGGTGAATTGCCCGAATCTGATCCGGTTGCCCGCCAGACAATCGCCTTGTTGATCGACGGATTGCTTCCCTGGTCGACACGCGCGCGGGAGATCTGCTGCTTCACTCATCCCCATCACGGTTCGACCGGGAGTTCCTCCGAGCCGAAGCTCGACGAACGCCTGGAGTTCATCAGGCGGCTCATTCGCCTGCGCGGATATGAACCGATTTCCGTCAATTCACCGACAGCCCTGGTGCTGGCCGGACTGGCAGCCAGCGGCTTTACGGGTGTGGGTCTGACGCTGGGGGCGTCGGGTTGTGAAGTGGCCGTGGTCCACCGCGGCAACGAAATCGTGAGTGACCGACTGGAGCGCGGCGGCTTGTGGATCGACGAGCACGTTGCCCGAGTCCAGCAATTAGTCCGGCAGGATTGCGAAGGATTCGACGTGCTCGATCTCGAAGCGGCCCGCCGGAAGAAGGAGGGCGTCGCTCTTGATGCGCCGTCCGGCGATGCCGGCGAACTGGTGTCAGAGCTGTATCGCAGCCTGCTGGGCGACCTGGTCGGTCTGTTGGGCGACGCGCTCATTTCACACCCACAGATCAGCCTCCTGCCGCAACCGCTGCCGATCATCTGTTGCGGTGGTCCGGTAAGAATTCCGGGATTTCTCGCGGAATTGCGGCGGGCATTGGAAAGGCGGCAAATCCCGGTGCGGTTGGCCGAGGTCAGTCTGGCGGGCGAAACGGATTACACTGTCGCCCGCGGCTGTCTGATCCGTGCAGAGATCGAGCAGGCTGCTCCGTCGAATGCGCGGTCTGGGGGTATCCGCACTCCCCATTCAGCTCTGGCTCCGCGTTGATTTCAAGACCGCGCGAGTCGATTAGCTATCTGATCGACGCCATGAAGCGCAGGAACTCGGCTTCCAGAACCGGCAGGTCGCTGGAAACGGCCTTTTTGAAATCGGCGAGGCGCTGGTCTGGGGAATAGGCGCCGAGCGGATCACGTGCGGCGATCAGCCGCAGATACTCGGCATAAGCGCGAGATCGCGTTTCGACCAGGAAGAACGAGAAGGCCCAGGCCTCGCTGTATGCATCCAGAGCCGAGGATTGAAACAACTCATCTCCCATCAGAAATGATTCGATTGACTTCGGCTTGCGCCGCGACTTGCTGTAGTCGGTGAACCACACATACCGCTCCCGGTTGATCCGGGTTTTGACGTTTGCGCTCCCCGGATTGCGGATTCCCGGCGACTCGAACACAGTGGCGAGCCCTTCGACAATCCATTTTGGGCTCGGGCCGATCCGGGAATGCAGGCCCGTGTTGAAGGCCGCCTGGTGGGTTGCCTCGTGAATGAGCGTGTCTTTGAGCGAGCCTTCAAACGCGCCGTACAGATCGCCGTCGAGAGGCAACCGGTCGAGCAGAGATTCGCCCTCCGTGCGTCGTGCATGCTGGTCGGCATCGGTGGACTCGTACAGCGCGACCCGGTTGGAGGTCGTCAGGTAATAGCCGCGCAGGTTCCTGGATGAGGTCACCTTCTCGTTCCGCGCGTAATTTGCGAACGATTCGTAATCGGGAAACACCAGCGCTACGAGCGGGAATTCCGGCTCGGTCACCGTGAAGCCACGAACTGAAAAATACATCTGAAACGTCCGATACAGCTCCTCGAAGGTCTCGGCATAGACGCGGGCCTTCTGATCTCCCCGGGCGCAGACCGCGTAATGGCGGGTACCAACCACATCGAACTCTTTCCCGAATTCTCGCCGCAGACTGTCTCGCAGGACCGAGCTGGAAGCGCCGGCGAATTGCGGAGAAATCTGGCGGAACTTGCGAATGCCGTCCGCAGGAAGTGCACGCATTCGGCCGTCCTGTGCCAGCAGCCAGAACAGTCGCTCGTCGTGGGCGACGACCTTGCCTTGCAGCGTCTCCTGGCCTGTCTGCACTTCGATCAGCGCCGGCGGAGCCGCCTGTAAGCGCGAAGTCAGAGCGACAATCAGAATGAAGCCGATACTCGTCCGAAAGCTGATCATGTTTGATCTTCCGCGTCGAAGGAACGCCGAGCCTGCCAGGATCCCAATTGAAATATAGGTCGAAAAGCCCGTACACTGGCTGATTGGAAGAATTCGTCGGGCGCATCTCTCCCGGAGTGCTGATGCCAAACCTGTGGCGCTTAGCGATGCTGGCGGCGTTGGCCGTGCCGGTGGTGCTCGTCCTGCACGACGTGCCGATTCTGGCGATTGAGCCGTCGGATGCATCGGCCCCGCTCGCTGCGGAAGTACGGGGACTGCTCGCAGGTCTCGCCAGCGAAACTCGTACTGTGCGGATGGCCGCTGAAAAGCGGCTGATCGAACTGGGAGCCCCTGCGCTTCCCCTTCTGCCCGCGCCGGACCTGCTGCCATCGGTCTCGGTGCGGGAAGCGGTTCGCAGGATCCGACGTGAGATTGAGCAGACGCAGGCCCGCGAGTCGGTGCTGGCTTCGCGGGTGACGCTTGTGGGGGGGGCCGCTCTTGTTGAAATTCTCGCCGACATCACGAAGCAGACGGGCAATCGGCTCGATGGCGAAAGCCTGAACGACGATCTGTTACGCCAGCCGGTCAAGTTGACTTGCTCCGCGACGCCGTTCTGGCGGGCGCTCGATGATCTTGTCGGGCAGCTTGGGCTGCGCTATGAATACGATGCCGCAGCGCGCGGATTAAAACTGCTGCCGGCGACTGCGAATCGCCGGGACGCTGCCGCAGTTGCGGCATACGCCGGCGCTTTTCGAATCGAAGCGCCCCCGGCCGAGCGGGTTCAACGGATGGCTGCCATTCGCGGTGGCGGGCTCGTGAGGCGCGATCTGGTCCGCGTCACGCTGAACGTCACTGCTGAACCGCGGCTGAGACCGTTGTTCCTGCAATTTGCCGCGGGCGACGTCACGGTCCGTTCACAGAATAAGGCTGATCTTCCCCCCTTCACACCCGAGGCGAGCTACGATCTGGCGCTCGGCGAAGGAGCCGGGCCGTCGCGAATTCAGCTCGACTATCTGATTCCGGAAGCGACGGATGTCGCCACGATCGCCGTCGCGGGCAAGTTACAATGCACGACGGCTGCCGGAAATGATCTGATTCGCTTCGCCGAAGTGAACAAGTTGAACAACTTGCGCGAAGTGAACATCGCCCGCCGTCGCGGAGGCGTGACAGTGACTTTGACCAGAGCGCAAATTGCGGCGCTCACCCCGGGAAAGAACGAACTGCGGGTTCAGACTGTCGTCAATTACGACGCCGGTGGCCCTGCGTTCGAGTCTCATCGCACGTGGATTCTGCATAACGAGGTTTATCTGGAGGATTCAGCAGGCAAGCGGGTTCGGCTCAATGGCGGCAGTCAAACGGCACAGCAGGGAGACGGCGGCGTCGCGATCGAATACCGATTCGTCAATCTGCCTGATCCGCTGCCCGAGTATTCGTTCATTTACGTTGCGCCCACGATGATCATTGATGTTCCAATCGAGTTTGAAATACAATCGCTTCCAGTCAAAGCGAGGCCATAACGAGCCGAGTCGATTCCACCCCGCAGCTCGCGATTCGAGGAGACTTAAGATGAACGCCCGAGAAGCCATCCGCTTGAACATCGACTGCGCCAATGGGATCTGTCAGGGATACCTGGCGGACCTGACCGACGCCGAACTGCTCGTGCGCCCCGTCCCCGGAGCAAATCATATTGCGTGGCAGTTGGGCCACCTGCTGACCTCGGAGCGCAATATGGTCGAAGAAGTCTGCCCCGGTTCAATGCCGGCGCTTCCTGCCGGTTTCGCCGAAAAATACACCACGGAAACGGCAGCACTCGATGCGCCGTCTGCTTTTCATTCGAAATCGGTCTATATGGATTTATTCGAACGAATGCGATCCGCAACGGCCATAGCTCTCGAAAAGCTGACCGATGCCGACCTCGACAAGCCGGCTCCCGAGAAAATGCGCGACTACGTGAAGTCGGTTGGCGATCTATTCAGCCTGCAGGGGACGCACTGGGTGATGCATGCCGGGCAATGGGCCGTGGTGCGACGCAAACTTGGACGCAAGCCCTTGTACTAACTTCGTCGCCGACGCGGCCCAGTCTCTTTCGTCTTCGCTTCGGTCAGAAAATAGATTGAGCAGGGATCTGCTTCGCGGCAGTGCTTCTTCCATGCCGGGCCGGGTCGTTCCGTGAATCCTCCTTCCAGCACCGGATCGACTGCACAGCTGCACCGCAGCCTGGGAGTCTGGCAGGCGACGGCTCTGAACATCGCGAACATGGTGGGGATCGGGCCGTTTATTACGATCCCTCTGTTCCTCAGCGCGATGGGAGGCCCGCAGGCCCTTGTCGCGTGGGTGATTGCCGCGCTGCTAGTGCTGTGCGATGGGCTGGTCTGGAGTGAGCTGGGTGCTGCTTTGCCGGGGAGCGGCGGATCGTACCACTTTCTTTCCGAGATTTTCGGGCGCTCGCGCTTCGGGCGGATTGTACCCTTTCTGTTTATCTGGCAGTTTCTGGTGAGTGGCACGCTCGAACTGGCCTCCGGATACATCGGGGCCGTCGGGTATCTGGCCTACCCATTCCCGGATTTGAAGCAGACGCTCGCCGGCTGGGGAATTCCTGGAGAAGAGCGTACGCTGGCGGCCGCCGCGGCGATTGTCGTCACGCTGATTCTGTGTCGCGGTATCCGCTCGCTCGGCTGGCTGGGAATCGGGATGTGCCTGGGGACACTGGCGACCGTCCTGACGGTGATTGTCGCCGGGTGTTTGCATTTTGATTCGAAGCTCATCGTCTTTCCCGAGCACGCCTTGGACTTCAGGGAAGACCCCGGCCGGCTCGCCGGGCTGGGAGCGGCCATGACGATCGCCATCTACGATTACTTCGGCTACTACAATATCTGCCACCTCGGAGACGAGGTCGTCAACCCGGCGCGAACGATTCCGCGAGCCGTCATGATCTCGATTGTCGTTGTCGCGATCGTCTATCTGACGATGAACGTGGCGATCATCGGCGTCGTCCCCTGGCAGCAGGCGATGAAATCGGAATCCATCGCGTCGGACTTCATGGAGAACCTGTTCGGTCGCCGGGTGGCTGAGTGGTTCACTGTGCTGATCCTGTGGACCGCCGGGGCCTCCGTTTTCGCAATGACCCTGGGTTACTCGCGGATTGCGTACGCGGCGGCCAGAAACGGCGGATTCTTTCGAGCGTTTGCGATCGTGCATCCGGTGCATCGGTACCCGATCGTGTCGCTGGCGTCACTGGGGCTGCTCACCGCCGGTTTCTGCTATTTCCCACTTCAGGATGTGATCGACGCGGCGGTCATTGTGCGAATACTCGTGCAGTTCATCGGGCAGATCGTCGGATTGCATCTGCTGCGGAAGTCGCGGCGAGATGTTCCACTGCCATTCCGCATGCGGCTCTACCCACTTCCCAGTCTCCTGGCCCTGGCGGGCTGGTGCTTTCTGCTGGGGACGGCAAAATGGCAGACGGTCAGGATCGCGCTCTGCGTCCTGGGATCGGGTTGTCTGGCGTACGGCGCCTGGCAATATTTTCAGCCACGACCACCGGCAGAAGATCCTGCATTCCCGGAGAGTGCTGGTGGAGCGCAAGCTGGTTGAGTTCGCGGTGGATCGGTGATCGGAAGCTTTTGAATGATGCAGGGATGGCACGATCTGATCTCAGGACGCAGAAGTGGAGCGGGTGCGGCATTGGCCCGGCTGTGCCTCGCTCTGGGATCCGTTCCGTATCGAATCGCCGTCGGCATGCGAAACCTGGCATACGATGGTGGTCTGGCTGGAACGACACGCGCAACGATCCCGGTGGTCAGTCTGGGAAACCTGACGACTGGAGGAACCGGGAAAACTCCTTTCGCTGCCTATGTGGCCCGCTGGTTTCGACAACACGGGATCCGCGTCTGCTTTGTGAGTCGCGGTTACGGGGCCGGCGACAGTGGTTGCAATGACGAAGCGCTGGTGCTCGATCAACTCTGTCCTGACGTTCCGCATTTGCAGAATGCCGATCGGGTTGCCGCCGCCCGGGTCGCCGTTGAAGAACTCGACAGTCAGTTGCTGATCCTCGATGATGGGTTTCAGCACCGGCGGATTGCCCGCGATCTCGACATTGTGCTCATTGACGCTACGAATCCCTGGGGGTTCGGGCACTTGCTGCCGCGAGGGCTCCTGCGGGAGCCGGTTGCTTCCCTGCACCGCGCGGGCCTGGCAGTGATCACCCGCGTCGACCAGGTGGCGCGCGACCTGGTTGATGAAATCTACCGGGCCATCGAGAGTTCGAACCCGCGCTGTCCGATTGTTGAGGTGATTTTTCCGCCGGTACGTCTGATCAATTCGTCAGGAGCCGCGAGTGAGCTGGAAAGTCTGCACGGGCGCGAGATTGCCGCGTTTTGCGGTATTGGCAATCCGCAGGCGTTTCACGCAGGACTTGAGGGACTGGGACTCAACGTGAAGGCGTTCCGCACGTTTCCCGATCACCACCGCTATTCCCGTTGCGATATCGATGACCTGGCACGGTGGGGTGAGTCCACCGATGTCTCGGCAATTGTCACGACGCAGAAGGATCTGGTCAAAATCGGCCTGGCTTCACTGGGCGGGAAGGCGTTGTGGGCGGTCGAGATTGGAACGCAGGTTGTTGCGGGACAGGATCGGCTCGAGGATCACCTCCAGGCGATATTGGGTAAAGTGAATCGGAGCGACTGACGGTGGACAGCGGATGACAGCCGGGTGCCGGGTGGAGGAGCCGCATCGTCGCGACGGTCTCGGTGGCGGTCGCAAGATCTGCTATTCTAAACTCGCAACACAATGCTGCTGCATCTGTCAGTTGCGTCGTCGAATTCCAGGAAATGATCCCGATTTTGCGTCTCGCTCCCCGTTCCACCGTCGATGCCACCGCCGCTCGAACTGCCGACCCTTCAGAACTGGAGCTGCCACAATTGCGGTGGATGCTGCCGGCAGCATGCCATTGAGATTACCGCAGCAGAACGGCACCGGATCAACTCGCAAAACTGGATCGGTGAACCGGGCATTGCTCCGGGTCGGCCGCTGATCGTGCGGCTGGGCCTGCCTGGATCGCAGCGCTACCGGCTCGGGCACCAGGCCGACGGTGCGTGCATATTTCTCGACGAACGGGGCCTGTGCCGTATTCATGCCAAATTCGGCGAACAGGCGAAGCCCTTGGCCTGCCGGATCTATCCTTACGCTTTTCACCCGGCCGGCAAGAAAATCACCGTCAGCCTGAGATTCAGTTGCCCGTCGGTCGCGGCCAATCGAGGTAGCCCGGTGACGTCGCAGCAGCAGGAATTGAAAGCACTCGAGAGGCTGGTCGTCCCCGAAGGGGCCGAACGGATCCCGCCGCCCGAAATTTCTCCCGGGGAGAGACTCGAATGGCTGGACACGCTCAAGATCGTCGAGCAGCTCGATGAATTCCTGGCATTCGGACCCGGTGGCGTCGCTACGCGGCTCGTGCGAGCACTCAAATTCGTCGACCTGCTTTCGCAGTCGCGCTTCGAAAAGATCAGAGGTAACAGACTCGATGAGTTTCTCGAAGTCATTTCCGAGGCGGCGGCCGGAGAAGCGCCGCACGACCTGGCGACGGTTTCCGAGCCGAGCTCGACCGGGCGGATGCAGTTCCGTCTGCTCTGTGCGCAGTATGCGCGGCGTGACACGTTCAACGATCGTCAAGCGGGATGGCGCAGCCGCTGGAACCTGCTCTTGAGCGCTCTGCGATTTACCCGCGGTACGGGACTGACTCCGCAACTGCACGCCGAACTGGCCCAGGTACCGTTTTCCGACCTCGAACGACCGTTCGGTCCGAAGGAGGAAACGGCAGAGGAGATGCTGATTCGGTATTTGCGGGTGAAGATCCAGGGCCTGCATTTTTGCGGGCCTGCGTATTATAATGTGCCGCTGACCGAGGGATTTCAGAGTCTGGCGCTCGTCGTGCCGGTCGTACTCTGGCTGGCCCGCTGGCTGGCCGTCGGCCAGGGGCACACGAGCCTCGAGAACGACGACGTGGCGCGGGCGTTGAGTCTGGCCGATCACCACCACGGTTACTCGCCGGCCTTCGGCCAACGCGGCTTTCGCAGCCGGGTGCGGCTCCTGGCCCGTCTCGACGACATCGTGCGGCTGATCGCCTGGTATAATCGCTGAGTTGAAGCGTGCCAGAATTCGTGATTCCAGCCTGTGTAGTTGTTTCCAGCAAGGACCGAGCCGTGTCAAACGAACAGATCTGGGCTCCCTGGCGGTTGTCCTACATCGCCGGAGCCAAAGATCACAAACCCGAAGGCTGCTTTCTATGCCGGTACGCGGCCGACATCGCAACGGATCGAGAGAACCTCGTCATCGCTCGCGGCCGTCGAACGCTGACCGTGCTCAATCGCTATCCCTACACAAACGGGCATTTACTGGTCGCGCCGCTCGCCCACAAGCCAAATCTGGAAGATCTTGATGATGAAGAACTGCTGGAAGGGATGCAGGCCCTGCGGACAATGACGCAGTTGATGCGCGATCGGATGTCGGCTGAAGGCTTCAACATCGGCGTGAATCTGGGGCGAATCGCCGGGGCCGGGGTCCCGGGGCATCTGCACTGGCATCTGGTCCCCCGTTGGAGCGGGGATACGAATTTCATGCCAGTGCTCGCCAACGTAAACGTCATTCCCCAGTCGTTGGAGGCCTTGCGTGAGCTGTTGACCTGACGAATCGGAAACGGCTGATGCACTGGTCGTGCCGGCTCAATGGAAATCTTGTTGCCTGGGTGCAAAAACGGGGCTGGCAGGGGCTTGATTCCAGACTGAAAAGACTGAACAATGAATGTTCTGATTCTTTATTTTTATGTTCTCTCCAAGTCGTTCCACGATCATGGCCAGGTTATCGTGCCGGATGCGATCCCTCCCCAACTCGACCGCTTCTTCGTTCTCGGCCAACGTCATCTGAAGAAACCCGGTTCCTGACGACAATTATTGGAGTCGCGCAGCCCTTGGCGTCCCGCCGTCTTTTTCCGGGACTGCATTCTGGCCGCGCGAGATTTTTTTTCCTGCGGACACGTTTTATTCCCTGCAAATGGCCCGTGAACCATGCTGATTAACGTCATTCGGCTGCTCTTTACCATTGTCTCCGCCGGCGCGATCGCCGCCTTTGTCAGCACCCCCAGTCTGCCTCCTTTGTTTGAGACGCACCGCTTCCCCACGTTTGTGGTCCTGATGCTGCTGACGCAGTCGGTAATCTTCATCGACGTTCTGATTCCCCGAAAGCGGATCGAGGTCATTTCGGCGGTTTACTTCGGTCTGTTGATCGGGTTCCTGCTCAGCTACCTCACGTACCAGGCGCTGCAGCCTGTTGTGACCGACCAGTTCAAAGGGGTGACGCTGTTGCTCACCAATCTGGTCTTCCCATACCTGTGCGTCACCATGCTGCTGCAGACTAAGGATAAATTTCGATTTATCATTCCCTACATTGAATTTGCCAAGGAGGTGCGCGGTGGACGACCGTACGTCCTCGACACCAGCTCAATCATCGACGGCCGGATTGCCGACGTGATCGAAACCAAAATCATCGACTCTCCGTTGATCGTCCCGTCGTTTGTGCTGCACGAACTTCAGGATATCGCCGACAGCAATGACAAACTCCGTCGCAACCGCGGGCGGCGCGGGCTCGACGTCCTCAGCCGGCTGCAATCGAATCCGCACATCGAGGTCAAGCTGCACGAGGTGAAGCAGGACGAAGCCAAGGGGATGACCGTCGACCAGCGCCTGGTGGAGCTGGCCAAAAAGCTGGGGGGCTGCGTCGTGACCAACGACTTTAACCTCAACAAGGTGGCCAGTGTTCAGGGGGTGGACGTGATCAACCTGAACGACCTGGCGAATTCCCTGAAACCGCGCTATCTGCCGGGCGAGCGGCTCACGATCAAGATCATCAAGCCGGGCGAGGCCCCGGGACAAGGGGTCGGTTATCTCGACGACGGCACGATGGTCGTCTGCGAAGACGGCCATTCGATGATCGGCAAGGAAGCCGACGTGGTCGTCAAGAGCGTGTTGCAATCGAGCGCCGGGCGAATGATTTTCGGACGGCTCCCGACGGCGGCAGATCGGTAGGACAGCCCGCGGGCGGGTTGCCCCGGACGAAGCCCGGCCTCGACTTCGCGCAGGTTGGAAACTATGTACCCAGTACTGAGTACACAGTACTGACCGGGAGCGCCTCGCATCCTGCCCGCGGCGGCAGATTGCTGACATCTGTCCCGCCGGGCGCTGCCACGTCTCATCACGAGCCGAGAACTCGGTACTGAGTACTGCGTCTGGCAGTTTACATCTGCTCGATCGTCTTGATTCCGAGCAGGTCGAGGCCTGTCGCAATCACGCGGGCAGTCAGGTCCGCCAGCAGCAGCCGGCTGGTTCGCGAAACTTCGGTATCAGCCTTGAGCACCGGGCACTGTTCAAAAAATGTGCTGAAGCAGTTGGCCGTCTCGAAGAGATACTGGGTGAGGAAATTGGGCCGACACTCGGCACCGGCGTCATCCAGCGCCTCGCTGAAACGGGCTAACTGGAGCGCGAGGTTCCTCTCGGCCGGGTCATCGAGCAGGATCTGCCCGCCGGTTGCCCGGCAGGCGCTGCGATCGATGCCCCCCTTGCGGAAAATGCCGCAGACGCGGGCGTAGGCATACTGCATGTACGTTCCCGTGTCTCCTTTCGTGGCCAGCATCTTGTCCCAGCTGAAGACGTAGTCGCTCTCGCGATTTTGCGACAGGTCGGCGTACTTGATCGCGCCGATTCCGACAGCCTCTGAGACTTGCGCGCGGGCTGCGTCGTCGAGTTCTCGCCCGCCGGGTTTGTCGTCGTCATTCGCGTCAACGATCTTACGAGCCTCGACGACCGATTCGTCGAGCAGAGATTCCAGGCCGACGGTGTCCCCCGAGCGGGTTTTGTAGGGCTGTTTGTTCTCGTCGAGAATCGTACCGAAACTCACATGCCGGAAGTCCACGTTCGTATAGCCCCAGCGCCGTGCGGTTTCGAACAGCAATTTGAAGTGATCACCCTGGCGGGCGTCGACGACATAGAGCATCGCATCGGCCGCCAGCGTATCAGCGCGATAGCGAATCGTTGCCAGATCAGTGGTGGCATACGTGAATGCGCCGTCGCGCTTGCGGACGATGAACGGGGCTTCGACCCCGGGAATGAACACGCAGATGGCGCCGTCACTCTCGGTGGCGATTCCCTTCGCCTGCAGGCTGGCCACCGTTTCGGCCAGAAATGGCTGATAAAAGCTCTCACCCAGCGTCAGATCGAAGCCGACCCCAAGTCGCACATACATGGCGGAAATCGCCGCCAGGCAGGCGGGCATGAATTGCTTCCAGAGCCCGAGATTTTCGGCATCACCGGCATGCAGCTTCGCCGTTTCTTCGCGGGCTGCGATGGCCACGCGCGGATGCGCGTCGGCCAGGACCTTCAAATCCGGCGCGCTATTGACGGTCGCGATCTTTTTTTCTGCCGCTGCGATCGCCTGCGAAAATCCTTCGATCGTTGTAGTCAGCCGCTTGAGCGCCTTTTTGCGCCCTTCGAGATCTTTCTTGTCGGCAGTCGCCGGCATCGATTCCACCTGGCGCCGCGTGCCAAGTGTTTCTTCGAGGCTCTCCTTGAGTTTCGGCAGCTCGGCAACGGCTTCGTGGTAGTCGGCGAGCTGGTTGACAAGCCGATACAGCCGCGCCAGCTCGGCGACGACGTTCTGGCGGAGCGCGGCAGGATCGAGAAAATGCTTGTAGCCGTAGATGATCATGCCGAACTGCGTGCCCCAGTCGCCGACGTGATTGTCACCTGTGACCTCATGCCCGAGAAACTTGAGGATGCGGTACAGCGCATCGCCGATCACCGTGCTGCGCAGGTGCCCGACGTGCATCGGTTTGGCCACGTTGGGAGATGAATAATCGACGATAATGCGCCGTGAGGGGGCAGCCCGGCTGACCCCCAGGCGGTCGTCCATCACCAGGCGATTGGTATGCCCGACCAGCCAGTCGTGTTTCAGTTTCAGATTGATGAAGCCGGGGCCGGCGATCTCGGGGGTCTCACACAAGTCGGCGACATCGAGCCGCGCAATGATCTGGTCTGCCATTTCCCGCGGATTGATCCCCCGCTGCTTGCCGAGCGGCATGGCGCAATTCGCCTGATAGTCACCGAAGCGGGCATCCTGGGCCGGCTTGACCATCGCGGCCAGAATCGCGGGGTCGTCGGTCAGTCCGTCCAGGGCGGCGCGAAAACGCCGGCGCAATTCCTGAAGCACGTTCATGGGGCCGGTAGCTCGAGCACAGCCTTCCAGTCGACGCGGGGCGCGTCAGCCCAGAGATGTTCGAGGTCGTACAATTTGCGCGCCTCCGGGCTGAAGACGTGCAGCACGATATCCCCGAAGTCGTGCAGGATCCAGTTGGCGTCGGTTTGCCCTTCGATTCCGCGGGCCCGCGAACCGCGCGAGCGCATCATCCGTTCGACTTCCTCCGCGAGGGCGCGCATCTGCCGGCCGCTGGAGCCGGTTGTGATCACGAAATAATCGACGATCGAAGTGACCTTTGTCAGGTCGAGAACCAGAGTGTCCTTGCCACGCAGATCCTCGGCCGTTCGGGCAGCCTGGCAGGCGGCCTGCAAGCTCCGCAAACGGGCCTCCCGTCCGGAGATCGTCTTCTTCGTCGAAGCCGTAATCGTCGCACGCTCCTCAAAATCTGTGAATCACCCGAGATGAAATCATCCCCGATGGCGAGGCGATGTTCAACTGACGCGCCCCGGGTTGACAGAAAATCCCAGCCTCAGGTTCAGATTTTCTCGGGGATTCGCATGGCGTAGAACGAACGCCAGACGAAGATTAACGCAACCGCCAGCATCACGACGCCGACGAACGCCGTGTAGTCGCTACCTTTGCCTTCCGCGGCAGCCTTCTTGATGTGAACGGCGATTTCGACGGCCAGCAGGCCGAACAGCGTCGAGAACTTGATAATCGGGTTGAGCGCCACGGAGGTCGTGTCCTTGAATGGATCGCCGACGGTGTCACCGATGACTGTGGCGGCATGGAGTGGCGTTCCCTTTTCCTTGAGATCGACCTCGACATATTTCTTGGCATTGTCCCAGGCGCCGCCGGCATTGGCCATGAAAATCGCCTGGTACAGGCCGAATACGGCGATTGAGATGAGATAAGCCACGAAGTAGTTGGGGTCGAAGAAAGCAATCGCCAGCGTCATCGTCATCAGCACGATGAAGATGTTCCACATGCCGCTCTGGGCGTACTCAGTGCAGATCCGCACGACGGTCTTCGAATCTTCAATGTCGGCCGCCTTCTTCGTGAGGTCCATGTTTTTCTTAATGTATTCGACTGCACGGTAGGCTCCGGTCGTCACTGCCTGCATCGACGCTCCGCAGAACCAGTAGACCACCGCCCCGCCCGTCATGAAGCCCAGCAGGACCGGGGCATCGGTGAGAGAGAGGTGCAGCATTCCGGCCTTTCCCAGGAGCAGAATGATCGAAAAGATCATCGTCGTCGCTCCGACGACCGCGGTACCGATCAGCACGGGCTTGGCCGTGGCCTTGAACGTATTGCCGGCGGAATCATTGGCCTCCAGATAATGCTTGCCTCTCTCGAAATCGGGAACGAATCCGAAGTCACGCTGGATCTCTTCCTTGATCCCGGGAATATGCTCGGTCTGCGCCAATTCGAACACCGACTGGGCGTTATCGGTCACGGGACCATAGCTGTCGACGGCGATATTGACCGGCCCCATGCACAAAAACCCGAACGCCACGAGGCCGAACGCGAAGATCGAGCCGACTCCGACGGGAGCCTTGCCTGGTTCGAGCTGGGCCAGCATCAGATGATCCAGGCCCTGTTGGCTGACGAAATAGGCGCCCGCCATCAGCCCCATGATGAGCATGCCCTTCCAGAAGGCGCTGAAATTGCCGGCGACCAGTCCCGAAAGAATCGTGAGTGAAGCGCCCCCTTCGCGGGAAGCGGTCACGATTTCATGCACGTGCTTCGAGTGCGAGCTCGTGAACACTTTCGTGAATTCGGGAATCAGTACGGCGGCCAGCGTTCCGCAACTGATGATCGTGGCCAGTTGCCACCACAGACTGGGCAGGTCTTTTCCACCGATGTCGCGAATCAAGAGCCAGCTCATGCCGAACGAAGTCGTGATGCACAAGATCGACGCGATCCAGATCAACCGCGTGAGCGGCTCCTCAAAATCGAACTCTTTCAATCCCTTGTATTTCTTTTCCGAAATGACCTGATTGATGAAGTAAGACGCTCCTGACATGAAATCCATCAGGAACCGCATGGCGAAAATCCAGACGATGAGCTTAGCCTGAATCTCAATGCTGGGAACCGCCAGTGTGATGAAGGCGATCAGTGCCACACCCGTTACGCCGTACGTCTCGAAACCATCAGCCGTCGGTCCGACCGAATCCCCCGCGTTGTCCCCCGTACAGTCGGCGATCACACCCGGGTTGCGCGGGTCGTCTTCCTTCACGTTGAACACGATTTTCATAAGGTCGGACCCGATGTCCGCGATCTTGGTGAAAATACCCCCCGCGATCCGCAGGGCCGAGGCCCCCAGCGATTCGCCGATAGCAAAGCCCAGAAAACAAACACCGACGATCTGGCGATCCACGAACAGGAGGATCACGACCATCATCACCAGCTCGAGCGAAATCAGGAACAGGCCGATCGACATGCCAGACCGCAACGGAATATTCACGACGTCCCACGGCTCTCCACGGAGCGAAGCAAACGCCGTGCGACAGTTGGCGTAAGTGTTGATGCGGATGCCGTACCACGCGACTGCGTACGAGCCTCCCATCCCGACGACGGCAAACAACAGGACATAGATGAGCTTGAGGACGGGCTCGATGGGTACGGGGGCGGCGACTTTGGTAATGACTTCCCCGTGCTGCTTCCATTGTTCGGCGGAAACGCTGCCGGAGAGTTTCGTGAGAAACGCAGATTTTTCGACCGGCTGCTCTGTCTTCAGCGCCGTCAGCGCCGTCAGCACATCTTCGGGCAGCTTCTCACTGCGCAGCTCCTGAATCGTCCGATCCGTGACTTGCAGCCCTTCATCTCCCCCGAAACCGAGCAGGTAATAGGAAATGGCCGCGCCGATCAGCACGAACAGCATCAGCAGAAATTTTCCCTGCTGAATCAGATACGTCTTACAAGTCTGAAAAATGATTTCAGCGACATCAAGCATCGACTTGTGGGCGGGCAGTTTATAAATCTGAGCGCGCAAGTAGAGGCTGATTCCCAGCGTCCCGCAGATCACAAACGCGCCATACAGCAGGAGGTTCCAGGCGGTGATCGACGTCCCGAACAGGTCAAACGTGCCCTTATGCAGGTCGGGAATCGCGAGGTCCGCTTCGCTGGCCTGGAGTGCCGTAGCGGTCGCAAGACAGATTCCGGCGCTCAGAAAAAATGACTTGAAATGGCTCATAAGCGCTCCGTTTTGCCCTTCGCAGAGAGGTGCGATGTCGTCCTGAACATTACGAATTCGTCAGATGAATCCGCGTGCGGAAACAGTAGGGAATCGCCTGCGAAATCGCAAGTCTCAGGCGGGCAGTTTCGCCGGTTCGGCGGCCGGGGCCGGACCCGCGGCAGCGGCATCAGCCGGTGGTCGGCTGATGCCTGAAGGCGGGCGTGGAAAAATCAGAGAGTGTGTTACCGAGCACCGCGCCGCTGACGATCAAATTCCTGCTTGACCGTGCCATGCCGCATGGGGTGGGCGTCCCAGAACTCCTTGAGCGGATACTGTTCCGGCACTTCTTCGTCGACGAGCTCCAGGCACTGGCGCCATCCGATCTGGGCCAGGATGGCCTCTTCGATCATCTCGTCTTCGACCTTCAGGTCAGGATACTCGTTGAGAATCTTTTCGAACTTGAGCATCCCGTCTGTATACCGCTGGCGGGCTGTCGCATCGTCAGCCCGGAACAGCGCCTGCTGCCCTTCGTACAACTCGCGGTGGGCTTCGGCCATCAATTTCTCGGTTTCGACTAGAGATCGTGTCCTCCAGTAACGATAGTTCGTCGTGTCCTGATACCGATTCACCCAGAACGACTCCCGTTTGCCATCGGGCAGATTCTGGGCGACTTCTCTGGCGACCATGTCCCTCATCTCGTCGCCTGAGACTTCGAGGTGGATCCGTCGCCCCAGCAGTTCGCATTCGAATGGCATTTTTCCGTACTTCGTCGTCCACTGTTGAAAGCCCTCACTCCATGCGTTCTGGGTCACCTCGCCGAAATTTCCCTCGCGCTGCAGCGCGGCGGCATAGTCGAACTGTGAGCGGGCGGGATAGGCCCGGAACAGGTAGGGGGCCATGATGTGCTGCTCGATACCGTAGGTTTCGATGGTATCATTCGCCCGCTGAAACCATTCTCCCGCTTCCAGGTAGTTGTCTCGGCTGTTGGGATTGACGTCGGGATCGGGGCCGCCGTTAAAGCGGGCCACGTCCGGGTCGCTGCGGAAATATCTGCGGAATTGCTTTTGTTCGTCGCTGCGGCCGATTTTCTTGCCGGTGGTATCTCCGGTATACCAGAGCAGCTCGCCGTACATCTTGTTTCGGCCCTGTCCCTTCTTGAAAAACTTGATTCCTTCCTTCACCCAGTAATAGCGGTCGGCGACGCCGTCCCACTCGGCCGAAACGTTGTATGCCAGATTCCACCCCTGAAATTGCCACACCTTCAGAAAGTGCGGTTGCAGCAGAATAATCGATTCGGTTGTGGCGCGCAGCGAGGCCCAGTCTTTATTGCGCTGCTGTTCGACGGCATCCATCCAGAGCAAATTGGTGGCGATCCCGCGAAAGCCCAGGAGCAGCAGGTTCATGGTGGAACTGGCCGGATCGACGTTTCCCAGGTCCGATTCACCGAGGCCGTACTCCGCCCGCTTCTGTGCCAGGTATCCACCGGGACTCCCCTGATTGCCGGCACCGTGAGCGGGCTCAGCGGGGAGACCCAGCCAGGTAATGGGAATCAGCAGCAGGACGATCCCGCCGAGATACAGGAGTTTTCTTTGCAGTGACGTCAGGTTGTTCATTTCGACTCCAGCTCGCGCAGGCGCAGACTGAAATAGCCAACGATGATCCAGGGCAGACAGTAACCGGCTGCCATCGCCAGATTGGGGAGCATGGCTTCAGCCCAGGGAACGTCAAACGCGTTGGCTGTGTACTCGGTGGTGTCGTAGGCCGTGAAGTCGGGGAACATGCTCCGAATTGCCCACAACACGGTGAGCGCCTGGTTGTCGAGCCAATTGATGACGCGAAACAGCGGTTTGTCTTCGAGAGCTACGCCGGGAGTCATGTGGGTCAGGATCCGGTAGAGTGCGTCGATCGGACCAGCGCCCTGGAACTGCACATGGGGATTGTGGTATTGCACCTTGCCGGTAACGAGCGTATCGAGAAAGCCATGGGCCATTCGACCGACGATCACGATAAAAAGGGTCAGCATGGTGGCCACCGGGCCCTTCAGAAAGCAGCCCGACATGACGCCCAGCACGACGACCATCAGCATCATCAGACCGATGTTGGCAATGCTTTTGAAATAGCCGACCGCGAACGGCCGGTCGGGCAGGCGGACAAACAGATCGGGCCGCGCCATCCCCAGAAACTGGGCCGACGACAGGCAGGCCGTTTCCACCTGCAACTTGCCCCCCGCCAGCAGTTCGGCCAGCTCGACAGTCTTGCCGTCGGTATCCTGCAGACTCGGATTCTCGGCCGCAACGTCATACACGTTGCGCCGGAACTCGCGGACTTCGAACGCCTTGAGTGGGACTTTTAATTTCTTGGTCGAATTGACCAGAGTAAACTGGCACAGCAGCTGTTTCTCGATGTTGCCCTTGTACGTCCGGAAGGCCTGGAAGCTCGACTCGAGGACCAGCCGGCCGCCACCCTCGAGTCGCGCCGGATCAACGTTCGAGAATTCCCAGATCGCCCGGGACTTGGTGTTCCCCTCGACGAAACTGCGGAACATATTTTCGTCGCCCGTATTGATCCCCTCGATCAGGATGTTCCCCTGGGCGTCTTTGTCCTGACCTTCGTTGTCGACAAAGCGGATGTCGCCATAAACCGGGACGCGCGCCGTCAATTGCGAGCGCATCGATTCGGGCAATTGCCGATTGATCCAGACATAACCGACTGCCGACATGATCCCCAGGACCAGGCCTCCGATCGCCGCGAAACCGAGAACTCGTCCGATGACAATTTCATGCCGGCGGACCGGTTTTGTGACGACCGTATGCAGGGAACGGGCCTTGATGTCTTCCGGCAGACCCCAGCACGACAGCAGCAGCGCCACCGGCAGAATCAGCCAGCTGATCGTCCGCAATACGAAACTCACGTAGTTCTTGACCTGCAGGTCGGCATCAGCCGTGACGTCAGACAGAAACCAGCCGGCAAACAGAAACAACACCGCGAACACAGCGAACACCCACAGAGTCTTGCGCCGCAGCGCCTCGCGAAACGTCAACTGCGACAGCGCCAGGCACCGCCGCAGGGAGGTTCCCGCGAGGTCCTGGAAACCTCCACCGAGATGGACGAACAGTTGCCAGGGGCCGGCCAGTCCCGAAGCCAGCAGTGACGTCACCAGCGCCGTAAAGAAGGCGACAATCGCCACGACCAGCATCACAGTGCCCCAGTGCTTCAGTCCCTCTGCGAGATTGAACGCCACCGGGTCGAATGACAGAGACATAGATTACCCACCGAAATCGGAACTCAAACACGAAATGTGACTTAACAACGTGCAGTCGGAGTGGCTTCAGGCCCGCCGTCAGGCCGCGGGCTTGTTGCCCGGACCGGCGGGTGCATACCGTTGTCCGGGACGTGCCGCGCTCTCACGCACCGTTTTGATGAACAGATCTTCGAGATTCGTCGTCGGATGGTCGATCTCCAGCACCTTGGCGCCGTGCCGGGCCAGGACCGCCTCAACTTCCTTGAGGGCCGCGTCGGGTAGTTTCGAAGTCTTGATCTGGGTCACCCCCTGATCTTTCAGAAGGTCCTGCACGCGGCCGAAGACCTTCAGCTCTCCACCGTCGAGGATCGCGATCCGGTCGCAGACGTCCTGAACGTCGGCCAGCAGGTGGCTGCACATCACGACTGTTTTGCCTTCCTCCTTGAGTTTGACGATCATGTCTTTCATGTCCCGCGATCCGATCGGGTCCAGTCCGCTCGTCGGCTCATCCAGCAGGATCAGGTCCGGCTCGTTGATCAGGGCCTGGGCCAGGCCGATCCGGCGGGTCATCCCCTTGGAGTATTCCTTGAGCTGCCGGCGGCGGGCGTGGGTGAGGCCCACCCGTTCGATAAGCTTCTTCGAGCGTTCGCGCCGCACGTTGGCCGGCATGTTGAACAAACGCCCGTAAAAGTCGAGCGTTTCTTCAGCGTTCAAGAAGCGGTACAGATACGATTCTTCGGGAAGGTATCCGATCCGCTCGTTCTTGGTGACATCCGAGGCCGACTTCCCCAGAATCGTGACCTCCCCCTCAGTCGGAAACAGCAGGCCCAGCAGCAATTTGAGGGTGGTTGTCTTTCCCGATCCGTTAGGTCCCAGGAGCCCGAAGACCTCTCCCTTGGTGACGTCGAGGCTGAGCGAGTTGAGTGCCCGGACCTTTTTCCGACCCCAGAAGTCGCGATAGATCTTGGTCAGGTTGCGGGTTTGAATCACGACATCGTTGGCCATGGACTCTTCCTCAGAAGGCAGTCGAATTGCCCGAGAATGCGATAAAAATAGAAAAATCCCAAGTACGAATACGTGGGATTCCAGGATCGTGTTGGCCCAAAGGCCCCGCCGGTCCAAAAATCCCACAGTGGAATCCCACGGCGGAATCCCCCAGTGGACCGGATTCCAGCCCGAAAAACCGAGCATTCAATCTAGACCAGCCACCTGGGGGTTGCAAGAGCCGATGCGTGCGCCGGACCGCTTCTGGCCGTCTCTTCTCCGGTCGTACCGATTGGCGGAACCTTGCCGTCCATGGTCTGGCTGCCGATGCAGCATCTGCACCTGATCAGGCCCAGCAGAGGGAGTCACCCCACGACTCCACGCTCGATTATTCGGTCGAGTGCCCGGCCAGTGCGCGATCGATGCCGCGACTTACGCAATATGCGCTCCGATCGCCTCCACATAGACGGCATACAGCGATTGACTGCCGGTCATGAACAGGCGATTCCGCTTCGGACCGCCGAAACAGACATTGCTGCAGATTTCAGGCAGCAGGATCTGACCGATCCGCGTTCCGTCCGGGGCGAAGATGTGCACCCCGTCGTACCCCTCACCCACCCAGCCGGCGCTTGACCAGATGTTGCCGTCGGTGTCGGCCCGGATGCCGTCGGCCATTCCGGCCACTTCCTCGCCGGTGCGTTTCACATTGATGGTCATCTTCATGGACACGAATTCTTTCCCTTTGCCGAGCTTTACGCCGTCGACGATGTCCCACACCTTGATGTTCTTGGGCGCTTCTTCGTAATGCGACGCGCCGGTGTCGGCGACGTACAACTTCTTATAATCCGGCGAAAAGCACAAACCGTTCGGCTTGAAGATCTCGTCGGTCACCTTGTCGAGCTTCTTCGTCTTGGGGTCGATCCGATAGACCGCTTCCTTCAATTCCAGTTTTCCCTTGTGCCCTTCGTAGTCCATCAGGCTGCCGTAGCCCGGATCGGTGAACCAGATCCCTCCGTCGGGGTGGACAATGACGTCGTTAGGCGCATTCAGAGGCTTCCCCTGAAACTCACTGGCCAGGACGGTCGTTGTGCCGTTGTATTCGTAGCGGACGACCTTGCGGGTCCCATGCTCGCAGGAAATCTGCCGCCCTTCGTAGTCGAACGTGTTGCCGTTGCTGTTGCCGGCGGGTTTGCGGATCACGCTGACGTGGCCGTCTTCGTCGAGCCAGCGCAATTGCCGGTCGTTGGGAATATCGCTCCAGACGAGGTAATTACCGACGCCATTCCAGGCCGGTCCTTCAGCCCACAGGCAACCGGTATGCAGCCTCTGGATCGGCGTATTGCCGATCTTGTACTTCGCAAACCGCTTGTCGAGAACGACGATGTCGGGATCGGGGTAGCGTGTGGGCTCGGCATGTGGCCCGTAATCGCGGGCGAGTGCCGCGCGACTGAGCGCAGCCGTGGCGGCCATGCCGGCCGCCGCGGCGAAAAATGAGCGTCGCCCCAGGGGCGCCTGCAAACTGGATTGCGAACAGTTCTCACCGGACGAAGTGGCGATGCGCGTCATGTCGGTGTCTCCGGAAGGTGCCGTCGTGATGTCTGGTCCCCGATGATCTCGTCGGTCGCTCGAGCGCGTTTGCGACCCGGCCACAATAACCGCGGCAGGCGGCCGGCCGCAACCCTTGCAATCGGCATTGCTCCCGATCGGCCCGGGACCCGGATTGCGTCAGGACTGGTGGTGGATTTCAAGTCAACGCAACACGTCGATCCGGCGTCTGCAATTCAGGCGCTGGTTGGCCTGGCCGGGTTCGCCTTTCGCAGCCGGCCCTGGATCTCAAGCCGGGACTTGCTCTGGCAAGGATCCGGTTCCAACACCCGACTGCGAGCGCCTCGGGGCCGGTCCGTCGCCAGATGCAGGTCAGTCGCTGCGAGGTCGATCAGTCCTGAAGTTCGATTTTGAAATGGTTGTCGCCGTTGGCGTTGACCGTATAGGACAAACCACTCGAATCGGCCCGGAGGTATCGCTCGGGAACAAGTGCCTTCGGCGGCTCGGCGGCTTGGCCGCCCTGACCCATGGCGATTTGCATTTCTCCGGCCTTGTTGAAAAACGCCTGGGCTTCTTCGGGAGTTTTCGGCTGTGACATATCCATTTTCTTTGGAGTGTCAGTCGAACTCGGTGGAAACGCGGAAACCGAAACCTTTGCCGGTCCCACTGCCACACCCCTCAGCGCGCCGCTGGAGAGAGTGAATTTGCCATTTAAGTCCGTTCGGCCCTGCGCCAGCGGGCCTTTTTCGGGAACGAACGTCACATCAGCGCCGGCAAGCGGGCTCCCTTTGTACGTGACCGTGCCATCTGCCTCTGCCAGCTTGACGTCGCCGCCCGATCCAGAGCAACCGAAGAAAATGCAGAACCCGCAGCCCACCAGGACCTGATAGAGAATGCTTCGTTTCATTTGACGGAAACCTCCTGCGTTCCAATTCGGCACGGTGCCGGATCTTCTTTGATGCGGATGACTGGCTTAAGACGACCGCTCACTGAAACATACCCGGGTCAACAGTCGCTTCGTGACCCGGGTATGTTCTGCCTCGCCTCAAGAAATCGAGACCGGATTGAAATCACAGTCAGAAGTTGGTGACGACGTTGCCGTCGGCGCGTCCGCCCAGATACTGGTAAGTCTGGTGATTGATATTCTCACTCAGGAAGTGAACCGATCCATCGACGAACAGAAAATGGGCCCCGCCCGTGTGGAGAGAGCGAAATCCCCAACTGATGTTCCAGTTGTCCCAGCGCTGACACCCCGGGACGCGAACCTGGCTCGGGTTGGCCCACGAACAGGTGGTGTAATCGTTAATGGGGACGATCGTGGAACTGTGAAATGACATCGCATTCACAGGCCAGAACCCACCCCAGGAATGGTCATTGCAGGAGGGGAGGATTTCGCCCATGTGAATCGTATTGGAGGTTCCATCGGACACGTCCCTGATCCTGATCGACGGGCCGTCGCGGCTTCCCATCCCGGAAATCAGCGCGATGTCGAGTGTGTCTCCGTTGTTCTGGAGTTTCAGCGCAAACTGCTGATACGGATTGCACGTGGTGGCAGGCGGTTGCGCGGCCGGTGGATTCGATACGTTTCCCTGCGAGCCCAGGGACCCGTCGTAGCTTGTCTGGCCGTAACCCCCCAACGGGTTCCCGCGGAGCTGAGCGTCCGAAGGACAAACTGCCACGGGCACGGTCGCCATCCGTGCCGGCTGACCATTCGCCAGATTCTGCGCCGGCGCATCGGTCGAGATCATGTTGAGTTGATTGAATACGGGAGCCTGATCGAGGAATGGAAGAAGCCGGGGGATGAAGCCCAGATTCGGCGGAGTCGCACAACAGCCTCCCGACCCGCCCAGGGCGTACATCCCATACGTGTCGTGGTAATTCGCCAGTGCCAATCCAAATTGCTTGAGGTTGTTCTTGCACTGCGACCGCCGCGCCGCTTCCCGCGCCTGCTGAACCGCGGGCAGCAGCAGCGCAATCAGAACGGCAATGATGGCGATCACCACCAACAGCTCGATCAGCGTGAATGCGCGACGCCTCCATCGGGATTTGTTCATGATCGCTTCCTCCATTTTCAAGTAGGAATTACCCGGGACAACAAGCGACAAAAAAATGCTTCTCTCGCTGGCACGGCAGTGCCGGAAAGGCCCGGAAGCAAGCCTCAAAAACGAATTCGGCATCTAGGATTCAAATAACATCCTCCAGTGAGAAATCGTACCGCGGCAAATTTGAGATCTCAATCTGCATCCAAGACGGAATGTCGTGAACTTGCGGTCTCCACCGCGCGGCCGTCAGATTGCTCATCGCTCCCATCCGGCATCAGGCAGCCGGAATGTTCCTGACGGGGATCGGCAGGATGTCGGTCGGAACAGCTCGATCAGGGACCGTTTCCAGGAAGAGAGCACATGGATTCTCAGCGCTCGCACACGCTATGATCGTGCTGGCGCGTGAGGCCTTGTCGAATCGTGCCTTCAAGCAGGCGCGGCCAGAGAATTGAGGCGGAAGGCAAGGAGCAGCACGGAAATTGCATGGCTGGTTGAACATGGCCCGCTGGAAAGCCGCTGCGGTATTCGCAGGCATTGTGTTGTGCGCATCGGGCTCATGGATCTTCGCCAGGCGCGGGCCGTCTCCCGATCGTCGCTTCCGGGATGCCGTCGCTGCTCTCAAGACGGGGAACCTGGATGCCGTGGCGGCCGCGTCGCGCCGGCTGGAAAGCGTTCCCGGGTTCGAAGAACGGGCGCGATACCTGCGTGCGGCCTATTTCGTGAAGACCGGGAATTCGCAGCAGGCACAAGGCGAACTCGAGGGTCCGATCAAATCGGCCGAACTGTGGACCGAAATGCAGCTCCTGGCTGCTGAGCTGCACTACCGCGATGGGCGATTGGCACTCGCAGAAGCCGCTGCTCGGCGCGTCCTCGAGGACGATTCGAAGAACATCGTTGCCCACCGCTGGCTGGCTTCGATTTTGTACGATCTGGGGGCCAATCAGGCGGCCGAGGACGAACTGGGAGTTCTGATGAGCTTGGCTCCCGCCGATTTTACGGCGTATCACCTGCTGGCGGTGATCCGGCTCGACGCCGAGCGGTTCGCAGATGCCGCCGAAACGTTTCGCGAGGCGCTGGCCCGCGACCCGCCGCCGCCGATCCGACCGGGGCTGGTGCGCGGGCTGGTGCAATCACTGGTCGGCCAGCACGAATACGCGGCGGCCCTGTCCGCCGTCGCCGCCGAAGCCCCGAGCCATCCTCTGCCACCCGATGCCGCCCGGCTGGCCCTCGAAGCCGAATGCCACTGGAGTCTCGGCCAGATCGAGAAATCGCGCGAACTGCTGGACCGGGCAGCAGAAGTTGATCCAGCCGAGCCGCGGGTGCCGCAGCTCCGCGCGAGACTCCTGATCGAGGCCGGTCGCGCGGCAGACGCCATTCCTCTGCTGGAGGAGGTGCTCACGCGCGATCCGCACGATTTCGAAAGTCGTTACCGCCTGTCGCTGGCGTTCCGCAGGCTGGGGCAGGCCGACCGTGCCGATGAAGAAATGCGCCGCATGAAAGAGTCGCAAGCGCTCAGGCGCCGCTTGACGGATTTGAGTGATCAGGCCGTCGCCGAGCCGCGGAATGCGGTGATCCGCGACGACCTGGCCAGGATCTGCGAAGAACTCGGCAAGCCCGATCTAGCCCGCCTGTACCGTCAGGCTGCCGCAGCGTGCCGCGCTGCCGCACCTGCCAATGATCGGGGTGGAAAATAGCCGATCGCAAAGCTGCGGCGGATATGCCCGATGTGAGTGTGCCCAGTTCCACTGCGCGGTATTATGTCGCAAGCGACTTTTATGGTTTGAGTTTCGCGGATTTGGAATTGAAGTTGCCAACACCTTTGACTTCAGGAGGGTGAGATGAGTATCTGGGAGCGAACTACCGGAAGCAAATTGCGATGTTCGCTGCTGCTGCTTCTGGCGATGACGGTGGCCGCGCACAAAGTTTCTGCGGACGAGCCGGCCCAGCCTGCGTCGGGCGTATTGACTGACCCTGGATTCTTTCCAATCGCCGTCTGGCTGCAGAGCCCGGCTAACGCAGCGCGTTATAAAGAGGCCGGGATCAACCTCTATGTCGGGCTCTGGCAGGGGCCGACCGAGACACAACTGGCCGAACTGAAGCGCCATGGCATGCGGGTCGTCTGTTCGCAAAATGCCTCGGGACTCAAACACAAAGACGATCCCACGATCGTCGCCTGGATGCACGGCGATGAACCCGACAACGCTCAGTCTCTCGGACAAGGCAAGCAGGGTTACGGTCCCCCAATACCGCCGGAAAAGATCGTCGCCGATTACGAACGCATCAAGGCCGCCGATCCGTCGCGCCCCGTCGTGCTCAATCTGGGGCAGGGGGTGGCCTGGGACGGCTGGTACGGACGCGGCGTCCGCACCAATCATCCGGAAGATTATCCGCTGTACGTCAAAGGCTGCGACATTGCCTCGTTCGATATCTATCCGGCGTGTCACGACCACAAACAGGTCGCCGGCAAGCTCTGGTTCGTCGCCGACGGTGTGACGCGACTCAGGAAATTCACCGAGGACCGCAAGCCGGTCTGGAACTGCATCGAGTGCACGTATATCGACAACCCCAACGCCAAGGCGTCGCCGCAACAGGTCAAGGCTGAGGTCTGGATGTCGCTGGTCCGCGGCTCGCGCGGCTTGATTTATTTTTCACACGAGTTCAAGCCGAAGTTCGTCGAGGCCGGGCTCCTGGCCGACGCCGAGATGCTGGCTCAGGTGCGCACGGTCAATAAACAGATCCAGGAACTGGCTCCCGTCCTCAACAGCCCCACAGTCGAAGCCGCGGCGACGGTTGAATCCTCTCCCGCCGAAATTCCGGTCGAATGCCTCCTCAAGCGGCACGGCGGCGCCGCCTACCTGTTCGCCGTCGGGATGCGAGAGGGAAAGTCCGTGGCCAGGTTCAAAGTTCCCGGCCTCACTGCAAGTGTCACTGCCGAAGTGCTCGGTGAGAATCGCACCGTCGCCGTTACCCAAGGTGCCTTCGAAGACACCTTCAACCCGTGGGACGTTCACCTGTACCGGATTGGCGAGAAATAGCCGTCACGGGTGCGAGAGCGCTTCCAGTTGGCGTGTAGCGGCAGAATGGAGCTGAAGTCGTGAGACTTCGGTTTGGAACTCTCACGAGTTCCGCTACGGCCAGCCAGAAAGCGCTCTAGGGGCGCCCGCGACGACTGCACCGATCCTTTCGTCCACTACTGCCCGGCAACGCCGAAGTCACGCTTCAGGCTGCGCCACACCGAGTGGATGTGATTGGCTTTGTTCCCCGCCGGGTCGGACTGGATGTTGACCAGTTCCAGCACGAATGCCGGCCCCTGCACGCGGTAATAGTGGCCGACTCCCGGTGTGGTCGACCCGGCCCACGCGAAGTGCACGCCATCGAGCCCGTCCGCCTTGATCTCGGCCAGGCGCGCGGCGGCAATCGGTGCTGCGAGGTGGTTATTGTAGGTTTCGAGCAGTTTCCACAACGTCGCCTTCTGAGCGTCGGTCATGTCGCTAGCCGCGAGTCCTTCGGGTTTGCCCCGCGGCGGCTGCGGCTGACCGGCGGCGCGGTAATCATCGGGCGGCTTCTCGGCGATCACCGCCTTCTTCTTCTGCGATTCGTTCAAACTGTTGACGAGATCAAACGCCAGTTGCTCTTCATCGGCCAGCGTGCGCGTGCCGACAGTCGGCCCCCCCTCGACGAAAATCTTGACGGTCGCCGGGTTGGCCCCCCAGAAGCTGGGCGTATCGCCGATAATCTGCCCGTCGCGGATCACGAAGTTGAGCGAAAAGTGATGCCCTTCGAAGCTCCAGCCCCACGTCCCGGTCGCCTGCGGCTTGTCGAAGATCGTCAGGAAGTACCGCTCGGTGTCACGCAGCGGCGAACCTTGCAGGTTTTTCTCACCTTCCTTGAGGTTCGCTTCCAGCGCCATGATCTTCACCCCTTTTTCGTAGCCCGTGGGGCTCAGCGACACGCGCAGGAGGTCATGCAGGATCTTGCGCTGGTCCGCGCTCATCTCGCGGACCTGGAGCCCCTTGCGCTCCGGCTTGGGGATATTGTGCCAGTCGAGCCGGGCTGGATCGTCGAACTTCCTCGTCGCCTTGGCTAACTCCGCGGGACTGAGCGAGGCGAGAAACTTCTGCGCCGCCTCGGTCATGCCTTTGGCCACGTCGGCCATTGTCGGATCGGCCCCTTGAGTTTTCGAAACCAGAAGCAACGACGCGGCGAGGAGAATCGTGAGGCGTTTCATCGGTGGGAGATCCTCAGAGGCAGGTTCAGGATGAATTTGGCAAGGTGAGCATTATAAACGTCCCGTCGCCGTGATTGGAAGTTGCGCCGGGGCGATGAAATCCCCACCGCAAATGGGCTGAATGTCGACTCAGGCTTGGCTCGGGACGGCTCGCAGGCGTAACATAAAGGTTCGCCCGCGAGCGGTCCTGTATCGGTCTGCTCGGCTGACCGCCTCCTCCCTCCTGACCTGCCGCATTGATCAATATGCCTGCTCGCCGCTCGCCCTCCCTCTTTATTGCTCGTTACACCCTGGCTCTCGCGCTGATTGCAGTTGCGTCAGCAGCCGGTGCTGCCGATCCGAAACCTGCCCCCAGGCTGAAAATTGAAAAGGGGGATCACGTCTGCCTGATTGGCAATACGCTCGCCGAGCGGCTCCAGTACTACGGCCATTTCGAAACGTGGCTGCACGCTCAATACCCGCAGCACGAGCTCGTCGTCCGCAATCTGGGTTTCTCGGCCGATGAGGTCAAGTTCCGGCCGCGGTCGATGAACTTCGGCACTCCCGATCATCACCTCACGATGCAGAAGGCCGACGTCGTCCTGGCCTTCTTCGGATTCAACGAGTCGTTCGGCGGCGAAGTAGGCTTGCCCGAGTTCGAAGCCGATCTGCGCGAGTTCGTCCAGCACACGCTCAAGCAGAAGTACAACGGCCGCTCGGCGCCCAAGCTGGCCCTTGTCTCTCCGATCGCTCATGAGAACATCCAGAACCCGCACGTTCCTGACGGAGTCGCCAATAACGCCCGCATCGTCCGGTACACCGAAACAATGCGCAAAGTTGCAGCCGAGGCCGGCATTCCGTTCGTCGATCTCTTCGCCCCGACGAGCGAACTGATGAACCGTCCCCATCGCCGGCTGACTCTCAACGGCGTCCACCTGACCGACGACGGCGAGCGGGCGCTGGCGCCGGTTCTCGCGAAGGAATTGTTCGGTCCCGTTCCCAACATCAAGCCGGCGGCCTACGACAAACTTCGCGCCGAGATCAACGAAAAGAACTTTCAGTTCTTTCACCGCTACCGGGCAGTCAACGGCTACTACATCTACGGCGAGCGCAACCGCGTCTGGAACAACGAAGCGGTTATGGAGAACGAACGAGGCAAGCTCGACGACATGACGGCGATTCGCGACCAGCGCATCTGGACCGTCGCCCGCGGTGGAGAAGTCCCGGCGACGATCGACGACAGCAGCACCCGGCCGTACGTCGACGTTCCCACCAATTTCAAAGAGCCGATCCGCATCGTCCCGCCTGAAGAAGCGATCACCAAGTTCACGATTGCGAAGGGTTACCAGGTCAACCTGTTCGCCAGTGAAGTCGAATTTCCCGATCTCAAAAACCCGGTGCAGATGACGTTCGACGCCCGGGGCCGGCTGTGGGTGGCGACGATGCCTTCCTACCCCGGCTACCAGCCGCCGAATAAACCGAACGACAAGATTCTGATCCTCGAAGACACTGACGGCGACGGCAAAGCCGACAAGCAGACCGTGTTCGCCGACGGTCTCCACGTCCCCACCGGCATCGAACTGGGGGACGGCGGCGCCTATGTGGCCCAGCAGCCCAACCTGATGTTCCTCAAAGACACCGACGGTGACGGCAAAGCCGACGTCCGCGACCTGATCCTGCACGGTTTCGACACCGGCGACACGCACCATGCCATGCACGCCTTCACCTGGGGCCCCGGCGGCGGGCTGTTTCTCGCCGAGGGGACGTTCCATCACTCGGCGATCGAAACTCCCTACGGCCCGGTGCGCAACGCGCACGGCGGCATCTACCGGTTCGATCCCAAAACGTGGAAGCTCGAAACCTGGGTACACTACAACTTCGCCAATCCCTGGGGCATTTATTTCGATCGCTGGGGACAGGGATTCGTCGCCGATGCTTCGGGGGGCAACAACTATTACGGCACCGCCTTCTCCGGCAAGGCGCCGCAGTTCACGGGTCAATCCGACTTCGGCCCGTTCATGTACAAGCACCGCGACCAGATGCAGCAGTTTTTCCCGATGCGCATCCGCCCCACCTGCGGCTGTGAACTCGTCTCGAGCCGGCACTTTCCCCCTGAAGCCCAGGGGAATTATCTCCTCAACAACGTGATCGGGTTCCAGGGAACGTTGCAGCACACAGTTGCCGAGAAAGACTCGGGCTTCATCGGCAAGGAAATCGAACCGTTGATTTCGTCATCCGATCGCAACTTCCGCCCCACGGCACTCCGTTTCGGGCCGGACGGTGCGCTGTACCTCGTCGACTGGTACAACCCGCTGATCGGTCACCTCCAGCACAGCATTCGCGATCCGAACCGCGACTACACCCACGGACGCGTCTGGCGCGTCACGTACGCAGATCGGCCCCTCGTCAAAGCGCCGGCGATCGCCAGTCAGCCGATCCCGGCGCTGCTCGAGCTGTTGCGGACGTACGAAGACCGCACCCGCTACGCCGTCCGCCGCGAGCTGCGCGACCGGCCGACCGAAGAAGTGATGGCGGCCGTCGACAAATGGACCTCGGGCCTGGAGGCCACAGACCCCGAACGGGAACACCTGCTCGTGGAAGCGTTGTGGATCAAGCAGCACCACGACGTGATCGACGAAGGACTCCTCAAGCGGCTGCTGCGCACTCCCGACCCGCACGCGCGGGCGGCTGCGACCAGCGTCCTCTCATACTGGCGGGGCCGGGTGAGCGATGCACTGGACCTGCTCCAGGTGCAGGTCGCCGATGAGCATCCGCGGGTGCGGCTCGAAGCGGTCCGGGCGTGCAGCTTCTTCGAAGATCAGCGGGCGGCCGAAATCGCGCTGGCGGCCCTCAAGGCGCCCACCGACTATTACATCACTTACACCCTCAAGCAGACGATCCGCGCGCTTGAACCGGACTGGAAAAGCGCGATCGCCTCGGGCCGCCCCTTTGCTGCCGATAATCCGCAGGGGACCGAGTACATCATCGCGGGCCTCGGGAGTGAAGACCTGGTGGCGATGGCGCGCAGCCGGCCGGTTTACGAGGCGCTCCTTACGCGGCACGGCATCGCACCGCAATTTCGAACCGAGGCGCTCGCTGGCCTGGCAAAACTCAAGGGGACTGACCCGATCGTCGAGCTCCTGGAAGCGATGGGCCGGCTCGACAAGTCCCCCGGCGATCACGGCGAACACATCCTCGGCGATCTGGCGCAGGTTCTCGAAGGGTTGCCGGCCGATAAGCTGGCCGCCTTCCGCGAAAAGCTCGAAGCGTTTGCACGCACCGGATTGCGCCCGATCACGCGGCGCGGGGCGTTTGTCGCACTCCTCGCGATCGCCAAGTCCCCTGCGGCCGTCTGGAGCGAAGCCGAAGAATCAGTCGGCACGCTCGTCGATCTGGTCGGTGCGGTTCCGCTGATGCACGATCTGGCGGCACGCGCCGCGCTCTATCCGCGCGTCGAGCCCCTCTTGCGCGGCCTCCCCGCGCCGCTGGCGGGGCAGGGGGGAAAGGCGGTCGGCATTCCCGCGCGGTTCGTGCGCATTGAACTCCCCGGCAACGCTCGCGTATTGACCCTGGCCGAGGTTGAAGTGACCAGCGACGGCAAGAATGTCGCCCGCGGCGGCAAGGCGACACAGTCGAGCCTCTCGTCGGGCGGAGTCCCCGAGCGGGCCATCGATGGCAATACCAGCCCCAAATACAACGACAATGGTCAGACCCACACCCGGGATGAAAACAATCCCTGGTGGGAAGTCGATCTCCAGAACGAGACGCCGGTCGACGCCGTCGCGATCTTCAACCGTAACGAAGGGGACGAAAAGGCCGGCGCCCGCCTCGACGGCTTCACACTCAAGCTGCTCGACGCCAGCCGCCAGCCGCTGTTCGTCAAAACGGGCCTCCCCGCACCGCGCGACAAGGTCGAGATCATTGTCGCCGTCGATCCCGTCACCACCGTACGCGAAGCGGCAATCGACGCCGTCACCGCGATCCCCGGGCACGAGGCCGATGTCTTCCGCACCCTGTCCGAGTTTGTGAAAGGAAAAACATCCCGCGCCGCGGCCCTCCGCGGCCTGGGCCGCATTCCCCGTGCCAAGGCTCCGGTGGCCGACGCCCGCGGGCTCGTGGAAACGATCATCGGCTGGGTCGAAACGGTCCCCGCCGCCGAACGGACACAGACCGAAGTCGCCGAGGCGATCCGGCTCGCCAAAGACCTCGCGCTCGTTCTTCCCGCCGGCGAAGGCAAAGCACGCTTCACGCGCCTGCGCGAACTGGGGGTCGACGTCTTCGTCGTCCGGCCGATCCCCCACAAGATGGAATACGATCGCAAGCTGCTGTACGTTGAGGCCGGCAAGCCGTTCGAAATCATCTTCGATAATACCGACATCATGCCGCACAACCTCGTGGTCACGGCCCCCGGGGCCCGCGAGGAAGTCGGCATTCTTGCCGAGAAAATGGGTGGTACTCCCGAAGGAGCCGCGCGGCAATTCGTTCCCGCATCACCCAAGGTCGTCGCCTCCAGCGGCATGCTCCTCACCGGGCAGCAGCAGCGCCTGAAGTTGAACGCGCCCACCGCGCCGGGCGAATATCCATTCGTCTGCACGTTCCCCGGCCACTGGCGGACGATGTTCGGCACGATTCGGGTCGTGAAGGACGTATCCGAAATCCCCCTCGATCAGGACGGGCCGGTCTCCGACAGTCCCGTCGTCGCCCTCCGCCCCTTCATCCGCAAATGGCAGGTGGCCGACCTCGCCGGTTCGCTCGACCAGTTCGACGCCCATCGGTCCCCTGCCACCGGCAAGAAATTGTTCCAGGCGCTGGCCTGTGCGGCGTGTCATCAATTGCGCGGCGAAGGAGGCAAGGTCGGCCCCGACCTGACCGAAGTCAGCAAAAAGCTGGCCGCAAAAAAAATGGACCGACTGGGGCTCGTCACCGAACTGATTCAGCCTTCGAAGGTGATCGACGAAAAGTTCCGGACGCAGGTGATCGTCACCGACGACGGAAAACTGATCAGCGGCGTGATCCTGTTCGAAGACGACAAGATCGTGCGGGTGGTCAGCAATCCGCTCGATAAGGAAGCCAAGCCGGTCGAGATCCAGAAGTCGGCAATCGAAGAGCGGACCCCCTCGAACGTCTCGATCATGCCCGAAGGCCTGCTCAACACGCTCACCCGCGACGAAATCTTCGATCTCCTGACCTTCATCGTCACGGGGGGAGACACCAGCCACGATCATCACGAGCACAAGTGAGGTATTACGCGCTGGGCCTTCTATGCTTTCGAAAACCACCCAGCGTGTTCCAGCGCCACAAGGTCACAACCGCAAACTTTTAGCCCCGGTAGGGGCGCCATAGTTTAGCCTGGCGGCGTCAGCCCCAGGAAAATCGAAAAATATCGAGTAGAAGCCCCAGCGGGGCGACATGGACGCGTGCTATGTCGCTCCTCCGGAGCTTGGTTTTCTCAGAGACAATGTCCTGCGGTGGTCCCGCAGGCTAAATTATGCCGCCGCATCCGCGGCTCGCCTTTTGAGCGTCGCGAAGTGCGACGAATTGCCTGATCAGGCCGCGCACTGTGTTACGGGAACTGTCATCGTCCATGCACGCCCCTGACCGCCATTCCGAGGCACCCTGCGTCAAGTTCAGTCGCTGGGCGATCGCCGGGGCTTGCCTCTTCGCCATCGTCGTGCTGCGGAGCAGCATAATCGTTGGATTCCCACCTCCCACGGATGCGCGCTCGCACGCCACAACAGCGCGCCCGACCGACCTGCGTCGAAAGACAACCCACCGTCGCCCCGTCGCTCTCATCTCGCACGGATCTCACTTGTTCATCGCGAACAGCGCGAGCGGCACCGTTTCCGTGATCGACCCCGACGCAGGAGTCGTCCTGGACGAGTTCCACGTCGGCGGTCGCCTTACCGATCTTGCAGCAACCAGCGATGGCAAGCACCTGCTCCTCACCGATGCCGCCGGCGATCGGCTGGTGCTGGTCGATGAGCGTGACGGGAGACGTGACGGGCATTTCAAAATCGCCGTCGCGTTACAGATCCGCGGGGAACCGGTTTCAGTTTGCCTCGCCCACAGCGACCGTTTCTGCTCGGTCGCCTCCCTCTGGGCCCACCGCGTAACGCTCGTATCACTTCGCGACGAACGCTCCGGTCCGAATCTTTCTCTCCACGGCCAGATCGACTTGCCGTTTGCCCCGCGCACCCAATGTCTCTCCGCGGACGACGCCCGATTGTTCGTTGCGGATGCGTTCGGCGGACAGATCGCCGTCATCGACACCAAAGCCGCAGCCGTCGTTTCGATTTGCCAGTTCGACGGCCATAACATTCGCGGGCTGGCGCTCGATGAAGCGCAGAACGAGCTGATCGTCGCTCACCAGCTTCTCGACGAACAGATCGCCACCACCGCCAGCCACATCTCATGGGGGGGCGTCATCAGCAACGTGCTGCGTTCGATCCCGCTGACCGAACTTGTGCCGGCGCGCGACAGTCAGTCATCGGGGCCAATCGTCCCGAGGACTCTGGCACACTGGAGCCTCGACCCGTTGGGAAAAACGGGAGACGGCCTCGGTGATCCCTCGGCCCTCACGCTGACATCCGACGGCCAGATCGCCGTCGCCCTGGGGGGCGTCGACAAAATCGCCTGGCGCGCACTCGGCGCCCGCAGCTTCATTCAACGCCCCGTCGGCGCGCAGCCGGTCGCGCTGGCAACCGATCGGCAGAATCGTCGCCTCTTCGTCGCCAACCGGCTCGACGATTCGATTTCGGTCATCGACCTCGCCGAGGCATCGGTCCGCGAAACCATTTCGCTGGGACCGCGTCCCGAGCCGAATGCCGTCGAACGCGGAGAGCGGCTCTTCTACGACGCACGCCTCTCCCTCCACGGCTGGTACAGTTGTCACAGTTGTCACACCGATGGACATACCAGCGGACTGCTCAACGACAACCTGGGAGACGGCACCTTCGGCTATCCCAAGCGAATCCCCTCACTTCTGGGGACGGTCAACACGGCTCCCTGGGCCTGGAACGGGAGCCAGCCCGATCTGACGGAACAGATTCGCAGCTCGCTCGTCAATACGATGCACGGTCCGCCGGAGGGAGCATCCGATCGAAACGTATCCGAACTGGCTGCGTATCTCGAAACGCTCGCTCCACCGCCGGGGCTGGGTCGCGCGCGGGGCGACGTGCCGCCGACCCGGGGAGCGCAACTGTTCAACGACCTGCACTGCACCACCTGTCACGCCGGTACGCGATTCACATCAGCCGCGACGTACGACGTCGGCGTCCACGATCCACACGGCGCAACGCACTTCAATCCGCCGTCGCTCCTGGGAGTCAGCCAACGGGGACCTTTCTTCCACGACGGCCGGTCGGGCACGCTGCGAGACGTTTTCGAGCGCCACCACCACGGCGACACCCACGGCCTAGTACCCCGCGATCTCGATTCGCTCGTGGTCTATTTGAATTCGTTGTAATGTAAGCCGGTCAATCTTCGGCGTGCAAGCAAATTCAGACCAAACATAACGGGACGATAAAACCGCGGATGACGCCGATCGGCGCGGATGTGCCAATTGACGTTGTTCGTATTTCATCCGGGCAGATCTGCGTCATCCGCGGTATTTTTTTTCCTTGTGTCGTCGGCAAAGTGCCAGTCTCGATCGTTCGGTGGTCAGTTTTTCATAGCGACGTAATGCGACCGATGATGTTTCGAGTCAGTGACGGCAACCCCGAATGGGGCGGCAGATAATAGCCAGGGGCGCGACAACATTTTGCATTAACAAAGGTAACCCGTTGCGTCGCACCGACTTCGCTATCAAACCACGCCATCCGATGGCAAGTCGCGAGAATCTGCGGCAAACTCGTGATTCGGTCGAGCGCGGAAC
>Ga0137463_1000093_pt1 | contig 37580 bp, 39 predicted proteins | sample EasRivERMGT800_2_FD_102333 | JGI IMG/M metagenome (GOLD analysis project Ga0137463, IMG submission 102333) | Soil microbial communities from meander-bound floodplain in the East River, Colorado, USA - East River MetaG ERMGT800_2 | ecosystem: Environmental > Terrestrial > Soil > Floodplain ...
CAACCTCGCCACCGCCGGGTTGGAGTGGCCTTTGCCGACGATGTCGAAAGACTGAAGGAGCGGCACGCCGGCTTTCATCATCGTCGCCATCTGGCGGGTAAACAGGGTGACGTCCTTTTCGCTGACCCTGCCGCCTCTCCCGAGACGCTGCTTGTGGACCTTGAGGACGACGATGCCCTGGCGGCGCAGCGTGACTTGGACCACCGCCTGGCCGCCCGCGCGCATTTGACCTTTGATGATCCTGCCGGACTTGTCCTTGCCTTCCCAAAGGTAGGTGATTTCCTTGACCCTTGCGACTGCTGCTGCGGTTGCCATAGGGGTTTCTCCTGCATCATTCGGTCATTCGCTGGTGCAGCCTGCGACTTCACTGAAGTCAGGCTTCGAGCGATGATGCATGGCCTTGGGCCTTTTGTAAAGTCTCAGGAATTCTGCTTAATGTATTGAAGACAAGACGTAAATACCGTGAATTTTCCCCTTTCTGGAAGGGTCCCGAACGCCGGTAAGCTTCTCACGCGGCTTGCGCGAGGTCGGATGCGCGCGGGCGGAAAAGCCGCACGGTCTTGATTACCCGGTCCTGGGTCTGGACGATCTCCATCGGCACCTCGGCGATCTTGAGCGCGACCCCCGCCGCGGGAATGTCCCGCAGGTGTTCCAGGATGAGACCGTTCAAGGTCTTCGGCCCGTCTAGGGGCAGCGCGAGCCCGAGCTTGCGGTTCAACTCGCGCAGCACGCTCGAGCCCTCGACGAGCGCACTGCCGTCCTTGTCCCAGGAATAGCCTTCCGATTTCACCGGCGCGGTCGTGGTGAACTCGCCGATGATCTCCTCGATGATGTCCTCGAGGGTCACCAGCCCCTGCAGCTCCCCGTACTCGTCCACCACCAGCGCAAGGCGCTGGTGGTTCTCTTGGAAATACTGGAGCTGCGCGAACACGGGCGTGCCGGCGGGAACGAAATAGGGCTCGGAGAGCAGCTCGGCGAGCGCCTTCCGATCGAGCTCCTCCGAGCGCAGCAGATGCATTACCTTGCGCAGATGCAGGATGCCGGCGACGTTGCCGAGCTCGCCACGATAGACGGGAAGCCGCGTGTGGTACGCGGTGGTGAGCTGCGCGAGGATGCTTTCGGTGGAGGCCTCCAGATCGATCGCCTCGATCTGCGCGCGCGGGGTCATCACGTCCTCGATGGTGATCGCTTCGAGGTCGAACAGGTTGACGAGGATGCTCTGGTGCTTCTTCGGCATGAACTGCCCCGACTCCAGCACCAGCCAGCGCAGCTCTTCCATCGAGAGGCGCTGCGGTCCCGGCTCGATCGGGACGCGAAGCAGCCACAGCAGGCAGCGCACGAACAGGTTGACGATCCAGAGCGTCCAGGCCGATGCCTTTACGAGCGGCTTGAGGACATAGCTTGCGGCCAGGGCGGTTTGCTCTGGAAAGCGCGCGCCGATCACTTTCGGCGTGATCTCGGCGAACACCAGGATCAGCAGCGCAACCGCCACCGTCGCGATCCCGAGCACGATCCTGTCGTGGCCGAAGAGATCGATGGTGATGACGCCGACGAGCATCGTGATCGCCGCATTCACCAGCGTGTTGCCGGCGAGCACGACGGACAGGAGCCTGTCGGTTTCGCGCAGGAGCTCGGAGGCGAGCCGCGCGCCGCGGTGGCCGGCGCGCTCGAGCGCGCGCAGGCGGTAGCGGTTGACCGCCATCATGCCGGTTTCGGCCATCGAGAAAAAACCGGAGATGACGAGCAGGACCGCGAGCGCGACGAACTGTGCTGCTAACGGGATATCGGCCAAGGCGGGCGCCTGGGGCACAGAAGGGAGCGGAGTATAGCTCAGGAGCCGCTTTACGACACGAGGGGATACCTCCCCTCGTGCTCCCCTAAACCAGGACCGTCACGTGATTCCGTGACGGTCTTCTAAGCGAGACCCCGCCGCAGGACGACCTCGAGCACGAAACGGCTCCCCACGTAGGCGAGCAGCAGCGCTATGAAGCCGGCGAGGGTCCAGCGCAACGCGGTGCGCCCGCGCCAGCCGTAGAAATATCGGCCGGTGAGGAGCGCCGCGAAAATGAACCAGGAAATGACGGCAAAGACCGTCTTATGGTCGAATTTCATCGCCCGGCCGAAAAGCGTTTCCGAAAACACGATTCCGGTGACGAGCGTCAGCGTCAGGAACGCGAATCCCGCGAGGATCACGCGGAACAGGAGCTGCTCCATGGTGAGAAGCGGCGGCAGCGCGGCGAGCGGCCCGGCGAGGGCGCCGCCGTGCAGGCGTCGTTCCATCAGCGTCATCAAGAGCGCGTGCAGCGCGGCGATCGTGAACATGCCGTAGGCGATCATGGCGAGCGCGAGGTGCAGTCGGAACTCGGTCGAATGCGTGTACGCAGGACTGGCGAACCCGGGAAAAAGCGCCGGGAGCGGGGCGCACACCGCGGCGAGTGCGAGGATAGGCGCCTGCATCCCTTCGAGCTCCATGAAGAGGCTCTCGACCCAGTAGATCAGCACCGCGAGCCACAGCATCACCGAGAGCGCCTGCCCGAAACCGAAGCGCAGCTCGGAATGCCCCCATAGCATGTCGTAGATCAGCCACGTATGCAGCGCGAACGGCGCGAGTATCGCCGCGCGCTCCCAGGGGGCGACGCGCGGCACGCTCGCGCCGCGCCAGCGCGTGCGCCAGAAGTGGAAGGCGAGCGCCGCGTAGAGGAGGAACGCCGCGCCGTAGAGTAGAATCGCCGCCATCCGCGCAGTTTACACCACGGTTTTTACCACGCCCTCCCGTGCTTGAGAATCTGACCGAGCGCCTGTCCCGGATCGTCAAGACGATTCGCGGCGAAGCGCGTCTCAACGAGACGAACATCCAGGAAGCGCTGCGCGAGGTGCGCCTGGCGCTCCTCGAAGCCGACGTGGCTCTTCCCGTGGTCCGTGATTTCATCTCCCGCGTGCGCGAAGCCGCCCTCGGCGAGCAGGTGATCGGCAGCCTCACTCCGGGCCAGGCGCTGGTGGGCGTGGTGCACCGCGAGTTGACCGCGCTCATGGGCGGGGAGGACGCCGCGCTCGATCTCGCGGTGACGCCGCCCGCGGTCGTATTGCTGGCCGGCCTGCAGGGCTCGGGCAAGACGACCACCGCCGCAAAGCTCGCGAAAATGCTTGTGACGGAACAGAAGAAAAAGCCGCTGCTCGTGTCCTGCGATGTCTACCGGCCCGCGGCGATCGAGCAACTTGAGGTACTCGCCCGCCAGATCGGCGTCGATTTCTTTCCTTCGGACGCCGGGCAGAAACCGCTCGCCATCGCGCTTGCCGCGCTCGATCACGCGAAAAAACACTATCACGACGTTCTGCTCGTCGACACGGCAGGACGTTTGGGGATCGACGCGCCGATGATGCGGGAGATCGCCGAACTGCACGCCGCCTTGAGGCCCGTCGAGACCCTCTTCGTCGTCGATTCGATGCAGGGCCAGGACTCGGTCAACGTTGCGAAAGCTTTCGGCGATGCGCTGCCCCTTACCGGGATCGTCCTCACCAAGCTCGACGGCGACGCGCGCGGCGGCGCGGCGCTGTCGGTGCGGCAGGTGACGGGAAAGCCGATCAAGTTCGCCGGGGTGAGCGAGAAGCCCGACGGCCTGGAGCTCTTTCACCCCGAGCGGATGGCTTCGCGCATCCTCGGCATGGGCGACGTGCTCTCGCTCGTCGAGGAGGCGCGAAAGGGCGTCGACGTCGACGAGGCGAAGAAATTCGCCGAGAAGCTGAAAAAAGGCAAGGGCTTCGACCTGGAAGACTTCAAGCAGCAGATCGGCCAGATGCGCAAGATGGGCGGAGTGTCGGCGATGATCGACAAGCTGCCCGCGCAGCTCGCTCAAGCCGCGCAGTCCTCGCAGATGGACGAAAAGCAGCTGCGCCGCGTCGAAGGCATCATCAATTCCATGACCCCCGCGGAGCGGATGCGGCCGGAGATCCTCAAAGCCTCGCGCAAGCGGCGCATCGCCGCGGGCGCGGGGGTTCCCGTGCAGGAAGTGAATCGGCTCTTGAATCAGTTCGAGCAGATGCGCGAGATGATGAAGAGAATGCAGAAGGGAGGCCTTGCGAAGATGATGCGGGGGATGAAGGGGTTCATGCCGGGGATGCGATAACAGTGAGCGAGGCCTATTTGCGCCTTCTGGATAGGCGGCCCTTACTGATCGCGGCGCTGTGCTGGCTGCTCGGCGCTTCGGGGCAGGCGCTCGCCCAGGCCGCCGCGGAAGACACCGCATGTGCAAACGCCACGAGCACTGCGGCCATGCGCGAATGCGAGATCGGCCGGCTGAAGCGCGCGAATGCGGGCATGAACGCGGTGTACCGGAGTCTCAGCGCCAAGCTCGATCAGCGCGGCCAGGAGAAGCTGCGCGCCGCCCAGCAGGCGTGGCTCGAGTTCCGCGCGGCCGAGGCGCAATACCAGGCCGACGCCGCAAGAGACGGAACACTGGCGCCGCTGATCGCGGCGAGCGTGCAGGCCGATTTGACGGAATCGCGCCGGAAAGATCTGGAAAAGGCGCTCAGGGAGTTTAAATAGCGGAACCGGCGCCGCCGTTTGAGCGCCGGTCAAGCATTTTTTTGAGCAACTAACGGGGAGCGTGATCATGGCCAGTTTCGAGGCGTTTTTTCCGACTCTGCTGAAGCACGAGGGAGGTTTCGTGAACGACCCGGCCGACCCCGGAGGGGCGACCAACAAAGGCATTACCCTTGCGACGTTCCAGAGTTCCGCAAAGCAGTACCTGGGCATCGATCCCACGCTGGACAACCTCAAGGCGCTGACCGACGCGCAAGCCGGGGAAATCTACAAACCTCTCTACTGGGACAAGGTCAGTGGCGACGATATCGGGCTGCAGGAGCTGGCCGACATCGTCTTCGACTTTCAGGTCAATGCCGGAAGCAGCGCGTCCAAGCTGTTGCAGAGAGTGCTCAACGAGATGGGGGCCCAACCGCCGGTGGCGGTGGACGGAGACATCGGCGCGGGGACGATGGCTGCGCTCAACCGCTTGGACCAGAGGGCCGTCTATAGGCGCTACAAGCAGGGTCGCATCGATTACTACCAGGACCTCGTCGCCAAGCGTCCTGCGCTCGGCAAATTCCTGAACGGCTGGCTGAAGCGGGTCAATTCCTTTCCGGATTTATGAGCGCGCCGGACGTGGGCGTAGAATCAAATCTTCGTTTTGAAGGGACCGCCATGTCGACCACGCTTGCTGAAATCGAGCGCCAGGTTCGCGCCCTATCCGCGGAGGAACGGGCACGACTCGCCGAAGTCCTGCTCGAATCCCTTCATGAAGCACCGCTCGCTGAAATCGAGGCCGTCTGGGAGCGCGAAATTGAAGAACGGGCTGCTGCGTACGACCGCGGAGAGCTCAAGACGATTTCGGCCGAAGACGTACCCGAACAATGTGTGGATAACCGACCTCTCCAAGCACGCGCAGCGCTTCCACCTCCGTATGGAAGCGGCGCATCCGCATTTCCTCTGGTCGATCAACGTTGAAGTCGACAGACGCCTTAAGTCGTTTGAGTGCGTAGGGCAGACGCTGAGGGTTGGCAGCGTCATAAACGCGAAAAGTCTCTCCCTGTCCTCCGGATCCGAGCGGATGCTCGAACACCTACGTTGTTCTGCCTGACATAACGGTCGGCATGGTCAACGTTACTCCTACTTCGGATACCAGATCAGAATTGATCCCTTGGCGGCTGGGTCGCGCGCGAGTTCGTGTGCGGGCGGCCGATAGACCTTCGCGATGTACGGCGGTTCGTGCTCGCAGGCCGGCGGCCGTGAGGATTTCGGGGAAGCGTTTGCCGAGGTCGCGGTCCGTGAACCAGACACGGCTCACGCAGCGCGCTCGTACAGCACGGCCTGCTCGACTTCCTCCACCGTGAGGCCATAGTCTTCGGCGACCTCCTGCACGGGCTCGTTGGCGTCGATGCGCTCGGCAATGGCTCCAGTCGAAACGCCGGTCCGTACCAAGATCGGCCTGCCGAAGGCGATCTTCGGGTCGATGGCAATAGTTCGATCGGTTCGTGCCTCACCGGACAGGAAGGGGTAGAGCCGGACGGGGAATTTCCATTCGTCCCAGTCGACGCGCTTCAAGTGCTCCTCGAAGAGCTTCCGCATCGCCAGTTGGCCCGACGCCGAAAGTTCGATCAGCTGACCGTATTTGTCGAGGAACAGCTTTCCGGCATGGGTCGCCAGATCTTTGCTGAGGAGTAGCCGATCGAGCTTTTCGGTCCGCTTGGCGTAGTTCACGGCCTCGCGCACCGCCTTGATCGACAATCCGTGCTCGGTCCTGAGAGAGCGCAGCACATGGGCTTCGATCAAGTTCCAGAATGAAAGTACAGGAGGCTGCTTCTGCGGCGGATGGATTGGGGGTTGGAAGTGTCCGACGCCATCCGCCTTCGGATAGGCGCGACCAACCACCCACGACCTCAGCGTCGGCGCAGGCAACCTTAGGTAACGGGCAGCCTAGGCCAGTCCGTAAGCGGCCTGGTTTCGTATGTCGAAGTTTGCGGAATCTCTCCTGGTCCCCATAGGCGGCATTATCCGGCATCGGGATGGTTTATTGGCGCGAGACGAAAATCGCGCGCGCATAGTTGACTGACTTCAATCTCCGAAACCCGTTTTCCCTTGCCAACCCCCTCTAAGCTCGCGTAAAATCACGCCCTTTTCGGCTTCGGTCATTCATCATGGTTGTGATTCGTCTTTCGCGCGGCGGCGCCAAGAAACGGCCCTTTTTCAACGTGGTGTTGGCCGATTCGCGCCGGGCCGCCGGCAAGCTCTTCATCGAGCGCGTCGGGTTCTACGATCCGAAGGCGCCCGAGGGCCGCGAGTCGCTGCGTTTCGCGACCGACCGCCTCGCCTATTGGCGGGGGAAGGGCGCGAAGCTCAGCCCGACGGTGGCGCGCCTGTTCAAGGGCTACAAGGCGCCGGTTGCCGCCGCTGCCAAGTAGCGCGGGCTTGCGGGGCGGGTTGGCGACGCCAACCAGATGGGTGGTGATGGGGCGCGTGATGGCGCCCTGGGGCGTGAAGGGCGCTCTGAAGATCGAGCCCTTCCGCGCCGGAAGCGGCAATCTCTGCAAGTATTCCGCGTGGTGGGTCGGCAAGCCGGGGAAGCTCAGCGAGGTCGCGGTGGCCGAGTGCCGCGCGCACGGCGCCTACCTGGTGGCGCGCTTCGAGGGATGCGACGATCCGGAGCAGGCCGGCGCGTACCGCGGAGCCGAGGTGGCGCTCAGGCGCGAGGATCTGGCGAAGCCGGCCGAGCACGAGTTTTACCAGGTCGATTTGATCGGCCTCGAAGTGGTGAACGGGCAGGGCGAACGCTTGGGCCGGGTGGCGGGATTCATCATCACCGGCGCGAACGATGTGATGCGCGTTGAGCACGAAGGCGGGGAGCGCCTCGTGCCGGCGAGAGCGGAAGTGATCCGCAAGGTCGATCTGGCCGCAGGCACGGTCGAAGTCGACTGGGGAGCGGACTGGTGATCCGCTTCGATTGCGTGACGCTGTTTCCCGAGGCGTTCTCTGCGGTCAGCGGTTCGGGCGTGACGCGCCGGGCGCTGGAGCAGGGGCTGTGGAGTCTCGCGCTGTGGAACCCGCGCGATTTCACGACGGACAATTACCGCACGGTCGACGACCGGCCGTACGGGGGCGGGCCCGGCATGGTGATGCTCGCCGAGCCGCTGGAAAAGGCGATCGCCGCGGCAAAGGCCGCGGCGCAAGGCGGATCGAAAGTGATCCATCTCTCGCCGCAGGGTGCGGTGATGGATCACCGCAGGGTGATGGCGCTGTCGAAGGAACCGCGCCTGGTATTGCTGTGCGGACGCTACGAAGGAGTGGACGAGCGGCTCGTTCGTCGCAGTGTGGACGAGGAGCTGTCGATCGGCGACTATGTCCTCTCCGGCGGCGAGCTTGCGGCGATGGTGCTGATCGACGCGGTGGTGCGGCAGCTGCCCGGTGCCCTCGGGGACGGGCTGTCGGCTGCGCAGGACTCGTTCGTGAACGGGCTGCTGGAGGCCCCGCAGTACACGCGGCCGGAAACGGTCGCGGGCGAGGCGGTGCCGCCGGTGCTGATGTCGGGGCACCACGCGCAGATCGAGCGCTGGCGGCTGAAGCAGTCGCTGGGGCGCACCTGGCTGCGAAGGCCGGAGCTGCTCGAGCGGCGTGGAATGAGCGAGGCCGAACGCAAACTGCTTGAAGAATTCAGGCAGGAACTGGACGAAGGAGCGAAGCGATGAACATCATTCAAAAGCTCGAAGAGGAAGAAATCAAGCGCATGGGGAAGAAGCTCCCCGAGTTTTCCCCGGGCGACACGGTGATCGTCAACGTCGGCGTCGTCGAAGGCGAGCGCAAGCGCGTGCAGGCCTACGAGGGCGTGGTGATCGCCAAGAAGAACCGCGGCATCAACTCCTCGTTCACCGTGCGCAAGGTGTCCTCGGGCGAGGGCGTCGAGCGCACCTTTCAGACCTATTCCCCGCTGATCGACTCGATCGAGCTGAAGCGCAAGGGCGACGTGCGCCGCGCCAAGCTCTATTACATGCGAGCGCGCTCGGGCAAGGGCGCGCGCATCCGCGAGAAAATCGAAGGGCACGAGCCAGGCGGCGAGCCAGGCGGCGAGCAGTAACCGGGCGCTTCCCTCGCTTTGAGGCCGCAGGGGTGGGACGGCGGTGAGCGCCGTGCAATGCAGCGCTCGCCGGGGACGGCGCAACGCCGATAGGCGTAAAATTCGCGCTCGTACGCGGGCGACTCCCTCATGAGCCTCAATTCGATCCAGGAAATCATCGCCGAGCTGAAAGGCGGCCGCATGGCCGTGCTCGTCGACGACGAGGATCGCGAGAACGAGGGCGACCTCATCTTTGCCGCGGAGTTCGTCACCGCGGAAAAAATCAATTTCATGGCGAAGTTCGGCCGCGGCCTGGTCTGCATGCCGATCACCGAGGCGCACGCCGAGGGCCTCAACCTGTTGCCGATGGTGGCGCGCAACCGCTCGGTGCACGGCACCAATTTCACGGTATCCATCGAGGCGGCCTCCGGCGTGACCACGGGCATTTCCGCGGCCGACCGGGCCCACACCATCAAAGTGGCGGCTTCCTTCAAGGCGACACCCGCCGACATCGTCCAGCCCGGCCACGTGTTCCCTCTCATCGCGCTGAACGGCGGGGTGCTGGTGCGCGCCGGCCACACCGAGGCCTGCTGCGACCTCGCGCAGCTCGCCGGACTTCATCCGGCGGCGGTGTTGTGCGAGATCATGAAGGACGATGGAAGCATGGCGCGGCTGCCCGACCTGATCGAGTTCTCGAAACATCACGGGCTCAAGATCGGCTCGATCGCCGACCTGATCCGCTTTCGCAGCCAGAACGAGTCGCTCGTCAAGCGCGTGACCGAGCGCGTGATCGAGACGCGCTTCGGGCCGTTCCGGCTCATCGCCTACCTGGAAAAGCTGACCGGGGAGACCCACCTCGCGCTCGCTCGCGGGGAAATCTCGCGGGACAGGGAGACGCTGGTGCGCGTGCACGAGCCCCTGTCGCTCCTCGATCTCCTGGACATCGGTCCGGGAACGCACACATGGTCGGTTCACGATGCGCTGGAGAAAATCGCCGCCGAGGGCAGGGGCATCATGGTATTGCTCAACTGCTCGGAGAGCGCGGGGCAGCTGATCGAGCGCGTCGCGTCGCCGGAGCGGCCCAGGGCCCCGGCGAAGATGGATTTCCTCACCTACGGCATCGGCGCGCAGATCCTGCGCGATCTCAAGGTCGGCAAGATGCTTCTCATGGCGGCGCCGCGCAAAATGCCGAGCATGGCCGGATGGGAGCTGGAAATCGCCGGCTACGTCGAAAAGGCCGCCAGGGTGCGGGACGGCTGATGGCGGAGATCAAGCCCGACTCGGGCGGGGAGGGCCTGCGGGTCGGGATCGTGCGCTCGCGCTTCAACGAGCGCATCGGCGTCGCGATGCTCGAAGCCTGCCGAGAGCGCCTCGCCGAGTTGCGCGTCACTGCTGTCACGGTGGTCAGCGTGCCCGGCGCGCTCGAAGCGCCGCTCGCCCTGCAGCAGCTCGCCAACACGGAAAAGTACGACGCGCTGATCGCGCTCGGAGCCGTGATCCGAGGCGAGACCCGTCATTTCGAGACCGTCGCGAACGAATCCGCATCGGGGCTCATGCAGGTGCAGCTCGACGGCGGCATTCCGGTCGCCAACGGCATTCTCACTACCGATACCGAGGAGCAGGCGAAGGCGCGCGCGGCGCAAAAAGGCAGGGATTGCGCCGAGGTCGCGGTGGAAATGGCGAACCTCGGCAAGAGCATTGCGAAGAGCCACAAATGAAATCGGCGCGGCGCCGTTCGCGCGAGCTCGCGCTGCAAGGCCTGTACGCGTGGCAGCTCGCGGGCGACAATGCGGCGGACCTGCAATCCCAGCTCGCGGAGTCGAAAGGCTTCGGCAAGGCCGACGCCAAGTATTTCGCCCGGCTCCTGCAGGGTACGATAGCGGACGCGCCGGCGCTCGAGCGCCTGATCGCGCCCGTGCTCGATCGCAAGCTCAAAGAGCTCTCGCCGGTGGAGCGCGGCATCCTGCTGCTCGCGGCGTTCGAGCTGAAAAACGCGACCGATATCCCCTACAAGGTCGTGATCAACGAGGCGATCGAGCTCGCCAAGGACTTCGGCGGCACCGACGGCCATAAGTACGTGAACGGCGTGCTCGACAAGCTCGTCTCCGAATTGCGGCCGCAGGAGAGGAAAGCATAGAGACGTGGCCTCCGAGTTCGACATCATCCGCAAATACTTCACCCGGGCGGCGCCGAGCGCGGTGCTGGGGGTGGGCGACGACTGCGCGCTGCTGCGGCCCGATCCCGGAATGCTGCTCGCCGTCTCGACCGACATGCTGCTCGCCGGACGCCATTTCTTCCCGGACGCCGAACCGGGGAAGCTCGGGCACAAGGCGCTCGCCGTCAACCTTTCGGATCTCGCCGCGATGGGCGCCGACCCGCGCTGGGCCACGCTCGCGATCGCGCTGCCGGATGCCGACGAGAAGTGGATCGCCGCTTTCGCGGAAGGGTTCTTCCGGCTCGCCGGCCGCTGGGGAATGGAGCTCGTGGGCGGGGACACGACCAGAGGGCCGCTCACGATCTCGGTCACCGTGATGGGCGAGGTGCCGGCGGAGCTCGCGCTGCGGCGCGCTGCGGCGCGCGCCGGGGACGATATCTGGCTGTCGGGCGTGACCGGAGAGGCGGCGCTCGCGCTCGCGCACCTGGAGGGGCGCGTGAAGCTCGAAGGCGCGGTTCGCGACGCTTGCCTTGCGCGCCTGCACACGCCCGAGCCGCGCGTCGATCTCGGCGGGCGGCTGCGCGGCCTTGCGCGCAGCGCGATCGACGTCTCCGACGGACTGCTCGCCGATCTCGGCCATATCCTGGAAGCGTCCGGCGTGGGCGCGGAGCTCGTCTGGGACAAGCTCCCGCGCGCGAAGGCGATCGCCGGCTGCCCGGACAAAGCGCTCGCCGACGATTGCCTGCTCGCCGGCGGCGACGACTACGAGCTGCTGTTCACCGCGCCGACGTCCAAGCGCACGGAGATCGAAGCGGTGGGAATGAGCCTCGAAATCCCGCTCGCCCTCATCGGCGCCGCGGTTCCGGGCGATCCGGTAGCGAGGCTGCGCGACGCCCGGGGCACGCTCGTTTCCAGCCCGCACAAGGGCTTCGATCACTTCGCATGATCCTGCGGCCCGCCCCCGGCTTCGTCTTCGCCCATCCGGCCCACTTCATCGCGCTCGGGTTCGGCACGGGGCTCGCGCCGCTCGCCCCGGGCACCGTCGGTACGCTGCTCGCGTTTCCGCTGTTCGTTCTGCTCGATCTCTGGCTCCCGCCGCTCTATCTTTTCAGCGTCATCGCAGTTTTCTTCGGAATCGGCATCTGGGCGTGCGGGCGCACCGGGCGCGATCTGGGCATCGCCGATCACAGCGCCATGAACTGGGACGAGGTCGTCGCGATGCTGCTGATCCTGCTGCTCAGTCCGTCGGGCTGGGCTTGGTGGGCCTTTGCGTTCTTCGCGTTCCGCTTCTTCGACGTGGTCAAGCCGCCGCCGATCCGCCACATCGACCGCGCGATGAAAGGGGGCCTGGGCGTGATGTTCGACGACACCGTCGCGGCTTTCTACACCCTGCTCCTCATCGCGGTCGTGAAACGAGTCCTCGGCTGATGGCTCGCGATACCCTCAAGGCCCTGGCGAGACGGATCGGCGCCCGCATGAAGAAGCGCAATCTGAAGCTCGCTACGGCCGAGTCCTGCACCGGCGGCTGGATCGCCCAGGCCGTGACTTCCGTGTCGGGAAGCTCCGAGTGGTTCGACCGCGGCTTCGTGACCTATTCCAACGAAGCCAAGAAAGAGCTGCTCGGCGTGCGCGAGCGGACTCTCTCGCGGCACGGCGCGGTGAGCCGGGAAACCGCGAAGGAAATGGCGGCCGGCGCACTCGCGCGCAGCCGCGCGCAAGTATCGATCGCGGTGACGGGCGTCGCGGGGCCCGCCGGCGGCACGAGGGCGAAACCCGTCGGCACGGTGTGCTTCGCGTGGTCGCGAAAACGCGGCACCATGGAGAGCGTCACCCGGCATTTCCGGGGCGGCCGGGAAAGGGTGCGCCGGCAGTCGGTGGTGTTCGCCCTGCGAGGCTTGCTCGAAAGACTGGAGGAAGCAGGATGAATTCGTTTTTCCGCTGCGTTGCAGTCGTGCTGGCGCTCGTCGCCGCGGCGCCCGCGCTCGCGCAGGACCTCGACGACTCGAAGGACAATATCGCCGGTCCCTACGTTCCGACTCCGTGGGTGATCGTGGAGGAGATGCTGAAGCTCGCCGACATCCGCGGCGAGGACGTGGTCTACGACCTCGGTTCGGGAGACGGGAGGCTGGTGATCACGGCGGCCAAGCGCTTCGGCGCGCGCGGGGTCGGCGTCGAGCTGCAGACCGAGCTCGTCGAAATGGCGAGAATCGGCGCGAAGCACGAAGGCGTCGCGGATCGCGTCAAGTTCGTGCAGGGCGACCTGTTCGAGACCGACATCCGGTCGGCGAGCGTGGTGATGCTGTACCTGCTGCCGCGCTTCGTCACGCGGCTGGTGCCGAGGTTCCGCGCCGAGCTGCGGCCCGGCACGCGCATCGTGTCGCACGACTATCCGCTTGCCCCCTGGCCGCCCGACAAGGAGCTTTCGATGGACGTCCCCGAGAAGGAGATGATCAGCGGCACGTCCTGGACGAGGCTCTATTACTACGTCGTGCCTGCTCGCGTCGGCGGCGCGTGGGAGCTTTCGCTGCCCAAGGCGCTCGCCGAGGGCCCCCTGACCGTGAATATCGTTCAGGCGCCCGATTCGCTGAGCGGCACCGCGAGCGACGCCGAACAGGCCGTGCCGCTCAGGGACCTGGCCGTGCGCGGCGTAAGCATTCGCTTCGGTCTCCTGCATCGGGGCCAGCTGATGGCCCTGGAGGGCAAGGTCGACGGGAGAACCATGGTGGGAGAAGCGCGCGCGCGCGGCATCCGCGAGCCATGGACGGCCCGGTACCGGGACGGGCGCTAGGCGCTGAGGGCTTGGGTTCAGGGGGGATCGGCACTATATTGGGTGGATGAATCTGCCTTTTTCCCGGCACGCCGACGTCAGGCTCCCCGCCGTCGCCAGGCTCTTCTATCCGGGCGACGCCCGCTCGCTCGCCGACGAAGTCGCCGCTTATCTGGAGCAGACGGAGGAAGCGCCTCTCGCGCCCGGATTTCCCAAGGCGCTGATCGTTCCTCACGCCGGTTATGTCTATTCCGGGCCGGTTGCGGCGAGCGCCTACGAACTCCTGCGCCCGGCGCGGGGCATCGTCAGGCGCGTCGTGATCCTCGGTCCCTGCCACCGGGTACCGGTGCGCGGCCTTGCGCTGCCCGCGGCCAGGGTTTTCGAGACGCCGCTCGGCCGCATCCCGCTCGACGAAGAGGCGATAGCCCTGATCCGCGGCTTGCCGCAAGTCGTGGAATCGGCCGCAGCGCATGCCGAGGAGCACGCGCTGGAAGTACAGCTGCCTTTCCTGCAGAAGGTCCTGGGCGAATTCTCGCTCGTGCCGCTGGTCGTGGGCGACGCGGCTCCGGAGAAGGTCGCCGAAGTGCTGGAGCGCCTCTGGGGCGGAACCGAAACGCTGATCGTGATCAGCTCGGATCTCTCGCACTACCATCCCTACGAGGCCGCGCTCGAGATCGATCACGTCACGGTGCGGGCGATTCTGGGCTTCGATGCAGGAATCTCGCACGATCAGGCCTGCGGGGCGACGCCGGTGGCGGGCATGCTGATCGCGGCCAAGCGCAAGGGACTCGCGCCCAAATTGCTCGACTGCCGCAACTCCGGCGACACCGCCGGCGGAAAGGACCAGGTGGTCGGCTACGCCTCCTTTGCGCTCGCATCCGAAAGCCCGCGCTACGAGGCGGAGCACGGAAGGAGGCTGTTGCAGATCGCGCGCGACTCGATTTCCGCCGCCCTGGGCGCACGTGAAAATTCCCAGCGCGATCCGGATTTCCCGTCGGCGGGCGCCGACGAGCTCTGGCTGAGGGAATCCCGTGCAACCTTCGTCACCCTCATGCAGGGCGAAGAGCTGCGCGGCTGCGTGGGCGCGCTCGAAGCGCACCGGCCGCTCGCTTCGGACGTCGCCGCAAACGCCCGCGCCGCGGCGTTCGAGGACACGCGCTTCAAACCCCTTACGCTCGAAGAATTCGAGCGCACCGACATCGAGGTGTCGCTGCTCTCATCGCCCAAGCGGCTCCTCTTCGAAAGCCACGGCGACCTGATCGCGCAGCTGCGCCCCGGTGCAGACGGCGTCATTCTCGAGGGTGAGAACGGCAGGCGCGCGACCTTCCTGCCGCAGGTCTGGGAGGGGTTGCCCGATCCGGAGCAGTTCATCGCGCACCTCAAGCAAAAAGCCGGGATCGCGCAGGGCACGAGCACACAAAGCTGCCGCGTGAGGCGCTACAGCGTGCTCAAGTGGCGCGAAGCGGAGTTGCGGCAATGAGCGCCGTGCTCGACAAACCCTACGTCGGCCGCTGGTGGCACTTGTTGGAAGACGGCCGGCTGCAGTGCGACCTGTGCCCGCGCGACTGCCGCTTGCACGAAGGCCAGCGCGGAGCGTGTTTCGTGCGCATGCGCGAGCAGGATCAGATGGTGCTCAGCACCTACGGCCGCTCCTCGGGATTCTGCGTCGACCCGATCGAGAAAAAGCCGCTCAATCAGTTCTATCCCGGTTCGAGCGTGCTCTCCTTCGGCACCGCGGGGTGCAATCTCGCCTGCAAGTTCTGCCAGAACTGGGACATTTCCAAATCGCGCGACGTGGACACGCTGGCCGATGCGGCGAGCCCGGAGCGGCTCGCCCGGGCCGCACTCGAATACGGGTGCCGCAGCGTCGCATTCACGTACAACGACCCTGTGATTTTCGCCGAGTACGCCATGGACGTCGCCGACGCCTGCCACGACGTCGGCGTGAAGGCGGTGGCCGTCACTGCCGGATACATGCACGACGCGCCGCGGCGCGAGTTCTACGCCAAGATGGACGCTGCGAACGTCGACCTGAAGGCCTTTACCGAGGAGTTCTACTTCAGGAACTGCGGCGCGCATCTGAAGGACGTGCTCGACACGCTCGTCTACCTCAGGCACGGGACCGAGGTGTGGTTCGAGATCACCACGCTGCTCATACCCGGCCGGAACGACTCGGACGCCGAAATCGACGCCGAGTGCCGCTGGATCGCGAAGGAGTTGGGGCCGGATGTGCCGCTGCACTTCACCGCCTTCCACCCCGACTACAAAATGACCGACATTTCCCCCACGCCGGCGGCGACCCTGACCCGGGCGCGCCAGATCGCCCTGGGGCACGGTCTGCGCTATGTGTATACAGGCAACGTGCACGACCCCGAGGGCGGCTCGACCTACTGCCCGGGCTGCGGCAACGCGGTGATCGCGCGCGACTGGTACAGCATCCTCGACTACAAGCTTACCGACGACGGCGCTTGCCGTGAGTGCGGCGGGGCGATCGCCGGGCGCTTCGAGCCTTTCACGAAGGCCTTTGGACCCCGGCGGATTCCCGTGCGCTTCGCGGCCGCTTCGCGCTAGCTGCAATCGCAAGTCCTTGATTGTTATATGGGGCTTGCAATTCCTCCAATACTGTATAAAAATCCAGGTCAACCGTCTGTTTCGGCCGCGCGTTCAAGCGGCGAAGCACCCCGCGAAAGGCTGACGTGTGGGGCGACGAGAAAGCATGTTTCTCGTTTCGGTTGCGCCGCCTGGGTGGTGCGGCGCCGGCGTCCGCTGCAACGCTATATGAGGGATAATCCGATGGTCAACGAAGGGAAAGTCATGGAAGAAGGCAAGGCCAAGGCCCTGCAGGCCGCTCTGGCCCAGATCGAAAAGCAGTTCGGCAAGGGTTCCATCATGAAGATGGACTCCCAGGCCCTGCAGGACATCCAGGTGGTCTCGACCGGCTCGCTGGGCCTGGACGTCGCGCTCGGCGTGGGCGGATTGCCGCGCGGCCGCGTGGTCGAGATCTACGGGCCCGAGTCCTCGGGAAAGACGACGCTCACTCTTTCGGTGATCGCCCAGGCGCAGAAGATGGGCGGCACCGCCGCCTTCATCGACGCCGAGAACGCGCTCGACCCGCAATACGCAGCCAAGCTCGGCGTCAAGATCGAGGACCTGCTGATTTCCCAGCCCGACACCGGCGAGCAGGCCCTGGAAATCGCCGACATGCTGGTGCGCTCGGGGTCGGTCGACGTGATCGTGATCGATTCGGTCGCGGCGCTCACCCCGAAGGCCGAGATCGAGGGTGAGATGGGCGAACCCCAGATGGGCCTTCAGGCGCGGCTCATGAGCCAGGCCCTGAGAAAACTCACCTCCAACATCAAGCGCACCAACACGCTCGTTATCTTCATCAACCAGATCCGCATGAAGATCGGCGTCATGTTCGGCAATCCCGAGACCACCACCGGCGGCAACGCCCTCAAGTTCTACGCGTCGTGCCGCCTCGACATCCGGCGCATCGGCAGCATCAAGCGCGGCGACGAGGTGATCGGCTCCGAGACCCGCGTGAAGGTCGTGAAGAACAAGGTCGCGCCGCCCTTCCGCGAGGCGCTCTTCGATATTCTCTACGGCGAAGGGGTGTCGCTCGAAGGCGAGATTCTCGAGCTCGGCGTCAACTGCGGTGTGGTCGACAAGTCCGGCGCCTGGTACCAGTACAAGAAGGACCGCATCGGCCAGGGCAAGGACAACGCCCGCGACTACCTGAAGGAAAACCCCGAGCTCGCCGCCGAAATCGAGGCGAAGATCCGTGAGAAGCTCGGCATCAAGAACCCTGAGGTATTGACTCCCGTCACCGCCGAGGTGTGAAGAAGCAGCCGACGCTGCGCGAGCGGGCGCTGCGGCTGCTCGCGCGGCGCGAGCACAGCCGAGTCGAGCTTGCCAGGAAGCTTCAGGCGCACGGCCCGCCCGGGGATGAGCTTGAGGCGCTGCTCGACGATCTGTCGCGACGGAAACTCCTCTCCGACGAGCGCTACGCAGAATCGCGCGCCCACGCGCTTTCACGCAAGTACGGCGCGGCGCGCATCGCGCACGAGTTGCGCGCAAAAGGCCTCGACAAAGGACTCGCCGAGCAAGCGTCGAGGACCGCGCGCGCGACCGAGCTCGAGCGCGCGCGCGAAGTCTGGCGCAGAAAGTTTCGGGTCGCGCCCAAGACCCGCGAAGAGCGGGCCAAGCAGATGCGCTTTCTGCAGTCGCGAGGGTTTTCCTTCGATGCGATTCGCGCCGTCGTGGGCGGCCCCGGCGAGGATTGAATTCGCCTAGAATCCCGGCTGGGGGACGGGGACAGGCATGGCGCAATCCGGGGAAGGCTGGATCGACGAGACGCGCTCGGCGTACCTGTACCGCGTGATCGCGGAGGTCGAGGGCAGCTCGCCGCGCTCGCAGCTGTTCCAGGAGCTCGCGCGCGAAGCCGAGGGGCAGGCCGCGATCTGGGCAAAGAACGCGGGCCTAGCGTCGGTGCCTGCCTTCGTTCCGGATCTGCGCACCCGCATCGTGGCGGGACTGGTTCGGCGGCACGGCGCTCGCGCGATGCGCGGCATCCTCGCCGCGATGAAGGTGCGCGGGCTTTCCGTATACAGCCACGCCGCGCCCGGACACCCGGCGCCGACCTCGGTCGAGGAGGTCGGGAAGCGTCACCGAGGCTTCGGCGCCGGCGGAAACCTGCGCGCGGCGGTGTTCGGGATCAACGACGGGCTGGTGTCGAACCTGAGTCTCATTCTCGGCGTCGCGGGAGCCTCCTCGAACACCGGTTTCATCCTGCTCTCGGGCGTTGCCGGTCTGCTCGCGGGCGCTTTTTCCATGGCCGCGGGGGAGTACGTCTCGGTGCGTTCGCAGCGCGAGATGTACGAACATCAAATCGGACTGGAACAAGCCGAGCTCAGCGAATATCCCGCCGAAGAAGCCGAGGAACTGGCGTTGATCTACGCGGCGCGGGGGATGAATCGCAAGGACGCGCAAGCGCTCGCGCAACGCACCATCGCCGATCCGCGCCTGGCGCTCGACACGCTGGCGCGCGAGGAACTCGGCCTCAATCCCGAAGACCTCGGCTCGCCCTGGGGAGCGGCGCTGTCCTCGTTTTTTTCGTTCGGCGTCGGCGCGCTCGTGCCGCTTGCGCCGTTTCTGTTCGCGCGCGGCGACGGCGCCCTCATCGCGGCGGTGGCAATGACCGCCGTCGCTTTGTTCGGGGTCGGCTCGATGATCAGCCTGTTCACGGGCCGCAGCGCGGTGCGCGACGGCCTGCGCATGCTCGCGATAGGCGGCGGCGCGGGGGCGGTCACCTACTTGGTCGGCATGCTGCTCGGCGTGAGCCTCGCCTGACCGGCTGCGAAACAGGAAATGGAGGCGGGGTTCGTCGTTCACAGCCTGATCGGGTTTTTTCTGCTGCACGTCATTGCCTGGGCGCTGAGTGAACGCCGCAGGACCGTCGCCTGGCGGCCGGTTATCGCCGGCATGCTGCTGACCTTCGGGCTGGGAATCGTGCTGTTGAAGGCGCCCTACGCCAAGGATGTTTTTCTCGCCTTGAACGGCGCCCTCAACGCGCTTGAAAAAGCGACGCAGGACGGGACTGCGTTCGTATTCGGTTTCCTGGGCGGCGGGCCGCTTCCATTCGCCGAAACTTATCCGGGAGCGAGCTTCGTGCTGGCGTTCAGGGCGCTGCCGCTCGTGCTCGTCGTGAGCGCGCTGTCGGCGCTGCTCTTTTACTGGCGGGTGCTGCCCTGGATCGTGAGGGCCTTTTCGCTCGTCCTGCAGAAGACGATGGGCGTCGGCGGCGCTATCGGCTTGTCCTCCGCGGCGAACGTGTTCGTCGGCATGGTCGAGGCCCCGCTGGTCGTCAAGCCCTATATCCGGAACATGAGCCGCAGTGAGATCTTCATCCTCATGAGCTGCGGCATGGCGACCGTTGCCGGCACCGTGATGGCGCTCTACGCGAGCATCCTTTCTAAAGTGGTTCCCGACGCCCTCGGACACATCCTGATCGCCTCGATCATCAGCACTCCGGCGGCGATTGCGATCTCGGTGCTCATGGTTCCGGGGGAGGCGCCCGCCACGGAGGGAAAGCTCGTGCCGCAGGCCGCGACCTCGAGCATGGACGCGGTCACGCGCGGAACGGTCGACGGCGTGCAGCTCCTTGTCAACATCGTCGCGATGCTGGTGGTGCTGGTGGCGCTGGTGAGCCTCGCCAATCAGATTCTCGCGCAGCTTCCCGAGGTGGCCGGAGCGCCGGTCACGCTGCAACGCGTGCTCGGCATCGCCTTGGCGCCCCTTGTCTGGATCATGGGCATTCCGTGGCCGGAGGCGACGACGGCGGGGGCGTTGATGGGGACGAAGACCGTGCTCAACGAGTTGGTCGCCTATATCGACCTGGCGAAGCTTCCCGAGGGCGCGCTCAGCGCCCGCAGCCGTCTGATGATGACTTACGCGCTGTGCGGCTTCGCCAATTTCGGCAGCCTCGGCATCATGATCGGGGGCCTGGCGACGCTGGCCCCGGAGCGCCGCGACGAGATCGTTTCCCTGGGCGGAAAAACCATCGTGTCCGGAACGCTCGCGACCTGCGTTGCGGGTTCGGTGGTGGGTATTCTCTATTGAGGCGCAGGATTTTCCGCTAAGATCGAGAGATGAAATCAGCAGAGATCCGAGCGAAGTTCCTGAAGTTCTTCGAGGAGCGGGGCCACACGGTCGTCGCCTCGAGCCCGCTCGTGCCGGCCAACGATCCGACGCTGCTTTTCACCAACTCCGGCATGGTGCAGTTCAAGGACGTGTTTCTCGGCAGGGAAACGCGGGCGTACAAGCGCGCGACCACCTCTCAGCGGAGCCTGCGTGCTGGCGGCAAGCACAATGACCTGGAGAACGTCGGCTACACGGCGCGCCACCACACCTTCTTCGAGATGCTCGGCAACTTTTCCTTCGGCGATTACTTCAAGCGCGACGCGATCCGCTATGCCTGGGACCTGCTGACCAAGGTCTACAAGCTGCCAACCGAGAAGCTTTGGATCACCGTATATCAGACCGACGATGAGGCCTACGACGTCTGGACGAAGGAGATCGGCGTGCCGAAAGAGCGCTGCATCCGCATCGGCGACAAATCCGGAGGCCCGAAATACCAGAGCGACAACTTCTGGCAGATGGCCGACACGGGCCCCTGCGGTCCGTGCAGCGAGATCTTCTACGACCATGGACCCGGGATCCCGGGCGGCCCGCCCGGATCGAGCGAAGCCGAGGGCGATCGCTATATCGAGATCTGGAATCTCGTTTTCATGCAGTTCAATCGGGACGACAAAGGCGTGATGACGCCCCTGCCCAGACCCTGCGTGGACACCGGTATGGGCCTGGAGCGAATCGCCGCGGTGTTGCAGGGCGTGCATTCGAACTACGAGATCGACCTGTTCCGGGACTTGATACGCGCCGCCGGGCGGGAGACGGGAACGAAAGACCTCGCGAACAATTCGCTGAAAGTGATCGCCGATCACATCCGGGCGTGCGCCTTTCTTGTCGTGGATGGAGTCATCCCCGGAAACGAAGGACGTGGTTACGTGCTGCGCCGCATCGTCCGCCGAGCCATCCGCCACGGCTACAAGCTCGGACGCAAGGAGCCCTTCTTTCACCGCCTCGTCGCAGACCTGTCGCGCGCGATGGGCGAGGCCTATCCGGAGCTGCCGCGCGCCAAGGAGCGGGTCGCCGAGGTTCTCAAGGCGGAGGAGGAACGTTTTGCCGAGACACTCGAAAACGGCATGAAAATACTCGAGGGCGCGCTGCATCGCGAGGACCGCATGCTCGACGGCGAGACGGTGTTCCAGCTCTACGACACCTTCGGCTTTCCGGTCGATCTGACTGCGGACATGGCGCGCGAGCGTGGCATCATGATCGACCACGCGGGATTCGAGGCGGCGATGCAGCGCCAGCGCGAGCGCGCCCGCGCCGCGGGCAAGTTCAAGATGGACGCCGCCGTCGAGTATTCCGGCCGCGCGACTGAATTTCGGGGCTACGACACGCTTTCGCTCGATGACGCCAAAGTGACGGCCCTCTACAGGGAAGGGACTTCGGTGCCGGCCATCGCGGCAGGCGAAGCTGCGGTCGTGGTGCTGGACAAGACCCCGTTCTACGCCGAATCGGGCGGCCAGGTCGGCGACGCGGGCGAGCTCGTCGCCGCAGGCGGAACGTTCGCTGTCTCCGACACGCAGAAAATCCAGTCCGAAGTGTTCGGTCACCACGGTGAACTTGCGACCGGTCGGCTCGCAGTGGGCGACAAGGCGTCGGCGCGCGTGGACGCGTCGCGGCGCGCGCGCACCATGCGCAATCACTCGGCCACGCACTTGATGCACAAGGCGCTGCGCGAGGTGCTGGGGCCGCACGTGCAGCAAAAGGGTTCGCTCGTGGACGCCGACAAAACGCGCTTCGATTTCTCGCACGACGCGTCGATGACCGATCAACAGATCCGCAGGGTCGAAGCGATGGTCAATGCGGAAATTCTCAGGAACGAGGCGACTTCGGCGCGCATCATGAAGTTCGACGACGCGGTCAAGGGCGGCGCCATGGCGTTGTTCGGCGAGAAGTACGGTGACGAGGTGCGCGTTCTGGATATCGGCTCCTCGCGCGAGCTGTGCGGCGGCACGCACGTGGCCCGCACCGGCGACATCGGCTTTTTCAAGATCCTCTCCCAGGGCGGCGTGGCGGCTGGCGTGCGCCGTGTCGAGGCGACCACGGGCGAAGGCGCGCTTGAATGGGTACAAAACATGCAGCGTGAGGTGGAGGAGTTGGCATTCGAAGCGGGATTCAAAGGTGCGTCTTTGGATGTTTTGAAGGAAAAGTTTCTCTCGCTGCAAGCGTCGGATAGGGCCAAGGAAAAGGAGCTCGCACGCCTGAAGTCCAGGCTCGCCTCGAGCCAGGGTGACGATCTCGCGGCGCAGGCAGTCGAGGTCAAGGGCATCAAGGTGCTTGCGGCCGCACTCGACGGCGCCGACGCAAAAACCCTGCGCGAGACGCTTGACCGGCTGAAGGACAAGCTCAAATCGGCGGCGATCGTGCTCGGCTCGACCGAGGGCGGGAAAGTAAGCCTCATCGCCGGTGTGACCGCCGACCTCACCGCGAGGCTCAAGGCCGGCGAGCTGGTCAATTTCGTGGCCCAGCAGGTGGGCGGCAAGGGAGGAGGCAGGCCCGACATGGCGCAGGCGGGCGGGACCGAGCCCGCCAAGGTCCCTGCCGCGCTCGACTCGGTGCGTCAGTGGGTGGAGCAGCGGCTCTAACAGCGCGACGGGTCGTCTAAAATCCGATCCGCTGCCTTTTCGGCGAGCGGGCGTCGCCGATGTCGGAGACGTCGATTTCGTCGCGGCCCGCAAGCTTCGCGTTGCCGAACGCGTTCATGATGGCGCGGCGCATTTCCCGGGGCGAGAGCTCCGCGATCCGATCCTGCACCTCCCGCGCGAGCCTCTCCGGAAAATCCTTGCCCCAGTCGTGGCTGCCGCGGATCTCCCCGTAGATCGCCTGCGCGATGCGGGCGGAACCGTCCCGGTCTGGCGAGGCGACCTCGTAGACGTTCATGCGGTTGAGGATCGGATCCGGGATCTTGGATTCGTCGTTTGCGGTGGCGATCCACACCACGCCCGAGGCATCGATCGGGACCTCGACGAACTCGTCCACGAACTCGGCCGCCGTGTCGCGCTCGAGCAGCATGTACAGCGCACCCAGCGGATCGTACTGATTGCCGCTGCCCGCCTTGTCGAGCTCGTCGACCATGATCACCGGGTTGGCGTAGGTGCCGTTCAGAATGGTCTCGAATACTTTTCCGGGCTTGGCGTTCTTCCATTGCGATGAAGCCCCGGAGAGGACCCAGCCTGCGGTCATCGAACTCATCGAGCACAGACCGAAACCCGTGGACAGGAGCTGCGACAGGCGCCGGCCGAAATAGGTCTTGCCGATTCCCGGCTCTCCGAGCAGAAGCATCGGTGGCAATTCCAGGCAGTCGTTGGACGAAGCGCAGAGCGCGATGTGCTTCTTGACGTCGTCGAGGACTTCCGCGAAGTTGGGAAGCTCGTCGTAGAGACTCTCCATTGCCGGAATCCCCGAGGGCTTCACCGTGAGGCGGGTGCCGCCCGCCTTGATCATTTTTTCATAGGTGGACTTCAGCGCGTCGTTCGCCGAAGCGGCAAGTTCCTGCAACGCGCGGTCGACTTCCGCGACGTCATAGACATCCTTGAATCCTCCGATCGGGATGCTGACCGCTGCTGGTGTCATTCTGGCTGCCTCCACGCGAACACAACTTATCACGCAAGAACGATGCCCACAATCCATCTGATATCTTCAACGGACTGCGGGTTCGCGGCGTTGACCGGCCGTTCTGGCACTCTCGCCCCTTATCTGCCAACGGCGTGACTTTTTGGCGGTCAGAGGAAACGCATGAGCCGATGTCGTCGGTCCGAGTCGACCGCGCCGGCTGCGAACGGCGCCCGGGCTGACCGCCGTGGATTTATTCGGGTAAAATTCAGAGTTTTCAGATTCTTAGAGAATACTCGCCGCACTGGCGACAGCCATGCACTTCAAAGTCGACGACGTCAGAATCCGGGAGATCAAGGAGCTCGCGCCGCCGGCGCACCTGCGGCGCGAGTTTCCCTGCTCGGAGAAAACCGAGGGGCTGACCTATCACACCCGCCAGGCGATCCACCGCCTTCTTCACGGGTCGGACGACAGGATGCTCGTCATCATCGGCCCGTGTTCCATGCATGATCCCAAGGCGGGCCTGGAGTACGCGCGCCGTCTCGTCGAAATGAAAAAAGAGCTCGATCAGGACCTCGTCATCGTCATGCGGGTGTATTTCGAGAAACCGCGCACCACCGTGGGCTGGAAGGGGCTGATCAACGATCCGGATCTCGACGGCAGCTTTCAGATCAACAAGGGGCTGCGCCTCGCGCGCGAGCTGCTCATGGAGATCAACGAGGCGGGCCTGCCCGCGGGCACCGAGTTTCTGGACATGATCTCGCCGCAGTACTACGCGGATCTGGTGAGCTGGGGAGCGATCGGCGCGCGCACGACGGAATCTCAGGTGCATCGCGAGCTCGCCTCCGGGCTGTCCTGCCCCGTCGGCTTCAAGAACGGCACCGACGGCAATGTGCGCATCGCGGTGGACGCGCTGAAGGCCGCACGCACGCCGCACCATTTCCTCTCCGTCACCAAGGAGGGACACTCGGCGATCGTCTCGACCAACGGCAACGAGGACTGCCACATCATCCTGCGCGGCGGCAAACACCCGAATTACGACGCGGCGAGCGTCGACGCCGCCGCCAAGGAGCTGGCCGCCTCCGGACTCGAGCAGCGTCTGATGGTCGATTGCAGCCACTCGAACAGCCAGAAGATGTATCAGCGCCAGATCGACGTCGCGCGCGAGGTCGCCCGGCAGGTGGCGACGGGAGAAGACCGCGTCATCGGCGTCATGGTCGAATCGCACCTCAAGGCGGGACGCCAGGACCTCGTTCCGGGGAAGCCGCTCGCATACGGCCAGAGCATCACCGATGCCTGCATCGGCTGGGAGGACAGCGTGCCGCTGCTGAAGAATCTCGCCGAGGCGGTGCGCAAGCGCAGGCTGGTCAAAGCCGAAGAATCCTAGCAACGACCGGGGACAGACCACGTTTTTTCATCGAGCCAAGGAAACCGGCGACCCCGGATCGAGCAAGAAACGTGGTCTGTCCCCGGTTTTCTGGGGCACCGCTGCGCTGATCCTCGCGTTCAAGCTGTGGCTGTCCGCGGTCTTTCCCTTCACCGGCGACGAAGCGTATTTCGTCTACTGGGGCGCGTTTCCCGACTACGGGTACTACGATCATCCGCCGATGATCGGCTGGCTGCTCTATCTGCTGCTCAAGCTGTCGCACGCCGAATGGTCGCTGCGCTTGCCGGTGACCCTCCTGCCTTTCGCGCTCGCCGCGGGAATCTACCTCGTGCTGCGCCGCGCCGACGAAACGAAGGCGGCGCTCGCCGCGCTCGCCTTCTTGCTGCTGCCCGCCAATGTCTGGAGCGTCTTCATCACCACCGACACGCCGCTCATCCTTTTCTGCTTTGCCTCGGCGTTTTCCTTCTGGCTGGGGATCGTCCGGCGCTCAGCCGGCTGGCAGGCGCTTGCCGGCGTATTTCTGGGGCTGGCGTTTCTTTCCAAGTACTTCGCGGTCTTGCTGGGACTCGCCTACGTCGCTTACGTTGCCTTCTCTCCCCGCGGACAGCGCGACTGGCGCGCGCTCGCGCTCGTCGTGCTGTGTTCGCTTCCGTTCGCCGCCGTCAACCTGTGGTGGAACTACGAGCATTGCTGGGCGAACCTGATGTTCAATCTCTACAACCGGCACGAGGGTGCCGGCTGGTCCTGGAAGACGCCGCTCATTTTCGCAATCTCGGTGCTCTACGTGCTCAGTCCGGTCGCCCTGTGGCAACTCGCAAGAGAACGCCGGACGGTGGCCGCCGCGCTCGGCGAGCCGGCGACGCGGTTTTTCGTCGTCGTCTTTGCGCTCCCCTTCGGGTTCTTCGCCGTGCTCTCCGCGGTCAAGCTGATCGGCCTGCACTGGATGCTCGCTTTCGTGCCTTTCTTTTTCGTCGCGGCGGGCCGGTTTCTGTCGCACGAGCAGTTGCGGCGCTCGGTCCTCTACCTCGGAACGCTCAGCGCGATCCACGTCGCCGCGATCCTCGCCGCGGCGATGCTCCCGCTCGAGACCTGGAAGAGCACGCGTTTCTACGACGGCATCGTGTATCACGTCCGCATGCCTGAAATCCTCAGGGAGCTGAAACCCTACGGGGAGGAATTCGAATTCGCCACCGACGGATACTCGATGTCGGCGGTCGCGTCCTTTCATGCGCGCCGGCCTGTGGCCGTATTCGGCGCCGCATCCTCGCACGCGAGGCACGACGACATCCTGACCGATTTCAGGCGGCTCGACGGCAAGAACATTCTGGTGCTGCGCAAGGACGCGCCCGGTGATGCCGACTATCGGCCCTACTTCCGCTCCGTTGAATACAAGGAGTTCACGCTTTCGGGCGCGAGCTTCCATCTCGTGCTGGGCCGCGGATTCGATTTCGCCGCCTATCGGGAGCAGGTGTTGAAGCCCGTGCGCGAGCGTTTCTACGCCATTCCCTGGTACCTTCCCCAGGGGCGTTGCTATTTCTGCGAGCGCTATTTCGGTGCTCCCACCTGCCCTGCAAAGGACTGACCTCTTGGCGAGTTCGCTCATCCGCTTGATGCGTCCACACCAGTGGATCAAGAATGGATTCGTTTTCCTCGGCCTGGTTTTCGGCCACGGTTGGGAAGATGCGAGTCTCGTTGCCGAGGTGTTCACGCTGTTCGCCGCCTTCTGTCTGGTGTCGAGCGCCGTATACGTCATGAACGACATCGCCGACCGGGACGCCGACCGCCTGCATCCGGCGAAGCGCTCCCGGCCGCTCGCGCAGGGCGAAGTCGGCGTAGGGTGGGCGGTCGCGCTGTGCGTCGCGCTCGCGCTTGCGGGGCTTGCGCTCGCGGCGGCTGTTTCGCTTCCTGCATTGCTGATCGCGGCCGCCTATGTCGGAGTCAACCTCGCGTACAGCGCGGGGCTCAAGCACGTGGCGATTCTCGATGTGTTCATGATCTCAGGCGGGTTCATGCTGCGCATCCTCGCCGGCACCGTGGGAGTCGGGATTGCCCCGTCGAAATGGCTGCTCCTGTGCGGGCTGATGCTGACGCTGTTTCTGGGCTTCGGCAAGCGGCGCGCCGAGCTTCTCGCCCTGACCGACAACGGGAATTCGAACGGCGCGGCCGGCCAGCGCGCCGCCCTGGAAGGCTACAGCAGGATGCTGCTCGATCGCCTGATCATGGTCAGCGTCGCCGGCGCCGCAATCGGCTATGCGCTTTACACGGTGGATGCCGAGACCATCGCGCTCCACGGCACCGACCGGCTGATCTTCACCGTTCCGTTCGTGCTGTACGGCCTGTTCCGATACCTTCGAGTCGTGTACTCGAAGGGCGGAGGGGGAGACCCCGCATGGGAACTGTTGCACGATCCGCACCTGATCGCGGCGACCGCGGGATGGCTGGGTGCGACCGGATGGTTCCTTGCCGGCTGAGGCCGGACTCCGACATTTGTGATCGGTTCGGCGTTTGGGCATAATCTCGCCCGTCACCGGCGCGAGGGGCGGGACGACGGACCCGCGCGCGGCGGCTCACCGAGGCGAGTCCGAAGATGGCAGAAAGCGCGGAAAGGGCCCGGCTGGCACAGCTGGAGTCGCTGGGCGACGCCGTACCATTCGCCGGCAGGATTCACGGCCTCATCACGTTCTCGCCGCTTTTCGAGAGCTTCAACCTGACGGAAATCCGCTTGTTGAGCCAGTTCATGCAGGTCTACCGCACCGAGCCGGGCGTGGAAATCATCCGCGAAGGCGACGCGGGCGATTTCATGGGTTTTCTCATCGAAGGCCGAATCGAAGTGTTCAAGCAGGACCGGTGGAATGCGCCGCGGCTCATCGCTGTTATCGCGCCGGGGCAGTCGTTCGGCGAAATGTCGATGATCGACGGCGAGCCGCGCTTTGCGAGCTGCATTGCCGCCGAGCCCTGCATGATCGCGGTGCTGTCGCGCGACGACTTGGCGCGCATCATTCTGGAGCAGACAACGCTCGGGGCGAAAATCCTCATGGAACTGGTGCTTATGCTGTCGCAGCGGCTGCGTCAGACCAGCTCCAAGCTGCTCGCCTACATGGACCGCGAAAAGACTTGATCAGGGAGTCGTACCGGCCGCAGAACCTGTGGCACAATACTTGGCCGGAGAGGTGGAGGGTGAAATGAAAATAACGAACGGCAAGGATTTCTGGGCCGGGCTGATGTTCATCGCGTTCGGGCTGGCTTTCATGTTCGTGGCCCAGAACTACGCAATGGGGAACGCGGTGCGCATGGGACCGGCGTATTTTCCGACGGTGCTCGGAGGGATGCTCGCGGTGCTCGGCGCAGCCGTATTGGCTCGGGCCTTCGTGTCGAAGATCTCCAATCCGGTGGCTGTCTTTCCGTTTCGTTACTGGCTGGTCCTCGGCGGGCTGGTATTGAGCGTGATCGCCTTTTACACCCAGCCCCCGCGCGACGCGGGAATGGCGCTGCAGATCGGTCACGCGCTGCTTGCGGGCATCGCCATCCTGATGCTCTTTGCGGCGTTCGGTGAGCGTTCGCTGTGGGTGGTCCTGTTCGCGGTCGTCGTTTTCGGCTACATGCTGAAACCGCTCGGACTGGTGCTTGCCACGGGATTGCTCGTCTTCATCAGCGCCTGGGGCGGGCATGAATTCAGGTGGAAGGAAGTCACGATCATGTCTGCGATCCTCGCCGCCTTCTCGGTGGCCGCGTTCGTCTACGGCCTGGGGCTGCCGATGAACGTCTGGCCGAGCATCTGGGAGTAAGGGCGATGGAAGCACTCTTTCACAATCTCGGAATCGGCTTCGCCGTTGCGCTCACTTTCCAGAACCTTTTCTACTGTCTGATGGGGGTGATGCTCGGCACCCTGATCGGCGTGCTGCCCGGCATCGGGCCGGTGGCCACCATCGCCATGCTGCTGCCGGTCACTTTCACGCTCAACCCGACTTCGGCGCTGATCATGCTCGCCGGGATCTATTACGGCGCGCAGTACGGCGGCTCGACCACCGCGATACTGGTCAACATACCCGGCGAGTCCTCCTCGGTCGTGACCTGCCTCGACGGCTACCAGATGGCCCGGCAGGGCCGGGCGGGGCCCGCACTCGGCATCGCGGCGATCGGCTCGTTCTTCGCCGGCTGCGTCGCCACCATCATCATCGCGCTGTTCGCTCCGCCGCTCGCGGAGGTCGCGCTGAAGTTCGGCCCGGCGGAATACTTTTCGCTGATGGTGCTCGGCCTGATCGCCGCGACGGTGCTCGCGCACGGCTCGCTCATCAAAGCGATCGCGATGGTGATTCTCGGGCTGCTGCTCGGCCTGGTCGGCACCGACGTCAATTCCGGCGTCGCGCGCTTCAGCTTCGGCGTCTCGGAGCTCTCGGACGGCATCGGCTTCGTTTCGGTGGCGATGGGCGTGTTCGGCTTCGCCGAGATCATCGCCAACCTCGAGCAGAAGGAGCATCGCGAAATCTTCACCAAGAAGGTGAGCAACCTGCTGCCTTCCCTGCAGGACTTCAAGGATTCATGGGCATCGATCCTGCGCGGCACCGCCCTCGGCTCGTTCCTCGGCATCCTGCCCGGCGGAGGCGCGCTGCTCGCCTCGTTCGCCGCCTATACGCTGGAGAAGAAGATCTCGAAGAACTCCGCCAACTTCGGCAAGGGCGCGATCCAGGGCGTGGCGGCGCCGGAATCGGCGAACAACGCCGGCGCCCAGACTTCCTTCATCCCGCTGCTTACGCTCGGCATCCCGTCGAATCCCGTGATGGCGCTGATGATCGGGGCGATGATGATCCAGGGCATTGCACCCGGGCCGCAAGTGATGACCGAGCGGCCGCAGCTCTTCTGGGGAATGATCGCCTCGATGTGGATCGGCAACCTGATGCTGGTGGTGCTGAACCTGCCGATGATCGGAATGTGGATCAAGCTCCTCATGGTGCCGTACCGGATGCTCTACCCGTCGATACTGGTCTTCTGCTGCATCGGCGTCTACAGCATCTCGAACAGCCCGTTCGATGTCATGCAGACGGCGGCGTTCGGCGTGGTCGGCTACATCTTCGTGAAGCTCGAATGCGAGCCCGCGCCGCTGATTCTCGGCTTCATCCTCGGGCCGCTCATGGAGGAAAACCTGCGCCGCGCGATGCTCTTGTCGCGCGGGGACCCGCTGGTGTTCTTCCAGCGCCCGATCAGCCTCACCATGCTTCTCATTGCGGGTTTCCTGCTGGCAGTCGTGCTGGCGCCGACGGTGCGCAAGAAGCGCGAGGAAGCGTTCGTCGAGGCCTGATCGCCTGAGCGGGGCAGTTGGCTAGCGGTTCTTGCCCTGCTGCCAGAGCACATCGCCGCGGTCGCCCTCGCGGTTGAGGACGCGGCCGAGCACGAAAAGCAGGTCCGACAGCCGATTCAGGTAGACCCGCGCCGGGTCGGCGACTTTTTCCGAAGACGACAGAGCGACGAGCGCGCGCTCGGCGCGCCGGCACACCGCGCGCGCGAGGTGCACGAGGCTCGCGGCGCGCGTCCCGCCCGGAAGGATGAATTCCTTCAGCGGCGGCAACACGGAGTTGAACTCGTCGAGAAGCGTCTCGAGCCGCGCCACCTGGCCGTCGGTCATGGTCGCACGGCCTGGAATCGAGACGTCCCCGCCCAAGTCGAACAGGTCGTGCTGGATGCTCTTGAGAACCGCGCGTATTTTTTCGGGCATCGGCTCGGCGAGCAGCACGCCGATCGCGGAATTGAGCTCGTCGATCTCGCCGAGGGCGACGACGCGCGGGCTGTCCTTGCGCGTGCGCGAGCCGTCGCCCAGGCCCGTTTCGCCGGAATCGCCGGTACGCGTGTAGATCTTGGAGAGGCGGTGACCCATGAGCGGGGCGGGGGTTTCGGAGAGCGGAAATGTACCATGCGGCCCGCTGGTCCGCCGCCCCCGCGCGCGTCAACGCCGGCCGGCGCGCTAAACCGCACCCGCACCGGATGGTCGAGCGACAACTTTGCGGAGCAACCGTTTTCGGCGCGCGAAAACAGCACCGCGCACTCCGCTTTCCGCCATCGAACCGATCACTGGGCGCCGACTAGGGCGGGCAGTTCTGCAAGAGATTTCACCTCGCGATCAGGCCTGCCCGGCAGGCGCTCGAGCCGTTGACCATAACGGTTGCACCAGACGACGCGCATGCCGAAAGCGGATGCCGCGTGAGCATCCCACGCGTTGGAGGATTGAAACGAAATCGACCTGGGCCCGATTCCCAGTCGGTCGACGGCAAGCTGGTAGACTTTTGGATGCGGTTTGTAAACACCGACTTCTTCCACAGAGAGCACTGCGTCGAGCAGGTGCCCGATGTCGTTGTGCCGCACGGCGGCCTCGAGCATCGCGGGCGATCCGTTTGAGAGGATGGCCGTCTTGATCCCCGCGGCCTTCACTTGCCTGAGCATATCGGGGACTTCGAGAAACACATCGAGCGTTAGGTAGAGGTCCATCAGACGATCGCGCAGCGAAACGTCCCTGATGCCGAGGGTCTCCATGGCAAAGTCGAGCGCGTCGCCGGTGACTTGGCCGAAATCGGCATGCCGACCCTGGAGCGCGCGCAGCCACGTGTATTGGAGCTGCTTTTCCCGCCACAAGGCATTCAGCCGATCGAGTTTGTCCCCGAGCACGTCGCGACAGCGCGCCGCGGCGGATGCGTAGTCGAACAGCGTCCCGTAGGCGTCGAACACGCACGCGCGTATGTTTTCGAGACGATCCGCACTCACGTTTATGTTGTTCGGGAAAGCGTGCGCCGGTTAGGGAGAGATCCCGGGGAGCCGTTGCCGGTCAGCGTACAGGATATAGTGGGACGCCAGGGAATGCTCCAGGGCTTTCGCGATCAGCATCCTGCCCGGGCCCGCCGTCCCATCTTTCAGTTGGGACCGGTAGAAGTTCGTGTAGAAAGCGTCGGGCTCCACGCGGATTTCGACGGCCAAGTGGGTGGCCCGGGGATGTGCGCCCAGGCGATACTCGATCACCCGCTCGTCATCGGGCGCAAGCCGCGTATCGAACAGCTCTTCACTCAAGTCGAGCGTCACCTCCCGCGCGATCACGTGCTGCTGTATCGTGCCCTTCAAAGTTTTCCCCGAAGCGGTTTCCTGCCGCATCGTCACCACGACCCGGGGCGTTACGTAGGTTGGAAAGTAGTGGCCGGTGCCCGCATTGGTGAGGCGCAGCGCGGCGGTCACCTGGCCTGCGGCATCCACGCGCGGATGAACCGCTCCAACCGCGATGCCGCGCCGCGTGGTCTCGGGATCGTGTATGCCGCGCCACCAGTGCCGGCGCTCCGGCATATGGCAGGCCTGACAGCTGCGGCCCTTGCGGGCGTGGCGGCTCGCTTGCCACTCCTCATAGGTGTTCTCCAGCAGCTTGCCGTTCAGCGCGTAGCCGCCTTCTTCGAACTGGTGGCACGCCGCGCAGAAGCGCGAGTCCTCGAACGCACCGCTCGCGACCCATCCGCCGTGGGGATAGCGAGCGCTGGAGTGTGACCCGTCCTGGCGCGGCGGCCCGTACCATTTATGGTCGCGCACGTGGCAGGCCGCGCACACCAGGCCTTGTTCGTGCAGCGGGCGCCCACCGGTCGGCGCGGCAACTTTGGTCTCTGTCCTTCCGGCGAGCGCAGCGACAAGGCTTTCAGCCTGCTCACCGAGCGGCGCATGGCACCGGATGCACTCCTGATGCTCTTGTGTCGCGCGAGGCGCCATGTTGACGAGCTGACCCAGCACCCCAGGCCCCATCGCGCGGCTGTGCAGGCTTTGGCGCCAGCCGTCGAGTTGCTCGGCGTGACACGCGCCGCACGATTCCGGCTGAAGCGAGGTCTCGTGCGAGCGAAGCGTTGCCGGGGCTTTTCCTTGCAGACTCAAGGGGCGAGCCCAGAACCAAGAGAGAAACGCCTCCGTCTGCGAAGACGCGGACCGAAGCGGCGCGCCGGTTTCGGTAGTCGTCGCCGCGTCGCAAGCCGCGAGCGCGGCGAGGCAGAGCAGGACCGCGATCCGGACCTCCCTGCCGGCGCCCGCCCAATGGGACTGCGGCGGCATGGTGCGCCTACCGCGAAGACGCTACTTCTTCACCGCACACGGATTCTTTGCTGCGCACGGGTTTTTCGCCGCACACGGATTCTTCGCCGCGCACGCATTCTTCGCCGCGGTCCTGATGTAGGCCTTCTGCACCTCGCCGGTGTACGCGGTGAGCGCGGCGAGCTCCTTGGAATCCCAGGTCAGCGGCTTTGCGGCCATCGGAACGATCATGCAAAACTGCACCATCTGCTCCATGGTTATCGATTTCAGTCCCGACTGCGCCTGCGGCATCGCGACGAGGTGCGGATAGGGCTTGACGAACGAAGCGCTGAACGCCGCGTTGTCCTTGTGGCAGGCCATGCACGCCATGCCGTTGGTGCTGAGCTTGGTGTCGCTCCAGAGTTTCTCGCCTACCGCAACGAGTTCGGCCCGTGCGCCAGTGTAGGCCTTCGTGCCTTTCGGGCGCGTCACCAGCTTCCGGTCAACGCCGGCGGCACCGCAGGGATTTTTCGCCGCGCAGGGATTCTTGACTGCGCAAGGGTTCTTGGCCGCGCACGGATTACATGGATTCGCGGCGAAAGCCGCCGGCATTCCCAGCGCCAGTGTCATCACGCCGGTGGAGACCAGCGACCGCATGACCGGATTCAGTTCGAAACGCATGGTCAATCCTCCTTATCTCGGTTGGTTCAACTCGTCACTGCCTGCACACGGGTTCTCCACTCGTCATAACGTGGAGGATTCTTTCGTGTTAAGGGTCCCGGAATCGAGACCGTGACGGGAAGTTCGACGCGGAACGACCAGAAGTTACGGGCCGCACGAAATTTATTTTGCGCGACGGGAATCAATCCAGGAGTAAGATTCCGCAGGCGCGCGATGCCCTCAAGCTCTCACAATCGCGGTCCCGACTCGACTCCCGTCGCGGAGGCCGCGCCTTCTTCGGCCCCGCATTCACGATCGGGGCAGGAGAGACCCCCCGCGCGCGAGCTCGACTGGTCCGTCTATATGGCTCGCGCGCAGGGCGGCGACCGGGAGGCCTATCGGCGCTTGCTCCAGGACGTCACGCCGTATCTTCGTTCGATCGCCGCGCGGCACTTTCGGAATTCCGGCGACATCGAGGACGCGGTGCAGGAGGTGCTGCTGACGGTGCACGCCGTACGGCACACCTACGATCCGGCGCGGCCGTTCGGCCCGTGGCTCGTCGCGATCGCCAATCGCCGCGTCGTCGACGGGCTTCGCCGCCAGGGGCGCTCCAGGGCGCGGGAAGTCGCCCTCGAGACCGAGCATGAAACCTTTGCGGCGCCTCAAGCGAACTTAGCTGAGACGGCGTCGGATGGGCGGGTGCTGCGGGATGCGATCGAGCAGTTGCCCCCCGGGCAACGCGACGCCGTCCGGATGCTCAAGCTCCGGGAGATGTCGCTGAAGGAAGCCGCGGCGGCGAGCGGCATGTCGGTCGCCGCGCTGAAAGTCGCGACCCATCGCGGATTGAAGAATTTGCGGAAGATTTTCGGAAGGCAAGGCGGGAAAACGTGATCACGACACCGGATCTCATAGAATCGCTTGTCGCCGGCGCGAAGCCGGTTCGGCGTCTGCGTCCGCCGGCCGCGCGGGCCGCGCTGTGGCTGCTGTTCGCGGCGGCGATCGTGTCCCTGCTCGCCGTCAGTCACGGCCTTCGGCCGGACTTGGGCGCCCGCCTGGGCCAGCCGCTGTTCGCGACCGGACTGGCCGCCTCGCTCCTGACGGGTGTGCTTGCCGCGGTCGCTGCGTTCATCGTCAGCCTTCCCGACCGTTCACGCCTCTGGCTGCTGCTTCCGGCGCCTGCGCTTGCGCTCTGGGTATCGACGATCAGCTACGAGTGCCTGACCGAATGGGTCAGCATTCGGCCCGACGGCGTCGCTCTCGGCGAGGCGGCGGATTGCTTTGCGACGCTGGTATTGACGAGCGTTCCCCTGTGGCTCGCCATGCTCTTGATGCTTCGCCACGTGGCGCTGCTGCGCTCGGCGGCCGCGGCGGTGGCGGCCAGCCTTGCCGTGGCCGCGATCGCGTCGACCGCGCTCGCCCTCTTCCACGATCTGGATGCCTCGGTGATGATCCTGATGTGGAATCTCGGCACCGCGGCGCTGCTGGTCGGTCTCGGAAGCGCTTTCTGGGAAAGAATGCTTTTCTGGGTCGCGTCCCGGTAGACACCCTCCCCAAGTGAGAACTCACCTGGAAAAAATCGGTAGTTTCGGAGCAGTGGTCGCCGCTGCCGCCTGTCCAATATGCTTTCCGAAACTGGCGTTGCTCGGCGCGGTCTTTGGATTGGGCGCGCTCGGGGCATACGAGTCGCAGTTCTTCATTGCCGCCCAGGTGCTGATTGCCGTTGCCGTGCTGGGCCACGTGCTCGCGTGCTGGCAACATCGCAACCGCCGACTGCTCGCGCTCGCGGTCCTCAGCGGCGCGGCCATATTCGGCGGCCTGTACCTCATGAACTCCGAGGCGATAATCTACGCCGGCTTCGCCGGCCTCGTCGTGACCAGCGCCACGGATTTCTGGGGGCGCTTTCGAGGAAACGCCCTAATTTCCAGAAGGAGCCTGCTTGTGAGAACCGATGCCTCGCCCGATCCTGGGGCCATGTCGAGCCCGGTTCTGGAGTCGGTGATGACCTGCCCGAAGTGCGCTCACAGGAAGCGGGAGACAATGCCGACGGACGCGTGCCAGTTTTTCTACGAGTGCGCGGGCTGCGGCGCTTTGCTGCGCCCGAAGGCGGGCGACTGCTGCGTGTTCTGCTCGTATGGTTCGGTCAAATGTCCGCCGGTGCAGCTCGCCGGAGCTGGATAGAAGGAGAAGATCATGGAACGGAAAGTGAAGCCGTCAGCGCGATTGGCGCCGCTGCCGGTCGGCCACGCGCCCGAGCTCAAGGAGAACTTCGAGTTCTCCAAGAAATCCCTGGGATTCGTTCCGAACAGCATGCTCATCATGCAAAGGAAGCCCAAGCTCGTAAAGGCTTTCTCGCAGCTCTCCCAGGCGATCTGGGATCCGAGTAGCGAAGTGGACCGCGGCTTCAAGCGCCTGGTCGGCCACGTCGCGAGCCGCGCAGCGGGCTGCGTCTACTGCATGGCGCACACGGCGGAAGGGTCGCTCCATTTCGGGATTGAGGAGCGCAAGCTCGCCGCCGTCTGGGAATACCGCACCAGCCCGCTGTTCACCGAGGCCGAGAGGGTCGCGCTCAATTTCGCTCTCGCCAGCGCCTCCATCCCGAACGACGTGACCGACGAAATGTTTACCGAGATGCGCAAGCACTGGTCGGAGAACCAGATCGTCGAGATCGCCGCGGTAGTCGCGTACTTCGGCTTCCTCAACCGCTGGAACGACACCATGGGAACGCCGCTCGAGCCGGAGCCCATCGCGGCTGGCGAGAAATATCTCGCCTCGCGCGGCTGGAAGGTCGGCAAGCACGCGCGAACGTAAAGAGAGCAGCCAGGTGCGCGCAACGCTTCCCCTTCTGGAGGTTTCCGAATTTCCAGCCATACGCAGGGGCGACCTCGAGACGCTTCAGGTCAATCTCGGCTACAAGTGCAACCAATCCTGCGTGCACTGCCACGTCAACGCCGGCCCCACGCGCACCGAGCAGATGGATCGGGAGACGATGCGCACGGTGCTGCGTTACCTCGAGGCTTCGGGCGTCGGCACGCTCGACATCACCGGCGGCGCGCCCGAGTTGAATCTGCACTTTCGCGAGCTCGTCGAAGGCGCCCGCGCGCTCGGTACGCACGTGATCGACCGCTGCAATCTCACGGTCCTGGAAGAGCCCGGCCGGGAGGATCTCGAGGAGTTTCTCGCGCGCGAAAATGTCGAGGTCACGGCTTCGCTCCCCTGCTACACCGAGGAGCTGGTCGACCGGCAGCGCGGCAAGGGCGTGTACGAAACGAGCATCCGCGCGATCAAGCGCCTCAATGCGCTCGGCTACGGAATGGACGGCTCGGGACTCGCGCTGAATCTCGTGTACAACCCGCAAGGGGCGTCGCTGCCGCCCCCGCAGGAGAAGCTCGAAGCCGACTACAAGCGCGCGCTCGGCGAGCGCTTCGGCATCCGCTTCAACCGCCTCTACACGCTCGCCAACATGCCGATCGCGCGCTTCGGCTCGACGCTCATCTCCAAGGGCCAGTTCAACGCCTACATGAAGCTGCTGCGGGAATCCTTCCGCAAGGAAAATCTCGGCGCCGTGATGTGCAGGAACCTCGTTTCGGTCGACTGGCAGGGCTATGTCTACGATTGCGATTTCAACCAGATGCTGGGACTGCCGCTCAGGATCGCGGGCAGACCCAGGATGAAACTCGACGATCTCCTCGGGCGCGATCTCGCCGGCAACCCGGTCGTGGTGAAAAGCCACTGCTTCGGCTGCACGGCGGGGCA
>Ga0137463_1000094_pt1 | contig 37507 bp, 34 predicted proteins | sample EasRivERMGT800_2_FD_102333 | JGI IMG/M metagenome (GOLD analysis project Ga0137463, IMG submission 102333) | Soil microbial communities from meander-bound floodplain in the East River, Colorado, USA - East River MetaG ERMGT800_2 | ecosystem: Environmental > Terrestrial > Soil > Floodplain ...
ATCTATAATGGGCGACCTTATCCCGGACTTCCCCTAAATGTGGCTGCGATGGATCGCCTTCCCGGTATTGGCGCTCACCGGGGCAGGCGTCGTGGGTCTGGCGCTCGCTGGATTCGCCGTACTTCTCGCCTACCCGAATCTTCCCTCCATAGAAGCACTGACTGAATATCAGCCGAAGATCCCGCTGCGCGTCTACACCTCCGATGGAGTGCTCATCGGGGAATTCGGGGAGGAACGCCGCTCAGTCGTCCACATGGACGAGGTGCCGGCTCTGATGAAGCAGGCGATTCTCGCCGCCGAGGACGAGCGCTTCTACCAGCACACCGGAGTCGACTATCAGGGAGTGCTCCGGGCAGCCTACTCCAATCTGCTTACCGGAGGCAAGACGCAGGGTGCTTCGACAATCACCATGCAGGTCGCGCGGAATTTTTTCCTCTCCCGCGAAAAGACGCTGACCCGAAAGCTCTACGAAGCGCTGCTCGCCTTCAAGATCGAGAACAGTCTCGCCAAGGATCAGATCCTGGAGATCTACATCAACCAGATCTACCTTGGACAGCGCGCCTACGGCTTTGGAACCGCTGCCAACATCTATTTCGGCAAGAACCTGGCCCAACTGAATGTCGCCGAGATTGCAATGCTCGCAGGCTTGCCCAAGGCGCCCTCGTTGTTCAACCCGGTGATAAATCCCAGGCGCGCCAAGCAGCGGCAACTCTACGTCCTCAGGCGCATGCACGAGCTCTCCATCCTCAACGATGAGGAATACGAGCAGGCTCAGGCAGCGCCGGTCAGCGTCAAACGCGAATCAGTGACTGAATACGCCGTCCATGCCGAGTTCGTCGCCGAAATGGTGCGTCAGACGCTCTACGAGCGCTATCCCGACGACGTGTACTCGCGGGGTTTTCGCGTATACACGACGATTACACGTGCAGACCAGGAGGCTGCTTATGCGGCGCTGCGCCAGGGGTTGCTCGAATACGACCGGCGGCACGGCTACCGCGGACCAGAAGGCTTCGTCGACCTGAAAGACGCTCAGGAAGAGGACTACGAAGAGGCGCTGCAGGACTATGCTGACAGTGACGACCTGCTGGCAGCGTTGGTCCTGGAGGTTGCGCCGAAACGCGTGAAAGCCTATCGACGCGGAGGCGAAACCGTCACGCTTTCCGGGGAGGGTCTCAAGCTTGCCGAACGCATGCTCGATTCCCGTACGCCACCGAACCGGCGAGTTCGTCGCGGAGCCGTGATTCGGATCCAAGTGGACGCAAGCGGCAACTGGCAGATCACCCAGCTCCCGGAGACCGAGGGTGCTTTTATCTCCCTCAATCCGCAGGACGGCGCGGTGCGCTCGCTGGTCGGAGGTTTCGACTTCAACAGAAACCAGTACAACCACGTGACTCAGGCTTGGCGGCAGCCGGGGTCGGGTTTCAAACCGTTCATCTACTCGTCGGCCCTCGAGAAGGGATTTACTCCCGCAACGGTTATCAACGACGCGCCGGTGGTGGTGGACGCCGCGCTTACCGGCGGACAGGTATGGGAACCGAAGAACTACGACGGCCGTTACGAAGGTCCTATGAGCATGCGCACTGCCCTCGCCAAATCCAAGAACATGGTTTCCATACGGATCCTGCAGGCGATCGGGCCGCAATATGCTCAGGACTACATCGCGCGGTTCGGGTTTGACGCGGACCGGCATCCGCCGTACCTGACCATGGCGCTAGGCGCAGGGTCTGCCACGCCGCTTCAGATGGCTCGTGCCTTCTCCGTTTTCGCGACCGGGGGTTACCGGACCGAACCCTATGTGATCCAGAAGATAGTCGACGATCGCGGCAATGTGCTCGCGGAAGCTCAACCGGCCCTGGCCGGTGACGAATCCTTGCGGGTCATCGACGCCCGCAATGCCTTTATCATGGATAGCATGATGCATGACGTCGTGCGCTACGGAACCGCCGCTCGTGCCATGTCCCTGCAACGCCAGGACCTGGCAGGCAAGACCGGTACGACCAACGACTACATCGACGCCTGGTTCAGCGGATATCACCCGACCCTCGTCGGCATCGCCTGGGTGGGCTTCGATCAGCCGAAGAAACTTGGCCCCGGGGAGACCGGTTCGGTGACCGCGCTGCCCATCTGGATTAGTTACATGGCCAAGGCGCTGAAGGGCGCGCCGGAACTGGGTCAGCGCATGCCCGAGGGCCTGGTGGCCGTGAAGGTTAATGAAAACGGCCTCCAGTCTCCCGAAGGCAGGCTGGAATTCTTCTTTCGCGAGAACGTGCCACCGCCACAAGGCCCGGGAGAATCGACCACACGCACGCCGGACGAAGTCAAGAATCAACTCTTTTAGGATCGTTCGGCCGAAAGAAGCAGCGGAGCGCCCTCACATTCGCTGCAGCACGACTGGCGTGCCCGACTGGTGGCTCACCAGTTTTGAAAGCACCGCGAACAGCTCGGTCCCGTCGCGGGTGTTCACCCAGTCTGCACCGCTCCAGCGAAAATGGTAACCGCCCGACTTGGACGCGACCCAGATTTCCTGGGCCGCGGAATGCCGGTTGACGATGATGCGGCTGCCGTCGCCGAACTCGAGCTCGAGCACGCCGGAACCCTTGGGCTCGCAATCGCAGTCTACCGAGCTCTCCTCGAGCGCCCGGCTGAGGTGCTCGAGCGCGGTATCGGCCAGCTTCTCGAACTCGCTCGCTGTCATCACCGTGTTAAACTATTTTGCTTTCGACTTCCACTCGACCATGCGCTGCGCCGCCGGCTTCTTCATCGTGCTCCTCGCTGTGTCGGCGTGCGGCACCAAGGGCGCGCTGTACCTTCCCCCGACGGAGCAGAAGCCGCAGCAGGATAACAAACCCGCGCCGCGACAGTGAATTTTTTTTCGTATCAGGGTGGCGCGCTTTTCGCGGAAGAAGTGCCTCTTGTCTCGATAGCAGAGCGGTTCGGCACGCCCTGTTATGTCTATTCACGCGCGGCCCTCGAAGGGGCGTACCGCGAATTCGAACACGCCTGCGCCGGGCGCGACACGCTCATCTGTTACGCCGTCAAGGCCAATTCAAATCTCGCGATTCTCAACCTGTTCGCCCGGCTGGGTTCGGGCTTCGACATCGTGTCCGGAGGCGAACTCGCCCGTGTCCTCGCAGCCGGGGGTGTCGCCGGGAAGATCGTGTTCTCCGGAGTCGGCAAGAGCGAGGTGGAGATGCACGCGGCGCTGCAGGCCGGAATCCTCTGCTTCAACGTCGAGTCCGAAGCGGAACTCGAACGGCTCGCTCGAGTCGCTTCGGCGACGGGCAGGCTCGCCCCGGTGTCGCTCAGGGTCAATCCAGACGTCGATCCGCGCACCCACCCTTATATCGCCACCGGACTGCGCGAGAGCAAGTTCGGCATTCCGTTCGAAGAAGCGCGCCGGTTGTATCAGCGAGCTGCCGCTCTGCCGTCGCTGCAGGTCACGGGCATCGGTTTTCACATCGGGTCACAGCTGACCGAGGTGGGACCCTTCGTCGCCGCGATCGACAGAGCTCTGGAATTCGTGGACTGGCTGCGCGCGATCGGGATGCCGCTTCGGCATATCGATCTGGGCGGCGGCCTGGGAATTCGCTACCGAGACGAACAGCCCCCGGCGGTAGAGGACTACCTCGGAAGCTTGTTCGAGCGCATCGGTCAGCGCAAGGTGCGCGTCCTAATGGAGCCCGGGCGCGCGCTGGTGGGTAACGCCGGTCTGCTGCTCACGCGGATCGAGTACCTCAAGCATGGGTCTGCCAGGAACTTCGCCGTTGTCGATGCAGCGATGAACGACCTGCTGCGCCCTGCGCTCTACGACGCATGGCACGATGTTCTTCCCGTAACACCTGGCGAGCGAGCGCCGACGCTCTACGACGTGGTGGGTCCGGTCTGTGAATCGGCCGACTTTCTTGCCCTAAACCGGCCGCTCGCGATTGCCCAGGGAGGCCTGCTTGCGGTCATGTCGGCAGGCGCCTACGGCATGAGCATGAGTTCGAACTACAATTCCCGACCCCGCCCGGCAGAGGTCATGGTCGACGCGGACGCAATACATCTGATACGGGACCGGGAATCCGCTGCCGGCCTCTTTGCGTCCGAGCGCCTTTTGCCGTAAATTTGTCCGGTTGGGTGCCGGGAGGCTAGGAGGACCGCCCCGGTGTTCGGTCGCCCCGCTTTCCTCCCATGGAATAGGCCGTCTACTACTGTCGTTAGCGCTACCATGGATTCTCTCCAACTTGTGCGTGCCTCTGCATCCAAACGTCTGTTCTGGTTTGGTGGCCTCGGGCTGCTCGTTGCTGCCGTCGTGCTGTTTGCGTATTTCGGCGCCGAGATTCGCGCAAACGAGCGCAAGACACCCAAAGGGCCTTCGGCGATTCCCGTCTCGATTGCCCCGGTCCTGCAGGAGGTCGTACCTTTCCGGCTCCTGGCGATCGGCAACGTCGAGGCCTATGCCACCGTGTCGGTCAAGGCGCGCGTTGACGGGCAGATCGTCGAAGTCGGCTTCAAGGAAGGCGGGGAAGTCCCGCGGGGTCGCGTGCTCTTCAAGATTGACCCGCGCCCCTATGAGGCGGCACAGCGCCAGGCCGAAGCGAACTTCCTGCGCGACACGGCTCAAAAGGACCAGGCTCGCTCTCAGGAGCGCCGCTACCAGGAGCTGCTCGCCAAGAATTTCGTCTCGAAGGAGGCCTACGCGCAGATCCGCACCAACGCCGATACGGCCGAAGCCGTGTCCCAGGGGAGCCGTGCCGCGCTCGACAACGCGACGCTGAATCTGGAGTACTGCACGATCCGCGCTCCGATCGACGGCTACCCCGGAAAGATCCAGATTCAGATGGGAAACCTCGTCAGGGCGAACGATACCCTTGCGCTGGTCGTGATCAACCAAGTCCACCCGATCTACGTGAACTTCTCAGTGCCAGAGCAGCAGCTCGTCGCCGTTCGCGGCTACATGTCCTCGGGGCCGCTCGCGGTCGAAGCGCTGGCGCCGGGCTCGGATCAACCGGCAGCCTCCGGAACGCTGGTCTTCGTCGACAACGCGGTCGATCCGAGCACCGGCACGATCAAATTGCGGGCGCAGTTCCGGAACAGTGAAAACGCGCTGTGGCCAGGCCAGTTCGTCAATGTGAGGATCAAGCTCTATGACCAGAAAAACGCCCTGGTCGTGCCATCCAGATCGGTACAGACCGGTCCAGCCGGTCAGTACGTGTTCGTGGTCAAGCCCGACATGACCACCGAAGTACGCAAAGTCACGGTCGAGCGCACCGAGGGCGACCGCGCAATCATCGCGAATGGTCTGGAAAAAGGCGAACAGGTGGTCACACAGGGCCAGTTGCGCCTGGGAGCCGGGGCGAAGGTCGTGGTCAAGTCGTAGTTCTCTTCCATGAATCTTTCAGAACTTTTCGTCCGCCGCCCCGTCATGACCGTGCTGGTCATGGCCGGGATCCTGATCTTCGGACTGGCGAGCTACCGCTTGCTGCCGGTTTCGTCGCTTCCCAACGTCGATTTCCCCACGATCCAGGTCTCGGCCCAGCTTCCGGGCGCGAGCCCGGAGACCATGGCCGCAGCGGTGGCGACGCCGCTCGAGAAACAGTTCTCGACGATCGCCGGAATCGACCAGATGACCTCGCTCTCAGGCCAGGGCATTTCCACCGTCACCATACAGTTTTCGCTCGAACGCGACATCGACGCCGCGGCGCAGGACGTCAATTCGGCGATCGCGGCCGCGGCAAAGCAGTTGCCGCCGACCATGTCAACACCGCCCTCGTTCAGGAAAGTGAATCCAGCCGATGCGCCGGTTTTTTTCCTGACGCTCACCTCCGACACCCTGCCGCTTTCCACCGTCAACGAGTACGCGGAAACCTTTCTTGCGCAGCGCATCTCGACGATTTCCGGGGTGGCCCAGGTTCAGGTGCAGGGCCAGCAGAAATACGCGGTGCGCGTGCAGGTTGATCCCAATGCGCTCGCCGCGCGTGGCGTAGGCATCAACGAAGTGGAGCAGGCAGTCGCCAGCGCTAACGTCAACCTGCCCACCGGCACGCTCTACGGCAAGGACCGCATGTTCGCCATACAAGCGACGGGCCAGCTCTACGACGCTGCCGCTTTCCGGCCTATTATCGTCACCTACCGCAACGGCGCACCGGTCCGCTTGAGCGACCTCGGCCGCGTCATCGACAGCGTTGAAAACGACAAGCTCGCTGCGTGGTTCAAAGATCAGCGCGGGATTATCCTCGCGATCTACCGGCAGCCGGGCACCAATACCATCGAGGTCGTGGATGCCGTCAAGAAACTGCTCCCCACGTTCCGCGCCGAAGTTCCGGCAGGGGTCAGCATCAACGTGATGTACGACCGGTCCACCACCATCCGCGAATCGGTCGAGGACGTGCGGTTTTCCCTGATTCTGGCCCTCGCCCTCGTAGTGATGGTGATCTTCATTTTCCTGCGCAATGTTTCTGCCACCACCATTCCGACCGTGGCGCTCCCGATGTCGATCATCGGCACGTTCTCGCTGATGTATCTGTTCGGCTACAGCCTGGACAACATCTCGCTGATGGCGCTGACTTTGTGCGTAGGCTTCGTGGTGGACGACGCGATCGTGATGCTGGAGAACATCTCACGCCACATCGAGATGGGTAAGAGCCCGCTGCAGGCGACGCTAGACGGGTCGAAGGAAGTATCCTTCACCATCCTTTCGATGACGATTTCGCTTGCTGCGGTGTTCATCCCGGTGCTTTTCATGGGCGGCATCCTCGGTCGGCTGCTGCACGAATTCGCCGTCACCATCATCGTCGCGGTGCTGATCTCGGGATTCGTCTCGCTCACGCTGACGCCGATGATGTGCAGCCGCATCCTCAAGCCGCACGCCGAAGTCAAGCACGGGAGGCTCTTCCTGGCGAGCGAGCGAGCGTTCGATGCGGTGCGAGACACGTACGGATGGACCCTGAACTGGGCACTTCAGCGCCAGAGACTTGTGATGGTCGTGTTCCTTGCCATCGTTGCCGCCACGGGATGGCTCTACGTGAAAATGCCCAAGGGATTCCTGCCGAGCGAGGACTCGGGACAGCTGTTCTGCTTTATCGAAGCACCCCAGGACATCTCTTTCGACGCCATGGTGACGTACCAGCGCTCGGTGCTGGAGATCCTCCGCGCCGATCCCAACATTGAAGCGGTGACCGGGTTCATGGGTGCAACCTCGTTCAACCCTTCGCTCAACGTCGGCCGTGCCACCATGACTTTAAAGCCGCGCTCCCAGCGCAAACCGGCCGACGAAGTGGTGCGGGGCCTGCGCCCGAAGCTCTCCAACATGATGGGCCTCAAAGTCTTCATCCAGAGCGTCCCGGCGATCCGCATCGGCGGCCAACTCACCAAGAGTCCGTACCAGTACGTCGTGCAGGGGGCGAGTACCGAGGAGCTGTACCATTGGGTGCCGATCATCGAGGAGAAGCTCAAGACACTGCCGGAACTGCTCGATGTCTCGAGCGACCTGCAGATCGCCCGACCGCAAGTCAACGTGGAGATCGACCGCGAGAAGGCCTCTGCGCTCGGAGTCAACCCCCAGCAGATCGAAGCGGCCCTCGCCAATGCCTACGGCTCGCGCCAGGTCTCGAACATCTATACCGCGACGAACCAGTATTGGGTGATCCTCGAGCTCGAGCCGAGGTATCAGCGCGATCCCGCGGCACTGTCGATGCTTTACGTGCGCTCCTCGAGCGGCGCGCTGGTGCCGCTCAACGCGGTAGCGAAGCTCACTTACGGCGTCGGCCCCATGAGCGTGAGCCATCTCGGCCAGCTGCCCTCGGTCACGATTTCGTTCGACCTGCGGCCGGATGTGGCGCTGTCCCAGGCGATCGTCCTGATCCAGAAGGCGGCGCTGGAGCTGCAGGTGCCGGCCACGTTGAACACGAGATTCACGGGTACGGCGCAGGCGTTTCAAGCTTCGCTCGACGGCATGGGCATCCTGCTGGTGCTTTCCATTCTGGTGATTTACCTGGTCCTCGGCATTCTGTACGAGAGCTTCATCCACCCGCTCACGATTCTCTCCGGGCTGCCGACCGCGGGACTCGGAGCGCTGGTGACCTTGTGGGCTTTCAATATCGAGCTCAACATGTATGCGTTCGTGGGCATCATCATGCTGGTCGGCATCGTCAAGAAGAACGCGATCATGATGATCGACTTTGCGATCGAGGCGCAGCGCAAGGAAGGCAAGCCGCCGGCCGAAGCGATATACCAGGCGTGCCTCATCAGGTTCAGGCCGATCATGATGACCACCTTTGCCGCTCTGATGGGCAGTCTGCCGATCGCCCTTTCCTTTGGTGCGGGCGGAGATGCCCGCCGCCCCCTCGGGCTGGCGGTGGTCGGCGGCCTCGTGCTTTCGCAGTTTCTGACCCTCTACATCACGCCCGTCATCTATCTCTACTTCGAGCAGCTTCAGCAATGGCTCGCGCAGCGGCGCCACGCGCAGCCGCTGGCCAGTCTGGGGGCAGTCAAGTAGTAGATGTCTCCACGGCGCGGATCCCCAAAGGGCGCGCCTTGTCGCCGGGGCAGTGCGGAATCGTCAAGCACAGCGATTCGTCGCTGGTGTCCACTCAAGCCCGTCCGCGAACGCGGGACCGTACTACGGGTTCAGTTGCTTGTAGACGACGTCCGCGACCCTGAGCAGCTGGTCGCGTTTCACTTCACCTGAAAGCGCATAGCCGAAGTTGCGATCGACCCAGTAGAACACCGATACGCGATCCTCCTGGCTGAAGCGGAACGCAGTGTCCGGGAGTTCTCCCCGCTGCGTGGAAACGTACAACGTCAGCCGCTGACCGCGCGCGTCCTGATACATGAAATGCGCGACCGGGCCCTGCGTTCCCGAAAGCAGTCGACCGCCGACCAGCTCGTAGCCCAGGGGCGCAAGTTTCGGCGCCTTCAAGGGTGCGCCGAGCCGCCTCGACAACCAGCTCACCAGATGCTCCTCCTGGTCGGCCGTAACCTCGACCGGATGGCGGATCTCGGGAGAGTAGACCACGTGCGCGGTTGCCGCCTGGCGTGCGAGCGACAAAGGCACCATCTGCGGCGCGACGAAACTTCCCCTGGCGAGCCAGCCCAGGCCCAGTCCGCAGGCGAAGAGGCTTGCCGCCACTGCCCAGCGTCTCCACGCGCGCGGCCGCATCGCAAGCAGCGCCGGCGGCACAGGCTCATCAAGCACCGGGTTGTAAAACCGGCGCAGCGCGGCGTTTTGCTCCGCGTACGCGCGCGCGCGCTCCGCGTCTTCCGGGTGCGACGCCAGCCACGCGTCGACTTCGGCGCGAACCGCCCCGCTCAGCTCACCGTCGACGTAGGCGTGCAGTTGAGTCTCCGTGATCGAAGTCATTTGACAGCTTTGAGCGGCACGAGCGTCTGGCCGCCAAGCAGCTGGCGCATGCGCGTGCGCGCCCGGGACAGGCGCGACATCACCGTTCCAATCGGGATATCCAGGGCACCGCTCACTTCTTCATAGGAAAACTGCTCCACGGCGACCAGCAGCACCACTTCGCGCTGCTCGACCGGCAGGGCACGCAGCGCTCGATCCACATCGCGAAGCTCGAGCTGTTCGCTCTGAGTCGCTCGCACTGCCACCGGGGGTACCTCTTCCATCAGCTGCTCTATTTCGTAGCGGCGTCGGCGCGTCTCGTTTACGAATACGTTATGCATGATGGTAAACAGCCATGCACGCAAGTCGCTGCCCGGCCGCCAAAGATAGAACTTGTTCCAGGCACGCTCCAAGGTGTCCTGCACCAGGTCGTCGGCAAGGTAGCGATCGCCGACCAGCGCTCGCGCGTAGCGCCTCAGGCGGGGGATATGCTCGATGATGAGACGGCGATCCATCTGCCGCGCATTTTACGCGGACGGCGCTTCTATGGCTTGACCGCATGCCACACCTTGTTGAGCCCGTCGCCCGTCGCGTCGCCGGGCTTGCGATCCTTGATCCAGACGTACAGGGGCCTGCCTTTGTAGGTCCATTGTTTCCCGCCATCCTCGCGAGTGATGATCGTGTAGTCACCAGACGGTCGCGCGTCTTCGGCAACCGCGAGCGGGGGCCAATTTACAGCGCACTGCTTCACGCAGACGCTCTTTCCCGGCCCGGCCGCGCGGTCCCGATCGAACACATACAGCGTCATCCCCTCCGAATTGACCAGCAAGCCACCCTCCACTTTGACCGGGACATCGGCCACCGGGTCCGAAACGGACACGCATCCCGACGCCACCAGGAGAACGAGATGCACCAGACCAACCCTGATCGCTTCTCTTTTCAGAGACGGAAGCGAGGCCAGGGAGCGATCCCCCTTACATACAAACGCACGAGTCCGCATCTTTATTCCTTGCATCGAAAGGACGAACCATCCACAGATAGCGAAAAGCGTCGTAAACACGCTTCCGGAGCTGCTTATTCCCGTGCCACGCAAGAAACAGCGTGACGATGTCGAAAAAATAGGGCGGCCCGCGGCCGCCCTGTCTTTTCTCCCTTACCCGATTCAGCGAAGCCCGGCGATATAGTCAGCAACCGCACGCATTTCCGCATCGGACATCTTTGCGGCGATGCTCTGCATGGCACCGCCGGCGTCGTTCCTGCGCTCGCCCGCGCGGAAGGCCCTGAGTTGCGCCTCCGTGTACTCGGGATGCTGACCCGCGAGACGCGGGTACTGCGCAGGCAGCCCCGCCCCGGCAGCGCCATGACACGCCGCGCACGCGGGCAAGCCCTTCGGCGCATCACCGCCGCGCCAGATCTTGCGGCCAAGCGCGAGCGTGGCCTTACTCTTCGCAACTCCGCTCTTGGCTTGCCGGCCTGCGTAGTAGGCGGCGACGTTTCGCATGTCCTCCGCCGAGAGATTCGCGACCATTCCGGCCATCACCGGGTTTTCCCGTTCCGCCTTCTTCCCGCCGGCTGCCTTAAATTGGCAAGCTGCTTCTGAAGGTACTCGGCGACCTGCCCCGCCAGCCTGGGGTTGTTGGAAATCGCGCTGTTGCCATCGGCGCCGTGGCAGGCCGCGCAAACCTGATTGGCGATGCTCTGGCCCTTGGCGGGATCCGCTTTCGCGGCCGCCGGGTCTGCCGCAGCCAACGCAACGTGAGCGTGGCCTGCGCAGAGCGCCAGCATCGCCAATGTTCGTTTCATCCATCCCCCTTTGAGGAAGTGTGATCTTAAAAAGCTGATATTCTAGCAAATTTCGTTTTCCAGGAACCCATGTCGCTGTTCCGCAATGCCGTGTTTGTCAAGAGCGTGGCGACGCTTGGCGATCTCCCGGAAAGCTCCGGGGAAATTGCCTTTGCCGGACGCTCCAACGCAGGCAAATCCAGCGCCATAAACGCCCTCGTCGGCAGGCGCCTCGCTTTCGTAAGCAAGACACCGGGACGTACTCAACTTATCAACTTCTTCACACTGGGGAACGCGCAGTTCCTGGTGGACCTGCCCGGCTACGGCTATTCAAAGGTGCCCGCAGCCATCCGGGCGGAGTGGAAAGACCTCCTCGGCGGGTACCTGCAGACGCGTGCCCCGCTGCGCGGAGCGGCCGTCGTCATGGACATAAGACATCCTCTCACCGAACTCGACCGGCGTATGCTCGGGTGGTTCGGTCCCACGGGGAAACCCGTGCACGTACTGCTCACCAAAGCCGATAAACTCTCACGGTCAGAGGCACGAACGGTCCTGGCGCGCGTGCAAGCGGATCTCGCTTTGCTCGGGGAACATTTCTCAGTGCAACTTTTTTCGAGCTTGAGAAAAACCGGGCTCGACGATGCGGAAGCGGTGTTTCGCAGGTGGCTGGGCGAGATCCGTGGCGGCCTGCCCGCGGGAAATCAGGATGCCGTCACGCCGGCCTTTGGGCACTAGAAAGCCGAAAAAATAAAACCCCGGGCCAAAGGAAAATCGGCCCGGGGCAAAACGCCTTAGAGTTAAGGCACCCGCTCAGGGAGGAGAAGCGGGAGGCGGCCAAGGCCACCTGAAACATAGGAGTGACGCGCGCCGAAAAGGTTCCCCGTCCGGCCAACCGGAAAATAAGCGACTGATCCGACTCGTAAAAGGAGTGACCATGCAGATCCACGGCGGCTTCCCTTCGGTACGCATGCGGCGCATGCGGCGCGACGACTTTTCACGAAGGCTGATGCGCGAGAACGTGATCACGAGCGACGATCTGATCTATCCGGTCTTTGTCATCGAGGGGAAGCGCCGCACGCAGGCCGTGCCGTCCATGCCCGGGGTGTCGCGTCTCACCCTCGACAAGTTGCTGCCGGTGGCCGAGCGCTGCCTGAAGCTCGGCGTGCCCGCGATGGCGCTGTTTCCCGTGATCGAGCCCTCCTTGAAGACGCCGGACGGCAGGGAGGCGGTCAATCCGGAGGGTCTGATCCCGCGTGTGGTCGAGTCACTGAAAAAGCGCTTTCCCGGGCTCGGCATCATGACTGATGTGGCGCTCGATCCCTATACGAGCCACGGCCAGGACGGGGTCGTGGATGGCCGCGGCTACATCCTCAACGACGAAACCATCGAGATACTCGAGGAGCAGGCGCTGGTTCAGGCGGCTGCCGGGGTCGACATTGTCGCGCCGTCCGACATGATGGACGGCCGCATCGGCCGGATTCGCGCAGCGCTGGAAGACAAGCAGTTCGTCCACACGCGCATCATGGCGTATTCGGCGAAGTACGCTTCCGGCTTCTATGGCCCTTTTCGCGACGCAGTGGGCTCGGCGGCAAACCTCGGCAAGGGCGACAAGTTCACCTATCAGATGGACCCCGCCAATACCGACGAAGCGCTCTGGGAGGTCGGGCTCGACCTGCAGGAAGGCGCCGACATGGTGATGGTGAAACCGGGCATGCCCTACCTGGATATCCTGCGGCGCGTGAAGGAGGCGTTCAAGGCGCCGACGTACGTGTATCAGGTGAGCGGCGAGTATGCGATGCTGAAGGCGGCCTTCAAGAACGGCTGGCTCGCCGAAAAGCAGTGCGTCATGGAGGTTCTTACCGGATTCAAACGCGCCGGCGCGGACGGCGTGCTCACTTACTTCGCGCTCGATGCGGCCGCCTGGCTGAAACAGACGCGCTGACCGCCCGCCCTGGTCAGAGCCTCGCCAGATCGAGAGACCGTATGAATTTCTCCGGCGACTGGTAACCGATCACGCGCAGGCCTTCGATCTCCCGGCCGGCCGCGTCGAAGAACACGATCCCTGGCGGTCCGAACAGCCGGAAGCGGCGCAGCAGTTGCTTGTCGTCGGCGTTGTTCTCGGTGACGTCTACGCGCAGCAGCATCACCCCGACAAGGCGCGACTGCACCTGAGGATCGCTGAAAGTGAAGCGTTCCATTTCCTTGCACGAAACGCACCAGTCCGCGTAGAAATCGAGCAGCGCCGGGCCGCCGCCGCGCAGGCGGGCCTCCACATCGGCGACCGACCTCACCGGCTCGAAGCGCGGCTGCCGCGCGCCGGCCGAATCGCCCACCAGCCCGACCAAGGGTCGCAGCGGATCCTTCCCTCCGGAAAGCGCGCCCAGCCCTTGGGCGATGCCGAGGAGAAGAACGAAAATCCCTGCCGCTTTCCACATCCGCGTCCAGCCCGATGCCTCGCTCGGCAGCGGGTCAAGGGCGCGCAGGAACACGCCCGAACCGATGAGGAGCGCCGACCACGACAGCATCTGAACGGCCACGGGGATCACCGGAGTCACGATCCAGATGGCGACACCGAGCAGCAGCACCCCGAAAAATTGCTTGATCGCCCGCATCCAGTGCCCCGCCTTCGGAAGCAGCAGGCCTTCCGAGGCGCCGACGAGGACGAGCGGAACACCCATGCCCATGGCCATGGAAAATAGCGCGGTACCGCCGAGAACGGCGTCGCGGGTCTGGCCGATGTAGAGGAGCGCGCCGGCGAGCGGCGCTGCCACGCACGGAGAGACAATCGCCGCCGACAGCATGCCCATCAGCAGCACGGCACCCCAGTGCCCGCCCGAAAGACGGTTGCTCGCATGCGTCAGGCTCGCGTGCCAGCCCGACGGCAGCTGCAGCTCGTAAAGGCCGAACATGGAAAATGCGAGCAGCACGAATATCACCGCGAACGCCCCCAGCACCCAGGCGTTCTGCAACGCAGCCGACAGCAGGTTCCCCGAAAGCGCCGCGGCGACACCGATCGCGGTATACGTCACCGACATGCCGAGGACGTAGGCGATCGAGACCAGCAGCGCGCGCCGGCGAGTTACTTTGCGCCCCTCGCCCACGATGATTCCCGAAAGGATCGGAATCATCGGCAGCACGCACGGGGTGAACGTCAGCAGCAACCCGGCGCCGAAAAACACGGCCACAACCAGCCACAGTTTCCCGGACTCGAGCACGCCGGCGTAGCGAACGTCCTCCCCGGTCGCGACCGGTGCGGCGCCATCCGGCGTGGAAGACAAACGATCGGCCTTGCCGAAAATAGAGCCCGGCGCGCCTCCCGTGGAAGCGAGCCTGAGCTCGGCGCTCTGCTCCTGCGGAACGTAGCACACCCCTACGTCGGCGCAACCCTGCGAAGTGACGACTAGCTTCAGGCGCTCGGATCCGGCAGCATCCAGCGGCAGGCGGATGCGCACCTCCTTGCGGTACGTCTCCTGCCTGCCGAAGAATTTGTCTTCGTGCACCTCGCCTCGCGGAAACTGCGGCGCGCCGATTACGACTGTGGCAGGCTCCGCGGCAAATCGAAAGCGGTCGCGGTACAGGTAGTATCCATCGGCGATCGCGTAGCGAACTTCGACCGTGGCCGCGTCGACGAGGCGCGCTGTAAACCGGAACGCCTTGTCCGGTTCCAGCAGCTCCGGTTCGCTCGCTGCGCGAAGCACGGGCGCAGCAAGAGCCAGCAAGACGATGAGGAGCAGCCGGTGCATGGTTTTCACGCGGGCCGTGTTTCCGTGTCGACCCATTCGAGATAGTCGGGCAGGCCGCCCGCCAATGGGACCGCGATGATCTCCGGAAGTTCATAGGGATGGGCGGCGCGGATCGCGGCTTCGAGCTCCGGATAGCGCGCCCTGGTGCTCTTGATGAGCAGCGGATGCTCCTCCGCGTCCTCGGTCTGCCCCTTCCAGCGGTACACCGATCGGCAAGGCGCGAGGATGTTGACGCATGCCGCAAGACGCTTCTCGACGAGCGCACGGGCGAGCCGTGCGGCGCTGTCGCGATCGGGCAGATTGGTGATGACAAGATAAGCGTCCACTGGACTCATGCGGTTTCCCGGAGCTTGGGCACGCCGGTGAAGGCGCTCGGATAGCTCAGGCGCACGCCCAGATCCGCCTTCAGCCGCCGGTTGGAAATGCGCCGCGACTCGCTCATGAAAGAGAACTGCTCCGGCGCGAGTACGCGTGCGACCTCTTCACGAGGAAGGCGCGGAGGCCGCGAATACCCGGCGCGGTCCGCGACCAGGTCGAGAAAATCGCCGATCTTCATGGGCGCATCATCGCTCGCATTGTAGATGCCGCGCGCCTGCGCCGATTCGAGCGCCGCGACCAGGATCGCGGCGAGATCGTCGGCGTGGATGTGATTGCTGTAGACGTCGTCTTCGGCACGCAGCGCCGGCATGGCGCGCGCCAGGCGCTCAAGGGGCAGCCGGTCGGACGCATAGATGCCCGGTGCGCGCAAGATCACGAGCTCCACCCCGTGACCGGCGCCCCATTCAGAGATGGCGCTTTCAGCGTCGAGGCGCCGCTTCGCCCTGGTGGTCCCGGGATTCGGCGCGCGGTTTTCGTCGATCCATTCACCGGCGCAATCCCCGTAGACGCCGCTGGTCGAGAGATACACGAATCGCCGTGGTAACATGGCGCCGCCTCCGCGCGGCGCAAGCGCGGCAAGCAGGTTGCGCGTGCGCGCGTCGAGTTCGCCGCTTGCGGCCGGCGGCGCAAGATGGGCGATGCGATGGGCACGGCCGGCGAGCGGAGCGAGCGATGCGGCGTCATCGAGGTCGCCCTCGACCAACTCGACGCCGCATGCTGCGAGATCCGGAGCGCGGGCACGCACCAGCGCGGTGATGCGGTAGCGCCGCCTGAGTTCCGGCAGGGCGCGGCGTGCGATGTCGCCGCAACCGACGATGAGCAGAGATTCCACAGACGAATATTACCCCGCACCCCGATGACGCATCAGGTCAGCATCCGCAACACCGAGCATCAATTCCCCGCGCCCGAGGGCACCAGCATCCTGCAGGCCGCCCTCGACGCGGGGCTGGTTATTCCCTACGGGTGCCGCGACGGCGCCTGCGGCAGCTGCAAGGGCAAGCTCGTGGAGGGCCGCATCGACTACGGGCGCTACTCCGAGAAGGCGCTCAGCGCTGCCGAGCGCGAGCAGGGTTATGCGCTTTTCTGCCAGGCGAAGCCCCTCTCCGATGTGGTCATCGAAGCGCGCGAAGTGCGCAAGGCAGGCGACATCCAGGTGCGCAAGCTCCCGGCGCGCGTGCACAAACTCGAGCGCGTGGCCGACGACGCCACGATCGTCTATCTGAAGCTGCCTGCGAACGAGCGGCTCATGTTCATTCCCGGCCAGTACATCGACATCCTGCTCAAGGACGGCTCGCGCAGGAGTTTCTCGATGGCGAACGCGCCGCACGACGACGAGTTCGTGCAGTTGCATGTGCGCCGCGTGCCGGGCGGCGCCTTTACCGGACACGTTTTCAACACCATGAAGGAGCGCGACATCCTGCGTCTCGAGGGACCCTTCGGCACCTTTTTCCTGCGTGAGGAATCGGCGAAACCGATCGTGTTCCTCGCCTCCGGGACCGGGTTCGCGCCCATCAAGGCAGTCATCGAGGCGGCCTTCAAGAAAAATATCTCGCGGCCGATGTCGCTCTACTGGGGCGGGCGCCGCCCGAAAGACTTGTACCTGAACGCGCTCGCCGAGCGCTGGGTCGCCGAGCACGCGAGCCTCAGCTACGTTCCGGTGGTCTCGGACGCGCTGCCGGAGGACGCCTGGAGCGGCCGCGCGGGTTTCGTGCACCGCGCCGTCATGCAGGACGTTCCGGATCTCTCGGGTTACCAGGTCTATGCCTGCGGCGTGCCCATCATGGTGGATTCGGCGCGGCGCGATTTTCTCTCCCGCTGCGGCCTTCCAGAAAACGAGTTCTACTCGGATTCGTTTACGACGGCTGCCGACCGCGCGGGCGCCTGACGCCGTCCCGCAGATTCCGGCGGAGGATCGCGCGGATCATGCCGCAGGTTCGCCAAGATAGGCTTCGCGAACGCGGGGATCGGCAAGGAGCGCGCGTGCCTCTCCCGACAAGGCGATGTTTCCGCCTTCCATCACATAGGCGCGGCTGGCGAGCTCGAGCGCGAGCCTGGCGTTCTGTTCGACCAGCAGAATCGTCACCCCTTCGCGAGCCGCACCGAGGATGATCTCGAAGATTTTCTGCACCATCGCCGGCGCGAGCCCCATGCTCGGCTCGTCGAGCAGCAGCAGCTTCGGCCGGCCCATCAGGGCCCGGCCGATCGCCAGCATCTGCTGCTCGCCTCCGGACAAGGTACCGCCTGTCTGGCGCCGGCGCTCGGCCAGCCGCGGCATCAAGGCGAGCACTCTATCCAGGTCCCGCCTAGCCGCACCGCGTTCGCGGAGATAGGCGCCCATTTCCAGGTTCTCCATCACCGTGAGCCTGCCAAAGATGCCGCGACCTTCGGGCACGAGCGCCAGGCCGCGGCTCGCCAGCTGGTGCGAGGCGAGCCCCGCTGTGTCCTCGCCTTGCAGGCGGATCGAACCCGCGGTGCTTGGCAGGAGCCCGGCGATGGCCTTCAGCGTCGTCGTCTTGCCGGCGCCGTTCGCGCCGATCACGCACACGAGCTCGCCAGCGTCGACGCGCAGATCGACGCCCTTTACGGCGACGATGCCGCCGTAGGCGACGCGCAGGCCGCTGATCTCAAGCACTCGCGCCTCCAGCGAGGGCGCCGGTGACGCCGACCCCGAGGTACGCTTCGATCACCGCCGCGTTGCGCTGCACTTCCGCCGGCCGGCCCTCGGCGATCTTGCGCCCGTAGTCGAGCACTGCGACACGATCGCACAGCCCCATGACGAGTTTCACGTCGTGCTCGATGAGGAGCAGGGTGACGCCCTGGGCGCGGATCGCCTCGAGCAGTCTGCGCAGCGCGGCGGTCTCGGTCGCGTTCATGCCGGCGGCCGGCTCGTCGAGCGCGAGCAGCTTCGGATCGGTGGCGAGCGCCCTGGCGATTTCCAGGCGGCGCTGATCGCCGTAGGCGAGATGGCGCGAGGGCTCGTCGCGGCGCGCGGTCAGTCCGACGAATTCGAGCAGCGCGAGCGAACGCTCGTGAATCGCGCGCTCCTCGGCGAGGGTCTTGGGCCCGCGCAGCACTGCGCCGAGCACGCCCGCGCGAGTGCGCACGTGCCGCCCCACCATGACGTTTTCGAGCACGCTCATGTTGGCGAAGAGGCGAATGTTCTGAAAAGTGCGGGCGATGCCGCGCTGCGCTGCCTGCTCGGGGGCGCGCGCGTCGAGCCGCGCGCCTGCGAATTCGAAATTCCCGGAATCCGGCCGGTACAAGCCGGTCAGCAGATTGAAGAAGGTCGTCTTTCCGGCGCCGTTCGGTCCGATCAGACCGTAGATCTCGCCCGGCTGGATGACGATCGACACCTCGGAGAGCGCCTGCACGCCGCCGAAACTCTTGGAAATCCCGTCGGCGTGGAGGAGCAGCCCGGTCACCCGGAAAACTCCCGCTTGCGCAGCTTCGCCGGCCACAGGCCCGCCGGACGGAACAGCATCACCAGGATCAGCGCCAGGCCGAACAGCAGCATGCGGATAGCTTCCGGGTCGACGACGACTCTGCCGAACAGGGCCTGCTGCACCGGGACGACGGTGAAGCGGATCAGTTCGGGGAGCCCGGTGAGCAGCACCGCCCCGAGGATGACGCCCGCGATGTTCCCCATCCCGCCGAGCACCACCATCGACAGCACCATCACCGATTCGAGCAGGCTGAAGCTCTCCGGACTGATGAAGCCCTGGATGGAAGCGAACAGACCGCCAGCGAGACCGGCGAACGACGCGCCCATCGCAAAGGCGAGCAGCTTGACGTTGCGCGTGTTGATGCCCATGGCGCGCGCGGCGATTTCGTCCTCGCGGATCGCCTCCCAGGCACGGCCGATGCGCGAGTCCTGCAGCCGCAGGTTGACCACGATGATGCCGAGGGTGAGCGCGAGCAGTGCGTAGTAGTATTTCTGCGGCCCGCTGAAATCCACACCGAGCAGGGTCTCGCGGGTGCTGAACGAGAAGCCGCCCAGCTTCAGCGGGTCGACCAGGTTCACGCCCTGCGGCCCGTTGGTGATGTTCACCGGCGCATTCAGGTTGTTCAGGAAAATGCGGATGATCTCGCCGAAGCCGAGCGTCACGATCGCCAGATAGTCGCCACGCAGCTTGAGCGTCGGCGCCCCCAGCAGCACGCCGAATCCCGCCGCCACCAGGAATCCCAGCGGCAGAGTGATCCAGAACGGCAGATGTAGGCCGAAATGCGGGGACGCGAGCAGGGCGTAGGTATACGCTCCGACGGCGTAAAAGGCGATGTAGCCGAGGTCGAGCAGCCCGGCGAATCCGACCACGATGTTCAGGCCGAGTGCGAGCATCGCATAGAGCAGCGCGAGATTCACAACGCGAACCCAGGCCTGGCCGAACGCGGCGCCGAGCGCGAGCGGAAGAACCGCGAGCGCGACGCCGACCAGCGCGAATCCGGTCCAGACGAGCGCCTTGCGGCTCGCAATCCTCCCCACGCTAGGAGCGCTCCGACACGCGCTCGCCGAGCAGACCCGAAGGCCGGATCGTCAGGACCACGACGAGGACCAGGAAGGCGAAAACGTCCTGGTAGTTGCTGCCGAGGACATCGCCGGTCAGGTCGCCGATGTAGCCCGCGCCCAGGCTTTCGATGAGCCCGAGCAGGAGGCCCCCGAGCATCGCCCCGGCGAGGTTGCCGATCCCGCCCAGCACCGCGGCGGTGAACGCCTTGAGGCCGAGCATGAAACCCATGTAGTAGTGCGCGATGCCGTAATAGGCCGACACCATCAGCCCGGCGACCGCGGCGAGCACCGCGCCCAGAAGAAACGCCGCGACGATCACGCGGTTCGCGTCCACGCCCATCAAGCCTGCCACCTGGGCATTCTCCGCGGTGGCGCGCATCGCGAGGCCGAGGCGCGTGCGGTGGACCACGACGAGGAGGCCCGCCATGAGCGCGCCCGCGAGAAGCACGATCAGGATCTGCAGATCGGTGACCGCAGCGCCGGCGATGCTGTAGGTGGTGGTGCTGAACACCGCGGGAAAACTGAAGTAGCTGCGCCCCCAGAAGAGCATCGCCACGTTCTGCAGCACGATGGAAACGCCGATCGCCGTGATCAGCGGCGCCAGGCGCGGCGCCCCGCGCAGCGGCCGGTAGGCGACCCGCTCCATCGCGTAGGCAAGCAGCATGCACAGCGGTATGGAGACGAGCAGGCCCGCGACCATCACCGCCGCGGGCGGCAGCCCCAGGCCGGCGGCCATCAGCGCCTGGATAACCGACAGCGAGGTGAGCGCACCTACCATGACCAGCTCACCGTGCGCAAAATTGATGAGGCCGACGATGCCGTACACCATGGTGTAGCCGAGCGCGACCAGCGCGTAGATGCTGCCGAGGGTGATGCCGTTGATCAGTTGCTGAAGGAAGGTGTCCATGGTCTTATGAAATGCGGTCTGATCAAATGAAAACGGCACCCGCAGGTGCCGTCTTTCACGACCATGCAGCGCGCCCCCGTTACTTCTTCTCCGCGGCCGGCGCGGCGCCGCCTATCGTCGCGACCGCTGCCCATTTCCCGCCGGTCGCCCTGAAAATCGTGATCGGGCCGTCCTTGATGTCGCCCTTTGCGTCGAAGCGGATCGGTCCGGTGATCCCGTTGTAGTCGATGCGCGCGAGCTCGGGCAGGAACTTTGCGGATTCGGTGGACCCTGCCTTCTTCATCGCCTCGATGAAGACGTTGAACGCGTCGTAGCCCTGCGGCGCGTAGAGAACGACGTCCTGGTTCCACTTCGCCTTGTACTTTCCGCCGAATCCCCTGCCCTGCGGCATGCGCTCGAGCGGCAGGCCGGGAAAGGAAGCGAGCGTCCCCTCGACGGCTTCACCGCCGAGCTTGAAAAGCTCGGTGCTCTGGATGCCATCGGCGCCGACGTACTGGGCGGTGATGCCCAGGCCCTTCATCTGCTTCAGCATCGGGCCCGCCTGCGTGTCGATCCCGCCGAAGAAAATCACGTCGGGCTTGCGGCTCTTGATCTTGGTTAGGATCGCCTTGAAGTCGGTGGATCTGTCGGTGGTGAATTCGCGCGCGACCACCTTGGTGCCCGCCGCCACCGCGGATTTCTCGACAACGTCCGCAACGCCCTGCCCGTAGGCGGTGCGATCGTCGATGATCGCGAGCGCCTTCGACTTGAGATCCCTGGCGATGTACTCACCCACGACCTTGCCCTGCTGGTTGTCGTTGGCGACCACGCGGAACGCGGTCTTGAAGCCCTGCTCGGTGTACTTGGGATTGGTGGCCGACGGGCTGATCTGCGGAATTCCCGCGTCGCTGTAGATCTTCGAGGCCGGGATGGTAGTGCCGGAATTGAAATGCCCGACCACCGCGTTCACCCTGGCATCGGCGAGCTTCTGCGCTACCACCGGTGCCATCTTCGGGTCGGCCTGGTCGTCCTCGGCCATGACCTGGAACTTCAGTTCCTTGCCGCCGATGGAAATCTTCGCCGCGTTGGCGTCCTCGGCGGCAAGCCGCACCGCGTTCTCGAGGTCCTTGCCGATGTGCGACTGCGGGCCGGTGAGCGGGGCGACGATCCCGATCGTCACGGTCGCCGTCTGCGCCACGGGAGTTTCGCTCTTCGCCGCAGCCTGGGGTTTCTTGTCTTCGGCGCAACCGCCGACACCCAATGCGATCAAAGCCAGCGTCGTTGCAATGCCGGTACGGGAAAAATTCATGACGACCTCCGGGCGGGGCTACTGCCAAAAAAGTCGGCTGATTATGCGGACGGCCCGCAGGGCTGTCAATTTGAATGGGTCAGAAAAAAAGCCGGCGAAGCCGGCTCTTTTCAGTGACGCTCAAGTCGCGTTCAAGGTGCGCCCGCGATCGGCGCGGGCGCTGCGCGAATCGCTACTTCACCGTGAGCACGAACTTGGCGAGCGTCTTGGCGTCTTCCTCGCTCACGGTAGCGTTGGGCGGCATCGGAACCGCGCCCCAGACGCCCGTCGAACCTTCACGGATCTTCTTGGAAAGATAGGCTTCCGCGTCCTTGCGCGGCTTGTACTTCGCCGCTACTTCCTTATAGGCAGGCCCGACCAGTTTCTTGTCCAGCGTGTGGCAGGCGAGGCAGGCCTTGTCTTTCAGCAACTGCTGCGCGTCGGCGGCGAGCGCGGCGCCGCAGGACACGGACAGCGCTGCGGCGGTTATGTACGGTACTAGGGCTTTCATGAAATCTCCTGGAGAGTCAAAAAATCCGGCGCCATCCTACTGGATTTTGCCGGGCTTGGATACCTGTTCGATGAGTTCGTCGAGCCGGACTATGGGCGCCAGGCAGCTAACGCCTTCGCACACCCAGGCGTTGACCTGCGCGCCGGCAGGCTTGGCGAGCACCGGAGGAAGCGCCTGCTGCCCGCTGCCGATCGCGAGCACGATGGAATGCGGCAGGTAGAGTTGGGCGAGCGCACGGCTCCAGGGCAGGCATTCCTCCCGGGGCCCGCGCACGATCACCGTACGGACCGGGACCTGGTGTTCTTCCAACGCCATGAGCAGCGTGCAGTGGCTGCCGGGGTGCTCGGTATAGGGCCCGTGGAACTGCGCCAGCGTGCGCTCGGCCGCCAGGGCGTAGCGCGGCTCACCGGTGAGAGAGTGCAGGCGCTGCAGCGCCAGCGCCGCGACGCCGTTTCCCGAGGGCGTTGCGTTGTCGTAGCTCGGCTTGGGACGCTGGATCAGCCGCTCGTGATCGTGGCTGGTGAAGAAAAACCCGCCGCGGTCCTTGTCTTCGAACTGATCGAGCAGCACCTCGGCCAGTTCCCCGGCGAAACCGAGCAGTTCCGGATCGAAGTCCGACTTCAGGAGCTCGATCAGCGCGAAAATCAGGTACGCGTAATCGTCGAGATAGGCGTTGAGGTGCGCGCGGCCGTCCCTGGAGGTGGCGAGCAGACGGTCGTTCTGCCACATCGTCCCGCGGATAAAGGCGAGCGCCTTTTTCGCCGACTGCAGCCATTCGTCGCGACCGAACACCGCCGCGGCGCGCGCCATCCCGGCGATCATCAGCGCGTTCCAGCTCACCAGCACCTTCTCGTCGCGCCCCGGGCGCACGCGCTTCTCACGGACAGCAAAGAGTTTCTTTCTTCCCGAATCGAGGAGGCGCGCGCATTCGTCTTCGCTCCTTCCGAGGCCTTTTGCCACCGCGGCCAGCGTGCGCGCGACGCGCAAATGCCAATGCGACTCTTCGAAATTGGGGGGGCCGTCCAGCCCATAGTGTGGCGCGAGCACCGCGTACTCGTCGGCCGAGAGTACCGCTTGCGCTTCGTCCTGCGTCCACACGTAGAACTTGCCTTCTTCGTGCTCGGAATCGGCGTCGAGCGAGGAGTAATAGCCGCCTTCGGGCGATTGCATCTCGCGCATCACCCAGCCCGCGGTCTCCTCCGCGACGCGCGCGAACAGCGGGTTGCGCGTCGCCGTCCAGGCGTCGGCGTACAGGCGCAGCAGCGGCCCGTTGTCGTAGAGCATCTTCTCGAAGTGCGGGATCTGCCACTCCGCGTCCACGCTGTAGCGCGCAAACCCGCCGCCCAGCTGGTCGTAGATGCCACCGAGCGCCATGCGCTCGAGCGTGGTGGTCGCGATGCGCTGCGCCGCGTCGTCGCCGGCGGCGGCATGGCGGCGCAGGCACAACTCGATCTCGGCCGGGTGCGGAAACTTCGGCGCGCCGCCGAAACCGCCGTGCCGGGAATCGAAGCTCGTCTTCAGGGAGCGCAGCGCGGCGTCTATCGGTTCGGAGGTGAGATCCGAGTGATGCGCCGCGGCGCCCGGCTGCATGTGCGCCAGCGCCGCGAGCAGGGCCGCGTTCTGCTCGCCGATTTCGCTGCGGCTTTCGCGCCAGGCCTGCGCGATACGCTCGAGCAGCTGCGGAAAACCGGGAAGGTTGAAGCGCGGTTCCTTGGGAAAGTAGGTGCCGCCGAAAAATGGCGCGCCGTCGGGCGTGAGCACCATGGTGAGCGGCCAGCCTCCCGGGCGCCGCGTCAGCATCTGGTGGGCGAGCTGGTAGATCTGGTCGAGATCCGGCCGCTCCTCGCGATCGACCTTGATGTTGACGAAAAGGCGATTCATGACCGCCGCGACCGCTGCATCCTCGAAGGATTCGTGCGCCATGACGTGACACCAGTGGCAGGCGGAGTAGCCCACCGAGAGCAGGATCGGCTTGTCCTCCTCGCGCGCGCGCTGCAGCGCTTCCTCGCCCCAGGCGTACCAGTCCACGGGGTTGTTCGCGTGCTGCTGCAGGTACGGACTGGTTTCCTGCGAGAGTCGGTTGGGCATGGCGGAGGGAGAAGTCGCGGCGAGTGTAGCACCGCTCAGGCGGCGGTTGGAGCGTACACTAGCCGCCGATAACCCGGAGGCCGCGATGGACTTTCGTGACACGCGCCGCGCCGTGCTCGCCGTGCTGGGCGCCGGCCTCGGCATGCCTGCGGCGCTGCGCGTCGCACTCGCGCAGTCGTCGGCCACGCAGGGCGTGCGCACCGCCCGCGGCGAGCTGCTCATCAACGGCAAACCCGCCGAGGCGGGGGCGCCCGTGCGTCCGGGCGACGTGATCGCGACCGGCCAAGGCGCGCTCGCCGCGTTCGTCATCGGGCAGGACGCGTTCCTCGTTCGCGAGAACAGCCGGGCCGAGCTGATCGGCAGCGGCGTGCTGGTGAGCGCACTGCAGCTGGTGACGGGAAAGCTGCTGGGCGTTTTCGGCAGCCGCGGCGAGCACCGCCTGGTCACCTCCACCGCGACCATCGGCATCCGCGGTACCGGCGCCTACATCGAGGCCGAGGCACGACGCACCTACTTCTGCCTGTGCTACGGCAGCGCCGAAGTGTCTGCGACGATCGGCGGCGCGCGCGAGACCTACAGCACGCGCCACCACGAGTCGCCGCGCTACATCTACGGCGACGGTCGCCCGCGCACCATCGTCCCGGCGAGCGTCGCCAACCATACCGACAGCGAGCTGATCATGCTGGAGTCTCTGGCAGGCCGCAGCCCGCCGCAGAGCTTCATGGACGGGCCGTACATGAGCAGCCCTTACCACTAAGCGCTGGTTCAGCCGTCGGTGATCGCGCCTTTGCTCGCGGTGGAGACGAGTTTCATGTATTTCGCGAGCAGCCCGCGCGTGTAGCGCGCCTTGGGCTGCTTCCACTTTTTCCTTCGCGCCACGAGTTCTTTCGCCGGAACGTTCAGCTGGATGAGGCGCTTCTTGGCGTCGATGGTGATCGAGTCGCCTTCCTTCACCAGAGCAATGGTGCCGCCGACGTAGGCCTCGGGCGCGACGTGGCCGACCACCATGCCCCAAGTGCCGCCGGAGAAGCGGCCGTCGGTGACGAGGCCGACCGATTCGCCCAGTCCCTGCCCGATGAGCGCGGAAGTCGGCGCGAGCATCTCCTGCATGCCCGGGCCGCCCTTCGGTCCTTCGTAGCGGATGACGATGATGTTGCCGGACTTGATTCGCTTCGCGAGGATCGCTTTCATCGCGGCAGGCTCGGAATCGAACACGCGCGCCGGCCCGGTGATCGAGGTCTGTTTCAGGCCGGTGATCTTCGCGACGCAGCCCTCGGGGGCGAGATTGCCTTTGAGGATCGTGAGGTGGCCCTGGGGATACACGGGCCTGGACCACGGCCGGATCACGTCCTGGTCGCCGCGCGGCTCTTCGGGCACGCCGGCCAGCTCCTCGGCGAGCGTGCGGCCGGTGATAGTCATGCATTCGCCGTGCGCGAGACCGTGTGCGAGCAGCATCTTCAGCACCTGCGGCACACCGCCGACGGCGTGGAAGTCCGTGGCGACGTAAGGTCCCGAGGGTTTCAGGTTGCACAGCACCGGTACTTTGCGGCGCACCCGCTCGAAGTCGTCGATCGTCCATTTCACGCCCGCGGCGCTGGCGATGGCGAGGTAATGCAGCACCGCGTTGGTCGAGCCGCCGGTCGCCATCACCATCGCGACCGCGTTCTCGATCGACTTTCTCGTGATGACGTTGCGCGGGCGGATGTTGTTGCGGATCGCGTTCACCAGCACCTTCGCCGAATCGGCGGCGGAATCGGCCTTCTCCGCATCGGGCGAGGCCATCTGCGAGGAGCCGAGCAGGCTCATGCCGAGCGCCTCGAACGACGACGACATGGTGTTCGCGGTGTACTGGCCGCCGCAGGCGCCCACCGAGGGGCAGGCGTTTCTCTCGATGCCGTCGAAATCTTCGATCGACATCTTGCCCGCGGCGCGCGCGCCCACCGCCTCGAACGCCGAGACGATGGTGAGCTTCTGGCCTTTCCAGTTTCCCGGCTTGATGGTGCCGGCGTAGACGAAGATCCCGGGCACGTTGATGCGCGCCATCGCCATCATCGCGCCGGGCATGTTCTTGTCGCAGCCGCCGACGCACACGACGCCGTCCATCATCTGGCCGTTCACCGCGGTCTCGATGGCATCGGCGATGACTTCGCGGGAAACCAGCGAATACTTCATGCCTTCGGTGCCCATGCCGATGCCGTCGGTGACGGTGGGAAAGCCGAAAATCTGCGGCATCGCGCCGGCGGCCTTTACCGCGGCGACCACGCGGTCGGCGAGCGGCTGGATGCCGGCGTTGCAGGGGTTCATGGTCGAATGGCCGTTGGCGACGCCGACGATGGCTTTCTCGAAATCACTGTCGCCGAAACCCACGGCGCGCAGCATCGCGCGATTGGGTGAGCGGGCCACGCCCGCGGTGATCAGCTTGCTTCTCCAGTTGTCTGCCATTGGGGAACTCCGGATGCGAAAAGATCGGCGATCGGTTACGCTTCGCCCCGATTCTACTTCAATCCCCCGCCGCGTCGGCCTGCATGCTCGTCCATCCGAATTTCGATCCGGTCGCGTTTCACCTGGGCCCGCTCGCGGTGCGCTGGTACGGCCTCATGTACCTCGTCGGCTTCGCCCTGGCCTTCTGGCTCGGGCGCGTGCGCGTGGCAAAGTCGAAGATCGTCACCGTCGCCATCCTCGACGACCTCTTGTTCTTCGTCGTCCTCGGCGTGGTGCTCGGCGGCAGGCTCGGCTACGTGCTCTTCTACAAGCCGATGGAGTACCTGCGCGACCCGCTGGAAATCCTCGCCGTGTGGCACGGCGGCATGTCCTTCCACGGCGGCTTTCTCGGCGTGCTGCTGGCAGTGTGGTACGTGTCGCGCAAGCACACCTTGCGCTGGCTCGCGCTCACCGACTTCCTCGCGCCGCTCATCCCGCTGGGCCTCGCCACCGGGCGGCTGGGAAATTTCATCAACGGCGAGTTGTACGGGCGCGTGACCGACGTGCCCTGGGCGATGCTGTTCCGCTCCCCGGGCGCCGGTGTGCTGCCGCGCCATCCCTCGCAGCTCTACCAGTTCGGCCTCGAGGGCGTGCTGCTGTTTGTCGTCCTGTGGATCTACTCGGCGAAGCCGCGTCCAACCGGGGCCGTCTCCGGCGCCTTTCTCCTCGGCTACGGCGTGTTCCGGTTCAGCGCCGAGTACTTCCGCGAGCCCGATGATTTTCTGGGACTTCTTGCCCTGAACCTGTCGATGGGCCAGTGGCTCTCGCTGCCCATGATCGCGATCGGCGCAGCGATGCTGGTCTGGACTTGGCGAGCGCCGCAGAAGGTCTAAAATGGCTGCATTTCGCGATGTTCACAGGCGTCCCCATGGTCACCACGGGAGATGAACAGATGCAGATGACGCAGGAGTTGACCGAACTTCAGCTCGAGCACCGCAACCTGGACGCCGCGATACACCGGCTCGCCGACGATCCGACGCACGACCAGCTCGCCCTGACGCGAATGAAGCGCCGCAAGCTCCTCCTCAAGGATCAGATCGCCTGGATCGAGCGGCGTCTCGATCCGGATATCCGGGCGTAGGGAAACCAGCCTCCCGGCCCGATTCAGTTCAGGCCGCGCGCGAGGAGCGACACCCCGGTCGCGAGCAGCAGCAGGCCGATCGCGCGCATCAGCGTGTCGCGCGAGATGCGCCTGAAAATCTTCGAAGCGACGTAGATGCCCGCGAGTCCCGCCGGAATGGTCGCGGCCGCGGTGATCCACACGCCTTCCTGCAGGAAGAGTCCCGTCAGCAGGTAGGCGACGATGCGCAGCCCGATGCTGAAGATCGAGGTGACCGTGATGGTCGCGCGGAACTGTTCCTTGGTGAGGGGCCGGTGCGAGAGATACACCGCGTAAGGCGGCCCGCCCGCACCGAACAGCGTTCCCGAAAGGCCGCCGCAGAACCCGGTGAAATACGCCCAGCCCTGGCCAACGAGGGTGAGGCTCGCGCGCCGCGTCAGGCTGTAGATCGCGTACCCGAGAATGAACGTACCCAGCGCGACGAGCGATGCATTGCGCGGCAGGCTGACGAGGAGCGTCGTCCCGGCGGCGATGCCGGCGACCATCAGCGGCACCATGCGCGCGATTTCCCCGACGACGGCGTTGCGCGGATTCTCCAGGCCGAGGCGCAGCACGTTGACGAAATCCACGATCACGAAAACCGCCAGCGCGAAGGGCAGCGGCACAAAGAAGGTGGCGAGCGGAATGGTGACGAGCGCCGAACCGAATCCGGTGATGCCGTGGAGCAGGGCGCCGAGAAAGGCGATCGGCGCGGTCGCGAGCGCCGCTGCGGCGCCTTCGAGTCCCATGCGCTAGACGCGGTTACGCGAGCGCGCGCGCCAGCACCCGCGCGACGTGCAGCGCGTCCCGGGCCGCGCCGTCTTCGATCTGGTGCCGGCAGCTGGTGCCGCCGGCGACGATGATCGTATCCGTGCCCGCCGAGCGCACCTTTGGCAGCAGCGCCGCCTCGGCCATTTTCATCGACACGGCGTAGTGCGCCGCCTCGTAGCCGAAGCTCCCGGCCATGCCGCAGCAGGAAGATTCGATCGCCTCGACTTTGAGCCCGGGCACGAGCGTGAGCGCCTGTTGCACGGCCGGCATGATGCCGAAAGCCTTCTGGTGGCAATGGCCGTGAACCAGCGCGAGCTGCTCGGGTAGCGGCTTGAGCTCGAGCTTGAGGCGCCCCGCCTCGTGCTCGCGCGCGAGGAACTCCTCGAAGAGCAGCGCCTGCGCCGCGAGCGCGTCCGCTTCGCTCCCGGGAAGCATCGACCTGAACTCGTCGCGCAGCGTCAGCAGGCACGAAGGCTCCAGCCCGACGACGGGAGTACCGCGCTCAACGAACGGCTTGAGTGCGGCGATCATTCGCCGCGCTTCGACTTTCGCTTCGTCCACCCTGCCCACAGCGAGAAAAGTTCGGCCGCAGCACAGCGGGCGCGAGCCCTCTCCTGCGCGCGCGACGTGAACCCCGTAACCGGCCCGGTCGAGCACGGCGAGCGCCGCGCGCGCGTTCTCCGGCTCGAAGTAGTTGTTGAAAGTATCGACAAACAGAACCACTTCGCCGGCTTTTCCCGCACCGCTCCAGCGGCGCAGCGAATTCAGAAACGCGTCGCGTCGCCACTTCGGCAGCGAACGCTCGTGTGCGAAGCCGAGCCAGCGTTTCCCGATGGCCTGCGCCGCGTTCGCGAGCGGCGCGACGCGAGCGGCGAGTGGCGCGTAACGCGGGAGAAATGCAACCAGCCGGTCCTTCAGCGACCAGCCGTGGCGGCGATGGTAGTGGTGCAGGAACTCGATCTTCATCTTCGCCATATCCACGCCGGTGGGGCATTCGCGCTTGCAGCCCTTGCACGACACGCACAGGTCGAGCGTCTCGTACATTTCGTCGGAGGTAAAGGCGTCCGCGCCCAGCTGCCCCGATATCGCGAGCCGCAGCGTGTTGGCGCGGCCGCGCGTGAGGTGCTTCTCCTCGCCTGTGGCGCGGAACGACGGGCACATGGTGCCGGCGTCGAACTTGCGGCAATGGCCATTGTTGTTGCACATCTCCACCGCGGCGGCGAATCCCCGGCTCGCCGCTCCCGGCACGCTCCACTCGCTCCAGTCGAGCGCGGTTTCGAGCTTGCGCACGGCGTAATCCGGCTTGAAGCGAAACAGCGACCGATCGTCCTGTTTCGACGGCCGCACGATCTTGCCCGGATTCATCAGGCCCTTCGGGTCGAAGAGGTCCTTGACCTCCACAAGAGCCGCGGCAAGCCGCTCGCCGATGATGGGCGCTATCCACTCCGAGCGCACCAGACCGTCGCCGTGCTCGCCCGAATACGCGGCGCCCTTGTATTTCTTCACCAGCGCGCAGGCTTCCTCGGCGATCGCCCGCATTTTCCCGGCGCCGTCCTCTTTCATGTTGAGTATCGGCCGCACGTGCAGCGTGCCCACCGAAGCGTGCGCGTACCAGGTGCCTTCGGTGCCGTGCTTGTGGAATACCTGAGTAAGGAGATCGGTGTACTCGGCGAGGTTCTCAAGCGGCACCGCGCAGTCTTCGATAAAGGACACGGGCTTGCCGTCGCCCTTCATCGACATCATGATGTTGAGGCCGGCCTTTCTCACTTCCCAGACCTCGCGCTGCAGCGCCGCGTCGGTGATCCGGATAACGCCGCCCGGATGGCCGAGGTCGGCCATGAGCGTAGAGAGCTGCTCGAGCTTGTCCGCCGGTCCGTCGCGATCGTCTCCGGCGAACTCGACCAGCAGGATCGCGTCGGGATCGCCGCGGATGAATTTCTCCACGACCGGGCGGTAGGCCGCGTTGCCGCGCGCCAGGCCGATCATGGTTCGATCCACCAGCTCCACCGCGGTCGGCGACAGATTGACGATGTGCTGCGGGGCCTCCATCGCTCGACGAAACGTTTTGAAATGGCACACGCCCAAAGTCCTGAACCGGGGCAGCGGCGACAGCTTCAGATGGATCTGCCTGGAATAGGCGAGCGTGCCTTCCGAACCCACGAGGAGCTGCGCGAAATTCCATTCGCCGCGCGGCTTCACCAGATCCAGGTTGTATCCCTGCACGCGGCGCAGCACTTTCGGCCAGTGCGCTTCGATTTCACCCGCCTCGCGCCCGGCGATGGCGCACATCTTTTTCGCGAGCTCGATGTAGCGGGGAGCGCCCGAGAGCCGCGAGATGTCGGCCGGCACCGCGCCAAAATGGTGCTCGCTCCCGTCGGCAAGCACGGCGTCGATGCCGAGCACGTTGTGCACCATGTTGCCGTAGCGGATCGAGCGCGAGCCGCAGGAGTTGTTGCCGGCCATGCCGCCGAGCGTCGCCTGGGCGCTGGTCGACACGTCCACCGGGAACCACAGCCCGTGCGGGCGCAGGTGCGCGTTCAGCGCATCGAGCACCACGCCCGGCTGCACCACCGCCATCGCGCTTTCCTTGTCGAACGAGACGATGCAGTTGAGATATTTCGAGTTATCGATGACCAGCGCCGCGCCCACCGTCTGGCCGCACTGCGAGCTGCCCGCGCCGCGCGGCAGCACGGGAATGCCTTCCTCCACGGCGATCTGCAGGGCGACGCGCGCATCCTGCTCGGTCTTCGGCACGACGACGCCGACGGGATCGATCTGGTAGATCGAGGCGTCGGTGGAGTAGCGGCCGCGGCTGGCGGCATCGAAGAGGACTTCGCCTTCGATCTCGCGCCTCAAGCGGGCCGCGAGCGCGCTATCGCCAGCGCGCGGATGAAACGAAACGGTGGAGACCGTCGAAGGCGCGCGGTCCATGCGTCACGCGGCCGCGGATTCCTTCTCGGCTTCGAGCATCGCGTCGAGCAGCACCTCGGGCGGCTGCGCCCCTTCGACGGAAATCCGGTTGTTGAAGATGAAGAAGGGCACGCCCTGCACGCCCATGCCGCGCGCTTTCTCCTCTTCCCCGGCCACCGCACGGCGCAATTCCTCGTCGACGAGGCAGACCTGAGCCTCTTCGCGGGCCAGGCCGGCGCCGGCCGCGATGCGCACCAGCGTTGCCGTGTCGGTAAGATCCAGGCCGTCGACGAAGAAAGCCTGCATCAGCGCCTCCTTCACCGCGCCTTGAACGCCGTGCCGGCGCGCCGATTCGATCAGCGAGTGGGCGGCGAGCGTGTTGGGCTGGCGCTCGATCTTGTCGAAGGCAAAGGCGATGCCGAGCGGCTCGCCCGCCTGCACCAGCCGGTCGTGGGCGCTGTAGCCGCGCGCGCCGAACTTCTTCGCGATGTAATCGGCGCGGGCGATGCCCTCGCGCGGCACGTCGGGGTTCAGCTCGAAGGGATGGTAGGTGATCTGCGGCGCCGCGGCCCCCGGATTGCGTGCCCGGTACAGTTCGAGCGCCGCCTCCAGGCGCCGCTTGCCGATGAAACACCACGGGCAGACGATGTCGGAGACGATGTCGATGGCGAGGGTCATGGGCGGCAATCCTTGGGGTGATACGGCGCGTGGGCGCATGATACCGCCTTGCCCCAGGTCATGGCGCCCGAAGGCTTTTCCGATACACTAGCCGCCCGACCGACACCGCGAGATTGCCATGGCCCACAGGAGCGGACGCCATTTCCTGCAGATTCCCGGACCGACCAACGTTCCCGACCGGGTGCTGCGCGCCATCGACAGCGCGACGATGGACCACCGCGGTCCCGAGTTCGGCAAGCTGGGCCTGGAGGTTCTCGAGGGCCTGAAAGCGGTATTCCAGACGACGCAGCCGGTGGTGATCTTCCCGGCGTCCGGAACCGGCGCATGGGAAGCGGCGATCGTCAACACGCTCTCGCCAGGCGATCGCGTGCTCATGTTCGAGACCGGCCACTTCGCGTCGCTGTGGCACAAGATGGCGACACGTCTCGGCGTTTCGGTCGATCTCGTCCCGACCGACTGGCGGCACGGCGTCGATCCGGCTACGGTCGAGGCAAAACTGAAAGAAGACAGGCAGCACCAGATCAAGGCAGTGTGCGTGGTGCACAACGAGACCTCCACCGGCGTCGTGAGCCGGATCGGCGCGATCCGCAAGGCGATCGACGCCGCCGGCCACCCCGCGCTGTACATGGTCGATACCATCTCCTCTCTCGCTTCGATCGACTATCGCCACGACGAGTGGGGCGTCGATGTCACCGTCGCCGGCTCGCAAAAAGGATTGATGCTGCCGCCCGGGCTCTCGTTCAACGGCGTGAGCGAAAAGGCGCTCAAGGCCTCGCAAACGGCGAAGCTGCCGCGCTCCTACTGGAACTGGGAAGAGATGCTGTCGAACAACAAGACGGGGTTCTTCCCCTACACGCCCGCCACCAACCTGCTGTATGGCCTGCGCGAATCGCTGAAGATGCTTCAGGATGAGGGGTTGCAGAACGTATTTGCGCGCCACGCGCGCCATGCCGAGGCGACGCGCCGCGCGGTGCGTGCCTGGGGACTGGAGATCCTCTGCGCCGCGCCCGAGGAGTATTCGAATTCGCTCACCGCGGTGATGCTGCCGGCGGGACACGACGCCGACGCGCTCAGGAAAATCATCCTCGAAGCGTACGACATGTCGCTCGGCACGGGCCTCGGGCGGCTCGCGCGCAAGGTATTTCGTATCGGGCACCTGGGAGACTTCAACGATCTCACGCTGATGGGCACGCTCGCCGGCGTCGAGATGGGACTGGAGCTTGCCGGCGTGCCGGTAAAAAAAGAGGGCGTCCAGGCCGCCATGCAATACCTGGCAAGTTGTGCGCGCGCCCCGTCCCGCAAAGCCGCTTAACCTTAGGAGGAAATCCATGAAGCTCGACAAGCGCCTGACCGCAGTAGTGCTGTTTCCGCTCGCCGCCCTCGCCGCGACGCCCGCCGTTGCATGGGAGCCGACCAAGCCGGTTGAAATCGTCGTTGCCGCCGGCGCCGGCGGCGCGTCCGATCAGATGGCGCGGATGATGCAGGCGGCGATCCAGAAGAACAAGCTGATGAGCCAGCCGATGGTGGTGTCGCTGAAAGGCGGAGCATCGGGCGCCGAGGCGCTGATGTACATGAAGTCGGGTTCGGGCGACCCCCATAAGGTGCTGATCGCGTACTCGCTCATCTACATGCTGCCGCTGTCGGCGAAGATCCCGTTCAACTGGCGCGAGCTGACGCCGGTCTCGGTGATCGCCCTGGACCAGTTCGTGCTGTGGGACAACACCACGCTGCCTTACAAGAACGTGAAGGAATTCGTCGCCGCCGCCAAGGCCGCCAGCCAGCCGTTCAAGATGGGCGGTACCGGCTCCAAGCGCGAGGACCACGTCCTCACGGTGTTCATGGAGAAGAGGACCGGCGCCAAGTTCGCCTACCTGCCGTACAAGTCGGGCGGCGAAGCGGCAACGCAGCTCGTCGGCAATCACACGCAGTCGAACGTCAACAACCCCTCGGAGAACCTCGAAGTGTGGCGCGCCGGGCAGGTGCGGGCGCTGTGCGTGTTCGACAAGGAGCGCATGCAGTACAAGGCCAAGGTTACTGACAAGCAGTCGTGGAACGACGTTCCGACCTGCAAGGAGGAAGGCCTGGACGTGCAGTACCTCATGCTGCGCGCCATGTTCCTGCCGGGCAAGGTGACGGCCGAGCAGACGGCGTTCTACGTCGATCTGTTCAAGAAGGTGACGCAAACCGCCGACTTCAAGGACTACCTGGAGAAGCAGGCCCTGAAGCCGATCTTCCTCACCGGAGCGGACATGCTCAAGTTCCTCGAGGAAGACGACACCCTCAACAAGAGCCTCATGACCGAGGCCGGGTTCGTCGCGAACTGATCGCAAGAAAGACGCAGGACTGCCGCGCCCCGCTTGCGGGAGCGGCATGCGGAGCGATCGCCGTCTGCCGAAGAACCCATGGCCGAAAACGAAATCATTGTCGAAGACCCGACCGCGCCCGCGGGTGACTCGCCCGCGGTGACGAGCACGCGCAACGCCGATATCGCCGTTTCCGTGCTGCTGCTCGCTTTCGCCGGGCTCATGGCTTTCGACAACTGGCGCACCGGCATGGGTTGGGCGCCGGACGGTCCGAAAGCGGGCTACTTCCCGTTCTACCTTTCCGTCATTCTCGGCGCCGCCAGCCTCTACGGCCTGGTCAAGTGCCTGCGGGACCGCTCCGGCGCGAGCGGGACTTTCGTCACCCGCGACCAGCTGCGCCGCGTGATGCAGGTGTTCGTCCCGACGTGCCTGTTTTGCCTTTTCACCCAGTGGCTCGGCCTCTATGTCGCGAGCTTCATCCTGGTCGCCGGCTTCATGCGGATGATCGGGCGCATCGCCTGGTGGAAATCGCTGCTCACCAGCTTCGTGTTCACGATCTCCATGTTCGTCACGTTCCAGGTGGCGTTCGACGTCATCATGCCCAAGGGGCCGCTCGAAGCCCTGTTCGGCTACTAGCAGACTGCGATGGAAGCGCTCGGTCTTCTGCTCCACGGCTTCGAGGTACTGCTGACGTTCAAGATTCTGTCGCTGATGATGGTGGGGCTGGTGCTCGGCATCTTCGTCGGCGTGCTGCCGGGCCTGGGCGGTCCGAACGGCGTGGCGATCCTGCTGCCGCTCACCTTCACCATGGACCCCACCTCGGCGATCGTGATGCTCTCGTGCATCTACTGGGGGGCCCTCTTCGGCGGAGCGATCACATCCATCCTGTTCAACATCCCCGGCGAGGCCTGGTCGGTGGCGACCACCTTCGACGGCTATCCGATGGCGCAGCAGGGGCGCGCCGCCGAGGCCCTCACCGCCGCCTTCACTTCGTCGTTCATCGGTTCGCTCGTCGCCGTGCTGCTGATCACGTTCCTCGCACCCGGCATCGCCTCCTTCGCCTTGCGCTTCGGGCCGCCCGAGTTCTTCTCGGTCTATCTGCTCACGTTCTGCTCCTTCGTCGGACTGGGGCGCGAGGACAAGCACAAGACGCTCATCTCGATGTCGCTCGGCCTGCTGCTCGCCGGCATCGGCATGGACACAGTATCGGCGCAGCTGCGCATGACCTTCGGCTGGGAAGAGCTCTTCCGCGGGATCAATTTCCTCGTCGCGGTGATCGGGCTTTTCGGCATCAGCGAGATCCTGCTGACGATGGAAGAGCGCCTGGCGCTGCGCGGCCATGCCGCGCGCATCAGCCTGCGCGTGGTGTGGAAGGTGTGGAAGGAAATGCCGCGCTACTGGGCGACGCTCGCGCGCTCCTCCTTCATCGGCTGCTGGCTGGGCATCACCCCGGGCGGCGCAATCGCCGCGTCGTTCATGGGCTACAACGTGGCGAAGCGTTTCGCCAAGGACAAGGAGAGCTTCGGCAAAGGCCGCATCGAGGGCGTATTCGCCCCGGAGACCGCCGCGCACGCCTCCGGCACTGCGGCGCTGCTGCCGATGCTCGCCCTGGGCATCCCCGGTTCCGGGACAGCGGCGATCCTGCTCGGCGGCCTGATGGTGTGGGGACTCAACCCCGGGCCGCTCCTGTTCGTCGAGCACAAGGACTTCGTCTGGGGGTTGATCGCTTCCATGTACCTCGGCAACATCGTCGGCCTGGTGATCGTGCTCAGCACCGTGCCGATTTTCGCCTCGGTGCTGCGCGTGCCCTTCTCGGCCATCGCGCCGATGATCGTGGTGTCGTGCGCGGTCGGCGCCTACGCGATCCAGAACGCGATGTTCGACATCTGGCTGATGCTCGGCTTCGGCGTGGTCGGCTACGCGTTCAAGAAGATCGCCATTCCGCTCGCGCCGTTCACCCTCGCCCTGGTGCTCGGCAACCGCGCCGAGGACTCGTTCCGCCTGTCGATGATCGGCGCGGGCGGGGACATGCGCGTGTTCTGGTCGAACAGCCTGGTCGGCACGATCACCACTCTCGCGCTCGTTCTGCTGTTCTGGCCGCTGATCGGCGGCGCGATCGGCCGGATGCGGAGCGCTTTCGTCAAGACGACAGCATAGGGAACAGGTCATGTCCGGAGAAATCCTTCTCGCCCGCGACGGCGATATCGCCACCGTCACGCTCAGCAATCCGGGCAAGCTCAACGCGCTCGGGCTCGGCTCTTGGAAGCGGCTGGGCGAAGCGATGCGCGAGCTCGACGCCGACAAGTCGCTACGTTGCATCGTGATCCGCGGCGCTGGCGACAAGGCCTTTGCCGCCGGCGCCGACATCTCCGAATTCGGGACGACGCGCAAGAACGCGAAGCTCGGGAAGAAATACGGCGAAGTGCTGGAGAAGACGATGGGCGCGCTCGCCGCGTGCCGGCATCCGATCGTGGCCATGATCCACGGCGTCTGCGTCGGCGGGGGCCTCGAGATCATCTCGCAGTGCGACCTGCGCATCTGCGGGGCTTCAAGTCGATTCGGAATTCCGATCTACAAGCTTGGGCTCGTCGTCGGCTACGGCGAGATGCAGGGACTGATCGACCTCGTCGGCCGCGCGGTGGCGCTGGAGATCCTGCTCGAAGGGCGCGTGATCGGCGCGGACGAAGCGAGAGCGAAAGGCCTGGTGAACCGCGTGGTGCCAGACGACAAGGTCGAGGAAGAAGCGTTGACAGCCGCGCGGCG
>Ga0137463_1000095_pt1 | contig 37140 bp, 55 predicted proteins | sample EasRivERMGT800_2_FD_102333 | JGI IMG/M metagenome (GOLD analysis project Ga0137463, IMG submission 102333) | Soil microbial communities from meander-bound floodplain in the East River, Colorado, USA - East River MetaG ERMGT800_2 | ecosystem: Environmental > Terrestrial > Soil > Floodplain ...
CAGAGCGCCACGCGAGTGCGTGTTCCCGTTGAGAAGAGCTGGCATGTACTCGTGGAGGGAAGAAACGATTATGTGCTACCATCTTTTCGCTCGGCTCGCTACCGGGCAGTTCGGAATTGGAAACGGTGGTCGGACCTCTGCCAAACAGGGGTGTTCTAGCCGGCCACCTTTCCCACCCCTTCTAGAACAGGGGGAGACAAAACGACAAACTACCTCCAATCCGTCATAGGCCTACAAGCCCAGCAGAGAACTGGCATTCGCCCGCCACAGATCCGATCGGCGGAAATACCGTCGCAGAACCTGCATGCTGCGGTGCCCGGTCTGGCTCGCAATCACCAGCTCCCCCACATTGGCCTCGCCGGCCGCGGTGACGAAGCCCGCGCGCAACGAGTGTGCCCCGTGCTGCACGGGATCGATCCCGATGAGCGTCAGAGCCCGCTTGACCAGCCGGCAGATACTGTCGCCATCCAAGGGCACGCCAGGGTGGCGGCGGTTCATGCTAGGGAACAGCGGGCCGGGACGGGCGCCGCGCAGGCGCAGCCAGGCCCGCAGCACGCGCACCGGGCAGGTATCGGTATGGCGGCCGCGGGCAATCCCGATGAATCGGCCTCGCCCTTCCTGATCGCCCTTCTCGCGGTCTATGGTCAGGATCACGCCCTCGCGCACAAATTCGATATCGGCCAGGTTGAGGGCGCCGAGGTTGGAACGGCGCAGCGCGCTCGCGAAACCCACTACCAGCAGGGCACGGTCCCGCAGTGCCCGCGGCGTGCCGATACGGGCGAGTTTGGCAGACATCCGGCGCAGATCGCGCACGGTGATCGGCCGCATCTGCCGCGGCTTCTCGCCGCTAAGGCGTTGCGCGCCACGCAGCAGTTCCTGGATAGGGTCGATGCCGGGAGACGGCAGGCCGCGCGCCAGGTGTTCGTAGAAGATGGCGCACTTGCGCCGGCGTGCGGTCGTGATCTTCTTTCCCTGCGTCAGCAGGTCGGTCAGGTAAAGCGCTACGGTATCGGCCGTCGCTGGCAGCGCAGCGAGGCCGCGGGCCTTCGCCCAGGCGCAAAACATGCGCCAGTCGTACCCGTAGCCCACCACGGTATTTCGTGCGACTACGCCCTTGCGCAGACGCAATTGTTCGGCTTTGAGCATCTCGATGGAGATCTCAATATTAGGATTAGTACAGGCCATTCCGGCTCCAAGAAAGCTAGGGTGGTCAGGCCGTTCCAGGTGCTGACAACACCTGGAACGGCCGTTTTCGTCTCTTTCAGTTTATTTGCCGTACACCGAAAATCGGGGCACGCAGAGTACTACCGGGGTGGGACTGCAAAGTACTACAGGAGCAGAACTAGGGTCGGAAAATTTTATATTGTAATCGAACTCCGAAGGGTTCGCCTACTCCATAAAACTATGCCGCGACCTGGAAGAGCGCCCCCTATTGCTTTTGCCCGCTCTGCGTCCTTCTGCCAAGAAATTTACGCAGTGGCGAGCCCCTACAAGGTTGGGAGAACGCTTCAAGGCTAAGTCCATCTTGCCATAGACCCGCCCAGTTTCCCATCCCCTCCAGGCAATGAAGTCCCGAAGCTGGAAGGAATTCCACAAATGAAAAGCAGAAAGCAGGGCTTTGCAGGGGCCGCGCAATGATCGCCGCGCCTCCCAAGCACCGGGAAAAAGCCACACTCGAGGTGACCGGTGCCGATGGTCAACCGATCATCATCCCTGAGAAGCAGTGGTACGTCACCCCGAAGGCCCGCCCGCAGCGAATGATGCGGAATTCGCTATCCAATGAAGCCCGCCAGGTATATGCGTGCCTGGAACTGGCGACGATGGGGTGGCGTCAAGAACTGGCCGTCAAGATGGACAACGGCAAAACGGTCCCGCTCACTGCGTCCGATCTGGTAGAGCAGACTGGATTATCCCTCCCGAATGTCCGGCGCGCCTTGATCGAATTGGAAGAGGAGGGACTGGGTTGCCGGCGGTCAGCGGACGACGGCCCCCTCCGCAAAGGGAAAGTTGAGATATACTCGTTTGCGGTTCCCCGCCCGGCGCAGAAAGTAAAATACCAGTCGCGCGCGACTGGTATTTTGGAGCTTGACGACGCCGAGCTGAAACCCCTCCAGACCTTCCTAAAGCGTTGGAAAATCACCCCTGATCCGGAAATACCAGTCGCGCGCGACGGGCTAAAATCCCTGTCGGACGATATCGCGCAGTGGGAAAAGACCGGGAATGCCCTCCGCGCGCGGGCAGAAACCCTCTGCGCGCCGTCGCGCTATAAGGAAGAAAGGAAAGAAAGGAACGGAAAGGAATATATTGGCGAGCGCCCCCCCTCCTCCTCCGCTGTTCCTACCCTGGAAGAAGACCCACCGAAAAAGGCAGAAGAGGAGGAGGACCGGTCGCCGTATCAGAAATTCAAAGCCGCCTACCCCCCCGATCACTTCGACGAACCCAAAGCAAAACCTTCCTTTGAGAAGAAGACCAAAACCGAGCAGGCAGGCATTCTGGCCCGGTTGCAGGTTTACCTGTCCTGCGACCGCTGGCAAGACGACGGCGGCCGCTGGATCCCGTTTGCCAGCAAGTGGCTCGAATCCTACGAGGCAGACCCGCCGCCGGCGCTGAAGAAAGCGAAAACGGCAACAACAACCGGCATAGACGAAGAGAGACTGCGGCGCATAGCCGCGCAGGTAGAGGAGGACCGCAAATGGCGTTAGCAGATTTGGATCCGACAGTGGCTCTTACCTTGGCCACTGAACTCACGACAATTAACGATTGCCCGCGGAGCAATATTGCGATTAACGCGATGGCGCAGGATCTCATACGCTGGTGCCGCGGCTGGATCGGTAACAACAACGTCTGGCCGCCGGAAGCGCAGGCGCGGTGGTTGGTGCGCGAGGCCCGCGAGAAGTGGGCCGAGAAGTGGCTCGGGACCGGTGCCCTAAAGCAGCTCCTCGAGGCACGGTTCCCGCCATCCGTTCGACCCGGCAACGCTGCGCAGCCGTTGGGCGAGAAACCGCCCACCGAATGTTCCGACTGCAACGACACGGGAATCATCCGGGTCCGCGGCCGGCACCAGTATTGCGACTGTGACCTCGGCGCCCGCATCCGGACGGATGCCGGCGACAACGCTCAAAGATGGTTGGATCGAATGGATAAATCCTCCAAGGTAGCCTCGGCTCCGGAACCGCGCCGCAAGAGCGGACTCAGCCTCGAGGAGCTTGAGGCAGAGTATTATGCCTCGCAGCCGCCGGCGAAAGAGGACGGAGAGCAATGAGCGACTGGTACGAATTGATCGGGCAGACGCCCGTCCGGATCCAGGGCGACATCCTGGAAGCCGCAATGAAGTTCGAAACGATGGACCGGCGCGTTGCGGAGACGGCGGTGCTGGGCATGTGCAACGTGTCCACCATCTTCCTCGGCCTGGATCACGCCTTTGGCGGCGGCCCGCCGCTGCTCTTCGAATCGATGACCTTCTGGCACGGTGAAGGCGGGTACGAGCAGGAGCGCTGCTCGACCTGGCTGCAAGCGCAGACGCAGCACGCCAGGATGTGCGCCGAGGTGGCGCGGCCGGCTGCGGTGCTGGCCTACATCGGACGCTGTTTCTCCGATACCTGGGATCACGCCAAGAGTGATTTGCGGGACCGCTGGCGCGAGCTGCGCGGCATCGAACTGACGGGGATCGAAAAGACCATGCACGACTTGCAGAACCGGATCTACGACCGGGAGGACTGGTAAATGCAGAGTCGCGAAGAACACCTCGCCTGGTGCAAAAAGAGGGCACTGGAGTATCTGCCTGGCGATCCCAGGGAAGCGATGGCCTCGATGATGTCTGATCTCAAAAAACACCCGGAACTTGAGAACCACATGGGTTTGAGAATTGCCCCGATGTTCTATGGCGCGCATCGCGATGAACGGGCCGTTCGAGCCTGGATAGAGGGGTTCAATTAAATGTGCCCAGCCTGCGAATCTAAGCGTCTGCACGGGCCCATCGACTGGGCCCAGCATCCCTACGCCGGCCACGGCTACGCCAGCGGCCAGGGCTGGACGCATCCTGACCTTGCGCCCGGTGCGCAGGCCGGCGCCGCGGGCTCGCTACGCTCGGGGGAGGGTAGCGGAGAAGCGGCGCCGGTGAGGGAACGAGGATGATACGCCTGGCGATCCGCGGCTATGTCGCCGGCGTGCTGCTGTTTGGCGACCAGGTCGAAGTGGCTGATGAGCCGGCCCTCGATCAACTTCTACCGACACTGGCCGCGGAACATGCAGCAATGATGGCTGAGCACCGGCTCCACATGATCGAAATCGAATTCGTGGACGAGCCGGATCCGTTGAAGCGGTTTTTCCGATTCGGCTCGGATCCGTCGATGATGCGCGATGCCAGACGGGTGAATTGATGAAACTCATCGAAAATGGCCCGATGGTCACGCTCGAAATGACGCGCGGTGATTGGCAAAACCTGCTCGCTGCGGTGGGAATCGCGGCTGGCGTGGCCGCGCAAGATACGGACAAGGAGATGTTCCGGCACTGGATCGATTTCGCCAGCCGGCTCAACGCCACGGTTCGCGCAGTATAACCATGCCGATCGCCCCTGAATTCCGCCAGCACTACGGCCGCGCCTGGCGCACCGAGATCCGGCCGCGGATCCTCGCGCGAGCCCATGAGCAGTGCGAGTGCTGCCGGAAGCCACTCCACGCCTGGGTGTTCACCTACACCTGGCAGACCCGTGACCCGCAGTTTGGCGGGCGGCGCCGCTACCACATGATCTGGATCCGAGAGGGCTCGAAGGTCTGGCGCAACCAGTACGGGCATCCCTGCTCGCCGCTCCACGCCAGGGGTCTACCGCGGAAGATCCGGGTCAAACTCACCGTCGCGCACGCCGATAACACGCCGGCGAACATGGATGATCTGAATCTGCGATGCTGGTGCACCTGGTGCCACTTGCATCATGACCAACCACACCACAAGGCAAGCCGCGGCACGCGTAAGGACCGCGGCCGGCCGTTGTTGGAGAAGCTATGACGACTGAAGACAACATTAACGGGATGCTCCAAGAGATCCGGCGCCGGCGGAACGACTATGCAAGCCGCGATGTCATCCTCGAACGGCTGAAATTAGTGGACGCATGGCGAGCGGCGCACCCGGAAGCGGCCGCGGAGCCTGCCAGCGGCCAATACCGGGAGCTCGAGCAATTCGAGGCTGGCGAACAACCCGATAATCCCAACCGCCCGGAGATCTGGAACAACGACGTCTACCAGGTCACCGTGCGCCGATGGACGAAAGATCCTGCCTTCGGGACGCGCGGGGGCATGGTTCAGATCGGTATAAGCAGTCTCGATGGAACAGCACGCCATGACTGGCGCGACTTCCAGCACATCAAGAATCAGATCGCCGGCGCCGAATGTGAGGCCTTCGAACTCTATCCGGCCGAGCAGCGGTTGATGGATCCTTCGAACTACTACACTCTCTGGTGTTTTCCCGGCCTCAAGCGGATCAGGGTTGGCGTCGAGGACGGCCGGCGAGTTCTGGACTCAGACGTGGCACTGGCGCCGCAAAGGGGGTTCACCAAATGATCACGGAATTGCCTGAGTGCCGCTGTTTGAACTGCAATAAGAAGTTGAATAAGGCCGGCTCAACGCAATCTGAGGATAGCGTCCCGAGTCCCGGCAACCTGGTGCTTTGTATCGGGTGCGGCGCGGTGATGATGTTCGCCGAGGATCTGACGCTGCGCGGCATGACCCGAGAGGAAATGGACGACCTCTGCAACGATGACGAAGCCATGCACTTCCTCGCCCGCCAGGTCCACAAAATCCACATGCTGCCAAAGCTGAACTGATGACCACCGAAGAACTCTGCCAGCGAACCCGCACCACGCCGCGCGCAATCCAGTGGTGGTGTGAAAAGTACCTCATCGAGTGCCGCTACACTGATCGTGGCTTCCGCGACTTCGACCTCTCGCAGGCTCTGACGGCGGCCATCGTCGCCGAGCTGCGCTACAAAGGCCTGTCCCTGCACCGGATCCGCCGCCTGGGTATTGCGGAGCCGCTGGGCGCCTATCTCGTCGTCACCGGCGAGATGGCGGTCTGGTGCGGCGAGCAGGACGTGATCCCGTGCCTTGCGGCGTGCCCTGGCCCGTGCCTTGTGGTATCGGTAGAAGATCTCCGGAGACGATTGTATGACCAAGATCCGCCCCGATTCTCCCGTCGTGCGCGAAACTGACGTTTTCGAGCGCACAGACGCCCTCGTCGTCACGCTGGAGCCCCGGCGCCTCACTATCCGCCTGAAAGGCCACCGTGACGCTCTGGACGTCGATTACGGCGCAATCCTCGATTTGGCCCGGAAGCTCGCCTTCCGGCGCGGGCTGCGGAAGGGCGCATGACCAGGGAGCAACTATCCCGCGAGGCCAACGGCCTGATCGCAGTGGCGAAGGCCACGGTCGAAATGCAAGGCGACTTCGATCTGACGATCCTGATCCACGCGAAGGGCCAGTGGGCGCGGCTGCCTTTCCCGAAAGAGGTGGCAGAACTCATGAACAATGGGAAAGCCAAAGACCGGATCTTTGGCGCCGTGCGCGCCACGGTGCAGCAGACTGGCGCGGATGGCGTGATCATCGGATCCGACACATGGCAGTCGGAAACGACGCCCGAAGGCGCGAAGCACTATGACACCCAGGAATGGAGGGATCTACACGATTTCGGCTTTGTGAAACTGCTTCAGCGCGGGTGGGTCAAGCGCAGTGAGGCCTTCGTCGTAGTGGCACAGAACGCCAGCGAAGCATTGATCATCACGCAGAAATATCAGCGGCTGGGTTCTGGCATGATTCAACTCCTGGACTGCAAGCGGGACTGGTTCGATCAATCGAAATTCGGCGGCCGGCAGAAAATGTTCGGTGATCTGTCGTTTGAGAACCTCGGCAGTGAGGCCGCGGTGAAAGGTGCACGATGACTGCCGAGGAATTCGAGCGTCAGTACGCAGAGCGCAGCGGGATCACCGTGGAGCGGCTTCGCGAACTGGGCCGGATCGTCGCACCTTGCGATTGCGGTGAGGACATCTGCGAGGGTTGGCAGTCTACAACCGCAGAGCGGCTTTTGGGCGAGATGGAGTACAGGCTTCCCAGCAATTGCCTTTATTGCGGTGCGGTGTTGAAAGGCGGCGCGACAGTTCACGCGCCGGCCTGTGAGATCCGGAAACTCATTGAAGCGAACTTCCCGCGAAAGGAGCATCATGCCTGAACCCGGATCGCCCGAGTGGAAAGCCCGCCGGGCGCAGATCCTCACTGACGAATTGAGCCAGCCGCTGCGCTGGTTTTATCTCAGCTACGCTGACGACGACGGATTCCGCGGCGCGCTCATCCTCGAGGCGCACGGTGAAATGCACGCCATCGAACTGGCACAGAGGCTCGGGCTCAGTCCCGGCGGCCAGGTCGTGGTCTGGGAAGTGCCCGAGGACGTTGCGGCCACGTTGCCGGCCGCGGCGAAGGGCCGATTGTTGAGCAAGCCGGATCTCGAGCGCCTGTTCGGCGAGAAGACGGTCCAATGAGACGCCCGGCCGCCCGAGCCACGCAGCCCGCACCGGCGCCGCCGCGCCGCCGGCCGCCGGCGCCCACGGTGCCCAGGATCGAAGCGCCGCCCTCCGTCGAAGTCGCCGTCTCCGTCGACCGCCAGCAGCGCAAGATGGTGGACGAGTACGGCGAGCTGGACCGCCGCCTGCAAATGCAGGCACCCGATACGGCCCGCTACGAGGTGCTGAAGCGCGCCATCAAATCCTGGTTCGACGGCGCGCCGGCCGATGCCGATGGCATCGTCGAAGGCCGGGTCTACCGGCTGCACCTCTCGGCGCGGGAACGCGAGCGGCGCGTGCGCAGCATGCGCGACCTGGTGGGCGTGATCGGCCTCGATAAGTTCCTGGAGTTGGCGAGCGTGCCGATCGGCGCACTCGAGGATCTGCTCGGCAAGACGCGCGCGGCCGGCCTGGTGGCCGAGGCGCGCACCGGGTCGCGGCGGATCAAGGCAGTGCCGAAGCGGGCGGCGGGGAAGGATTGAAGTGGCGAATAACCGGCTGTATCTGGTCGATACCGAAACTTACGAATGGATCATGCTCGCGAAGGGTTGGGCTTCCGGGTGGCAGTATTGGAACGAAACGCCGCTTGAGGAGTTTTTAGAATCTCACAACGCGAATTCAGAGCCTCGCGACTTAAACGCGGCCGGGGCTTTCGGGGGCCTGGATTCCGTGACCAGACTGGCGCTTTTTACTGAGCAGGATCTACCGAAGGAATGCGGCTCTAAGTCCTGGACGCCGAAGCGGGCGGCGGGGAAGGATTGAATGAGCGACGAGAAACTGCCGGATAACATCCTGTGGCATCAGAGCGGTGTGAATCAGAAGGGCGAGCCCTTCGTCCAGCTACTCCGCGGCACTGAGATTGTCGGGCAGATGAGCGTTACGGAGGCTCGTGATCACGCTCGCGCGATGACGGAGGCCGCCGAAGCGGCCGAGACGGACGCTTTCGTTTTCCAGTGGGTGGTCAAGCAAGTGGGAGCAGGACCGGAGCAGGCCGCGGGATTGCTTGCCGACTTCCGCCGGTACCGTGCCGAAGTCACCGGCAAGCGGGAAGGGCCCACGAACCCGCGTGACTGGGTCAAGGGGGCGGATTGATGGTCTACGATCGCGACGTTAGATGGATGGTCCGGGCGATTTGGGCGCTGCTGGCGTTGAACGGCGGGTTGGGGATCGAGCGGGCGTTCCATCATGACTGGGGCACGATGATCGCCTATCTGATCTGGCTCGGCAACCTCCGCTTGTGGCTGCGTCTCATGAAGACCCAGCAACGCACGCGCGATCTGATGCGTCTGCACGAAGCGGCTTTCATGAAAGTGCTGGAAACCGCCGCCGGCGAACGCGACGAGGTTTGAGGCCTGCTGCGTCAGTTCGACGGCGCGTCAGCCGTTTTTCCAAGAACGAATTCCAAAGTGGAGATCATCGTAGCGATTTGCTCCGGTGAACCCGTGCAGTGTCCTTCGCGACAATGCGTCAGCAATTCTTCGATCCGTTGTGCTGGCACCATCCCTTGCGCCAGCACCTCTACGCGTTTGAGCTGGACATCGAGTTCAGACATGGTGCGGGCCAAGTTCGTATCTCGCTCGTTGAGCGCTCCGTCTATGGCCACTTGCAGCGCATCGGCGATTTCGGCCGCCAGGTCTGGCGCACTGTTGCCGTGCTGGTAACTGCGGAGCGCATGCACCGCGGCGATCGCGGCCGTAACTAGTTCACCAAATTCAGACATTGGGATAGAGTATCGCTTTTCATCGCAGGCAGCGCAGCAGCGCGGCCGCCAGGATCAGGTTGACCAGCACTGAGAGCATGAGCAGCCGCTTGTAGCGCATTACCTCGCGGTACGGCGTCCACGCCCGCTCTTTCAGCATGTCGTCATTCTCCTTCATCGGCCGGCCATCGTGAAGGCTACCAGCATGACCAGCAGGAAGAGCAGCAGACCGGGCCAGCCGCCGGCGATCGCGCGCACGTACTCCCTCACAAGTCCTCCGACTGAATGCCAACCTGGCGCAGCCACTCGCAGTCGACTGCGGAGAACCGCTGATCGACGTGCCATTCCACGAGAGCCTCGAGGTAAGCCTCGAGGCTTGCGTAGGACTCCAACCGCGGCTTAAGCGGCATTGCGGCCCGCCTGTTTGCTAGCGTTGATATACGCTGTAACAACGAAGGAGCGAACGTCATCGGCTTTTACTGCGTGTCCATGACGTTCGCTCGCTGTCTTCAGGACCGCGGCGTAAACGTCGACCAGCGCCGTCGTCTCCATGATCAGGCGCGAAGAGAACTCTGCCACCGCGGGTGCCAGGCGTTCGGCGGCCGCGGGACGCGGATGTAAAGATGTACCGGACATCTTTACATCTGCCGGCGGCGCCATGATGGCCAGCGTGCCGTCGCCCAGCTCGCCCACGGGCTGCGCCTTGCGGCGCTGCACCATGTCGATCGACGCGCGGAGCTGCTCTTCCAGCGTGGGCGTGGGAGCGGGCTCGCTGGCGGCTTCCGGCGAGTAATACACGCGCTCGGGCAGCTTGCTCTTGAACGGCGCCGCCGGCCGCGGCGCGGCGGCGGGCTGCGCAGGCGCGGAGGACATGCGTTCGCGGGAGACGGCAAACTCCGTCAGGCGGCCGTTCTTGCGCTTGCAGATCCAGAAGCACTCGCCCTTCTCGAGGTGCAGCGCGTTGATGCGGGCGCTTGTGAGCGGCGTGACGTACATCACGCGGCCGTCTGTGGTGCTGAACATGTGGCGGTCGTCGCCGCCTTCGAACTGGCTCGGGAAAACCCGCGGTTCGGTGAAGCGCAGCGCGACTTCCACCGGGACGTTGAAATCGAATTTAATGACGTCGGACATTAGAGAACCTCCACGTATTCGGAACCATTCCAGGTGAGTTGAACTTCGATGAATTTGTGCCCGTTCCAGCGATCGACCACGACGTGCCACGCAGGGCTGGCGACGAAGGTGTCGCCGGGCCTGCTGAGTGGCGCCGTGCAGAATGCCGCGGAGTTGCCAGAGGCTGCGCGGTGATCCTCGTGCGGCTCACCGCACATGCCGCATGGATCATGCGGCAAACGGCCGGGAGAAGAAAAGGACGCCATGAAGGCGCCCGCGGGAATGCCGTTGCGGCGTGCCATTATGCGGCCCTCCGATCGTGGACGCAGCAACCGCGGTTGTCGTATTCGTCGACGTCGATGCGACGGCAGGAGCATTCCCGCAGCCACTCTTCCTCGAGCAACTGCGCTTCGCAGTTCGCGATGCAAGCCGGGCACGCGAAGATGTCCCAGTCAGGCTGGAATGTGAGAGACGCGGCCTCCTCGCCGCAACCCTCGCACTCGTGCGCCTCGGTCATTGCGGGCGGAAAGTCGCGCCCTTCGTCGTAGTCAATGTAGTCGATGAGTTCCATGTTTTTCTCTCTCGGTTTAAAGCCCCTCGGCTCTATTAAAAGTATATGATGATGAGGAGGATGAATGCAAGAGAAATGTTCAGAAAAGTTTTAGAGTATGATGAGGATGATGACTACTAGGAAAAAAGACGCAACGGTGAAATGCCTACGCTGCGGGCATGAGTGGATGAAGCGGACACCAGACCGGCCCAAGGCCTGCCCAAACTGTAAGCAGACTAAGTGGGACGTGCCCAGCCGCTGGGCCGGCGCCCGGAAACTACAGTAGAATCGGCCATATGCCCGCGAAGAAAACAACGCCGTCGCGCGTGGCCGTCTTCCTGGAAGCCTACGCCGGCACCGGCAGTGTGACGGCCGCGGCCAAGGCGGCCGGGATCGACAAGAGCATGCACTACCGGCGCCTGGAGACGGATCCCGAATACCGCAAGAGATTCGAGGCGCTACAGGACCGGGTCGGGCAGGAGCTCGAGGACGTGCTGATCGATCGCGCGATCAATGGCGTCAAACGGCAGCTCCACTGGCGCGGCAAGCCGATGAAGACGCGCAACGGTCACCTGGTCTATGAGATCGAATACGACAACCAACTCGGCGTGACGCTCGCGAAGCGCTTCCGGCCGAAGCTCTACCGTGAACACGTCGTCCAGGAACACACCGGCAGCATCAACCTCGTGGAGCGGCTGGAAGCCGCCCGCGCCCGTCTGGTCGCGGTGAAGCGCGAGGAAGACGCGAAGGCGGCCGGGTAAGATGATTGCGGATTAATGCGGATTTGTCCTGCTTAGGCGCCCAAGGAAAGCAGATCCGCAAACATCAACAACAACGTTTTGCAATCAAAATCGATCTAACCCACAGTAGGCATTGCCCTTAGGCGAAAAACAGTGGTTTTTATGGCCGGTTTTCCGTCGCATCTGTCGCATTTGAGGTGCGCGAAGCGCACAATTTGCGGAATGTCCGCGATGTCCGGATTGTCGACATATTCAGACAAACAGGTTGTGTTTGTCTATTTCCATTTTTTGAGACGATGCGCGCGGTCTTCGTTCGCGGCCTCGGTGAGTTTCGCGTAAACCATCGTGCTGCGAATGTCGGCGTGGCCGAGGTGATGCTGCACGTCAACTATGCTCTCCTTCAGCACCGATAGCATGATCGTGCCGCATGTGTGCTTGAGCGCGTGAAAGTGCGCCTTCTCTTCGGGAATGCCGGCGAGCTTGCAGTATCGCTTGGTCAGGTAGTGCAGCATGGTGCGCCCGATGCGGCCGTGATTGCGGGATAGAAACATCGGGCCTGGCGCCACGCCGCGCTTCTTCACCCAGGCGCGGATCGCCTCGGCCGCGGCTTCGACCAGCAGCGTGTCGCCGCCGAAGCTCCCCTTCAGACGCTCGATCACCAGGCGGTCGTAGTCCTTGCGCTGGCTCGGCCGGTAGTCGCGCATCTGAATCAGCCCGATCTCGGAAGCGCGCAGGCCGTGATGGTAGGCGAGCCGGAAGATGGCGTGGTCGCGGACACTGGCTTTTGTGGCCTCAAGGACGGCTTGTATCTCGTGCTCCATCAAGTACTTAGGAGGGCTCTTCCGTTTATCGCCCAGTTGAACATTATAAGGATTGTGTTCAACTGGCTCTGAAAACTGCCCATTTTCCCCAATGTTTTTGCAGCGCATAGGCTCGGATCTCCGTTGTAATGTTCAACTCAGCGGCTACTACGTTAGCGCACCCGAGATCCGGTTGAAAGGCCTTCTGGCGGGTATTGAGGCGGGAACGATGGCTGGAGTAATGGTAAATACAGGCGTGCGCAGTGTCAACCCGGCGGCCCGCCCGCTACCACGCCGGGCCCCAACTCACGTAGTGACTCACGTGAGTTTTTGCGTGAGTTCTCGCCGCGCTACCACGCGGGGTGGCTCACCGGCAAGATCAGAAAGGCTAACTGATCTGATCTGATCGCAACTGAGCGGCTACCACGCGGGGTGGCTCACCGGGTGAGCCTGGGGGGAGGCTTCAGGTGTAACCACTTGCGCCACTCGGCCGCTTCACCGCCGGCATCTACGATGCGCGCCATGTGCTCGCAATAGTCCGCGGCCGCGAGCGTCACGTAGCGGATCATCGGCTTCGGGCCGGAAAACGACAAGCGGGGGTCATTCGTCGCGAGTAACCAATCCGCGAGGTCTTTCAAGAACCGCTGTTCCGGGTTCACGGGCAGGAGTGTTTGCGGAGTTCCGCGGTGTGCCGGGTGTACTTGCCGCACCGGCAGCGATCGAGCGATCGCGGCCGGCCGGGGTTGGTAGCGCCTGGCTTCGCCCAGCGGCGCTTCGCAAGTTCGCGCATGGCGCGCGAGATCAGGGATTTAGTCATTTCAAGCCGCTCGCTTTCTGCGGATGCGCTTGCCGCCCGGGGCCATGTCGCCGCGAAGGAAGCCGGCGATGGTCAGATCTTCATCAACTTGTGGCCAATGGATTCCGTAACCGTTGCCGAGCCATTGGAAATCGTTCCGCTCGGCTTCGGTAGCGTTCAAAAGGCGCGGATACCAGGAGAGCGGAACGGTAATGGTGCGTCCATCGGCGAGCTTACAGGTAAGTTCATTGTGCGCGAAGGAGAGAGAGACACCCCGCACTTTTTCATCGTCCAAAGTAGCCATTCCAGAGTTCCATCCATTTCTTGTGATTTTCGATCACGATGTTTTCGATCCGCCGCAACTCACGAGTGCTGAAATTCTTGTTGTACGCCTGGCTTACCGGATTGAGCCAGAACTTCGCTTCCGCCCGCTCCCGCCAGACATGCACGTGTGGGCGCTCGTGTCTGTCGCCGCTGAAGAACGAGAAGCGGTAAGGTCCGATGATCGCGATTGTTGGCACTAAGATGATTATACCGCATTTCTATACATGGCGCTATAAAATCGCATGCGCAGACGCAAAAAAACAGGGCGCCCGGCGTGGGCGCCCTGCTGGAATGGTCGGAGAAGGAAGTGCGGCCGCTATTCGGGCTGCATCAGTTCTTTGAGGGTTTTACTGCGGCGGCTTACTTCTTTGCGCGGGCCTGGCGAACTTCGTCCCGATACTCTTTGCGGAACTGTTTCAGGGCCGCGTCCAGTTTTTCCGGAGTTGGCATCCGGCCCTCGCGCTTCAGGCGAGCCACGATCGACTCCATCTTCTGCGCGCTGAACTTTTCCGAGTCGTTTTTTTGCGGCGTCTGCATAAGAGGCACTCTGGGCGGCGATACCGTATTTACGGTACAGCTTCTGCTCAGTGTACCAGAGCACTGCCTGTAACTCGTCTACCTCGAGTCCTAGAACTCCCGCGACTTTCGCCGCGGTTTCGCGCATCAGATTGCGCTCAGTTTCATTCCGCGGGTCATCTTGCAGAAGAGGCTTGCCTGTTTTCTTATCGAGCTTTATGTTGCCGTTTTGGTCGGTGTCCATCATGGTGCCCATCCACCGGTTCCAGGTGCGGCTCCACCACTTATCCGCAGTCAGTTCCGTATGGATGCCGTTGAGATTGGAGCCGAAGGAGCCCACCTTCTCGCCGAAGATGTAGGAACCGTAGCGCGGCTCATTGCTACCAACCGGCACGTCAGGGTAGTACTCGTGAAGCTCGGACACCGGGTGCTTGGTACGCAGCCATTCGACGGCGCCCGCTTCGCCCTTATCTGCCACCAGGGCTGAAAGCCGCCGCATCGCGCCGCGGTAACTGTTGGCGCGGAAGGTCAGACCGGTTCCCTCCGGGTTGCCGTATTCCGACGGCCGGTCCTTATCGTAGGCTGAGAATCTGCCGTCCCTCTTATAGAGATCCCAACCGCGCAGCGCCGCATCGAAGTTCAGTTCCGGGTCGACGCCGTTACTCGTGATGCCGAGCAGGTACTTGAACAGGCCCATAGTGTGCGGGTTCTTGAACTCGGGCCGCGCCTCGGTGAGCATCCGCTCCATTTCAGCGACGTCATCGGTGTACCATCCGCGGCCGTTGTCATCCTCTGCCAGCGCATAGCGGAGGTCTTCCGTCATGGACTCGAGCGCACGGGCTCTGCGCCGTGCGGGACTGGTGTCCTGGTCGAGCCGATACCGGCTATCCATCGACTTCTCGAGTGCATGCCCGAGGTCGCTGGTCATGAGCGATCCGCCGGCGCCCGTTGCCTTGAGTTTCAACGTGCGCGGCGCCTCTTCGCCACCCAGTACTTTTTCGCCGCGGCCCATCAGTTCCGCCAGGGACATGGGTGTGCCGCGGCGGCTGGGCGCTGCGCCTTCCTCGTCCGCGGTGAATTGCGCGACCTTTTCCGCCAGGCGATCGACGAAGGCCCGTGCCGGCGACGGCGGCGCGGTTGGCGGCGGTTCGCCCGCGGCCGGCGCGGCCGGTCCCTCGCTCTCGCGCAACTGGCGCACCCGGTCGACGATCTGCTGAACCTCGGTCATCGATTGCGGCCCGCGGACCTTCAACTGCCGGCCTAACGTATCGAGGACTCCGAGCGCTTCGGGATCCTCGGCAATGTCGTTCAGGTAATCGAGGTTGAAATCATGGATGCCGGCGAGATGCTGCGCGATCGTTTCGACCCGCCCTTCCGATGCGGTAGGCTTCGCCGGCCCTTCCTCCGCGATCTGCGCCACCGGACGCTGGCCCTGCTCCACCGCGGCCAGGGACTCGGCGAGCTGGCCCTCGAGGTCCGGTTCCGCCACGGGCGGCACCGCAGCCTTCCGGCGCGACGTGCGCGCGGTGCGCTTCGTCGCGAATTCGGCGGCCGCGGCCGCGGGTTCCTGCGCCTTGATGCCGCCGAGGTTTTCGCGGATCGTGGCGATATCCTCGGCGGTTGGTGCGGTCCCTCTGGGACTGCCGGCGCCCTCGGCCACCATGCCCCACTCGTGAGGCGCAATCGAATCGAGCGCGTCCGCGGTAATCTCCGGATCCATCCGCCGCAGGAAATCGAGCATGCGATCGGGCCTGGTCGAGGCCTCGAGCTGCGCGGCGATCTCCGCGGCCGCCGGTCTGCCGGCGGCTGGAGTAGGTGCGGCCACTGGCGGCTCCGCAGGGGGTGGCGGAGGGGTTTCCGCGGGAGCCGTTCCTAATTTATTAGGAATCGGCGCGGCCGGCGCCGTGTATTCGAGCGTGCCCAACGACGTAACGGGCGGCGCCGCGGCTTCCTCGGGCGTCACCGGCGCCTCGGGTGGTGGCTCTGGCGCGCCGCTGCGCAAGCGGTTCAGCAGTTCAGGGTTCTCGGCGCCCAGTTGCCGGGCCATGCCGATCATCTCGGCATCCGCGTTAAGCGGATCCTGCGCGCCGATGAAACGCAGGAGCAGGACGTCGTCTGGGGTTATTCCGCTATCACCGGGTGGCTGCGGTTCGGGTGGAGCGGCCGCGGGCCGTTCGCCGACCGGTGCGGCCTCTGCCGGCGCAGTCTCGGCCATCGAGGCACGCGCTGCTTGGTAGCCTTTCCTGACGCCGCGCCCGATCTGCCGGGCGCCCTGCGCCGCGGTTGTAAAACCGAGGCCGGCCTTCATCCCTTCAGGGATCGGCAGATACGATAGCCCGTAAGCCAGCAGTGCGTTTCCCGTGCCCTTGGCGACGTCCGGAGCGGCCGCCCTACCGCCGGCGCTGCCGGCTTTGATTGCGGTATCCAGGCCCGGAACGAACTCGCGAGCGGTCACCCCACCGGGATTCTGCGCGGATAGAAGGCCCATCGTGGTCGCATGGGCCAGCGCATCGGTATGGCTTGCGCCTTGCAGCCGTGCCTGCGCATAGGTCATTGCGGCGGCTCCGGTGAGGCGTACCGCCCTCGAGGCCGGTCCCATGACGTGAAGAGCCCCGCCGGTCGCGGCGCCGCTGGCGGCCGCCTCGAGTGCTGCCTGCCAGCCTTTATCGCCTTCGGTGATCGCGCCGATCGCCGCCATGCCGGCCACCGGCCCTGCAACGTGCGCGGCCACTGCATACTGTGGCAATTCCAGGACACCTTGCGTTAGGCCGCGGTTGATCTGGCTTGCCAGATCATTGCGGCCGCCGGCGAGGCGCTGCGCTTCCGCCTGCTGCGCTTGCTGCTGGTTACGTGCCCACTGCCCGAGGTCGCGCAACGGTGTGCCTTGCGGAAGGCCGGCGTATTTCTCGAGCAGGTTCTCGGCGCCTTGCGCCAGGTTTGCCGTCATGCGGTTTGCGGTAGCCGATGCGCCATAGATGGCGGATCCAACGTCTCGCCCGAAATTCTGGAAACTGGTCCCGATGTCCTGGAGTAAGGACGGCGCCGCGGTTGAGGAAATCGCGCCGTGCTTTTTGGCGAGCGCATCATAATCGACCGGCGATGACCCGGCAGGGGTCGAACTTACTGCGCCGTGCTTTTTGGCGAGCGCATCATAATCGATCGTTGGCGATGCCATTTAATGAATCCCGGCGTCTTGTTTGAAGTCATCGGCCTCTTGTTTGGTTTTGAATGTGTGAACGACGCCTCGAGGGTCCGTAACAGTGAACGCACCGGCGGCGGCGCCGCCCGCGGGCTTCGCCGTGCTGTAATCGATCACCACGTTGCGCGGGTCCATGCCGCCGCGCTGCGCGATGCCGGTGTACATGTCCTTCGTCTTCAGGTAATCGGCATAGGTCTGCGAGTGGATCTTCTCGGCCTGCGCGACGAAGTCCGATCGCACGCTGGGATCGAGCCGCTCGCCATTGACGGCTTTGTTGTACATCGCGCGGACTCGCTCAGGAATTCCGCCGGCATTCTGCGCCGTCGCGAACTCGCCCTCTCGGACAGTCGAGCCTGGATCCTGAAGTTTCATGAAACCGTACACCAGGCCGATGTCGCCGGCCGCGGAAGCGCTCTGCGCGGCGCCTACGATCTTGTTGTAGGCGTTGCGGATGGTGACGTATTCCTTGGTGTCCTTGGTATAGTCGTCGCGCAGTTTTGCTTCGTTCTGGACGTTCTGGTTCGGCGTGATGACATTGTTCGTCGTCGCCCCCGCCCGCTTCAACTCCTCGTGCTTCGTATATCCCGCCGCGGCTCGCGCCTTGTCGGCCGGGCTGCGGTTCGGGTCGTTCATAATCGCAATCAGGCCACCCGGATCCGTCCAGAGTTGCGCCTCGGCCTGCGCCTTCTGCTGCGGTGTGATCGGCTGCGTGCCGGCCGCGGTCTGCTCGGCGGTCTGCGCCTGCGCCGTCGCGGTGCGGAGTTCAAAAGGCGCTTTCGCCTTCTTGCGCGCCTCTTCCGCCGCCTTGTCTGCCAACTCCTGGCGCGCGGCATAGTCCAGCGATTCCTGGGCGTGCTGCGTCCACTCTTCAGGGATGTAGCCTTTATCTTGCAGATGCTGGAGGACGTCCCGCGCCATCTGGGCGTTCTTTGCCGGGTCGATGTCGTATACCCCTTCGTTTGCGGCCTGCCATGCCGCTTTTTTTGCGCCTTCCATATCGGTTACGCCGGCCGCAATTTGTGCGCGGCGTTTGGCGTTACTGACGTTGAGCGCATTGGCTTGCGTTTGGCGGTCCAGGCGCGCCTTCTCGGCTTCCTGCTGCGCCTTGATCCAGGCCGTGCCGCGCACCGTGCCGCCTGCGCCGATTACTTCCGCTAAACTGGCGTTCGGGTTCTTGGTCACCAAATCGCGGAGGGACTGCTCGTCTGCGATTCCCCGCTGCGCTTCCTGCAACTTCAGTTGCCCGGCCTGCTGATCCTGCATCAGGTTGCGCAGCGTCAGCATCTTGGCCTGCCGCTCGAGCGGACTCTGGAGTTGTAGCGGCTGGATGACCGGCGGCCGCACGCCGAGGCTGATTTCAGGATTGATTGCCATGCGAGTCCTTTTTAACGACGGACGGTGTAAACGCCGGTGGACGGGTTGTAGCTACCCCCGCTATACGGTGCCTGGCTACCATAGCCCCCGGAGACTGCCGGATTACGCATCCAGCGAGCGAACCCGCCATTCTGGCGGGCCTCTTCGTCCAGGTCTTTTTCCTGGTAATACTTGCCCACCTGATTCGCGGTATTCGCCACGCCACCCAGCGCAGTGCCCCACGCATTCGCGGCCCCTACCTTGCCTGCGGCCTGCGCCGCGGCGCCGCCGGTCAGCAAGTCTTCGATGTTTCCGTAGGTAGTCAAAGCGTTCGTCGCCATCCGGCCCGCCGCATCCGTCTGGAAACCGCCGGCGGTCGTCGCGCCGCGGTATCCGAGGTCCGCGGCTGAGGTGGCGCCGGTGAGCCCGAGGTTGGCGGCCTCATTCGCCCCGGTCATCGCGTAACCGCCGGCCTGGCCGGAAGTATTCGCGCCGAGGTTCACCAGGGTATTCAGCCGGTTGAACCGGTCGCCCTGCTGCGCCCGGAACCGCGCCTCGGCTGCGCCGAATTCGCTCGAGGCCAGATTCTGAGATAGCCCGGTGAGCGATCGCAGCACCCCGCCGCCCAGTGCGCCACCGCGCGCGGCCGCGGATCCCTGCAACGCCTTGGCGGCTTGCTCCATCCGGAAGGAGTAGCCCGGATCGTAGGCCTGCATGTCCGCTGCGGTGAACTGCTTGTTCAGGTCGCCGCCCGGCCCCATCAGTCCGCGCAGCGTGGTGAGCGATTCGCCGCCGGCGTCCATGTACGGCTGGAGATATCCGATCGCCTGCCCGGTCGCCGTATCGATGCGCCCCTGGCCGGCGCCCACCGCGTCGCGGATATCCGCCTGGCCGGCGGCGGTTGCCGTGTTGACGTTGCCGGCCGCGGTATCGGCCGCGGCGCCGATCCGCGGGTTGTAATCCGCCAGTACGTCCTTGAGTTCCTGGGCCGAGCGGTTCGCCTGGTCGGACTGGAGTTGCGCGGCCTTCTTGCTGGCGCGCGACCCGAGGACTCCCCCAAGGATCGAACTGCCCGCGCTGATGGCGGCCGGAATCGCGATTGCTGGCACTTACCCCTCCTTCGGACCCGTCGATTGCGCCACGAGGCTGGAATCGCCGGGAATCGATGTTTCTGCGGCCTCAAACAACGGCAACTGCTGCGGCCGGCTGATGCCGAGACAAATCTGGTCCTGCAACCGCCCGTGCTTCAGGAATGACCTGTCGTTAACGCCGTACTGCTCGAGGCCCGCGGACAATGCGAAATGGTAGGCGAGGCGGTTTTCCGCCGGCACGTTGGTCACAACCCGCCGGCACGGTGTGTTCGTCCAGATCCATTCCAGGACCGCTTGCGCGGCACGGTGCGCCCGGTCGCCCCACGCATTCGGTAACAGCACGGTGTGAATCTCCCAGCACACCGCATTCTGCGGCACGAGCATCCAGAGTCCGAGCAGCTCGGCGTCGTCCCAAACCACGAGATACCAGAGGCCGTCGCTTTGAAGCGGCACAAAGTCCGCAATTGCCGGCGAGTAGTCATCGGTCAGGTGGCTGTAGACGCCCGGATGCGCCATGATTCCGCGGATCAGCGCATAGTCTGTGGAGCGTTCGATATGGATCACGGCACGATTTTGAGGACATTGCCGGCGGCTGCGTCCCGCCAGACGTCACCACTGGCCAGGCCGGCCGCAGAAGTTGGCAGACCAACGACTGAAAGGCGCGACAAGGGGTTCCCGTTACCGATCCCCACCTTGCCGTCTGCGCTGATGAACAAGCGTTGCCCAAAGACGCCGGCGTTCCAGGTATAGACCGAGAAATCGCCAGTTTGCGCAGTGCCCGGCGTCGTACACAAAATCATGGCGAAGCGCTTGTCACTGCTCGCCAGCCCGTAGTTGGCGAAATTGATGGTATGGCCTATAGCGCCAGTCGTACTCGTCGCCAGGTTAATCGCCGGTTGCAGCGCACTGGCGATCGCGCCTACCGTCAAATGCTTGAAGCCGCCACCTGGGAATGGTGCCGTGCCGGGATTCCCGATACCCACGTCGCCCGCGGCGTTGACATGCACATTGTCGCTATTCGCGGCGCTCTCGTCAGTGATTCCGCCTTCCACGATCTGACCCGCCGCGCCAACCTTCGTAACTACGTTGGCGTGTGTCAGGCCCGTCGCACCGCTGATGTTCGTAACCTCGACCCATGCGGTCTGGTTCCAGATGAATTCCCGCGGCGGCGGCGCCGTACTCCGGAAATCGAAGCCGGCATCGTGTACGCCGAGGTCAGTGGGCCGCTGATCGGGCACCAGAGTGCCCCACATGGTGCCGGTGAGGAACAGCCACGTTCCGCCCTGGTTCTGATAAATGACGGATCCGCGATCTGTCTCCATCCAGAGCATTCCAGAGACGAGGTTCGCGATCGTCGCCGCCAGGCGTTCCGCGTGCGTGCCATAACGGATCGGCGTGGTTTCGATCCACGCGGTCCCAGACCAGGCGAAAGCCCGCGCCGGGTCTGTACTGGTCCTGAACTGGAAACCAACATCGGCGGCCGGCCCGAGGTCGGTTGGCCGCTGATCCGGCGCCAGAGTGCCGTACATCGTGCCGGCAATATATTGCCAGATCCCGCCTTGGTTCTGATAGAGGACGGATCCGCGGTCCCATTCGACGTACAGGGCGCCATCCGTAATGAACTGCGGATCCGGCCGCTCGGCGTGACTGCCATAATCGACGATGCCTGCAAGCCCGGCGAGCAGGCCCGAGCCGTCATTGACTTGTTTCGCCATCTCCTGCCAGAACATGTACCACTGGCGTTCCGTCGCAATGGGGTCACCGTCGCCGTTCGCGCCATTGCGGACGACGGGCGAGCCATCGGCATTGGTCAACAGTGCGGCGCGATATGGGGGGATGATCAGGCTATTCGCCATCTATGCAAATCCGGGCGTGGCTTCCAGGAACGCATCCGTTACAGCCACCTTGCCCTTTCCCTGAATGCCGAGACGGTACACGCGATCGCGTGAGCGGCCGAGGCGGCGCCAGACCAGGCGCTTGCTGTAATTGCCGGCGATGCCTGAGCCCTGGAACTGCGGCACGGCCAGGAACGTGTGCCCGCGGTCATTGCTCCAATCGAGGCCAATCACCATTTCCGGAATGGCGCCGGTCACCGTGCCCGTCTCGAGATAAGCCTCGAAACGATGGTGGAAGTGGTAGCGGTCCTCGTTGAGCAGATGCGGGAAGGCGCGCAGATACTGGATCACCACGCCGTCGTCGTCGTAGAAGTTCAGGCTCTGCTCGTACAGTTTGCCGGTGGCCGGGTCGCCCACAATATGCTTGCCGCCCTGGCCCCACTCGGGGATGAACGCATGGAACCACGGCTGGTAGCGGATGAAACTCGCCTTTTCCATCCACTGCGTGATCACCGGGTTGTAGCCGGCCCGCTCATGCCACGCGCCCTCGGTCATGTCGTAGACCCACGTCTGCTGCTGCTGCCAGAAATTCAGCACCCAGAACAGGTGGCCGCCCTCGAGATAGCAGTACGAAACGGCATCGCTCACTTTGAAGTTCGGCCCGTTCCACGCCTCCTCCTGCGCATGTGTGGAGATGCGTTCCGGTTGGAACGCCAAGGCGCGGTAGGCGACGGTCTGGCCGTTCGGCGTGCCGCCGAGCCAGCAAATGTACGGTCCTACGGAGCAAGGCGCAAAGACCGATACCGAGCCGTCTCTGATGAATGCGCCGGGAACGCGCTGGAACGGGAACGACGCCACGCCGGCACTGTCGAGCGTGATGCCGATATTGGTATGGACCTCAGTGGTTTCGCGCCCGAATAGGACTATTTCCTCGTGATCGCAGAGAATCGAGTTGATGTAATCCGGGCCGCCCTCTTTCACGCCGAAATCGAGTTCATCCCAGAACGTGCCGTCATACAGCCCGGAGATGTTGTACTGTCTGCCCGGATCCTGGTCCTGCGGAAGATCAGGCCGCGGCACTCGGTTGATGATGAAGTAGCCGTCGAGGAACCCGCCGGTCACGGCATCGACAAAGGCGCCGGAATCGATCGTCCAGGTATCCTCTGCGGTGGCGGCCGGTATCGGCGTGACCGTCATGTCATTCGGCCCGGTGACGTTCACGCCGGTGAATACCGTACCCTGGAATCGCAGAACGCGGCCGTTCATCGAGCCGGCATCGAACGGCGGCCCAGTGAGCCGGTGAACATTGTTCGTCGTCCCGTTTGCCGATGCGGTCCCGCCAACGGAAAACCGCACCGGGTCCGGACCCGCTCCGTTGTCGATGTAGACCAGGCCGCCGGTGATGACCATTAGCTGATGACCATTGCTGAAGATCTGCGCCGGATCCGGATTGCCGGAACCCTGGAACATCACCTTTGCCGTACTGGTGATGCTGGCGTTCTCATGGACCTCCGACAATTTATCGTTGTGGACGCAAAAAAGACGGCCGCCGCCGCCCCACATGGCGCGGAGTTTGGTAGGCGTGAGTTGCGCAAAGAATTTCAGCCCTGGCCGGCCGAAGAGCACCTGGCGCCGCGGTTCGTCCGGAACGGCCAGCGTCTCCGGATACCAGTTGACCGTCTGCTGCGCCGCGGCTACGACGCTCTGGAGCGTGTAGGATGGCCCTGCCAGTGAGATCTTCATCTATTCGCCGCTGTAGATGTTGAAGTTGTGATGGCCGCCGCACCCGAGCGCGCCGGTGCTGGCGATCGGCCGCGGCGCATTGATCGATTCGATCCGCATCAGTGACTTCTGCGCATCGTTGCGCACGTCCACATTCACCTGCCGCTGGAAATGCGGCGCCAGTCGCACGGCGAGATTGAGCACCAGTGCGTCTTCGTAACCGGGCGGAAGCATCACGACGTCTTCCAGCTTTTGGAACGTCTGGATGGCGAACCACGTGTAGAGTTCCAACTCCATGCCGCCCACCGGTTGCCCGTACAGAAAGAGCGTCGAGAGCGGATAGGCCCGGTCGTTGTACAGAACATACGGAATCGTATTAGGGAGCGCTTGCACAGTGATCTCAGCCCACTGCGCCGGCGTTACCAATCCAACTGAATACCGGATACTGCCGTTGATCACATTCGCGCGCTCGATCGCCTGCGGCCGCGGCGCATCGAAATCGGCGAGCATGCCAGGTACTTGCCCGATGGTGTAAGATCCGGCGCCGGTCAGCGGGAACTGATTGCGCGAGATGGAATAGATGTTCAGCCGGTCGCAGTTCCAGGAACCGATCATGCGGTTCAGTTCCTCGATCGCGTCCTGAAACTGCGCCGAGGATGGCGTGCGCTGCGGCCCGAGCGTGATTGCCGCCTTGCGCAAGGCCGCATAGATCAGTTTGGAAACGGGCTGGAACCCGGCCAGGCCGCCGCTTGCGCCGCCGCCGAATGGTCCCTGATTGAACAGGATTGAATCAAACAGTGCCATAATGCTTCCGGTGTCTTCGCTCAGGCGCTATATTCCGCCGCTATGCCCCGATCCGCGCCCAGCAACGGTCGAGATTCGAGATCCTGAAGATCTCGAATCGATCGCATGGATTAAGGAGTGGAGCGTTATTCCTGGCTTCGATCGTTTTGCTCATGGGGAAACGCCCGGAGGGGATCCATTACTGGTCGCGAAGTATCGCAACGGCAATGTCGCCGTCGTTGGTTTTCTTGACGCGCGGCTTCCCTGGCTCGGCTGATTACTGAACCCACCAGACTGCACCGTCGAACTCGCACGTCATCCTCTGGTTCTGCGCTGCGCCCAGTGTCCGCACGACGTTACCGGTGGCTATCACGCCGCCCGGCACGGCATCGGTAAATGCCAGCACGATTCTCCTGCCAGACCATCCCCCGGTGATGGTGCCGATCGCCACCGTGCCGGTGATCTTGTAGTAGTTTGTCGGTCCCAAAGCGATCGATGCCGCCGAGGGCAACGTCGTCCATACACCGTCAACACCCAGGTTGCCGTCGATCACAATCGACGCAGATGGTGCGAATGGCGTCAGGATCGAGAGAGCCGCCTGGTTATTCCTGGTGAGGTCATTGCCCTGGATCGAGAAATAGTTTCCGGCCCCGCCAACTAAGAGGATGCCGACACCCTGCTTCTCGTCTTCGGGCGCCACCTGATAGTTGCCAATCTGGCTGCTGGCGACAATCACATGCTGGGCCGTATTGTCGATCGAAATGCCGGATCGGGTATTCAGCCCAACCTGCGAGTTCGCGTTGATCTCCGCCCCAACTACCTTGATCTGAGCACCGCCGATGATATTAAATCCGTTGCCGCCACAAAATTTTGCGCGGCATCCGATGAAGGCGAATCCACTGGAGCTAGCCCCACCATTAATTAAAAATCCGTCGCCATCTGTACGCCCGCTATCGGCAAATTGGATGCCGCAGAAGGATGCCCAACAATCGATGCAGTGCATCGAATTAACGGGGCCATTCGTAGCGTCGAACCACCATCCTTGAGCGATTGTGGTATCGGCAAGGACATTAGTGAAGAACCCAAAACTGCAATAGCTACCGCCTGACGGTGCGAGGAGAACTCCGAAATACGACTTAGTAATATCTACGGCATCGACGTACAGTCCACTGAAGTGCTTGCACCTGATTCCAGCGTTGCCAACTATGGGAGGGGATGTCGAATCATTATTCCCGATGACACCATTTCTGATCCAGTTGCCGTCGCCGTATTCAACATAAATTCCCGCATACCCAAAGGTCCAGATCCGAAAGCGCTCCACAACTGCGTAGAGCGGACCTGCGAGGTGGATCCCAATATCATGGTTGAAGATGCTTAGATCCGCCACCACAGTCATCAGGCCGGTTCCGTATACGTAAACCGCCGGCGCCGCAACATCGACCGTCGTTCTCCCCACCGCGGAGCTCACAATTGTCAGGCTGAACAGGCCCATCGACTGATTGAAATCGCTCACAAACGGCGCATCGAGCCGGAACGCGCCCGTCGTCGTCGACTGATTACGGATAATCGTGGCGTGCCGGTCGTTGCCCACCACCGATACCCGCTTCGGGATCGTGGTCAACGCATAGACATCCCACTGGCCGGCCGGTACGGACACGGCGCCGCCTACGCCGGCAACTGCGCTGATGGCTTCCTGGATACCGGACGAAGCGCTGCGGATCGTCCAGGCGCCCGAGTGCGCGTTCGCGCAGGTCACGATGACCGTGCCGGATGCGGCGCCGGCCACCGCGGTTCCGCCGGCGATCAGCACGGCCTCGGGAGCGCCCGTGCCGTTCGGAATGTAGAGGTAGTGCTTCTGGTCGGTCCCGTTAACGCCAGGCGGCACGGGCGTGAGCATGATCACGTTGAGGCCCGGCGCGAGTGTGCCGCCGGGCGTCTGGGCCGGAAAATCGAAAAGCGTACTGACGATGGCTTTAGAGAGGTTCTGGCCGTTCGGCCCGAGGAACGTCTCGATCGCCATGATCTCGGTGGCCGTCCGGTTGTGGTGCCAGGCGTCGATGAACACCGACACAAGAGCGCTTGCGGCGTGCGGCGCGGCCGTAGTCGCGTCGAATTGCCGCTGCACGGTGATCAGGTTGCCATTGACCGCGGTTGCCGCCAGAATCTCCTGATCGATCGACAGGAGCATGTTCGCCTGAAAGCGTGACCCGTCGCGGACGGTGATGATGGTGTCAGTTGCCGTGATCGCGACCGCCAGAGCAGACTGGACGAGATTCGCAGCCACCTTGAGATCGGCGCTGGTCGCGACTGCGGAAGGGAACACGGGAGCGGGCGTAGCCATCGGATTACCTCGTCTGGACGGTTGTCAATTCGGTTGGCGCGGTTTCGGCCGGCGGCAATCCGCCCAGGCGTTGCGTCTGCGTGTTCAGCTGCACCAGGGACGCCTTGTAGTTCTGCGCCTGCGGAAGCAGAGTCGGATCGACCTCGGAACGCGGATACTCAGGCAACAGGGCGACGGCCAGGTTGTAGCGGATCGCGAGCTCGTATCCGGGCGGCAAGTTGACCGTGTCGGTGAGAGCCACAAAAGCCGTGAGTGCCGCGAGCGAGTGAACCTCGAGCGTGCCCGTTGCCGCGACCGGCCAGAGACTGAGCGTCACCGCCGGATAGCCATACTGGACGTACATTTCCAGAGGCACGGTGATCGGTGCCCCGGAAGGCTCGATCATGGTTGACCACTCGAGTGCGGATACAATCTCCACCGCGCGCCGGTATGTTCCGCTGGCGGCTGCGATCGCATCGCAGCGCGCCGGCCGCGGCATCGCCAGTTGGCCGCCAGGCCCAACCGTGAACGATCCGGATCCGCCCGGCACGGTGTAGGTCAGCCGCTGCGGCGTGAAGTTGTGGACCGGCGGCGGCGGGCCATTCGGCGCCGCCACGCCATCGGGAAACGTCGTGTACTCCTGAAGCGTGTACAGTTCGATGACCGTGCCCGCGGCCGGCACGGGCCAGAGATAGACGGTGGCGAGCGGAGAGGCGTAGTCTACGAACGCCTTCATCGGCAAATTGACGGCGCCGCCGCGCTCGAGGATCTCGCTCCACCGGTTCACGTCGATGAGCGTGAGGCCGCGCCCGAAGTTAGCGGTCGAGGCCCGCGCTGCAACGATCTGCGTGGGCCGCGGCGCTGCGAAGACGCCGGCCGGCCCCATCGTGTAGCTTGGGGCGCCCGTCAAGGGAAAGGAGTCCCTCCGGATCTCGTAGACGGTGACCCGCTCCGTCGACCACGACGCCAGCAACTGGTTGAGCGTGACTAAGGCGTCATTCAGCTCGTTGGTTTCGAGAATCTCGCCGGCGGCGATTGCGCCGATCAGGCGCATCGAAGAGTGGATCAGTTCGCTTGCCGTGGGCATGTTTTCCCCCTATGAGCGGGCGGAATGGCGGCACTGCCGCCACTCCGCGCGCACCTCCGCACCTAGACGCCCGCCGCCTGCGTAACTGTGAACATTTGATCGTTCACCGTGATGCCGCCCATCCGTTCCGGCCCGGTATTGGCCTCAACTGCATAAGTCACGTCGCCGTCGCCGGTTTGCGGGCTGGTCGGGGAAACGACGGAGAGCCAGGGCGCCGCGGGATCGCTTACCGCGGTCCACGTTTCGGCGGTCGCGACGTGGAAATTAGCCGTTTCCGCGGTGGCCGCCAGGGAATCGCTCGCCGGCTCGAGCGTGACCAGTTCGCTCTGGCCGGGGAAAATCACCGGGCGCCAGTTCGCGCCCATGTTCTTCTCTTCCTCGGCAGTGTGAACGAGCACTGGTGGCAGGTTGATGTTGTACAAGAGCCTCGGATACGATCCGGGCTCCGCTTCGGTCGGGTTTGTCGCGAGCCAGGCGGCTACGACGGCGTCTGTATCGGTCAGTGGCGGCATAGATTTATCCTTTTTTCTTGCTGCGTGCCTTCGGTTTACTCGGAGCCCGCACCGGCCGGGTTGGCACGACGGCCGGCGCAGTCTCCTCTTCCGGTTCCGGCGCGGCGTAGCCGGCCGCTTGCGGTTCCGGAGGTTCAGGAGCAGTCGCAGGTTCCGGCTCGGCCATGGCAGAAACCGGCCAGATAATGCGCGACCACTCCGGACCCAGGCCGCCTTCTTCCTCCCGCGATAGAACAGTCACCGGCTCTTTGGTGCGGTGAAACATCATCCGCGGGTAGTCTCTTGACGGCTGCATAGGCGTAGCTACTCCTGTTTACTGAACGACGCGGACTGCCCACTCGGGCCGCTGGGCTGCGTGCCCGTAGAGCACGTCGCAGCGGGTGACGAACTTGTCAGTCAGCACAACGTAATCGCTCACGACGCGGACTGCGCACCCGGTGTCCGGATCCTGCTGGCTGGCCGCGAAATGGACGCCTTGAGGAATCTGGAGAGGCGCCATGCCGATGACGAATGCTGCTTCATGGAAAGCGAGGCTCTGCGACACAAGCTGGTTTGCGGTGCCCGAGGTGATGGTGAGAGGCGCGCCCGCGGCCGGCGAATTGGTGACGGTGCGCGATGCGCCGGTGACAGTGATAGGCGGATAGATCGGGATGCTGGCGGTTCCATCCGCGAGGCTCGAAACGTCCGCGGTGACCGTGAACTTCTGAAGGGCCGGTTGTGCGTCACCGGAAACTCGGTTGACGGGGAAAACCGTCGGGAGCGTGAACGAGTCGCCCTTCTTCAGGCGCGCGGCGGCGGCCGCGGTGAAGCCGGTTACCGCCAACGTGGATCCGGTCTGGCTGGCGGCGCCAACCTGCGGCGCGCCGCCGAGCGGTCCCACGGTGTGGGTGCGGACGTTTTGGTCCATCGTCCAGTCAAAGCCGCCCATCGTGCCCATGCGGCCACGCTCGTACTGCTGCTTTACTTGGGTGCTGGACTGGAACAACCCCTGTGCGGCCTTCAGTGCGGCCGTCTGGAGTTGCGGGCTGATGACCATGTTCCGCTTGCCGTCCATCGGCGCGCTGAACGTGTCGAGGGTTTCGCCGGCGAGCCAGAACGGATCGAGAGTGGTGATAGGCGTGCCCGGTGTGCCTACCTGATTTCCGGTGGACTGGTACGCCATCGTCAATCCATCGATATCGATCTGGTTCGCGAGAGAAACCGCAGCCGATTTAAGATAGCGATCGGCGAAGGCGTCGATCGACAGAGTTAATTCGGCCGAGGAGAATTGGAAAGGTACGACGGCTTGCTGGTTGAGGGTGAGGGTTTTCTGGGTTTCGATGACATCCTGAATCGAAGACGTGATGTCCGGATTCTTGGAAACCGTGAAGTTCACGGGATCGCGCAGGCGCAGCGTGTCGCCGATCTTGGCGCCGCTCACGGCGAATTTATCGTCCCAGGTGTGTTCGATGGCCCCGGAGAATCCGAGGTTGTTTTTGAACCGCAGCAATAACTCGTTGGTTATCATTTGCGGGGTTAGCAGCAAATTCGGCACTTATCGCCCCTGTTTTTGCGCCTCCCTCGCTTTCGCCCACCGTGGGAAATCTTTCTGGACGTCCGGATCGTTCGGATCGTCGCTCGCGGTCTTACCCGCTCTTCCACTCGGCGGCGGCGGCTTGGGTGCGCCCGTTATGCGTGGCTTCCCATTGGTTTCAGTGGCAGGGGTGTCGAACGTGGCAGACAGTTTGCCGATCGCGAGAACCGCGGACGCCGGCGACAGGCCGGCGATGCGTTCCAACTCTTTCGGATGTTTACCCAGGTAGTAGAGCAGTTCGGCGCCGTGCTCGTCCTCGAGCATCGCCTGACGTGCGGAGCGTACTCCCGGCCCTGCCGGGATCACTACCGTGTCGATCACGTCATCGTAGTCGTCGTGCGCCTTGCGGGCGGCCTTTTCCTTCGCCGTCCACTGTTCCTGCTCTGTGCGGACTGCGTTCTCGGCGGCCGTTCGCGTGTCCGCTTCTTTGCGGATGCGGTCACGCTCGTCGAATTTCCAGTCCGTTAAGGCTTCCTGGTACGCCTCGAGGGATTTGAAGTCCTCGAGTTTCGGCTTGCCGGCGACGGCCGCTTGCGCGGGTTCGGAGGGCTTATCCTGCGGCTTTGCGGGCGGCGCTTGCGCGCCGGCCAGTTGCCGCTTCAACTCCTCGTTTTCCCGTGTGAGCCGGTCAATCCGGCGTTGCCGTGACCCGCCTCTGCCTTTGGCGGGAGCTGCATCATCCTGTTCGTCGTCTTCCCCTGTGTCCTGAGAGTCGTCCGTTTCCGAGTCCGGTTCAGTTTTGGCCGGCGGTTTGTCGGCCGCGGCCGCGGGTGTAGCGGGTTCCTTCGCTTCGGGCAATTCACCGGTCGCGCGCCACTTCGCAAACTCCCTGAAATCTGTGGGAGCCTCGCTGGCTATGGCACCTTCCGTCCCTTGCTCGGGCGTGAGGGTTACTTCGTCTGGCATAAATCGTTCTAGAATTTCGCTATGGATCGAACTGAAGAGCGGCTGGTCCGCGAACACCGCGGCGGATTGGCCGAGAGCATGGCAACCGTCCAGCCGGTGCGCGATCGCGAGCACCTAGTTGAGATCATCCGTGAGAGCCTCGGCCCCTTCGCCTTCCGCGTCGAGCCGGAACAGGTCACCGTGACGCCGTACGTTCGTGACTCCCGAATCGGGTGGGATACGCATCTCATTTGCATCGATGGATACGGAGTCTGGGGCATGGCGAATGGCCCGATCTGAACGGCTTTCATAGTCCAGCCTGCTGCGGCGCTGCGGGCGGAAGTGCGGCCATGCCGCCCATTGCGCCCGGCGGCATTCCGGCGCCTCCCATGCCTTCGTCGGGCTCGGGCGGTTCCGCGGGCTGCGCCGCGGCGCCGGACGCCATGTAGGCGATCTGGCGCTCGAGATCCGATACCTGCGACTTGAGCAACGCGATGTTTTCGGTGCTGCTCAACTGCGCCTCAACCTTCACCAGGTCGACCTGAGCCCGCATCGCCGCCTGGCGATCGCTGCTCTCGATCTTCATCAGTTCGATCTGCTGCTGCGATTCGGCCTCGATGCGTTTGCCGCGCACGTCCTCGCTCAATTTGTTGAGGGCCGCGGTCAACTGCTCGATCTGCTGGGCCTGCTGCGCGTTCTGCTGCGCGAGCAACTCCGCGGGCTTCTTGCCGGCGTCCTCCGTCAGGTTCGGCGGCATGGCGCGCCGCAGCCGGTCTGCGATCTTCTCGGCGCCGGCGAAGTTCATGTTGTCGAAGACAATGTCGCCGGCAACCGTCATCAGTTGCGGGAACGTCTGCGCGAGGTCCACCACTTGCTTCTCGGTCTTCTCCTGCTGCGTTTTGAAGTTTGGCCCGATCTTCAGGCGCACGTCGTACTTGCCGTTGGCGAGGTCGTAGCACTGCTCCTTGCCGTAATCGTCCTTGAACTTCTCGTTCACCGTGACGATCTCTTCCTGCATGTCCTCGCCGAGGATCCGCACCTGGCGCGGCGTGTCGTAGATCTTCGGGATCAGGTCGCAGAGGATGACACCACATTGCAGGATGGCGCGGTTCAGGTTGTCGACGAAGTGGAAGTTCGAAAGTTCCATCTGTCCCTGGCGCCGCTGAAGCGCGATGCCTGACGTCTCGTTGGACTGCGATCCCAGCGAGGCGTCGTAGACGTTCGTCGTGGCCTTGATATCATCGCTGGCCTGCGCGGCGCCGATCGAAAGTGCCTGGATCGGCGGCTCGAACACATTGCGCTGGGGCGGCGCGGCCGGGTTGCCGGCAATGTCCAGGGGTTCGAACTCGAGGTACGCCCACGGCACAGTGTTTGCGGTCGCCCACCGCGGATCTTTGAAGATGCCTTTGGCTCCAACCCAAGGCGCCTTGGTGCCCAGCATCACCGTCTCGGCTTCGCTCGAGCGGTAGAAGTTGTACAGCTTCTGCGGGTCGCGGGCGAAGCGGATCAGCGAGAACAGATAACGCTTGTCCTCGATGTACATCTCCTCGCCGAGCACGGCGAGAATAGGAATCCACTGGCCTTTCCATTTCGTTTCGTCCAGGACTTCCACGCCGTTCAGCCGGCACATTTTTACGTGCCGGATCTGGTCTTCGCGTTCGATGCGATCGCCGTTCTCATCGACGGCGAACGCCAGGCCGGGCGGAAGTTCGGCCGGCAGATCCTCGAGGTACTCGTTGGTGACCTTCCCATCCGGCCACTGGATCGCCACCAGCGTCTTGGTTTCGACCTCCAGATACCAGTACCGCGCCACCAGCACGCCGTCGCGCGTGATCCAGGCCGGCGCCGGGTTCACGCCGCCGTCGAAGAAATTCATCTTCGCGACTTCGGTCTTGCCGAATTCGTCCTCGTACTCGTCCCGCGAAAACCACTCGAGTTCAAAGGCGTATTTCGCATCGCTCTTGTCCGCTTCGCGCGCGTAGGGGTCCATCAGGATCGAGAACGGGTTCAGGATGCGTTCGATCCGGATCTCCTGATCGAACGTCTTATTGCCGCAGAAGCGCGTGGTGACCTTGAAGTAGCCGAAGCCGCCCTTCGTCGACTGATCCAACGACGTCTCGTAAACCTGATCGGCTTTCGAGGCGTACTGAATGTGCCGGATCATGCCCTCGTAGACCTTGGCGGTCGCCGGGTCGCTCGAGGAATCGACCGGCAGAGCCTCGAGGTCCGGTTTGTTCATCCTCGCCTGATTCGCAACCTGATTCAGCGGGCCGGTGAGTTTGTTGAAGGTGAGGCAGGGCCGCTTGCCCGGTCCCACCGCATTGCGGCGCAGCATGTCGTCCGCGTCCCATTGCTGGCCGGCGGCGAATTGCAGATCGATCTTGGCCTCTTTGCGGATCTCGCGCTCGGCTTCCTCGGCGAGCTTGTAGCGCTCGCGGGCCGTCGCGATCAGGTCTTTCTCGGCTTTACTCGCCATGTGGCTTACTTCCGGCGCACGACGCTCACGTCCCTGAATCCCTCGCCCTTGAGGCCCGCGGTCTGCTTGCGCACGGCGTCGTGGATGCGGCGCACGTCCGCGGCCGCCACCGGCCGGGACCGGCCGGCCTGCGCCTGTAGGCAGGACGCCACGGGCGTGTCGATGACCCGCGCGGCGAGTTGCGCGCCGTGCTTGGCGGCGATCGTGGCGGCCGCCTTGCGGACGGCCGGGTTTGCGCCCGTCGTGTCGAAGACGACGTTCTTGCCGGCCGCCAGCGCTGCGTTGATCTCGCGGTAGGCGTTGTGCAGCGTGTCGCCGGGCGACTGGCCGCGGGTGCGGCCGCCGTCCGTCGTCACGACGTGCGCTCCGGTTCCTTTGGCGTAAGTGCTTTTGCCGGCGCCAGGCGCGCCCATAAGTACGGTTAATTTGGGCATCTACAACTCACACTCGAGAAACTCTTCGATCGCCTGCTGGATCTTGCCGGCCAGCCGGCTCACCTGTTCCTGGCCTGGTTTGGTGCTTTCCGTGGTCAGGAAGAACCGCGCGAGTTCTTCGCACTTGGGATCGTAGGAGATGCTCACCGTGAGTCCCTCTCCTCAAAGGCCTCTTCCGCGATCAGGTCGCGCGCGCCGAGCAGGTGCTGGCCTTCCGGGGTGTTCAGCGGAATGCTGAGTTCATCGGGTTCCTCTACGCGCGTTTCTATTACGCAGTCGATGGCTGGCACCGTCTTGCCTAGCTCGACAATCGAGAATTCGCTCGATCGCAGCAGAAACTGCCACTCATCCGACAGGGGGTCATAGCAGAGATTTACCAGTTCGGCGTCGTCCGGAATCCCACATACGCGAAACCAACGGCGAGACCAAAACAACGAGCAGCGAATGGCGCTTGCGGCAAGCCCCATGCGCCGCAAACGTCGCTCGAGCGTGCGATCAACCGTTTCGGTGCTCACCCCATCCATGAGCCGCCGCCCCCGAAGCCGCGCCCTAGTTCCTGCGCCGCGGTAGGCGCCTGCGGCGGCACAAAGGCCGCGAAGGTCAGCGCCAGCGCATCGCCGTAGTCCGGGCTCGCGATCCCGCGCTTCACCATGTCCTGCTTGCTCTCGATCACGAGCTGCTCGGATTTATTGAGGTGATAGCCGGGCCCGGTGAGGTCCGTCTCGAGAATGTTGTCTGCGGGGATCGCGCCCTTGAGCAGCCACTCTTTCATCCGCGACCACATGTACGCGCGCATGTTGGCCTGGTGCCGATCGTGCGAAGGCGCGCCGAAGTTGACCTCCATGACGTTGTCGTAATTCATGCCGCGCAGGCGTTCGACATACGGCGCCCCGAAGGCGGAATCGACAAACATCATCGCGACCCGGTGCGATGGCCGCTTGTCGGACAGGATCTCGGTCAGTTTCGCCATCATCACGCTGCGGTCGCGCGTGTCCTCGCCAGAGATCCGGACGGCCGGGATGGTGCGCGCGTCCAGGCCTCGGCGGAAGGCGATCACATTCCAGGCGCCGGATCCGCCGCTGTCACGACGGGCGGCGCCGCCGTCGCCGCCATCGCTCCGGGCGCCCGCCATGCTGAACATCCCACCGCGGCCGGCGACGTCGAATCCGCAAACCAGGGGATCGTCCGGAAAACTCGAGGCCTCGCGCTGCTGGGCCTGCCAGACTCGTTCCTGATCCACAAACTGCAACTCGCCGGCGCGCGGCGCAATGCCGCGGACCCGGACGCGGACGAAGTCACTGTCCTCGCCGTAATCGTGGATCCACTCCTCGAGCAGCGTCTTGTTCGTGAACTTGGCGGTACGGGAATCGATGATCTTTTGCTTCCACCGGTCCCGCTCAGACCCGAAGACGATGCGGTGAAACTTGCCGGTGTTCCTCGTGGGATTGCCCCAGGCAAAGATCATGGGCTCACCGTCCGTCAGACCGCCTTCGGCCGCGTTCCAGATCTCGTCTGGAATCGCGCTCGCTTCGTCGAACAGATACCAGGACGTGCTGCGCGCGGCGTGCTGCCCGTGGAAGGCTTCGCTGTTCTCACGCCGGCAGGTTTGCGCGGTGACAAACCAGGACTCGGGCGCCGCCTTCGCCACGATCTTTTCCTGGCCCACCACAAACCAGTGGCCGGTGATCAGCAGGCGTGTCCACTTGAGGATCGCCGGCCAAGTCTTGGTGCTCAACTGCGCGAACGTGTTACTGGTGATCGTGCCCTGCGAGTTCGGGCGCGTGGACATGATCCAATTCGCTAGCCACGCAGACGTCGTGCTCTTCCCGATCCCGTGGCCTGAACTAATGGCCTGGCGGATCGGCCCCACCGCGTTGAGCCCGTCGAAGCCGCGCTTCCGCACCTCTTCGCCGATCTCGCGCAGCAGCTCGGCCTGCCACTGGTCCGGGCCGGCGTAGTCTGCGAGCGGAGTCCGCGGCTCGCCCCACGGGTATGCGGCCATGACGAAGCCGTAGGGATCGTCGCGGAACTGCGCAACGAAATCGACCAGTTCGGCTTCGGCGTCAGTAACCGTCAGCATGGAGGAAGTCGTCCGCGGCTTCAGGTTGCGCCTGCACGGGTAGCGGTTGTAGCGGTTGGCCGCCACGCTGGCGCGGCGCGTATGCGTGTTTCGGGTGGCCGTAGCTACCCTGTAAAAATTGTTCGAACGGTTCCCTCAGAATCAAGATCTTCTTCCCGATCCGGATCGACGGAAAGTCTCCTCGTTCGACGGCGAGGTACAATCCCTGCCGGGTGAGAACCTCTTTTCCGATCAACTCATGCGCTTGATTGACCGTTAGCGTAACGCCGGTCGGATTTGCCACTTCGCCGCGCTTTTTCATTTCTCAAAATCCAACGGGGTGCAATCGAACTTCGCGTACTCTTCCGCGGTGTCGGAGTCCATTGAGACGACCACGCCGTGTATCTGGAACCACGTCTCGCAGTCGTCGCCGTCTTCGTCCTCGCACGGCGCAACGACGATGATAGGCAGCGCGTCGTCCAGCGGATACAGCAATTTTTTGAGGCCGCCAACGGTCATGAGTGCGAATCGCCCGCCCGCCCGCGGGCATGCTTAAAGTTCCAGACGTTCGGGGGGTTCTCGTCGCTCTCCGCGTTATAGACGTCTTTTTGCGGGTTGCCGGCGCGCCCGCGGCGCCCGTAGTCCTCGCCGTGCGAACTGAGGTTGATTCGCATCAACTGCCCGTCTCTGTGCCGCCTGACGAAGTCCGCGTTCGGCGCCTGCGCGAGCTGGCGCACACGTTCGGCATCGGCCATTTCGAGCATCCCGTATTGGGTGTATACGGGTACTTTTGGCGCGGAAACTTGGGGCACAACTAGACTGATGCAGGGGAATGCGGACTATTTGAGAGAATCTCTTGGCCCCGGCCCGGCGGGGGTGTGTCACTATACTTTGGAAGTATCGTACCTCGTTAACGCCACAAGGCACAACCAGGAGTTGATGTTATGCCGCTGATCTGTTTGGTGTTTGCGTTCGTGCTGTTCGTCCTCGGAGCCATGTCCCGCTGGTGGAATGCTCCAAATCCCTACTACCCCGCGCTGCTCTCGGCCGGCCTCGCATTCTGGGTGCTCGCAACCCTGGCCCCGATGCTGTTCCGCTAGGGACTAGGACTCCCGTTCTGGGTGCTTGCCCTGATTGTGAGCTAAATTGTTAGGGTAGAAAAAAGAAAGCGGGCGCGTGGAACGCCCGCCCAAGGTATCGCAAAACATGTCTAATTCAAGACCAGCATACCGCAGTTCTGTGCCCGCAGTCGCAGCGCCGGCGCCTGAATATATCTCCAAACAAATCGCCGCCGCACGGCTCGGTCTGAGCGTGCGCCGCGTGCTCGAGTTGTCAAACACGGGCGTGATCCGGCGCCGCCAGGTTGTCGACCCGGACACCAAACGCCGGCAGACCGTGCTCCTCGCCCGCGACGTCCAGCGAGCCGTCGTCGACGGCCAGAAACGCCTGGTCGCGTACCGCGGAAGTGCGGCGCAGGCGGGCGAAATGGCGGCACTGCCGCCCGTCCAGCCGCCGCTCCAGTTGCCGGCGCCTGCGCCGGATCGTCCCTGGCTCACCGTCGATGAGGCGGCGCACTATTCCGGCCTGCCGGCCAGTTTCCTGCTGGGCATGATCGAGGAACGGCGCCTCGGCGCCCTGGACGTGGGAGTGCGGGTGGGCGGCCGCTACCGTGTCGCGCGGCGCGACGTGGACGCAATCAAGGCGCCGGGCGGGCGGAAATAAGGGGTTTACCTC